>Ga0160435_1000541_pt1 | contig 11731 bp, 14 predicted proteins | sample HID1973K_E0MG_FD_108213 | JGI IMG/M metagenome (GOLD analysis project Ga0160435, IMG submission 108213) | Enriched mosquito-associated microbial communities from UW Madison campus, WI, USA - HID1973K_E0 MG | ecosystem: Host-associated > Arthropoda: Insects > Digestive system > Unclassified ...
AGTCCGCAGGATCACCTACGCCGGGATTGAGCCCGCAAAACGCAAATCGAAATAATTTTCGATCAGCCCTATCACTTTTCAAATCTCGTTCGGCACATAGGCATTGAGAACCATTCAACCTCAGGAGCCGCCCATGTCCCGCACGCTTCAAACCTACCTGCGCCCCAGCCTTCTGGCTGTCGCCGTCGCTCTCGCCACGCCATTGGCGAGCACGCAGCTCATGGCGGCCTCTCAGGCGTCCAGCGTGCGGGCCTACAATCTGCCGGCTGCACCGCTTTCCACCACGCTAACGCAGATCGCAAGCCAGGCAGGCCTGGCGCTGTCGCTGGATCCGTCGCTGGCGGCCGGCCGGACTTCGGCACCGGTTCAGGGCCAGTTCGACGCACCGGGCGCCATGGCCCAGGCACTGCGCGGCACGGGCTTGCAACTGAGCCAGACGTCAGCGGGCACGTACAGCCTCATCGCAGCACCTGAGGGTGTGATGGCGCTGCCAGAGACCAGCATTCAGGGTCGTCAGGACGGGTACGAAACGGCGTGGGGTCCGGTTGAAGGCTACGTGGCGACCCGGACGGCGGCTGGTACCAAAACCGACACGGCACTGGTTGAAGCCCCTCGCTCGATTTCTGTCGCGACTCGTCAGCAGATGCAGGATCGCGGCGTCCAGAACCTCGACGATGCCGTGAAATACATGCCCGGCATCGTCTCCAGCAGCTACGGCAGTGATACACGCGCCGACTGGCTCCGAGTCCGAGGATTCGAGCCGACCCAGTTCCTGGACGGCCTGCCACTTGCAAAAGGTATCTACGCCAACCCGAAAATGGAGACGTGGGATCTGGACCGCGTCGCCTTGCTGCGTGGTCCGGCCTCGTCCGTGTATGGTCAAACTCCTCCGGGCGGCCTGCTTGACATGGTCAGTCGCCGTCCTCAGGCCGAGGCAAGCCACGAGGTTGAAATTCAATATGGCAGCGACAACCATCGTCAGATCGATTTCGCCAGTACCGGCAAGATCGACGATGAAGGTCAGTTCCTGTACAGCCTCAGCGGTGTGGTGCGCGACAGCGGCACTCAGATCGACCATATCGACAACAAGCGCTACAACATCGCGCCGAGCCTGACCTGGAATATCGATCCCGACACCAAACTGACGTTCCTGAGCCAGTTCACCCGCGACGATACAGGCATTACCAGTCAGTTCCGCCCTGTACAGGGCACCAAAATAAGCATGCCCTTCGGTGATATTTCTCACCACAAGAATCTGGGCGATCCGGACTGGGAATACTACGACCGTACTTACTACTCGCTCGGCTATTCGTTCGAGCATCGTTTCAACGATACCTGGCAGTTCCGCCAGAACCTGCGTTACAGCAAGTCGGATCTGTCATTCCAGAGCATTACTCCGGGCTCGTATCCTTTCGTTCAGGTCGACGATGAGGGCAACCTGCCGTCTCGTACCACCACGAGCACCGATGAAGACATTTCTCAGTTCGCTGTAGATAACAACTTGCAAGGCAACTTCAACACCGGCGACATCGCACACACGTTGCTCATCGGCCTGGATCAGCAGCGCAACAACACGAACTACACCTCGATCTTCGGCGGCGCACCGGGCATCAATGTGAACAACCCGGTTTATGGCCTGCCGATCACTCGACCACCTCGCTCGTCCGCGTTCTACGACTACGATCAGAAACTGGTCCAGACCGGCGTCTACTTGCAGGACCAGATGGCGCTTGATCAATGGCGTCTGACGCTGGGCGGACGCGAAGACTGGATTCATTCCGGCACTAAATTTTTCAACCGCGCCGATGCAACCGATACTCAGCGAGACAAAGCGTTCAGCGGAAACGCGGCGATCAGCTATGTATTCGATTCGGGTTTCGTCCCCTATCTGTCATACGCTGAGTCATTCCAGCCGACCAGCAGCGCCACATCGACGGGTGACTCGTTCAAGCCGACTGAAGGCAAGCAGTGGGAGCTGGGGATCAAGTACCAACCGCCTGGCAGCAATACACTGCTCAGCGCTGCGGTCTACGACCTGACCCAGAAAAACGTTTCCGTGACGACGACCAACAGCAGCGGTGTCACGATCACGAGTCAGACCGGTGAAGTCAAAGTCAAAGGCCTGGAGCTCGAAGCAGTTTCCGAAGTCACCGATAATCTGAAGGTTATCGCCTCGTACACGCTGGCCAAATCCGAAGTACAGAAAGGAACGTTCAAAGGCAATCGTCTGCAATTGATGCCTAATCAGCAGGCCTCGCTGTGGACTGACTACACGTGGCACGAAGGCGTGCTGGACGGTTTTGGTATTGGCGCGGGCGCGCGTTACACCGGCAATACTTATGGTGATCAGGCCAACACCTGGCTGGGCAAGGCCAACGCGTACACTGTCTTTGACGCAGCGGTGCATTATGACCTCGGCAGCGTGAGCAACTTCCTCAAGGGCACCACCGTCGCGGTTAAAGCGACCAACGTGTTCGACAAGGACTACATTTCGACCTGCGACAGTTTTTATTGCTATTACGGCGACCAACGCAGCGTTGTAGCAAGCGTGAACTACAAATGGTAATCGTTTAAACTCTCATCGCTGAAAACCAGGGCCGCTCGTAACAGCGGCCCTTTTTGCTTGCGTTCAATTCGGTATTCGCACGATGAAAAGCCAAACCATTCGCCGCTGGTCGTTCATCCACACGTGGAGCAGCCTGATCTGCACGCTGTTTCTGCTGATGCTGGCTATCACTGGCCTGCCGCTGGTATTCCACCACGAGATCGAGCATTTGCTGGGGGATGCGCCGGAATTCAAGGAAATGCCCGCAGATACCCCGCGCAAGGATCTGCAGCAACTGGTCGCCGCCGCCGAGGCGCACCGGCCGGGTGAAGTCGTGCAATATTTTGGCTGGGCTGAAGATGAAGCCAACGGCCTTTACGCCTTCATGGGTAAAACCGCCGGGGGCGATCCCAACGAAACCCACACCTTCATGCTCGATGCCCGGACCGGCGAAGCGGTGGAAACGCCTTCTGCCAACGGCGGGTTCATGATGGTCATGCTGCGTCTGCACGTCGACATGTACGCCGGGCTGCCCGGCAAGCTGCTGCTGGCTTTCATGGGCCTGCTGTTTGCGCTGGCGATCATTTCCGGTGTCGTGCTGTACGCACCCTTCATGCGTCGCCTCGATTTCGCCACCGTGCGACCGAACAAATCGACCCGCGTGCGCTGGCTCGATCTGCACAACCTGATCGGCGTCGTGACTCTGACATGGGCGTTCGTGGTCGGCCTGACGGGCGTGCTCAACGCCTGCGCGGATCTGGTCATCGAGCAATGGCGCAACGACGCGCTCATGACAATGGTCGCGCCCTATCGCGACGCCCCGCCACTGACAGACCGCGCGCCGGCCACACGCCTGCTCGAGATCGCACAAACCACCGTGCCCGGCGCAGAACCTTCGTTCATCGCATTTCCGGGTTCGCGGTTTTCAAGCGAGCATCACTACACCGTCTTCATGAAAGGCAATACTCACCTGACCTCGCACCTGCTGACGCCAGTGCTGATCGATGCGCAGACGCTGAAAGTGACGGCAATCGTCAGCAGCCCGTGGTACATGGACGCACTGATGCTCTCGCAACCGCTGCACTTCGGCGACTACGGCGGCATGCCGATGAAGATCCTCTGGGGCATTCTCGACGTGCTGACCATTATCGTCCTCGGCAGCGGCGTCTACCTGTGGTGGGTGCGCCGACGCGCCGCAGCAGCGGTCAACGTTTCCCACGCGACAGCGGAGGTCGCATGACCCGGCACAAGAAACATCCGGCCTTCTGGAAAACCTTCGGCAAACCCGTCTGGATCGCCCTGCTGACCGCCGCCGGGCTCTTCGCCGCACTGCTCGGCGACGGCGCCTGGGACGTACTCGCCTGGGTCGGCATGGGCATCCCCGCCTGGCTGAGCATCAAAGGCCTGATGGTAAGGCGCAGGGCTTGAGTCGAAGTGAATCCTTTTCAAAGGGCTGACTGCGCACGTTTGAGCCAGTGCTATGCACTGGCGATAACTCTGTAAGAACACTCCTGCAACAAGACAGAACACATCTGACACTCCCTGAGCCAGATGCGTCCCGCAACGGGACTCGCTCGCCCGGACAATCAATATTCCGCCATATCGGCTTTCACAATATTGATCCGGAGATACCCACATGACGCTCGACGCCTTTCTCAAGATTGATGGCATTTCCGGCGAAGCACTGGATGAGCAGTGCAAAGACTGGATTGAAATCACTGGTTACTCGTTCGGCACCTATCAAAGTGCGTCTGTGACGGCCAGCACGGCAGGCGGTGCAACTTCGGGACGAACTACGCTCAGTAATCTCACGCTGACCAAAATGCTCGACAAGTCCAGCTGCAAACTCATGGCGGCCAGTTGTGCAGGACAGCACTTCAAAGAGGTGCAGCTTTCCGTTCACAGGGCGGGAGGCGACAAGATGAAGTTCTACGAACTCATTCTCGAAGAAGTAATAGTCGCCGAATACAACCAGAACGCCAACGACGGCATCCCCACGGAACTCATTCAACTCAACTACGGCCGCATTCGCTCGACCTATACACTGCAAAAGAGAACCGATGGCAGCGCTGGCGGCAGCGTGACGGGCGGATGGGACCGAATCGGTAACAAAGAATACTGCTGACAGGGGCGCGTCATGAACATCGAACGCACCCAACGCGTGGGCCATTACGGTGTTGTATTTACACTGATCCACTTCACTGTCGAGCCAGGCGATGCGGCCTCGTTGAGAACACTCAACCTGCCGGAGATAACCAAGGAGAAATACGAGGTCACTCGATTGATAGAGGATACCTACGACCGGATGCTAGCGCAGGGGCGACCCTGTCGAATGGTGCTCGCGGTGTCTGATCCCGTGAGCAGAAACTCGGCAGACCTGCTTAATGATCAGAGAGCTACCATAGGGACACTGATTGGTTCGATCGGAGGAAAATTAGCATCCCCATTAGGCCCCCTAGTGGAAAAGATCGCCGGTGTAACATCCGCCTCGGCGACAAAAAATGGGTTACCCACTTTTCATTCGGGAGATGTCATTGTCAGTATCGATGCTCAAGTATCTGGGGGCATCGGCCCGCAACGCTCGTCGGCATCCTTGATTCTGAAAGTGAACGGCGGTCGTTGATGGGAACGCTTTTATCGGTGGCAGTCGTTGTGCTGGTGATTGGGGGGATATCTCGGATCATCAGACGCTGGCGACATCAATGGATAGCTGGCCTGGCGCTCATTGCCTTCTATTTTAAATACGTAATTCCGTGGGTCGTGGTAGCGGAAGAGACAAGAGATGCGCACTTTCTGAATTGCGAGATATTGCTTCTCGGGATTTGTTTTCTGGGACTGGAACTCGTGACAAACAGTGTGCGTCTTTGGTGGCAGGACGACGAGGCGAAGTAGCGAAACGCAGCCCTTTGCAACTGGATATTGCGCAGCGTTCTGCCCCTGACTAGTCTTAGGGCCGGTCCGATCAGGGGAATGTCCATGTCTGCACCTAGCATGACGCTGTATTACAACGCCGCTTCGCCGTTTGCGCGCAAGGTGCTGATTCTGCTTCACGAAACCGGGCAGACCGGAAGGGTCGGCCTAAGGCCTGTGACGGTCACGCCGGTTACGCCGGACAGCGACCTGTGCCACAACAACCCCAGCGGGAAGATCCCGGCGCTGTGCCTGGCCGACGATAACGTGATTCACGACAGCCGGGTCATCCTTGACTATCTGGACCACCAGCATGTCGGTAATCCGCTGATTCCCAGAGACGGCTCGGCACGCTGGAGACGTCTGACGCTGGCATCGCTGGCCGATGCCGTTCTCGATGCGGCCGTGCTGATTCGTTACGAAACGTTTCTGCGCCCGGAGGAGAAACGCTGGGGCGAGTGGATAGACAACCAGAGCGAGAAGATTTCCCGCTCTCTCGCGTATTTCGAAACGGAGGCGGTGACCGAGTTGAGTGCCAGCTTCGACATTGCCTCAATCAGCCTCGCCTGCGCGCTCGCGTATCTGGACTTTCGCCAACCTGATCTGGGCTGGCGCAGCAGTTATCCGCGTCTGGCCAACTGGTACTACGAAGTCAGCCAGCGGCCATCGATGCTGGAGACCACGCCTACGGTTTGACGCGCCTGCCATGGCAGGCGCCGGATCAATTCACGCGATCAGCAGTCAGGCTTGTCAGCCGTGTAGCGGCGCGCCGGGTTCACGGCTGCGCCAAATTCACGAAGGGCTTTGGCGCCAATCAGCAGCGGGTAATTGAAGTGGCTGCGATCGACGAGGTTGACCTCGACGGTGCGCTTGACGTTGCCCAGACACAATTCCAGGTCTACGACCGGACGTTTGGTCGGATCGACCGGCTCATCCTCATCTTCGCCATCGGAGCGGCCCTTGATCCGGCTGATGCGCGACACCTTGTGCTCGTATACCTTGTTGTCGGCGTCTTTGGTGGCGAGGCGGAAACGAACCCAGTCATCGCCGTCACGCTTGAACAGCTCAATATCCTTGGCCGACAGCGATGCAGTGAGCGCACCCGTGTCCATCTTGGCCTTGAATGTCTCTCCGAACTCGGAGACCTGAATGTATTCGTAACGACCGTACAGCGTCGGTTCGGCGGCCATTACAGGCAACGCCAGCAGGGACAGAAGCGCCAGAAGGGATTTCACGTAACGGGTTCCTCGCAGTGGGTGGGCGTTGCACGGGCCCGATTTTAGACCGCAACTTTGTCGTTGGTTCGCTCACTAAACAAGACCTTCAGCCTACCGGGACGGCGGTGAAACTTTGTCAGCGACGGCCGGATTTGGCGTCCTCGGCATTGCTGCTTATCATTGCCCGCCCTTTCGCCACCACGAGTGATTTATGCGTCACCTGCTCACCGGTCTTGCCGTCACGCTGCTGCTTCTGCTCAACACGCTGGTGCTGTTCGGCCCGCTGATGGCGTTTGCGCTGCTCAAACTGGTGTTCCAGGGCGAAATGCGAGATCGCTGCTCGTGGGCGGTGATGTGGATTGCCGAGACCTGGATCGAGATAAACAAACTGATCTTCAGGCTGTGCATTCCGACGCGCTGGGAAATCAGCGGACATGAGGGACTGCGCGGCGATACGTCTTATCTGGTGATCAGCAATCATCAGTCGTGGGTCGATATCCCGGCGCTGGTGCAGGCGCTGAACCGGCGTACGCCGTTTTTCAAATTCTTCCTGAAGAAAGAGCTGATCTGGGTACCGTTTCTGGGGCTGGCCTGGTGGGCGCTCGATTACCCCTTCATGAAGCGTTACACCAAGGCGTTTCTGGCGAAAAACCCAGAGCTCAAGGGCAAGGATCTGGAAATCACCAAAGAAGCCTGCGAGCTGTTCAAGCGCCAGCCCGTGACGGTGGTGAATTATCTGGAAGGGACGCGGTTCACCCCGGCCAAACAGGCGCAGCAGACGTCGCCCTATCGTTACCTGCTCAAGCCCAAGGCAGGCGGCGTCGCATTTGTGCTGGCGGCGATGGGCGAGCAACTGGACGCAGTGCTCGACGTTACGGTGGTCTATCCGGGCGAGCGGATTCCGGGATTCTGGGATTTGATTTCAGGTCAGGTACCGCGCGTCATCATCGATATCCAGACCCGCGAGCTCGACCCCGCGCTGTGGCAGGGCGATTACGAAAATGACCCGGCGTTTCGCGAATATGTACAGGCGTGGGTGAACCGGTTGTGGGAGGAAAAGAACGCGAGAATCGAAGCGTTGCGGGCTAGCCCCGCAGACGCTTGACCCTCGCAGGATCGGGTAGCGCTCAAAAGCGGTGTTCAGTCAGCGGAATCACTTCGCGCCCCAGACCCCGCTCAAGGCCGACAGTGCCGAGCCGCTCGCGCCTTGCGCGCCCAGGTATTGCAGGATGACCGGCACAAACTGACTGACCATGCCGCTGTCCATGCCCAGCGCGCTGAACGCGTTATTCACATCGCCCATGCTCTGGACGTTGCCCAAGGCATTATTGACCGCCGAATTGCTGCCGGAGTTACCCAGCATGCCGCCCAGCCCACCGAGGCTGCCCAATGCGGAGCTGCCGGAGAGCTGGTCCAGGCCCGGAACCGATTTGCTCAGATTCGAATAGTCGTTGCCGGACAGCTTGTTCTTCGCCAGACCCAGCAATGCGCCGGTCCCGCCTACCGCTTGCTGCGGCGTGACATTCAATTGAGTGCCCAGCGTGTTCAACAGACCCGCTGCTTCAGGCGCAGCCGTCGCTTTCTGCTGACCGCCAGTGGCGTTGGAAACAGCGTTTGCCGCGTCATTCAGGTTGAACGCGAAGATTGGGGTGGTCACCAGGGCCATCACCGTTGCCAGTGCAGCACCGCGCGCGTTTTTCATTGAAACCTTCATCGAAACAACCTCATTTTCCAAGAGACCGGCAAGGCCGGGTAAACACGCGTTGGACCGTGCGTCCAAAAGAAGTTCCCCCCTCTCAAGAGCACCCAACGAGGCTGCATCCAGTCACCTCTGCGCCACGTATACATCGGCACAGGCTCTGCAACGGGCCTGTCCCCCAACGATGGAGTGCTGCCCGCATGAATGGAACTGCGGCTCAACCTGGTCTAACCTCCCAATATTCCGATGAGCCGCGTGCGCGTCGTCGTTGCTGTGTGTGGAGCGTCCTTATTTCCTCTGTCGATGCCGATGAACTCAGACACCTTTTAGCGCAGTGTGCACTGGGCGACCGCCGCGCGTTCGAAACCCTCTATCGCAAAGCGTCCGCGCAACTTTTTGCGGTGGCGCTGCGCTGCATGGGGCATCGAGATCACGCTGAAGACGTGCTTCAGGAAGCATTCGTACGGATATGGAACAGCGCCTCGCAATACGACGCCGGGCTTTCTGCACCGATGACCTGGATGGTCAGCATCACGCGCAACAAAGCCATCGATCAGCTGCGCAAGCACCGCGACGAGCCATTGAGCGATGAACAGGCGATGGCGCTTTTCGATCCGACGCCCTCCGCACACGAGCAGCTTGAAACCCATCGCGATGCCACCGCCCTGCAGCGCTGCCTCGACACGCTGGAAGGCATGCAGCGTCAGTCGATCGTAACCGCCTATTTCCAGGGCGCGTCTCACAGTGAACTGGTGACCCAGTTGGCCGCACCACTGGGCACTGTGAAATCCTGGATACGCCGGGGCATGGAGCGACTGCGCAGGTGCCTGGAATCATGAATTACCTTCAGCCCGAACTGCGCCGAGCCCTCGCTGCCGATTACGCCATCGGCCTGATGCCGTCGACCGCTCGCAGGCGTTTCGAAGGGTTGCTGCTGGACGACCCCGGCCTGCGCGCCGAAGTCGCCAAGTGGCAGGAAAGCCTGGTGGGGCTGACGTCTTCGCTGGCACCGAAGCGGTGCCCGAGCGCGTGTGGCTGAACATCGTCGCGCGCATCGAACCGCAACGGCTGCACGTGCCGCCAAGGCGTCCGTTCTGGAGCGGGATGCGCGTTGCCGCCCTCGCCTGCACATTGCTTGTGGCCATCATCGTCGGCGTGATCTACAACCGCGACACCCCTGTTTTCGACGCCGTTCTGGTGGCGGATAACGCTCAGCCGGCGCTCGCGCTGCAGGCGTTCGAACGCTATCTGAAGGTCGAGCCTCTCGCGCTGGCGTCGGTGCAAGCAGGCCGCAGCCTGGAACTGTGGGCGATTCCCGCCGACGGCATTCCGGTCTCGCTCGGCGTGTTGCCTGACGACGGCAAAGGCCGCGTCGAATTGAGCGCAAGACAACGCGAACTGCTTGGCGCGAGGACCACGATGGCGGTCAGCCTGGAGCCCAAAGGCGGCTCGCCGAGCGGCAAGCCGACCGGACCGATTCTGTATAAAGGTCAGCTGGCCTCCCTTTGACGCCGATCAAGGGGCCGCCACATGAACCAGCCTTTGCGGTTCGAACATCCGGGCGAGTCGCCGGTCCGACGCCGGAGATCCAGCCTGCAGCCAGGCGTGGCGAGTGAACGCTTTGTCGAAATGCTCTCCGTCACGAAGTTTGTCTCGAAGGCTCGTCAACTGGCTTCCGCCTTGATGATCGGACTCCCAGTACAACGGCTCGCTGAAATAGCGCACCTGCGCCTGTGTATCGGAAGCCTCATCGCGGTTGCCAGAAGGCTGCGGCCTTGCGCCTGGCGAGGTGTCGTCGACGGCAAGTATCAATTGCGCGCGGGTAATCAGGGCGAACCCCGATAACCACGGCGACCACAGCCGTGTCGCCTCCACCGCGAAGCACTCGCCGGGGAAGAAATCGGCCTCGCAATCTGCCAGTTCCCGATAGACCGGCGCAGCCCTGAGGTGTTGACGAAACGCCGAGCGATGAGCCGCCTGACAAATACGGGGCGCAATACCCGCCCACATGCAGGCATTGGCGCTTTCGAAAAATACCGTCGAGGACGTCCAGTGCGGCGTAATCCGCTCCAGCTGGGCGCTCACCAAGCTCGCCGGAGCGCCCGCCATAATCACCCCGATGGCCAGACGCACCGACGCTTTTACCAACCAGATAAACATGTTTGCCCACAGCCAGAAAAAATCGGGCCGGACAAATAACATGTGAAACCAACGGTCGAAACAAGCCGGAAAGGAATTCAAATTTTCCGCTTTGAATTACAGAATTGCCCTACGCATCAGGGTCATAATCCCTACATCAGCCGCAAAAAAAGCGACCCGAAGGTCGCTTTTTTTCACTGTTCCCGATCGACTTATGCCGCGCTGAAAAGCTTGTGCGGATCGATCACGAATTTCTTCGGCACGCCTGCATCGAACTCGCCGTAGCCGCGTGGGGCGTCGTCGAGGCTGATGACTTCCACGCCCACGACATCGGCGATGTTAATGCGGTCCCACATGATGGCCTGCATCAGTTGACGGTTGTACTTCATGACCGGCGTCTGGCCGGTATGGAAGCTGTGGGATTTCGCCCAGCCCAGGCCGAAGCGGATGCTCAGGCTGCCCATCTTTGCAGCGGCGTCGACGGCGCCCGGATCTTCAGTGACATACAGGCCGGGAATACCGATCTTGCCTGCCACGCGCACGACGCCCATCAGCGAGTTGAGCACCGTGGCCGGCGCTTCGGCCTTGGCACCTGCGTGACCGTGGCCACGCGCTTCGAAGCCCACGGCGTCAACGGCGCAATCGACTTCCGGCTCGCCGAGCAGTGCGGCGATCTGCTCATGCAGCGGCGTGTCTTTGGACAGGTCGGCGATCTCGAAGCCCTGAGCTTTGGCGTGCGCCAGACGCACAGGGTTGACGTCGCCGACGATCACCACCGCAGCGCCCAACAAACGCGCCGAGGCTGCTGCAGCCAGACCGACGGGACCGGCGCCCGCGATGTACACCGAGCTGCCGGGGCCGACGCCAGCGGTGACGGCGCCGTGATAGCCGGTTGGCAGGATGTCCGAGAGACAGGTCAGGTCGCGGATCTTGGACATGGCCTTGTCGCGATCCGGCAGTTTGAGCAGGTTGAAATCGGCGTATGGCACCAGTACGAATTCGGCCTGGCCGCCGGTCCAGTCGCCCATGTCGACGTAGCCGTACGCTCCACCGGCGCGGGCCGGGTTGACGGTCAGGCACACGCCGGTGTGTTGTTCTTTGCAGGACCGGCAGCGGCCGCAGGCAACGTTGAACGGAACGGACACCAGATCGCCGATCTTCAGGTTTTCGACATCGCTGCCCTTCTCGACCACTTCACCCGTGATCTCATGGCCGAGCACC
>Ga0160435_1000542_pt1 | contig 11707 bp, 10 predicted proteins | sample HID1973K_E0MG_FD_108213 | JGI IMG/M metagenome (GOLD analysis project Ga0160435, IMG submission 108213) | Enriched mosquito-associated microbial communities from UW Madison campus, WI, USA - HID1973K_E0 MG | ecosystem: Host-associated > Arthropoda: Insects > Digestive system > Unclassified ...
GCCTTCGCGCCGGAGGTGCCCGCCCTCTTCCTGACCGCGAAGGACGCAGTCCAGGACCGCATCGTCGGCCTGGCCGCCGGCGGTGACGACTATGTCACCAAACCGTTCAGCATGGAGGAAGTCATCCTCCGCCTGCACCGGCTGGTCCAGCGCTCAGGCGTCGCAGCCATGGACACCGCCGAATTGGTAGTCGGCGACCTGGTGCTCAACGTCGACACCCGGGAAGTCACCCGCGCCGGGGATGATGTGCAGCTGACGGCCACCCAGTTCGAGCTGCTCCGCTACCTCATGGAAAACCCCAAGCGCGTCATCAGCAAGGCCCAGATCCTTGACCGGGTGTGGGACTACGATTTCGGCGGCCAAGCCAACATTGTGGAGCTCTACATCTCCTACCTCCGCAAAAAGATCGACGCCGTCCATCCGCCCATGATCCACACCGTCCGCGGGGCCGGCTACGTCATCAAGCCGGCGGAGTAGCTCGCCATGGCCGCTTCAGAAGCTACCTACGCCCGGAGTTGGCTCAGGCCGGCAACCTGGCACCTGCGCACCCGCCTGATTGCCCTGGCCATGGCCCTGCTTATCGCCATCTGCGGTGCCGTTGGCATCGTGAGCTACGCATCGATGGACGCCTTCCTGACCCGGCAGCTTGATGACCAGCTCAGCCAGGCCGCAAACCTTGCCGACAATCCGGGCCGCCCGCCGTTTGGCGGTTTCAACGGACGGGACCCCCTGGACGCCCGGGGCCAAAGAATCGGCACCGTCAACGCGAGCATCCGCAACGGCCAGGTGAGTTCCGGCGGCTTCCTCGCCTCTGACACCACCCGCCAACCCTTGTCCACGGAGGACAAGGAGACGCTCCTCGCGCTCGATGCCAACTCCCGGCCAGTGGACCGTTCGATGTCCAGCGGTGATTACCGGCTGATCGCGGTCCAGACAAACTCCGGCGATGTCCTGGTCACGGGACTCCCCCTGGCTACCAAGGAAAGTACCCTCAGGTCCCTGGTGTGGACCTTCGTGTTCGTGTCGTTGGGCGGCCTGCTGCTGATCGGCCTCGTGGGGACCGTACTGATCCGCCGCACCATGAAACCCCTGGAACAGCTTTCCGAGGTTGCCACCCGGGTGTCTGAGCTGCCCCTGGACGCCGGTGAGGTGGCGCTCGCCGTGCGGGTGCCGCCGTCGAACTCCAACCCGGGCACCGAAGTGGGCAGTGTGGGGCATGCACTGAACCTCATGCTGGACAACGTAGCCAGCGCCCTGGAAGCCCGGCAGAAGAGCGAAACCAAGGTGCGCCAATTCGTGGCGGACGCCTCGCACGAGCTCCGCACCCCGCTGACCGCCATCCGCGGCTACACCGAACTGATGCGGATGACGGAGGACTTCACTCCCGACGGACAGAAATCGCTGGCCCGGGTCCAAAGCCAGTCCGAGCGGATGACGGCCCTGGTGGAGGACCTGCTGCTCCTGGCGCGGCTGGATGAGGGCCAGCCGCTCAAGCTGGCCGAGGTGGACCTGACGCAGCTGGTGGTGGAAAGCGTCAGCGACGAGAAGGTCATGGCCCCGAGCCACACCTGGCGGCTGGATCTTCCTGCGGAGCCGGTGCTGGTCAACGGGGACGGCGCGCAGCTGCGGCAGGTACTCATGAACCTGCTGTCCAACGCCCGGAAACACACCCCTGCCGGAACCACCGTGGTGGCCGGCGTCGGTACGGCACCCGACGGCGCCGCCGTCGTGACGGTCACGGACGACGGCGGAGGCATTCCGGCTGACTTCGTGGACCACGTCTTTTCCCGCTTCGCCCGCGCAGACGCGGCCCGCAAGGGCAGCGGCGACCAGGCCGGCGCGGCCGTTGCCGAGGGCACCAGCGGGCTGGGCCTGTCCATTGTCCAATCCATCGTGGAAGCCCACGGAGGCCGGGTAACGGTCACATCACGGCCGGGGAAGACGGAGTTTGCGCTTCGCCTGCCCGCCGTGGCCTGAATTCGCCAAGGCGACGCGCCGTCGTCGTGACGTCTGTTACCTAAATGTGACTTAAGCGCTGCTCTCCTGTACCGTCGATAGGGTGCGGTTCCCGTTCGGGCCGCATATCCGGATGACGCCAAGCTCTGCCACTTCCCGGATTTCGCTTGAACTGAGGCAGAGGCGGGGGACCCACGTCCCGGGCAACGCAGTACTGCCCTTGGGGTTAAGCCAGCACGTGTATTTGCCGTGCGGCCGGATGCCCTCATCCGAACCCGACAGCTAACTCCGCAGGTGTGAGAGGCGAAACAAACATGTCTAAATTCACGGTAAAACCGCGCCCAAAATCGGCCCCGAGCCACAGCGCGCAGCCTGAAACCCGCAAGAAGTCTTCCTTCGGCAAGCGCGCCGCGGTGCTCGCAGTCTCCGCAGCCATGCTGGTGGGCGTAGGCGCCGCAGGCCAGGCCACGGACGGCTTTTCCGGCGTGGCAGCTACCGGCTCCGAGTCCCCCGCTGCCACCGATTCCCAGATGAGCATCGAGAAGAGCGAAATCCGGTCTAACCCGGCTGCGTCGGCGCCCGCCGAACTCAAGGTGCAGCCCCAGGAGGCGGCACCGGCGCCCGCACCCGCTGCGGAACCTGCCCCGGCCGCAGCGCCCGCCCCGGCTCCTGCACCGGAACCGGCACCTGCTCCAGCACCGGAGCCTGCTCCCGCTCCCGAGCCTGCTCCCGTCGTCGCCGTCAACGATCCTGCCGGCGCACAGGCCTACGCGTCCGGCCAGCTGGCCAGCTACGGATGGGCGCAGGACCAGATGCAGTGCCTGGTCACCCTGTGGACTAAGGAATCCGACTGGACCACCACCGCCACCAACGCCAGCAGCGGCGCTTACGGCATCGTGCAGTCCCTCCCCGCCGAAAAAATGGCGAGCGCCGGCCCCGACTACCTGACCAACTACCGCACCCAGATCAACTGGGGCCTGAACTACATCAAGGAGCGCTACCAGTCCCCGTGTGGCGCCCTGAACTTCCACCTGGGCAACAACTGGTACTAAAAACCTTCACACGCTGAGGCCCTTTCGACCGGCCGCCGCCGAACCCTACCGGTTCAGCGGCGGCCGTCGTCGTATCTGCTTCATGCCGCGAGGCACCAATTACCCCGTGCGTTAGGTAGCAATTTTTGGGATTGGCCCTAACGGCCACCGAGCGGTTTGGGGCTGGGACGTGCCGTTACCGTCCCGGAATGTACTGGACGGCCCAGCGGTTGCCGTCCGGGTCCGCGAAGTACACGAAGTGCCCCCAGTCCTGAACGTCCACATCGCTGACCTCCACCCCATTGTTCTTCAGGTGGTCATGGGCGGCTTGGATGTCACTGACCACCAGCTGCAGGTTGGAGCCGGTGCCCGGAGGAGCGTCAGTGAGGCCTTCCCCGATGCAGATGGAACACGCTGAACCGGGCGGGGTCAGCTGCACGAAGCGGATGGATTCCGACGGGCGTTCGTCGAAGTCGGCGTTGAAACCCACTTTATTAACGTAGAAATCCTTGGCGCGGTCCACATCGGACACGGGGACAAACACGAGTTCAAGTTTCCAGTCCATTGCCACAGGCTACGGCCGGGGACTTGTGCGCGGAAGGCTTGAACCTCAGCCGGCGATGCCGTACAGCCGGTCTCCCGCATCTCCAAGGCCGGGCACGATGTAGGACTTTTCGTTCAGCTTCTCGTCAATCGACGCAAGGACGATGTGCACGTTTGCCTCGCCCAGTTCCTCCTCCAGCTTGGCCAAGCCCTCCGGGGCCGCCAGCAGGCAGATGCACGTGACGTCCGACGCCCCGCGCTTGAACAGGAACTTGATGGCCTCGCGCAGGGTTCCGCCGGTGGCCAGCATGGGATCCAGAACGAAGACCTGCCGGCCGGTAAGGTCCTCAGGCAGGCGCTCGGCGTAGGTGATGATGTCCAGGGTTTCCTCGTCCCGGGCCATGCCCAGGAAACCCACTTCTGCAGTGGGGACCAGCTTGGTCATGCCCTCCAGCATGCCGAGGCCGGCGCGCAGGATGGGGACCACCAGAGGGGTGGGCTTGGTGAAGGCCGTGCCCACCGTGGTGCTGACCGGAGTCTCGATAGTGACCGGTTCGGTGCGGACCTCGCGCGTGGCCTCGTACGCCAGCAGCGTCACCAGTTCCTCCGTCAGCTGCCGGAACACGGGCGAAGGGGTGTTCTTATCCCGGAGGACAGTGAGCTTATGGGCGACCAGCGGGTGGTCCACAACGAGAGTGCGCATTGCTCAAAACTATCATCCGGCGCTGTCCCTGCCGGAGTCCGTCGTTCCCCGCTCCGGGTGCCGCGCGCGGCCGGCGTGGTGGGTCCCGCCGTCGTGATGTGCGCCGGTGTGATCTGCGCCGCGGGTGTGCGTCCCGCCGCCGTGATCTGCACCGCGGTGATCTGCGCCGCGGGGGTGCGCCCCGCCGTCGTGGTGCATGGCGTCTGACACAGCGTCACGCACCACGGGATGCTCAAACGTAGGCGCCGGACCGGCATGTTCCCGGCGTCGAATCAGGTGGAACATACGGTGGGCCAGGATGACGAACCCCACCCAGGCCAGGCCCAGCGTCCAGCCGGCAATAACATCGGTCAACCAGTGGTGGCCCAGGAAAACCCTGCTCAGGCCCATGGACATAATGAAGACGGTACCCGCGGTGATGGCCGTGATGCGGACGCTGAGGACCTGGAACTGCAGGCAGATGATGTACACCAGCACGCCGATCACCACTGTGGTGTTGAGGGTGTGCCCGCTGGGAAACGACGGTGAGTCTTCGTAGGGCGGAACAGCTTCGGAGTGGTCCGGCCGGGTCCGGCCCACCAGCCGCTTGCCCAAGGTGGTGGCCGCGGTGGAAACCGCGGCTGCACCGCCCACAAGGAGGAGCGGGCGCCACGACCTGCTAAGGAAGGTCAGCCACGCGGTGAGGAGCGTGGCGAGGATGGGCATGCCGATGCCGCCGCCAATGTTGGTGAAGCCCGTGACGAATGCATCAAGTCCGGGATTGCGCAGTGACTGGGCGTAGTCCAGGGCGGGGATATCAAGGCTCGCCAGGCCCTCGTCATCCACCACGTCCGAATACACTTCGGCACCCAGGAGGGCCATGGCGACAATCAGGGTTCCGCCCACCGCCATGGTCAGCCACAAGGCGGCATACGGTTTGATCCAACGGTCCACGCGGTCCCGAACGGTACTCACGGCGCCTCCCCGGCATTCAGTACGCAGGCTTACTATCCCCCGAAACTATCATTGAGCCATGGTCTCCGCATCGAACAGTTACGACGAGTGGATGGGCCTCGCCCTGGCGGAGGCCCGCGCGGCGCTCGCTACCGGCGATGTCCCCATTGGCGCCGTGGTGCTGGGGCCCGACGGCGAGGTGCTGGGTTCCGGACGGAACCAGCGGGAAGAGCTTGGGGACCCCACCGCCCATGCCGAGGTTGTGGCCATCCGCCAGGCTGCTGAGCGGCTGCGGGAACTGGCACGGCTCGCCGGCGGCCCGGACGACGGGTGGCGGTTGTCCGACTGCACGCTGGTGGTCACGCTGGAACCGTGCGCGATGTGTGCCGGCGCGATCGTCCTGGCCCGGATCCCCCGGGTGGTGTTCGGCGCCTGGGACGCGAAGGCGGGCGCCGCGGGGTCCGTGTTCGACATTCTCCGAGAGCGGCGGCTCAATCACTGGGTGGAGGTCTACCCGGGCATCCGGGAAGGCGAGAGCTCCGTGCTGCTGCGCGACTTCTTCGCGGATCACCGGACACGGTTGTAGCCGCACCGCTTCGGCTGGTGACCGGAGCCTAATCAGGCTTGGCCTGTTCCCGCTTTACCCGGCGCCTGTCAGCGCACGCACGACGTTCCCGGCCGTCTCCTCCCACCCGGGCAGGAGGCCGCGTGCTTCCAGGGCCCGGCTGCGCCATTCCTGCTGCAAAGCATGGTCCTCCAGCCATCGCCGAAGGGCCGTGCCGAGAACGGCTGCGTACGCTGTGCCCCCATGTGGCAGCGCAAGCGCCGCCCCCGGAAGGCGCGTGCCGGCGTCGGCATCCTTCAGCCCGGCCAGGTCCAGCGCTTCGACCGCACCGGTCCCCTGCCGGACCACCACGGGAACGCCGCGGGCCAGCGATTCGGTGACCACCATGCCAAACGCTTCTTCCCGCGAGACGAGAAGGCTCAGGTCCGCCCGGTTCCATTCCGCCTCAAGCGCATCCCCCGCCAACTCCCCCGCTAGCTGCACTCTTCCCGCCAGTCCGCTGCGGGCGATGGCTTCTTCCACCTGCCTGGCGTAGGCCGGATCTGCCTGCTCCGATCCCACCAGCGATGCTGTCCACTCCAGGTCCTGGACGCCTTCGAGTGCTGCCACGGTGAGGAGTTGGTCCTTGTTGGGCAGCAGCGCCGCCACGGCGAGGAGGTGTGGAGGCCGGGAGCCTGTGGCGGGCGGGACCGGATCGGCTCCCGGAAGGGCGACCCGGGCATTGGGAAGGCCGCGCTCCTTCAGGATGGCGGCCGCACTGCTGCTGGTGCAGATGACACCCGACGCCGCACGGAGCGCCCTTGCTTCTTTCTGCAACGCTTCCCGGCCGGAAGTTTCCGGGACGGGCATATGCACCAGGACGAAAGTTCGCCGGCCCGCCTTGGCCGCGAATTCGAGCTCGTCCGGGGCGCCGACGGCGACGAGCCCGTCCACCAGCACCACGGCTGACTGTTGCTCTTGCCCTGATTCCCATGCGCCAACAATGCTGCCGAACCGGCGTCGTTCCTTGGCGGAAGCGTGGGGCCAGTTCCCTTCGACCGGGAGCACGCGTACTTCCCAGCCCAGGCTCTTCATTCCCTCTGCCAGCCGGGCGTTGTAGACGTTACCTCCGGAGCTGTGGCGAATGTTGGCGGGGACCAGCAACCGCACCACGGGCACGGGTCAGGCTTTGAGGTCCAGCGAGAACGTTGCCCAGGCATCCGGATTCTCGCGGAGGGTGACGTCGATCCCGTCCAGGTGGCGGCCGTCGTCGTCATCGCTGATTTTCTCCGCCACGGCCTGGGCAATGTACTGGGCGAGGGCCTCGGTGGTGCTGAGCTTGCCCTCGAAGTCCGGGTGCTCGTCCAGGTTCTTGTAATTCAGTCCGTCAAGGACCTCCTCGATGACGGTTCCGGCGGCGCCGATATCCAGGACGATCGCGTTGTCATTCAGGGCACGACGGCGGAACGCCACCTCCGCGACGAACGTTGCACCGTGCAGGCCCTGGGCAGGTCCGAACGCCTCACGCGGCAAGCTGTGGGCAATCATGAAGTGGCGGCGGACGGTCAGGCTGAACATGGATTACCTCTGGCTCTGTTTGGTGAAGTCGGTCTGGTGTGGTTAATCAGTGGGCGTGGCGTGTACCGGCTGCCGGGTTGTTCAGGCCGGTCTTCCGGGCTGGCGGGCAACGTACTGCGGGTATTCGATGACGTGGCAGAGGGCTTCAAGGCTTCCATCGGACAGGCCCTGGACCACCTCCGGGAGGTCCTCGAAGGCCGACTGTCCGGTGAGGAACGCGTCGAAGACAGGGTCGGCGAGCAGCGAGACGGCCAGGTCGAGGCGGTCGGCGTTGGTCCGGCGGTGCCGGCGGGACCGGGCCACCATGCCCACCTGGCTTGCCCTGATTGAGAGCCTCCGGGCGTGGAAGTCCTCCCCCAGGGGCACGGTGACTTTCCGGTCGGCGTACCAGGACATTTCGATGACGTCCCCGTCGTCGCCCACAAGCTGGAGGCTGCGTTCGAGGCCTGCCTGGGAAGCGGAGCAATGGATCACGATGTCGCAATCGTCAAGGGCGTCCTCGGGGCTCGTGAACCCGACGCCGATGGTGTCTGCCAGCTTCTTCCGTCCCGGATCCACGTCAACGAGTTGAAGACGCTGAAGCGGGAAGGTGCGCAGCAGGGTGGCCACCATCCCGCCCACCAGGCCCGCCCCGACGACGGCGACGCGGTCCCCCAGCTTCGGTTCGGCCTCCCACAGGGCATTGATGGCCGTTTCCACCGTTCCAGTGAGCACGGCTCGCTGTGACGGGACGCCGTCCGGGATTCTCGTGAGGGCGGCCACCGGAACAACGTACCGGTCCTGGTGCGGGCTGAGGCAGAAAACGCGCTGTCCCTTCCACTCGGCCGGGCCTTCCTCCACGACGCCGACCGACAGGTAGCCGAACTTCACCGGGCCGGGGAAATCGCCCTCCTGGTGCGGGGCACGCATCTCATCGGCAACCCTGGGCGGCACCGCGCCCCGGTGGACCACCATCTCGGTGCCCCGGCTGATACCGGAGTACAGCGCGCGGACCACGGCTTCTCCCGGTTCTGGCACCGGCAAGTCCTCGGACCGGAGTTCGCCCTGTTCCTTCGCGGTGGTCCAGTAGGCGGTGGCGCGGTGCGGCAATTCTGAATTAGTCATCTTGCTGTCGAATCTATCGGGACGGGCGTTCGGGAGGAAGGTCCGACGGCGGGTGTCGCCATTTCAGCACGTCCACGTCTGCGGGTTACGGGCAACCGGGAGAGGTCTGCTGGCGCTATTTCAACGTGCTGGCTTAGACGTCGGCACGGAAGCGTGCGCAGCATCAGATTTCTTACAGCTTTCAGCCCTGGCGGTCATGTGAGCGAGAGATCGTGTAGCCGGTGTTCCTGTTGCGGATCAGCGGGCAGCTCGAAGGGAGCCGCGTAGAACGCCTCCCAGAGGGGATCATCCGGGGAGAGATCGTCGGGGACGATACGGTCCTCGCAAGCGAATTCTTCGTCCAGTAATTCGTCATCCGGTGGGTCGGCAAGGAGATAGTCGGGGCAGACCGCAACGCCGGCAAGGATCCTTTGTTCCAGAGAGCCTGTCATGTGCAACGCGTCAGGGAGTCCGGGTGGCCAGTGTGGTTGTTGTGGGTGGGGGTGTTGGGCTGGGTAGTGGCGGCCGGTGGGGGAGGTCCAGCCGGGTGGTTCGGTTGTGGTTGCTGGTGTGGGAGTCCAGCGGCTGTTGTGCTTCAGCCGGTGATGTTTCGGACAGAGCTGTGCCAGGTTGCTGATTCCTGTTGTCCCGTCGTGCTGCCAGGCGGTGAGGTGGTCGGTGTCGTTGTCTGTGCTGGGGTTGGTACAGCCGGGGAAGGTGCAGTGTCCATCGCGCATCCTGATCCAGCGTTTCATCGCCTCCGTCAGCCGGTAACTGGTCCGGCCGATCTCCAAGGGCGCACCGTCGCGGGGATCGACGAGGACCCGGTAGAACGATGTGGCCCCGTCGGCGACGAGTTTCCGTGCCATGGCCGCCGAGATGGGCCCGTACCCGTCGAGGTCTGCCGGTTCTTCAGTGCTGCCCAACATTGTAAATATCGGAATGGTGACCAGCACGTCGGCTTTCGGCGCGGGGATCTTGCTGAGGTCAACGAAGTATGGGTCGGTCCCGTTGCCACTGGCGCCGGGAAGACTATCGGCCCCGGATGCGCTGCCAGATCCTTCGCCACCGTCCAACCGGCCTGTGGCAGCGGCCCCGGTGTGGGCGCTCAAGAGGAGCGCTGCTGCGGTGTCCGGCCGCAACTGGGTGAGGGTGCGGGTCTCGCCCGGTCCCTGAAGGCCCCGGGCGATCGCAGTGGTCTTGTTCCAGATGGCGCAGGCGGTGTCCCCCGGCAGGATCAGGGTAATCGATGCCATCCCATCGGCGCCGGGGCGGTATTCCATCCGCCGCTCCGCCACACACCTGACGTGCCGTTCCTGGACGGACGCGGGGTAGGTGCGTTCGCGCCAGGTCCTGACTTTCCTGCGGAACAGGTGCGCCACGAGGTCACCGGGCGCAGACCCCCGGGCCGGGTTGGGGGCGTCCGGGTCGAAGAAATGCGCCACCAACGCCTCAGCACCTTCGGTGGCGAGGCAGTCCGCTTCGTCGGCCACAATCACCGCATGCCGCCACGACATCAACCCAGAAGCCAGCGCACCCGCGACCGCCGGCATCGCACAGACTTTGCGTGACTGGCTGATGAACGCTGCCGCCGCGCCCGGGCTGAGCGTCAGGACCCCGGCGACCTCCGCCGTCGTGGACATCTCCACGAACGCCCGCTCCGCCCCTGTGGCGTCAGGCGGTGTCATCGCCTCCTGAAACTCCGCGAAATCCGTGGCGTCCGCTGCCATTCCGGCCGCGGCCTGGGCCGCCAACTGCTTCCAGAACGCCAGCCGCTGCAGCCGAAGCTCCGACTTCCGCTCCAACACATCAACCACTGAAGCTTCGCCTTCGGCGTCAGGATCTTGAGCGCAATCCACCTGCGCGTCCCTCAGGAAGAGCGCGTCGAGGCTGGCGACAGATGCCCGAAGACCATCCATCACCGCTGCCCCAACCACTGCGTTTCCCATAAAGGCATCATCGCGCGAGGGTCTGACACTCACAGTGAACCCCTTGGACCGTCGACGGCCCTTCTCCGAGCGTGCGCCAAGACGTCGTTTTGGGGATGTGCGCCTTGCTCCGGTACCCTATTGAGGTTGGTGACGTGTCCGAGCGGCCGAAGGTGCAACACTCGAAATGTTGTTTGGTGTAAAAGCCAACGTGGGTTCAAATCCCACCGTCACCGCCATTTAGAAGGCCCCCGTTCCTCTCGAGGAACGGGGGCCTTCTGCGTTTCTGGATTCACCGCGGCCCCCAATTTGTCGGCCTGAACATAGCCCACCGCGGGGCCCACCTGGCTGCCCAGCGGACACAAAACAAAGCGCCGGACGCAGGGGATCTCCCCGCGCCCGGCGCCCTGAGCCCGGCGGCTGTTACAGCCGGGTGTCGAAGGAATCGCAGAAAACGTTCTCGTTGAACGTGCCCTGGAATTCAGACTTGCCCTGGATCTTCGCCACGGCAGCCCGGATGGCCTCACGCGAGCCGGCGTGCGCGTGGATGGCGGTCTTCACCATCGGCACGTCAATCAGGTGGTTCGGCTGGTTCAGCGAGACAAACACCGTGGGGACCTCCGTGGCGTACCACGGAATCTCGGCCGCCATCGGTGAGGACCACTTGATCCGGATGGCTGCCTCCTGCGCGAAGCCCTTGACGTTGGCGAACACAAATGCGGCGTCGTACCTGTCTGCATAGTCCGCGGTGGCCTCTTCCGCCAGGACGGACATGAAGTTCACGCCGGTCTCCCCCGCGGCCTCACGCTGCTCGGCAGTGCGGAAAAGGTCCACCTCGAAGCCCGCCGCAACAAGCTCTTCCTTCACCGTTTCCAGGTATGCCAGCGGATCGGCGCGGGTGAAATCGGCCCCGCCGGAGATGCCGTAGAGCCGGATCCGCGGATGGGTTTCGGGCGTGATCGGCAGGTTTCCGGCGGTGTCCTTGACCAGGGTGACGGTCTTGTCTGCCACCTCGGCCGCAATGGCACGGTGCGCGTCCGATCCGATCACGGACAGCGCTGCGGGCGGCGGGACCAGTTCGTCCAGGGACTTCCGGTGCAGCCCCAGGGAGGCCTTCAGCCCAAGGATCCGCCGCAGCGCGTCCTGCAGCCGCTGTTCGGTGATGACGCCGGACTTGTAGCCGTCCAGCATGAACTGGAAGTCCTCCGCCGGGTTGCGGAAGAACAGGAACATGTCGCAGCCGGCCGCGATGGTTGCCGGTACCAGGTCCTTGCGCTTCTGCGCCTGCGTGAGGCCCACCATGAGCGAGGCATCAGTGAGCACCAGGCCGTTGAAGCCGAGCTCACCACGCAGCAGGTCCTGCAGCAGTTCCGGCGCCAGCGTCGCGGGCAGGATGTCGGCGTCGGAC
>Ga0160435_1000543_pt1 | contig 11692 bp, 10 predicted proteins | sample HID1973K_E0MG_FD_108213 | JGI IMG/M metagenome (GOLD analysis project Ga0160435, IMG submission 108213) | Enriched mosquito-associated microbial communities from UW Madison campus, WI, USA - HID1973K_E0 MG | ecosystem: Host-associated > Arthropoda: Insects > Digestive system > Unclassified ...
GAAACCACCTCGTTCGTCGCTGCGATCGGTGCTGCCGGTCTGGCCATCGGCCTGGCGCTGCAAGGCAGCCTCGCCAACTTCGCCGGTGGGGTGCTGATTCTGCTGTTTCGTCCCTTCCGCATCGGTGACTGGATCGAAGCGCAAGGTGTGTCGGGCACCGTCGACAGCATTCAGATCTTCCACACGATCATCCGCACAGGCGACAACAAGACCGTGATCCTGCCCAATGGCAACCTGTCCAACGGCATCATCACCAACACCAACCGTCAGCCGACCCGCAAGATCACCTTCGATGTGGGCATCGACTACGACGCCGACCTCAAGCAGGCGCTTGGCGTGCTGATGGAAATGGCCGACGATCCGCGCGTGCTGCAGGATCCGGCGCCGCAGGCCGTGGTGGCGGCGCTTGGCGACAGCTCCATCACCGTGTCACTGCGGGTCTGGACCAAGACTGGCGATTTCGGTGAAGTGTCCAACCGTTTCAACGCCGAGATTCGTGATCGCCTGCGTGCAGCGAACATCGACATCCCGTTCCCGCAGCGCGTGGTTCGTGTGGTGCAGGAGCAGCAGGAAGCAATGCCTCAGCGTTAAGCCCTGAGCAGAAACGCGAAAGCCCCGGCTCGAAAGAGACCGGGGCTTTTTGTTGGGTGTCGGGAGTGCGTCAGAGGGCGCGCGCGTTGCCGGGTGAAGATCAGGGCTGTTCGCTTACCTGCGTTTCGGCCGGTTTCTCGTCCTCTTCGCGCTTCTCCTTGCGCGCTTCCTGCACCCAGTGCAGCGCAATCATGAACAGCGTCGGTACGCCCATCAGCGCCGTCACCAGGAAGAAGTTGTGATAGCCCAGCTTCTCGACCATGACCCCTGAATAGCCGCCGATCAGACGCGGCAGCAGCAGCATGATCGAGCTGAGCAGGGCGTATTGCGTGGCCGAGAACTTCAGGTTGGTCAGGCTCGACAGGTACGCCACGAACGCCGATGTCGCAAGGCCGGAACTGAAGTTGTCCAGCGAGATGGTGACGATCAGCATTTTCAGATTCGGGCCCATGTCGGCCAGCATCAGGAACAGCAGGTTGGTGGCGGCAGAGGTTGCGCCGCCAATGAACAGGATCGGCAGAATGCCGAACCGCACGATCGCCAGACCGCCGAATGCCGCGCCCACCAAGGTCATGACCAGCCCGAAAATCTTGCTGACGCTGGCGATCTGATCCTTGGTGAAGCCTTGGTCGATATAGAACACGTTCGCCATCACGCCCATCACCGTATCGGACATGCGATAGGTCGCGATCAGGCCGAGCAGCAGCAGCGCTTGCCAGCGGTAACGCAGGATGAAGTCGTTGATCGGCGTCAGCACCGGCGCCAATCCGCGACGTCCTACAGAAGAAAGGCACGCGCCTGTCAGGAGGGTGTAGAGAATCGCACGCAAAAAGGCGCGGTCTTCCATGAGCAGGTCTTTCCAGGTCGTGCCTTGAAACAGCACGCTGGCGAAGTCGGTGTTGTACAACTGCGTGAACATGGCAGGCACCGACACCAACAGGACGATCAGCACGAACACCGATGCCAGTTGATGGACGAAGCCGTAACGGGCCGCCGACAGCTGCGTGCGCAATGGCACGGACGGCTCGCGCATGATCAGGCTGGTGATCAGCGCGGGCACCATGAGCAAGCCGAACAGCACGTAGGTGCCGGTCCAGGCGGAGTGTTTGTAAGCGAAGCCGGTGGAGCCGAAACCTTCGGCAAAATACAGCGCGCCGGCCGTGGCAAGCAGCGCCGCGACCCGGTAACCGGCCATGTAGCTGGCGGCGAGGGTGGCTTGCTGGCTATCGCTGGCGATCTCCAGGCGGTAAGCATCGATGGCGATGTCTTGCGTGGCAGACGAGAAGGCGACCAGAACGGCAATCGCGATCAGCCAGGACAGGTGCTGCTGCGGGTCGCAGAAGCCCATGCCGATCAGACCCAGTGTCACCAGAGATTGCGACAGCACCAGCCAGGAACGCCGACGGCCAAGCCGACCCAGCAGCGGCAGACTCCATTGGTCGAGCAGGGGCGACCACACCCATTTGAACGCGTAGGCCAGGCCGATCAGGCTGGCATAACCGATGGTTTCACGGGCCACGCCCGCTTCGCGCAGCCAGACAGAAAGCGTAGAGAACACCAGCATGTAAGGCATGCCTGCGGCAAACCCGAGCAGCAAGAGCACAAAGGTAGAGGGGCTGGCATATGCGGCGAGCGCGGCGCGCCAGGTTTTGCGGGGCATGGGCTGGAATCTGCCTCAGATTACGTAAACAAAGCGCGCACTCTAACCGTTGTGCTCTGTCGGACGCCAGCCATGACGCTGCATATCCACACGATTGTTACGGATGGTCACGCCTTCGGCACGCAATCGCGCCCGTTGCTCCTCTCCCGACACGGTGCCTGCCGCCAGGCTGAGTCGACCTCCGGCACCCAATACGCGATGCCACGGCAGGGTGCTGCCGTCAGGCAACTGGCTCAAGGTGCGGCCCACGAAGCGTGCCGCTCGTCCTAAACCGGCCAGCTCGGCCAGTTGCCCGTAACTCACGACTTTTCCTTCCGGCACTTGATGCAGCGTGAGGTAAAGCGCCGTGCGCCGGGCCTCTGCGGGAGACAGGCCGGTGGGGTCGTTTTCGATCGAGGATTGTTCGATCACGCATTCGTTCCTGATTGTAGGACCAACGGGAATTTTCGATAAGGAACTTGGGAAATTTCCTACGGTCAGTGATACCTGTGCCGGCGGTCCTTCGATTGCCTTGACGTTGTCCGCAAGGATAATGCCCGATTTTCCGCGAACCAGAGCCTTGTAGTTGCTTATGTTGTCCAGAACCCTGTTGTGTCTAGCTATTACCAGCGCTTCCACTCCCTTGCTCGCCGACACCGTCTGGTTGAAGAACGGTGACAAGCTGACCGGGACCATCAAGGTCTTCGACGGCGGGAAGCTGCTGCTCAACACCAAGTATGCAGGCGATATCCCGCTGGACTGGAAAGAGGTCAAGACGCTGGAGAGTGACCAGCACTTGCTGGTCAAGCAGGATGCCTACAACGGTGAGATATCCAAGTCGCTGCACGCCGCCGATGACGGCAAGGTCACCCTTGCCAACGGCGACGCGCCCAAGACTGTAGATCTGGCCAGCATCCAGCAGATCATGAAGCCCAAGCCTGTGGTGACTGATCTGGTCTGGAAGGGCAATGTCGACGCTGCGCTGGACTTCCAGCGTGCTGACAAAGACACCGACGACTACAACATCGCGTTCAAGACTTCGGCTACTCATGGCAGATGGCGTCACAACGCCGAGGGTGAGTACAACCGCGAGACGCAGGACAAAGAGACCACCACCGACAACTGGAACGCCGAGTACTCCATCGACCGGTTCATCACCGACAAGTGGTTCTGGGATGGCCGGATTACCTACAAGCACGACAACATCGAAGACCTGCGCCGCCAGAGAACGGTCGGTACCGGTCCGGGCTATCAGTTCTGGGACGATGAACTGGGTGCGTTCAAGGTCGGGACGCTGCTTAACCGCACGGACTACGAATACTCCAACGGTGAGAAAGACAACTTCTACTCGGTATCCGGTACCTGGGATTACAACCGCTACCTGATTGGCAAGAAGGTTGAGTTCTTCACCAACGGCGAACTGGGCAAGCCCATCAGTGGCGTTGCCGATTACAGCCTGGATACCGAAATCGGCCTGCGTTACAAAGTCACCGAGTGGGCGTCCCTCAACCTCAAGGCCGAGAAGAACATCATCAGCGGATCTGACGATGGCGATCTGGACAAGACCCGTTACACCGCAGGCTTCGGCGTGGCCTGGTAAGGCGCTTTCTTGGTATCGGTCCCGCAAGTTGCGTTTCAGTCGGCTTGCGGAGTCAGGCACTGTGGGAGCGAGCGTGCTCGCGAATGCTTTCTGGCTGTCGTTGCATCTTTGCCGGATGTCATGACCGCTTCGTGAGCAAGCTCACTCCCACAGAAATCTGCCGGTATTCCCGAACTCTCCGCCACACCCAACTCCCGTAGGAGCGCGCTTGCCCGCGAAGACTGAGTAACAGTCGAAACATCTCCAGCGGATGTACCGGCCGATTCGCGGGCAAGCGCGCTCCTACAAAGGTACGCGGCGCTAACTGGTAACAAAACCTGTGGGCAAGCTTGCTCATGAACGCTGACGTCCAAACGCTACATTTCCACAGCATCCACTGGCCTCTTCCCGGCTGAAGCCGGTCCTACAGGCGCTGCAAATGTGTGTAGGACCGGCTTTAGCCGGGAAAGCGTCGGGGGCACGCCGTTGATCGAGGGGCTGCTAAAGGCAGTTGGCTCACTCCCACAGCGTTCGCGACTGCCCGCAGAGTTTTTACGCGATTTCTTCGCAAAATCGTCACAGCTTCTCAATCTGGCACCCGCCTGCGATAACGATTATCTTGTTCCCGATACCCGCCGATGTGGGTCTTTTCGTCTGTGCAGATCACGTTTCTTTGAGGAGCCCCACCATGAGCGCCAAAGCCAACCGGCAAGCCCGAGCATTGCTGCTCAAGGAATATCGTGGCGTGCTGTCGACTCATTCCAAGTCGATGCCCGGTTTCCCCTTCGGCTCCGTGGTGCCGTATTGCCTGGACGACCAGGGCCGTCCGCTGATCCTGATCAGCCGCATCGCTCAGCACACCCACAACCTGCAGCTCGACCCCAAATGCTCGCTGCTGGTGGGCGAGCGGGGCGCCGAAGACGTTCAGGCCGTCGGGCGCGTCACTGTCATGGCCGAGGCGCATAAGCTCAGCGACGACGCGGCCATCGAAGCCGCCGCTCAGCGCTATTACCGCTATTTCCCCGAATCGCAGAGCTACCACAGCGCGCACGATTTCGACTTCTGGGTGCTGACGCCTGTGCGTTATCGCTTCATCGGCGGCTTCGGCGCGATCCACTGGCTGGACGAGGTCGCACTGACCAACCCGTTTGCCGGTGCTGCCGAGACCAGCATGGTCGAGCACATGAACCAGGACCACGCCAAAGCCATCGCGCACTATGTCGAACTGGCGGGTCTGCCGGCGACCGAGCCCGCGACGCTGGTCGGCATCGACAGCGAAGGCATGCATCTGCGCATCGGTCAGGGACTGTTCTGGTTGGCTTTCCCGGAACCTTGTAATACGCCGACACAAGTGCGCCAAGCCTTGGTTCAGCTGGCTCACGCTGAAAAATGGCCGGTCGCTGAAGCCGTCGAGGCTTGAATTAACGAATTTGCGACTTCATCTAGGCTCTACTGGAAGACGTCTTCCGTTGAGGAACTGATTTGATGCGCGCTTTTCTTTTGCTTTTATTGCTTTTTCCGGTGCTCGAGCTGTTCGTGCTGGTAAAGGTCGGGATGTCTATCGGCTTTCTGGCGACGTTCCTGTTGGTCGTCGCAGGCTCGATGCTTGGGGTTTTCGTGATTCGCGTCGCCGGTCTGGCCACTGCCATGAGCGCACGCGAAAGTCTGGCTCGGGGCGAACTGCCCGCGCAGCAGATGATGGATGGCTTGATGATGACGGTCGGCGGCGGGCTTCTGGTGCTGCCGGGCTTCATCAGTGATGTGCTCGGTGTCATTTGCCTGATGCCGTTCACTCGTCGTCTGCTGGCCAACAAGGTGCGCCAGCGTGCGCAGGATCAGGCCGCGCGGCAGCGGGCCTTTGCCGAAGACATGCATGCGGCGAACCCCGCAGGCCCGAGCGCGGGTCGCCCGAGTGCGCGGCGGCCGGAGGTCATCGAAGGTGAGGTGATCGAAGGCGAATACGAGCCGCTCGACAAAAAGTGATCCGCCTCCATGACTTGCACGGCACCTTCGGGTGCCGTGCTGCTTTTGGGGACCGTCATTTCGTTAAAAAATTTCTGGGTCGAGCCTTGTAATCAGCTTGCTCGCCCTTATGTATGGGTCACCGCAAGGTTTCTGGCGCATTCGTCAGACCGTATTCTGCGGTTCGCTCGCGAACCGTAACCGGCAAGCCCGGATGTTTTAACCCCCCGGTGCCAACACCGGGCGTTCAAAAACCATAATTAGGAGATCGACAATGAAGCTTCGTCCTCTGCATGACCGCGTCGTAATCCGTCGCAGCGAAGAAGAAACCAAGACTGCTGGCGGTATCGTGCTGCCAGGTTCGGCTGCTGAGAAACCAAACCGTGGCGAAATCATCGCCGTCGGTGCCGGTCGCATCCTGGACAACGGTGAAGTACGTGCGCTGGCCGTGAAAGTGGGTGACAAAGTGGTGTTCGGCCCTTACTCCGGCAGCAACACTGTGAAAGTAGACGGCGAAGACCTGCTGGTGATGAGCGAGAACGAAATTCTCGCGGTCGTCGAAGGCTGAGTTGATACCCCGCATTTCCCGTTACTACAAAGTATTTAAGGAATAACGATCATGGCTGCTAAAGAAGTTAAATTCGGCGACGCTGGCCGTAAAAAGATGCTGGCTGGTGTAAACGTCCTGGCCGACGCTGTCAAAGCAACTCTGGGCCCGAAAGGCCGTAACGTCATCATCGAGAAAAGCTTCGGCGCTCCGCTGATCACCAAAGACGGTGTGTCGGTTGCCAAAGAAATCGAATTGAAAGACCGTTTCGAAAACATGGGCGCGCAGCTGGTCAAAGACGTTGCCTCCCGTGCCAACGACGACGCTGGTGACGGTACCACCACCGCTACCGTTCTGGCTCAAGCCATCGTCAACGAAGGCCTGAAAGCCGTCGCTGCCGGCATGAACCCGATGGACCTCAAGCGCGGCATCGACAAGGCGACCATCGCCATCGTTGCTCAGCTGAAATCGCTGTCCAAGCCTTGCACCGACACCAAGGCAATTGCCCAGGTCGGCACCATCTCGGCCAACTCCGACAACTCCATCGGCGACATCATTGCCGAAGCCATGGAAAAAGTGACCAAAGACGGTGTCATCACCGTTGAAGAAGGTTCGGGTCTGGAAAACGAGCTGTCGGTCGTTGAAGGCATGCAGTTCGACCGTGGCTACCTGTCCCCATACTTCATCAACAAGCCGGACACCATGGTTGCCGAGCTGGACAGCCCTCTGCTGCTGCTGGTTGACAAGAAGATCTCCAACATCCGCGAAATGCTGCCAGTCCTGGAAGCCGTCGCCAAAGCCGGCCGTCCTCTGCTGATCGTTGCCGAAGACGTTGAAGGCGAAGCCCTGGCGACTCTGGTTGTGAACAACATGCGTGGCATCGTCAAAGTCGCTGCCGTCAAGGCGCCAGGCTTCGGTGACCGTCGCAAGGCCATGCTGCAGGATATCGCTGTCCTGACTGGCGGTACCGTCATCTCCGAAGAGATCGGTCTGAGCCTGGAAAGCACTACCCTGGAGCACCTGGGTAACGCCAAGCGCGTCGTGCTGAACAAAGAAAACACCACCATCATCGACGGTGCCGGCGTGAAGACCGACATCGACGCACGTATCGCTCAGATCCGTCAGCAAATCGGTGACACTTCGTCCGACTACGACAAAGAGAAGCTGCAAGAGCGTCTGGCCAAGCTGTCCGGCGGCGTTGCAGTGATCAAGGTCGGTGCCGGTTCCGAAGTTGAAATGAAAGAGAAGAAAGCCCGCGTTGAAGACGCCCTGCACGCAACCCGCGCAGCCGTCGAAGAAGGCGTGGTTCCTGGCGGTGGCGTGGCTCTGGTCCGCTCCCTGCAGGCCATCTCCGAGCTGAAAGGCGACAACGCCGATCAGAACGTTGGTATCGCACTGCTGCGCCGCGCTGTTGAAGCACCGCTGCGTCAGATCGTTGCCAACTCCGGCGACGAGCCAAGCGTTGTAGTCGACAAGGTCAAGCAGGGTTCGGGTAACTTCGGTTACAACGCTGCCACCGGCGAATACGGCGACATGATCGAAATGGGTATTCTGGACCCGGCTAAAGTGACGCGTTCTGCTCTGCAGGCCGCGTCCTCCATCGCCAGTCTGATGATCACCACCGAGGCGATGATCGCTGACGTGGCTGAAGACAAGCCTGCAGCTGGCGGCATGCCGGACATGGGCGGCATGGGTGGCATGGGCGGCATGATGTAAGTCGGCCTTCACCTTTAGCTGTAATAAAGAAACCCCGCTTCGGCGGGGTTTTTTTATGGGGACGGCTTTGGATCGTTAGTTTGATGCCCTTAGGGGCTATCGCGAGCAAGCTCACTCCTACATCTGTTGCAACGTGCCGCGGTCTGATGGATTGCCTTCAGCCTTTCGGTCTTCTATCTCAATTCCAGGCGAACACACAAGGCTTTCAACTCGTTCCATCAGGCCATGGCAGGTTTTAACAAATGTGGGAGTGAGCCAACTGTCTTTAACAGCCCCTCGATCAACGGCGTGACGCCCGACTCTTTCCCGGCTAAAGCCGGTCCTACGAAAAGCTCGCAGCGTCTGTAGGACCGGCTTCGGCCGGGAAGACGCCAGTGGATGCCGTGGAAATGTAGCGTCTGGACGTCACCGTTCATGAGCAAGCTTGCCCCACAGGTTGTTACCAGTCAGCGCCGCGTACCTTTGTAGGAGCGCGCTTGCCCGCGAATTGGCCGGTGTGTCCGGTGGAGATGCTTCGGCTGTTACTCAGTCTTCGCGGGCAAGCGCGCTCCTACGGGAGTTGGGTGTGGCCGGAGAGTTCGGGAATACCCGCAGATCCCTGTGGGAGTGAGCTTGCTCACGAAGAATCCGGCGCATCCGCTGGAAATGCTTCGGCTGTTACTCAGTCTTCGCGGGCAAGCGCGCTCCTACGGGAGTTGGGTGTGGCCGGAGAGTTCGGGAATACCCGCAGATCCCTGTGGGAGTGAGCTTGCTCACGATGGGCCCGCAGGGCATCAATGTAGCGCCCTGAAGCCAACACCTACCCAGAAACCGCTGCCCCTTCAATCACCTTATCCCTCCCAGCCTCTGGCCGGTAAAGCACGGCGTAGTAAGCGCCCAGACAAATCAACCAGCAGAACACCGCTGTCCAGATGTTGTGTGAGAAGAAGTGCGCGCCCTGGAGCATTCGTCCAATGGAGAAGATCGTCCCCAGGCTGAAGGCGAAGATCAGGCCCGCCTTGGCCAGCCGTGGTTTACGGTCGCGGAACACGAAGAACAGTGCGAACAGCGTGAAGCCGGTTGCTGCATGACCGCCGGGCCAGCATCGGCCGGGGCTGTCGGTTTGTGGGCGTGGGCTGAGGAGTTCGCTGTAGGTTTCTTTGCCGCCGAACTCGGTCAGGCTCCAGGGGCATTGCACCGCAGTCACCGCTTTCACAGGCGTAACAAAGCTCGTGGACAGCGCCATAGACAGCACCATACAGCCCAGTTCACGCCGCCACGGTTTGAGTTTTTCAACGAAGAAAGCGGCAGCGAATCCCGCGACCGAGAACAGGCCCAACGCGATGACCACCTGTTTGGCGCGGTCATGCAAGACGTTTTCCAGGAAGTAACTGTGGCGACCGATGAAATCGCCGGTGGCCGGGTCATACGCCAGCTTGGCGATGTCCATGTCCAGCGACGTCAGCTCCAACAGCAGCAACGTCAGGGCGGTCACTGCCGGAATGCCCAGGAAAACCCATAGGTTGATCGGGCGGGAGGCCGGCCGTTCGAAGACGTGTGACATGGCAGATTCCGTGTGATGACGAAGAAATTTCGCAGGTGAGTCAAAGCGTCGGCAGTCTGTGCGCTGCGCTGTCGGCGCGGTGTGAATCGCGAGTGAAAAAAACGTTATGCACGCCGACGCTGGCCCTTGGGCGTTCTTGGCCGTAAGCTGCCGCCAACTTCGAGCATCTTGAACGCGTTATCCGTAGTGCCTTCATGACATGCCGACAACCGCAATGGGAGACCTGCACTCATGAGAATTCTGCTGGTTGAAGACAATCGCGACATTCTCGCGAATCTCGCCGACTATCTTGGCCTCAAGGGCTACACCGTCGATTGCGCGCAGGATGGCTTGTCCGGCCTGCACCTGGCGGCCACTGAACACTATGACCTGATCGTGCTCGACATCATGCTGCCCGGCATTGATGGCTATACCTTGTGCAAGCGCCTGCGCGAAGACGCGCGCCGGGACACCCCGGTCATCATGCTCACCGCCAGGGACCAACTGGATGACCGCCTGCAGGGCTTCCGTTCCGGGGCTGACGATTACCTGCTCAAGCCGTTCGCGCTCTCTGAACTGGCTGCGCGGATCGAAGCGGTGTTGCGTCGTGCACAAGGCGGCGGACGTCGTACGCTGCAGGTTGCCGATATGGAGTACGACCTCGACACCCTGGAAGTCACGCGCGCGGGCAAGATGCTCAAGCTCAACCCGGTCGGCCTCAAGCTGCTGGCGGTGTTGATGCAGAAAAGCCCGCACGTGCTGCGCCGCGAGGTGCTTGAAGAGGCACTGTGGGGCGACGATTGCCCGGACAGCGACAGCTTGCGCAGTCATGTCCACCAGCTACGTCAGGTGATCGACAAGCCGTTCGACAAACCTCTGCTGCAGACCGTGCACGGTGTTGGCTATCGCCTGGCCGAGGGCCGCGATGGAGTTTAAGCAAAGCCTTGCCCAGCGGATCATCATCGCGTTTGCGCTGATGAGTGCGCTGGTTGCCGGGTCGTTCGCGATGGGCATCGTTGCCACTGTCCATCTGGTCGAAGAAAAGCTGATCTCGGCTGGGCTGGGCGGCGACCTCACTCGTTTGCTGTTGATGGACAGCGTCAGCGACTGGAGTCACCGTCCCGAGCCCGACCAACTGTTCTACTTCAGTGGCGGGCCGGGCGATTTCGAACTGCCCAAGGATTTGCGTCACCTGGAACCGGGATTTCATGAAGTGTTTCGCGGGCCCTTGTCGTACCACGCGATGGTCGAGATCGTCGACGGCCGACACTACGTGCTCCTTCAGGATCAAAGCGACTTCGAAGAGCGCGAGCGTGTGCTGTTCGCCGTCGTGTTGGTGGGCTTCGTGCTGGCACTGGCGCTGGCGGTGTTCCTTGGCTGGGTGCTGGCGCGTCGGGTGATGGCGCCAGTGGTGCGGCTGGCCCGGCAGGTTCGCCATCGCGATCAATTACTCGGCCTGGCGCCGCCCTTGGCGCCGGATTACGCCGCCGACGAAGTGGGTGAGCTGGCGGTCGCCTTCGATGCGACGCTCGGGCGTCTGCGCGATGCGCTGACCCGCGAACGGATGTTCACCAGCGACGTCAGCCATGAACTGCGTACGCCGCTGATGGTGCTGGCCAGTTCTTGCGAGCTGCTGCTCGGCAACCCGGCGCTGGATCAGCGTGCCAGGGCGCAGGTCGAGCGGGTGGCGCGGGCGTGCGAAGAGATGCGCGATCTGGTGCAGACGTTCCTCATGCTGGCTCGTACCCAGCGCGATGACGCCGGTATGCATCCTCAGCTGACGTTGCAAGGCGCTGCTCAACAGCTGATCAACCTGTGGCGGGAGCCGATCGAGGCCAAGGGGTTAAAGCTGGAGTACTGTCCTGCGGATCCATCAGACAAACCCTACAACGCTACCTTCCTGTATGCGGTCATGGGCAACCTGCTGCGTAACGCCTTGCACTACACCGATCAGGGCTTCATTCGCCTGACGCTGCGAGACGAAGGCTTCATGGTGGAAGATTCCGGTGTGGGCATTCCCGAGGAGAAGCGCGAAGCGATGTTTCAGCCGTTCGTGCGCGGCAACGAGAAGCGCGGAGAAGGGCTGGGGCTGGGGCTGTCGCTGGTCCAGCGGATCTGCGAGAACCAGGGATGGAC
>Ga0160435_1000549_pt1 | contig 11621 bp, 9 predicted proteins | sample HID1973K_E0MG_FD_108213 | JGI IMG/M metagenome (GOLD analysis project Ga0160435, IMG submission 108213) | Enriched mosquito-associated microbial communities from UW Madison campus, WI, USA - HID1973K_E0 MG | ecosystem: Host-associated > Arthropoda: Insects > Digestive system > Unclassified ...
CGCGCGTCGTTGGCGCGTAATTGCGCCAGTTGATCGCGAGAGGTCAGCAACTGGCGGTCCTCATCCAGCACTTCGACCAGGCTGATCGCGCCACCGGTGTAGGCGTCCTGCGCGGCATCGCGTGCGGTCTGGTGCGCAGCGACTTCCTGATCCACCTCGACCCGTTGCCGTTCCAGCTCGACCAGCGTGACGATGGCATTTTCCACGTCTTCGGTGGCTTTGAGCATTGCCTGGCGGTATTCGGCGAGGGCTTGAGCATTGGCGCCTTTGGCTTGCGCGACTTGCGCATCCACGCGGCCGAAGTCGAACAAGCGCCAATGCAGGCCGAGGATCGCCTGTGGCTGAAAGGCCGACGAGGTGAACAATTCACCGCTGTGGACCGTGTCGAAGCCCAGCAGACCGGACAACGAAACCTTCGGGTAATACTCGGACATTGCCGCACCGATGCGCGCGTTCGACGCTGCCAGTCGGCGCTCGGCCGCGATCACGTCGGGCCTGCGCCGCAGCAGCTCCGCCGGTCCCTGACTGTCGATGATGGTCGGCACGCTGTAAGGCTGGGCGCTGTCGCTGAGTGTGCGCGACCAAGTGCCAGGCTGCGCGCCCATCAGGACGTCGAGCCGGTTGAGCTGGGTGGCGAGCTCGGTGCGCAGGGGCGGGAGCGTCGCGCGCGCTTGCGACACCAGCGCCTGAGCCTGCGCTTGCTCGCGATGGGTCGCGAGGCCACTGCCCATGCGGTCGTTGATCAGGTTCAGCAGGTTGTCCTGTGTGTTGATCTGATCCTGTGCAACCGCCAGGCGCTGTTGGGCGCCTCGAATGCGGAAATAGGCGTCCGCCGCTTCGGCGGCGACCGAAATGCGCACGCCTGCATGACTGGCCTCGGCCGCCTGGGCCTCGTCGATCGCTGACTCTTCGCCACGCTTCAGACCGCCGGCCAGGTCCGCTTCCCAGCTGGCGCCGACACCGAGGGTTTCCAGCGTCTGATTGCGATCGTAACCGGGAAATGCGCTGCCCACCTCACCTTGAGGGCTCTCGATAGACTGACGCTGACGCACCACCCGCGCATCCAGCGCCCCTTGGGGCAGGCGAATGGCGCCGGCCTGTTGCGCGACCGCCCGCGCCTGTTCGACCCGCGCAAACGAGGCGGCCAGATCGAGGTTCTGCTCCAGTGCACGCTGAACGATCCGGTTCAATTCAGGATCATTGAACCCGGTCCACCAGCTGTCCAGTGCGGGGGCCGGCGTCTCGCCGACCCGTTGCTGCAGCAGTGACTGATTCTGGTACGTGGCGGTCAGGCTGTCTGGCGGGCGCTGGTAGTCCGGGCCCACTGTGCAGCCGACCAGGGCAGTGAACAGCGCGCCGAAGGCGAAGACGCCACTGCGGTTAAAGCGAGAGGCCGGAGCGGTCATGGGGCTGTCCTCGAGACAGAGTGCGCAAATGAGTGGGTGGTCATGGTGAGGGCGGTCTCTTCGGTCAGTGCGCGTCGGCTGACGGGGCTTTCGGTGGCACGACCTTGTGCATCAACGGCACCATGGCAACCGCGACGATGAAGCAGACCATGATCGCCAGGAACGCATCCGCATAGGTCTGCGTCTGCGCTTCACGGTACGTCAGCAACCAGAGCTGGTGCAGTGCGGAATGGCTGGCATCAGCGGCGCTCTGTCCCAGATTGGCGAAGTTGCCGGTGACGGTGCTCAACCAGTTGTTCATCGCCTCATTGCGGGTATTAAGGTGCTCGGCCAGATGAGTGAAGTGCAGGTTGGTACGGTCGTTGAGGATCGTGGCGCAGGCCGCAATGCCGATGGCGCCGCCCAGGTTGCGCATCAGATTGAACAAACCCGAGGCCTGTTTCAGGCGTGAGGGGTGCAGGCTGCCCAGTGTCAGCGTGACCGTTGGCGGCACCGCCATCTGCTGGGCAAAGCCGCGAATGGCTTGCGGCAGCAACAGTTCATGGCCGCCCCAGTCATGGGTGATCGGCGAGAAGTCCCACATCGACAACGCAAACAGTGACAGCCCGAACATCATGATCCAGCGCAGATCGACGCGGTTGGCCAGAAACCCGTACACCGGAATGGCAGCGAGCTGAAACACGCCGGTGGAAAACACCGCTTCACCGATTTCCAGCGCGCTGTACCCGCGAACCCGACCCAGAAACAGCGGCGTCAGATAAATCGTCGCGAACAGACCGATCCCGGTGACGAACGAGAAAAAACAGCCCAGCGCAAAGTTGCGGTCGCTCAAGGCGCGCAGGTCCACCACCGGATTTTTCACCAACAGCGTGCGGCTGATGAACGCCAGTGCGGCGACGCCGGACACCCACGCGGTGGTGAGGATGGTCTGGTCGCTGAACCAGTTCCAGCGCGGTCCCTCTTCGAGGGTGTACTCCAGGCAACCGAGGAACAGCGCGAGAAACACCATGCTGATGTAATCGGCGCCCCGCAGCAGCTTGAGGTCCATCGAATCGATGTTGACCAGCATCGGCACCGCGACCGCGACGAAGATACCCGGCACCAGATTGATGTAGAACAGCCAGTGCCACGACGACACGTCGGTGATCCAGCCGCCGATCACCGGCCCCAGCGTCGGGGCGAGGGAAGCGATGGCGCCGATGGTCGAAGCCGCGATCACCCGCTGTTTGCCGGTGAAGAACATGAAGGCCGAGGTGAACACCATGGGGATCATCGAGCCCCCGAGAAACCCCTGCAACGCGCGGAAGGCGATCATGCTCTGGATGTTCCAGGCCAGACCGCACAACAGGCTGGCGAGGGTGAATCCCACCGCAGAAGCGCAAAACAACCAGCGTGTGGAGAACACCCGGGCAAGCCAGCCGGAAAGTGGGATCACGACGATTTCAGCGATCAGGTAACTGGTCTGCACCCAGGCCGTTTCATCGGAGCCCGCCGAGAGGCCGCCGCCGATGTCACGCAGCGAGGCCGACACGATCTGGATGTCCAGCAGGGCGATGAACATGCCCAGGCACATGCTCGCGAACGCCAACACTTTCGCCATCGTCGGCATCGAGGCCGCGTCGACTGGGCCGTTGCGTCGCGCTGCCGCAGCGCCGGGATTGGCGGGAGTGGCACTCATGGCGCGGTTTTCCCGTCGGCCGCGCTGGCGACGTTGCCGGCTTGCGCGCCGTCATTGCGCGCCACGGCCTTGGTATCGACCTGGGCAATCACCGAGAGCCCCGGACGCAATTTGCCGAGGTTGCCGTCGTCGCCGTCCAGGTACACCCGCACCGGCACCCGCTGGACGATCTTGGTGAAGTTGCCGGTGGCGTTTTCCGGCGGCAGGACACTGAACTGCGAGCCGGTCGCGGGCGCCAGACTGTCCAGATGACCGTGGAAAACCTGGCCCGGCAATACGTCGGCTTCGATGGTGACGGCCTGGCCGACTTGCATGTGCGTCAGTTGGTCTTCCTTGAAGTTGGCGTCGACCCACAGCCCTGTCGCGGGCACCACGGACAGCAGCTGTGAGCCGGCGCTCGCGTAGGCGCCCACGCGCGCCCGGCGATTGCCGATCACGCCGTCGACCGGTGCGCGAAGCTCGGTGTAGGCCACATTGAGACGAGCCAGGTCACGTTCGGCGCGGGCCTGGGCCAGGGCCGCGCGGGCTTGTTGTTTCTGCGTGGCGATGACGTCCAACTGGCGTTGCGAAGCGAGCATGGAAGCCTGCGCGCGGGCGCCGTTGGCCTGGGCGGTCTTATAGGTGGCGTCGGCACGCTGGAAGCTTTCGATCGACACGGCCGAGCGGCCCGACAGCACCTCATAACGCTTCTGGTCATCGCGAGAGCGCACAGTTTCGGCGTTCGCGGCGTCGATGCCGGCTTTCGCCTGGCTCACCACCGCATGCTGCAACTGCTCGGTGGCATCCAGGTTGGCAAGCAACGCTTCTTGCGCGGCCACCGCGCCTTCGGCCTTGGCCAGCGCGGCCAGGTAATCGCGATCATCGATCTTCACCAGTAGATCGCCGGCGTGGACGAACTGGTTGTCGACCACCTTCAATGCGGTGATGTAACCCGGGACTTTGGGCCCGATCACCGTGACATCGCCGCCGACGTAGGCATCGTCGGTCGACTCGAGGAAACGCCCGACCGTCCACCAGTGCAGGCCGAAAATCACGGCACCGACGACGATGACGGCCACCAGCAGCAACAGCATCAAGCGTTTGCCCCGGGCGGGTTTCGACGGCGCAGCAGCGGCGGCGGGCTCGGTGACGGTCTGGGGGTTGTTCATCGCGGATTACCTGTTGATCAGCAGAGGTTGGGAAGGGGGAAGGTGCTTGCGATAGGCATCGCGACGGGCGCGGCTCGTCTCCAGGCGCCACGCGGAAATACTGTCTTCGCCTTTGTAGCGCAGGCTGTGATCGCGCATGCTGATGCGCTTGCCGGTGTTGGCGTCGGCCAGCACCAGGTCGACGGGCTCGCCGGTGGTTTCGTCGATCAGCTCGATGTTCGAGCCGTTGTCCGAGAAATGCTGGCTGCCCCATTTCATGAGCGTCAGGACCACAGGGCGAAAATCGCGTCCACGTTCGGTCAGCAGATAGTCATAACGGATCGGTTTGTCGCTGTAGGCGCAGCGCTCGACCAGCCCCGACGCCATCAGCCCCTGGAGGCGACGGGTGAGGGTATTGCTGGCGATGCCCAGACTTTTCTGAAATTCATCGAACCGGCTCAGGCCGTAAGACATGTCACGCAGGATCAGAATGTTCCACCAGTCACCCACGTGTTCCAGGCTGTGGGCGATCGGGCAGGGCATGTCGGCGAAACTTTTCTTCTTCATGACCAGACCTCCGAAACCGGTGACGGCTTCTAAATGATGGGTGTAATCTAACGATGTGGCTTTCATTGTGCAAGTCACTATTCAAATGAAAGTGATCGGTGGTTTGATGTCTAGGAAACCGCTGCTGCCCTGGCGGGTCTTTGTTTCATCACCGCGTGCGTGGTTAGACTTGCCGCCAGGCGATCACCCAGCACGCATTCCTGAAACGCCCATCCATGAACAGCCACGAGGCGACGCACGCCTCATCGGGAGTTGAAATGTCCGGCCAGCCCTACGTTGCAGAAACCCTCACTCGCGCCGACGTGGATGCACTGGCTGGCGCCAGCGTCATCGAATTCGGCACCAACTGGTGCGGGCACTGTAATGCCGCACAACCGTTGATCGGTGAGGTGAGTGCGGACTATCCGCAGGTACGCAGACTGAAAATCGAAGACGGCAGCGGTCGCCGTCTGGGCCGCTCGTTCCGCGTCAAACTCTGGCCAACGCTGGTGTTCATGCGCGATGGCCAGGAGGTCACACGGCTGGTTCGTCCGACGCGAGCCAGCGACATCGAGGAAGCCTTTGAAGCCCTGACGCAACAAGGCTGAGGCCAGCCACTGCTGAAGACCGGCAAAGGCCCTGCTTTTGCATGAAGGGTCGGTTTCCTGCCTGAGAATTGACGCGTATGACCGACATCCACATGCCGCCCGCTTTGCGTTTCATGCTCGCCGCCCGGCGCAGCGAGCTGGCGGGGCTGGAGGGCCTGGCGCAGACCTGTGAGCTGGTCACGCTGATCAGCCAATGGGTGCATGCCTTGCAGCGCGAGCGGGGGTATTCGAATGTCTATCTGGGCAGCAAGGACACTCGTCAATTGCCCCGGCTTGATGCATTGAGCGCGCAGGCCAGCGCCGTCGGGCAGCGTGTCGTCGCCTGTTTTGACGGCATCGATCTGGAGTCGGCGAGCGCTTCGGACCGTGCGCGGCTGTTCAACCGTCTGGCGTTCGTCATGCACGCGCTCGACGATCTGCCGGGCTTGCGCCGACGCATTCGCGATCAGCGCCTGACCCCGGTCGAGGCCACGGCGGCACTGACGCGCCTGATCGGCGGGTTGCTGGCAGTGGTGTTCGAGGCGGCCGACACGGCGATCGATCCTCCCGTCACCCGCGTGCTGGTGGCGCTGTTCAATTTCATGCAGGGCAAGGAGCTGGCGGGGCAGGAGCGCGCGATCGGGGTGAACGGCTTCGCGGCGGGCTTTTTCCACACGCTGGTGCGCGAGCGCATCGAACATCTGGTGCAGGGGCAGGAACGCTGCTTTCAGACGTTCGCCGAGTTTGCCGATGATGAAGCGCGGCGCCTGTGGCTGAACTTGCAGGCCAGCGACACCTCGGCGCAGGTGACCCGGCTCAGGGCCGTGGCGCTGAAGACGTCCGAAAGCGAGCGGGTCGATCCGACGCTGTCGCAGATATGGTTCGACCTGACCACCGCCCGCATCGATGCCATGCGCGAGGTGGAAACCCGTCTGGCCCAGGTGCTGTCGAGCACCTGTCAGGCGAGCATCCGCCAGGCGCGCGCCGATCTGGACAACCATCGCACGCTGCTCAACCGGCTGGTCAGCCTTGAGAGTGCCGCCTGTGCAGATCAGGCGCTGCTGTTCAACGTCCAGGCGCTGGCCCTGAGCACGGTGCCGCGTGATGGCTTGGGTCATCACTTGGGGCGGTCGGTGCTGGAGATGCTGCATTCGCAGACTCGGCGCCTGCTGACGGCCAATGACGAGCGCGACGAGGCCCGCCAGGCGTTAAATGAACGCAAGCTGGTTGAACGGGCCAAGCGATTGTTGATGGACGAATACCAACTCAGTGAACATGACGCCTATGAACGGCTGCGCGTGTCATCGATGGAGCGGGGTCAGCGAATGATCGATGTCGCCAGGGCCTTGCTGGAACTGGCGGCGGGGCGTACTCCCCGGCAGGACTGAGCCGCTGCCCCGCACATCGCAACAGCACTAGCGTGACTGGAGCAAGGACGTGTGGCGCGTGTCAGCCGCCGGTCATGTTCATGAAGCGCACGACCTGCACGTCATCGTTGAGCTCGAAGTTGTGGCGGTAGGGCTTGAGCTGCATGGCGTCGATGATCGCTTTTTCCAGCTTCTCCGGCTGGCCCGGGTTGGCGCGAAGAACGGCCTTGAGGTCCGCCGAATGTTCGTTGCCCAGGCACAACAGCAAGCGGCCTTCGACCGTCACGCGCACCCGGTTGCAGGTGGCGCAGAAGTTGTGGCTGTGGGGCGAGATGAAGCCAATGCGGATGTCCGGCGCTTCGGCCACGCGCCAGTATCGCGACGGGCCTTGTGTCGATTCGGTGGAGTGGATCAGCGTGTAGCGTTCAGCGATGCGCTCGCGCACCTGCTCGCTGGAGAAGAAGGACTCGGCCCGGCTGTGTTCGCTGATCACGCCCAGGGGCATCTCTTCGATGAAGGTGATGTCCAGGCCCCGATCGATGGCGAACGCCACCAGATCATTGATTTCGTGATCGTTGCGGCCCTGCATCACCACACAATTGAGCTTCGTGCGCTGGAAGCCCGCGGCGATGGCCGCGTCGATACCGGCAATCACTTTACTCAGCTCGCCGGTGCGGGTCAGTTCCTTGAACAGCGCAGGGTCCAGGCTGTCCAGGCTGATATTGAGGCGCGTCAGGCCGGCTTCGAAAAGCGGTACGGCGAGTTTGTCCAGCTGCGAGCCGTTGGTGGTCATGCACAGTTCGCGCAGGCCGGGCAGCGCGGCGATGTTCTTGCACAGGCCGACGATGCCTGCGCGGACCAGCGGCTCGCCGCCGGTAAGGCGAATTTTACGGGTGCCCAGCGCGACGAAACGCTCGGCCAGTTGATGGATCTCTTCAAGCGAGAGGATCTGCTGACGCGGCAGAAAGGTCATGTCTTCGGCCATGCAGTAGACGCAGCGAAAATCGCAGCGATCGGTCACCGACATGCGTACGTAATCGACTTTGCGTGAAAACCCGTCTAGCAGAATTCGATCTGACATTGCTTATCTCGACAGCGTGCTGCGTGGCAGAAGCAGGCCGCGCGTACCGGGTTCACGGTGCGCGCGACTGAAGCGTTAAATCTTGTGACCCGTGGGCTGCGCGATTGTCGCAACCCCATCGCCGGTCACCGGAGCCTGCGTGGCCCTCGAATATGACACGTAATACGCCAGACCGACAAAAATTGCACCTCCCACGGCATTGCCGAGGAACACTGCGACGAAGTTCTCGACGAATTGAGTCCAGCTCAGCGCATCGGCAAAAATCGCTGCCGGGATCACGAACATGTTCGCGACCACGTGCTGGAAGCCGATGGCCACGAACGCCATGATCGGGAACCACATGCCGAGGATCTTGCCGGTGACGTCTTTGCTCGCATAAGACAGCCAGACCGCCAGGCACACCAGCCAGTTGCAACCGATGCCGGAAATGAAGGCCTGACCGAAGTCGGCGCTCACCTTGGCGTTGGCGATGGCCAGGGTTTTGTTCAGGTACGCGCCTTCGGTCAGCCCCAGCACGTGGCCGAAGAAGTAGGCGATGAAAAGGGCGCCCAGCAGGTTGGCGAACGTCACCAGCAGCCAGTTGCGAGCGACGGCGCCCGCCGAGATCCGCCGGGCGAACATGGCGGTGGGCAGGCTCATCATGTTGCCGGTGAGCAATTCACCGCCGGCCAGAATCACCAGGATCAGGCCGATCGGGAAGACTGCGGCGCCGAGCAGGTTGCCCAGCGAGGCCCAAGGGCCGGGAATCATGGTGCTGACGTGAATGTCCAGCAGAAAGCCCAGTGCGATGAAGGCCCCGGCAAGGAAGCCGAGCACCATGATCGACAGCGCGGGCAGAAGGGACTTCTTGACGCCCGCTTCGACGGTCATCTCAGCGATCTGGTGTGGAGTGTTGATTGACATGGTTCTGGACTCGCACGCAATGGTCTGCGCTACGGCAAGAACGCCGCGCGCCACGCAAAATGGGAGGTAGCTTTATTCGAGTGTTTTCAAGCGTCCGGTCTTGATGCGCGATCGTGTCGGTGACACGGCGGCAGGTCCCTGTACAGGCAACGATGTGCGTCTGATTGCTCGCCGAACAGCGGCGAAAAAAATGACGCGATCAGTTAGTGAGCAAGCTACCGACCTGAGCGTAGAGCGTCCAATCGCTTGTTCCGATGAAGTGATCGATACGCTCTATCGCGGGAGTTCTGGGCTCCCATTATCGGCTGGCGGGCACGAACCCGGCGCGGGAATCGCGACCGATGGCGCGCGTCAAAACGTCACGGCAACAATTCACGCCTCGGGGCCGAGGTCGTCGCTGCGGGTGCTCATGCTGCGTTCATAGCGTTCCAGCAGCGGCTGGATGCTGATGCCATGCAGCAGAATGCTCAGCGCAACCACCGACAGCGTCAGGCTGATGCTGGTCTGAATGATGTCTTCGGGCAGGCCGTGAGACAGCGCATAGCACAGGTAATAAAGTGAGCCAATTCCACGGATGCCGAACCAGCCGACCAAGGCCTTCTGTGAGCCTGTCAGCAGTTCGCCCCGGATCAACATCCACACGCTCAGCGGCCGGATCACGCAGAACAGCGCCAGGCCCAGACCGACCGCGCGCCAGTCCCAGTACAGCGCGATGGCGGCGCCAAGCAAGGTGATGAGCAGCACTTCCATCGCACGCTCGACCAGGCTGCCGAAGGCCAGCATGTCACCCATCATCACGCCCGCGGCCAGTTGAGACTCGCTGATCTCCTCGTCCTGGGGAACCGTTGCCGCTTCCGGCGCACTGTCCATGTGCCCGAGCACCGGTTTGGCGACGTGCTCGGCCGGGACATCCGACTGCGTCGTACGCACCTCGGCATGACGCAAGCCCAGGCCTGCGGCGAACACCGAGAGAAAGCCGAACGCGCCCAGGCCCTGGGCGACCACGTAGGCCATGGCGATCAGCGCCAGGGCGAGGAAATCGTTGGGCGAACTGGTGCTGTCGGCATTCTTGATGCGCAGGTAAATCATCAGGTGCCCGACGCTGCGGCCAAGGCCGTAGCCAATCAGCAGTGCCACGGGCACGCCCCAGATGATGCTCTTGAGGAACCAGCCCTGAACCCAGTCGAAATTGCCATTGGCATGGCCGAAGAACAGCAGGGCGAAGATCACGAAAGGAAACGCGGTGCCGTCGTTCAGACCCGCTTCCCCGGACAGGCCGAAGCGGACCCGGTCGAAGTCCTGCGCGTTATTGACCTGCACAAGCCCCGCGAGCACGGGGTCGGTGGGCGACAGCATTGCGCCCAGCAACAGCGCCACCGCCCAAGGCAGCGCAAACAGATAATGCGCCGCCAGGCAGACGCCGATGATGCTGGCGAGCATCACGGGTCCTGCGAGCAGGTAAGCGGTGTGCCACGCCTTGCGGTGCAGGGGCAGTCGCAGTTTGATGCCGGTGTTGAACAGGGAAAACAAGACTGCGACTTCGGTCAGGCGCTCCAGCCAGTGGCGTGCGTCGCGCACGTCCAGCTGCACCAGATCCAGCCCCCAGGGGCCGATCAGCGCGCCAAACGCCAGGCACACCGCCGAGGTCGTGACCGGCAGCCAACGCAGGTAAGAAGAGGTCAGTGCCAGCAGCATCAACAGAACGCCGAGCACAGTCATGCAAAGAATAAAGCTCATCCGGCCTCGTCAGCAGTCAGGGGGGGTTAAGGCTGTGACTGTGACGAGGTGGGATAGTTGGGCCGGATGTTGGATTGTTGCCGTGCCAGCGCCCGGCTCCGGAATCACCGCTCGATCGTGCGGCTCCAGCGAGCGTTCCATTCCGGACGGATCTGGTTGACCTTATCCCAGTCGATGGTCACGGCGGTTTCCAGGTACTTGTTCATGGCCTCCACCTGACCACGGGTTTTCTCCGTGGTCGGGGTTTTAGGATTGGACGGAATCTGGTCGCCCATCTCCAGTGCCGGCGCCTGCGCTTGCGGGGTCAGCAGAAATTCGGCGAGCTTTTGCGCCAGTTCCGGCTGATCGTTATTGGCAATGGTGCATTCGGCCACGTTGAGGACCACAGCACCTTCCTTGGGTGGCGCGTATTCGACCGGCACGCCCTTGAGTTTCAGCGCGGTGACCTGAGTGGGCGTCAGCGGGAACAGCGCGGCCTCGCCGGTCTGCACCATTTCCGAGATCTTCGCGGAACTGGCGATGTATTCCAGTACGTTCGGGCCAACGGTTTTCGGCCAGGCCTTGAAGCCCGGTTCGACATTGGTTTCATCGCCGCCCTGCAGACGGTTGAACATCAGGAAGCCGTGCAGGCCGAAGGTCGACGAGGCCAGCGACTGGAATACCAGCTTGTCCTTGTAGCGTTTGTCGGCCATGTCCGCCCAGGACGTCGGCACGCTCCAGCCGTTTTCCTGGAACATCTTCGTGTTGTAAGCCAGGCCGGTCACGCCAAGGCTCACGGCCACTGCCTCATCCTTGATTTTGCCTTTTTCCGGAATGTCCGCCAGCGTCGCGCTGGGCTGCAACTTGCCGCACAGGCCCATGGAGATCGCGCGGTACATGATGCCGTCGTCGAGGAACATCACGTGCATCTGCGGATTGTCCTTGCTCGCCTGGACCTTGGCGAGAATGTCCGAAGACGTGCCCGGCACGATGACCACCTTGACGTTGTTGGCTTTCTCGAACGCAGGCAGTACCTGATCGGCATACAGGCGTTCCATGGTGCCGCCGTTCATGCCCAGGTACAGCGTGGTTTCGGCCTGCGCCGGCATCGAAGCGAGCAGGGCGGCAAGCGGCAAGCAGGACAGGCCGGTCAGGGCCAGACGTTTCACGTTGTTCATGCTGTTCATGGCTGCGATTTTCCTCTGAGCAA
>Ga0160435_1000554_pt1 | contig 11572 bp, 8 predicted proteins | sample HID1973K_E0MG_FD_108213 | JGI IMG/M metagenome (GOLD analysis project Ga0160435, IMG submission 108213) | Enriched mosquito-associated microbial communities from UW Madison campus, WI, USA - HID1973K_E0 MG | ecosystem: Host-associated > Arthropoda: Insects > Digestive system > Unclassified ...
CATCACCCGGGTGATTCACCACGGTATGGACCTCGCGGCGGTTCCGGTGGGAACGGGAGGAGGCGGTTACCTGTGCTTCGTGGGCCGGTCCTGCCCGGACAAGGGCCTGCTGGAAGCCATCAGCATCGCCCGTGAGGTGGGGATGCGCCTGAAGATCGCGGTGAAGATGCGGGAACCGGAGGAGGTGCGCTATTTCCGGGATGTGGTTGAACCCATGCTGGGCTCCAACGAGGACTTTATGGGGGAGGTGGATGACGCGACCAAATACCGCCTGATGGGGGAAGCGGTGGCATTCCTTAACCCCATCCAATGGGCCGAGCCCTTCGGCCTGGTCATGATCGAGGCCCTCGCCACCGGAACACCGGTGGTTGGAACCGCTGTGGGAGCCGCGGAGGAGATTGTGGAGCACGGGCGAACGGGCTTCCTGGGCGCCACCGAACAGTTGGCGGACTTCATTCCGGCCGCCGCAGGCCTGGACAGGGCGGTGTGCCGCAGCGCGGTGCAGGGGCGCTTCAGTGCAGAGCGGATGGTGGCGGACCACCTGCGCCTATATGCCGAACTGATTGAAAGGCGGCCTCCGGCGGGGGTTCCGCATGCCGTCCCGGTGGACCAGAATCGATAGGGCAACGGTGCTTCCCGGATTTTCGGGCAGCACCTCGTCGCTTGAGAGGGGAGTCCCTGATGACCGCCTGGAACGCCGATAACGAAGCATCCGTGTCCGATTCCGGATCGGTCACCGTCCTGGAAGGATCCTCCTTCTGCATCTCGTCCGGAAGCGGGGACATCCCCTCCGACGGCGGCACGAACGGTGCGTTCTTCCAGGACACCCGCATCGTTTCGCGGTGGATGCTCCGCGTCAATGGGGCCCTGCGTGAGCCCCTGACAGCCCAGCGGCCGCAGCCCTTCAAAGCGACGTTCGTGGGCCGGGCCAAATGGCCCGGCGGCAGGTTCGACAGCCCGCTGGTGGTCCGCCAGGTGCGGCACATCGGTCCCGGCATGCAGGACGACATCACGCTGGAAAACTATGCATCCGAGCCGGTGGACTGCGAAATTGAGCTGCTGGTGGAGGCGGACCAGGCAGACCTGTTCGAGGTCAAGGGCAGCCGCGCCACGGGGAACGACGACACCACCCGGACCGTCAGGGACGGCAAGCTCATCATCGAGGCCTTGCGGCACGGCCAGCAGCGCGGAACCGCCGTTGGCGCCAGGGATGCCGAGGTCAGCACCGAAGGCCTGCGCTTCCGCATCACCGTCCCGGCGCGGGGAAAGTGGGCCACCAGCATCATCGTGGTGCCCCTGGTCAACGGCGAAGCACCGGACCAGCCCTTCCGCGAGGGGCAACTGCCGCACCACCGCGAAGGCGTGCGCCGGCACCTGGACTGGGAAGAAGGCGTACCGCGGATCAGGATCGAAGACGCCAGCCTCCAGGACCTGCTCAACCGCAGCCAAAGCGACTTGGGTGCACTGCGCATCTTCGACCCCCACCATCCGGACCGGGCGGCCGTCGCCGCCGGGGCGCCCTGGTTCATGGCGCTGTTCGGCAGGGACTCGCTGCTGACCTCCTACATGAGCCTGATGGTCAACCCCAACCTTGCCCTTGGCACACTGCAGACCCTGGCCGGCATCCAGGGCAAGAAGGTGGACAACGACTCCGAGGAGGAACCCGGCCGCATCCCGCACGAGGTCCGGCTGGGGGTCACCGCCGGATTGTCCCTCGGCGGCACGGCCTACTACGGCACCGCCGACGCCACCCCGCTGTTCGTGGCCGTCCTCGGAGAACTGAGCCGATGGGGACTGTCCAAGGACGTGATCCAGCCACTGCTCAGCCACGCGGACCGGGCCCTGGAATGGATTGAGAAGTACGGCGACCGCGACGGTGACGGTTTCGTGGAATACCTGCGCCCCAACAACCACGGGCTGGTCAACCAGGGCTGGAAAGATTCGTGGGACGGCATCAACTTCGCCGACGGGACCATCGCCGAACCGCCCATCGCCCTCTGCGAAGTGCAGGCCTACGTCTACTCGGCCTATCTGGGCCGCTCCCTGCTGGCGCACTGGGACGGGGACCCGGAACTGGAACACCACTGGGCTGAAAAGGCAGCGGCCTTCAAAGAGGAGTTCAACAAAAAGTTCTGGCTGCCGGACAAAGGCTATTTCGCCGTCGCGCTGGACAAGGACAAGCGCCCGGTGGACGCCCTGACCTCCAACATCGGCCACTGCCTCTTCTCAGGCATCGTGGACCGGGACAAGGCGCAGTCCGTCATGGAGCACCTGATGTCCCCGCAAATGTTCACTGGGTGGGGCATCCGCACGCTCGCCTCGGACATGGGCGCCTACAACCCGGTCAGCTACCACAACGGGTCCGTCTGGCCGCACGATACGGCCATGGTGGCCACAGGCCTGATGCGCTACGGGTTCGTGGACGAGGCAAGACGGGTGGCCCTGGGGGTCTTCGAAGCAGCCGAACACTTCGACAACCGGCTGCCCGAACTCTTTTGTGGCTTCGACCGCGGTGAGTTCCCCGGCCCCGTGCCGTACCCCACCGCATGTTCGCCGCAGGCGTGGGCTGCCGCGGCGCCTGTCCAGCTGGCGCGGATCCTCCTCCGCTTCGACCCTGTCTTTACCCGCGGGGTAGTGCACCTGGCACCGATCCTCCCGGACACCGTGGGCACCTTCCGGGCCGAAAACGTCCTGCTGGACTCTTCCCGGGTCACCATCACCGCCACCGGCACCAGCGGCACCATTGACGGACTTCCCCCGGGCCTGAAGCTCCTGGCCCAGCCGCGCCCGCCGCTGGCGTATCCGCCCGGAAGCCCGGAGGCCGCCTCAGACCATGCCGGCCTGAACCAGCCCGGCACGTAAGCAGCTACGGCAAGGCGCGTTCGAGGACGAAGTCGTGTTCCACGGTGCTGCCCAGCCGGAAAGACTTGGTGCCCACCTTCCGGAACCCGGACTTCCCGTAGAAGCGGATGGCGCGGGCATTCTGGCTGTTGACGCCCAGCCAGATCCCGGCCCGGCCAGCCGCACCGGCGGCCTGCACACTGGCATGCATCAGTTCGGCGGCGGCACCCAGTCCGTGGTGTCCGGGATGCACATAGCACTTGCTGAGCTCCACCGACGGCGTGAGTGTCAGGGCCGAGGCAACGTCCGGGTCCGACGCCGGCCGGTCCACCAGCAGGCTGTACCCGTTAAGCCGGTCGCCGCTGTCCAGCACCAGGATGGTGATGTCCGGATCGGCGAGGTAGCCCCGGAAGTGGTCTTCGCTGAGCGTGTTTGCCAGGTGCGCGGCGATATCCTCCGGCGACGACGACGGCGGGCAGGCCAGCGGAAAGGTGACGGCCGCCAGCTCAGCCAGCGCGCCGGCGTCGGCCATGGTGGCGCGGCGGATGGTGTGGCTCATGGGTTACTCCGGGGTCAGGGGGTGATGGTGCGGATGGGGGAGCCTGCCAGCCAGGCGGTGACGTCCTCGAAGGCGCCGCCGTAGAACTGCCGGTAGCTCTCCTGCGTGACGTAGCCGAGGTGCGGTGACAGGACGGTGTTGGGGGCCGCCAGCAGCGGGTGGCCGGCCTGCAACGGTTCCTGGTCGAAAACGTCCAGGGCGGCGCCGCGGATCCAGCCTTCGTTCAGTGCCCGGACCAGCGCTTCCTGGTCCACGAGGGGGCCGCGGGCGGTGTTGACCAGGATGCCTTCGGGGCCCAGCAGCCGCAGCTCCTGCTCACCCACGGTGTTCTCCGAGCGAGGGGAGAGCCGCAGGTGGAGGGTGGCGATGTCGGACGCGCGGAACAGCTCCTCCTTCGATACCAGCCGCACCCCGGCCTCCGCCGCGGCTTCGGCTGTGAGGTTCTGGCTCCACGCCACCACGTCCATGCCGAAGGCTTGGCCGTAGCCGGCAATCCGGCGCCCGATCTTGCCCAGCCCCACCACGCCCAGGGTCTTGCCTGCCAGCTCCACCCCTACGGTTTTCTGCCAGGAGCCGGCCCGCAGCGAGGCTTCCTCGGCCGGCAGGTGCCGTGCGATGGCCAGCAGCAGCGCCCAAGTCAGCTCCGGGGCTGCCGCGGGCGAACCGGGTGTTCCGCAGACCGTGACGCCGTGGTCCGCGGCTGCGGCGACGTCGATGGACGCGTTGGCCATCCCCGTGGTCACCAGCAGTTCGAGGGCGGGCAGTTTCTCGAACACTGCGCGCGGGAAGGCGGTCCGTTCCCGCATGGCGATCACGATGGTGGAGCCGGCGAGCGCCGAGACCAGCGCATCCTGCGAGGCGAAGGGTTCGCGGAACGTGGAAACTTTGACCCCCTCTGCTTCCAGGGCCGCCCAGTCGGCGTAGCCATGGGCCACGTCCTGGTAGTCGTCGAGGATGGCAAGGCGGTGCGGCATGGCGGTGTCCTGTCCTTCACGGTGTCCTTGTGGGGGCAGGTTCATCCTAAGCCTGGGCGTCACGCGGTGCCTTGCACAGTTTGTGGGCCTGCGCGGCGTGATAGCAATGAAGGTGATGAGTGACTTCCCTTTCCCCTTTTCCGCCGCGTGACCGGCCGGCTGCTTTCCCGAATTCCCGGCAGCTGGATCCTGCTCGCCTGCATTGGCCTGCTGGCCCTGAACCTGCGCGGGCCGTTCGTGGCCGTCGCGCCGGTGGTGGGTCCCATGCAGGCAGAACTGCATTTCTCGCCGGTGGTGCTGGGACTGCTGACCAGCATTCCCGTGCTCTGCTTCTCGCTCGCTTCGCCGCTGGCGTCCCTGGCCGCGAGGAAGTTCGGCGCCGAGTTTGCCGTCAGCCTCACCATCCTGGGCGTCCTGGCGGGAGTCCTGGTGCGGTCCGCCGGCGGACCCGCCCTGGTAGTGGCGGGGACCGTGATCATTGGCCTGGCCATCACGGTGGGCAACATTGCCGTGCCGCTGATCATCCGCCGCGACTTCTCGCCCTCGCGGCAGGGGACCGCCATGGGCATCTACACCGCTGCCCTGAACATCGGCTCGTTCCTGACATCCGTGGCCATGGCGCCCCTGGCCGAGTGGACCGGCTGGCGTGCCGCCCTGGCATCGGTGGCCCTTCTGGCCGTGGCCGCCATCGTTGTGTGGACGCTGGCAGTGGGGCCGCGGACCGCGTTCATCGTCTCCGCTGCCGAGGACGCCGGCGAAGCCAAGCTCCCGCCGGTGGCCGGCACCGGCTGGATCACCTTCGGCCTCACGGCGGGCTTCGGCGGCCAGGCCTTCTCCTACTACGGCGTCACCGCCTGGCTGCCCAGCTACCTGCACGATGAGCTGGGCATGTCTGCCGCGGAAGCCGGTGCGGCGTCCTCGATCTTCCAGATCCTCGCTATCGTGGGCGGGCTCGGCGTGCCGTTCGCCGCCAAATACATGAGTACGACGGCGGTGGCGGTCACCTTGGGTGTGTTGTGGACGGCAGTCCCGGCCGGGCTGCTGCTGATGCCGCAGCTGTGGTGGTTGTGGTCGACCTGCGGCGGGATCGCCCAGGGCGGCGGCATCACCATCATCTTCATCGCCATCATCCGGCTGGCCCGGAACCAGGCCATGGCCGGCAGGATGTCCGCCACCGTGCAGGGCCTGGGCTACTGCCTCGCTGCGGTTGCCCCGCCGCTGGTGGGCTTTGTCCACGACGCCTCGGAGTCGTGGACGCCGGCGCTGCTGGTCATCCTCGGCTCGGTGCTGACCTTCTTTGTCAGTACCACCCTCTCCGTCCGCAAGGTGCCGCGGGGCCGCTAAGGCGCGGGCCGCCGTCGGACATCCCGTCAGCACCCAGGGACGCGCGCTCACCTGATGGGTTAACCGAAGGACGCGCGCTCACTCTTCTGAGGGAAGTGAGCGCGCGTCCGGCGTTATGACCCAACAAGTGAGCGGGCGTGTAAAGGGGTTCCGTTGCCGGGCCGGCGCCCCGGATTTCGGGGGGCCTGTTGCGAAGGGCGTGCCGGCCCGGCGGACGGAAGTCTGTGCAGCTGCGGGTCAGGCCGCTGCGAGCTCCTCCACGGTGGCCTTCTCGCGGGCTTCGGTGAGGTAGCGGGCGTAGGCCGGGAGGGTGAGGAAGGACGGGAACTCCGTGGCGAGGGTGACTTCCTCGAAGATGTCCCGGGCGTCCTCGAAGCGGTCGCCGTCGAAGCGCTCCAGCCGGGCGAATTCGCCGTCCAGCAGATCCTCCACCCATTCGTGCGTGATGATCTCGCCGTGGTCGGTGATGGCCCGGGCGTAGATCCACTGCCAGAGCTGGGAGCGGGAGATCTCCGCGGTGGCGGCGTCCTCCATCAGGTTGTGGATGGCCACGGCGCCGTTGCCGCGGAGCCAGGACTCGATGTAGCGGATGCCCACTTCGATGTTGTTGCGGATGCCCTGCTCCGTGATGGTGCCGTGCAGGGAGGCGACATCGATGAGGGCGCGGTCGTTCGGGGTGACGTCCCCGCGGAGCTTGCCGAGCTGGTTGGGTCGCTCGCCGAGGACGGCGTCGAACACTTCACGGCAGATGGGCACCAGGTCGGGGTGGGCCACCCAGGAGCCGTCGAAGCCGTCCCCGGCCTCGCGGGTCTTGTCCGCCCGGACCTTCTCGAAGGCGTTGGCGTTGGCTTCGGGGTCCTTGCGGTTGGGAACGGCCGCGGCCATGCCGCCGATGGCCATGGCGCCGCGCTTGTGGCAGGCCCGGACCAGCTGCTCGGTGTAGGAGCGCATGAACGGGGCGGTCATGGTCACCTGGCCGCGGTCCGGGAGGACGAAGCGGGGGCCGCGGGTACGGAAGTTCTTGATGATGGAGAAGATGTAGTCCCAGCGGCCGGCGTTCAGGCCCGAGGCGTGGTCCCGCAGTTCGTAGAGGATCTCCTCCATTTCGAAGGCTGCGGTGATGGTTTCGATCAGTACCGTGGCGCGGATGGTGCCCTGCGGGATGCCGAGCAGGTCCTGGGCCAGGATGAAGATGTCGTTCCAGAGCCGGGCTTCGAGGTGGTTTTCGATCTTGGGCAGGTAGAAGTACGGGCCCTTGCCCTGGGCCAGCAGGCGGCGGGCGTTGTGGAAGAAAAACAGGCCGAAGTCCACGATTCCGCCCGCGATCGGGGTGCCGTCGATGAGCATGTGCTTTTCGGGCAGGTGCCAGCCCCTGGGGCGGACCACGATGGTGGGCAGTTCACCGGCCGGGCGGAGCTTGTACTCCTTGCCTTCCTCGCTGGTGAAGTCGATGCGGCGTTCCAGGGCGTCGGTGAGGTTCAGCTGGCCTTTGATGACGTTCCGCCATGTGGGGGTGGAGGAGTCTTCCATGTCCGCCAGCCAGACCTTGGCGCCGGAGTTCAGGGCGTTGATGGTCATCTTCTTATCCACCGGGCCGGTGATCTCCACCCGGCGGTCCTCCAGGCCCGGGGCCGGGGGAGCCACCCGCCAGGACGCGTCGTTGCGGATGTGTTCGGTCTCCCGCAGGAACCTCGGATCCTGGCCGGCGGCGATGTTGGCGCGTCGGGTCCTTCGTGCCTGAAGCAGTTCCTGCCGGCGTTCCGCGGTGGCCCGGTGCAGCTTGGCGATGAAAGCCAGTGCGTCCGGCGTGAGCACTTCATCCTGCCGGCATATGGGCTGGGCAGTCATGGTGATGCCGTTGATGGTGAAGCTATCGGTGAAGCTGTTCATCTCAGTCTCCTTAAAGACGAAAGGGAAGTTCGACGGCTGGACTTGCCTGGGTGGGGCCGGAAAGGGAAATCCTCCGCGTGCTATCCCCATCCCCGGCGTAGGACCTCGCAAAGCTCGGTCGACGCCGGGGACAGGGCCCCTTTACGCACGCTTCCGGATTCCCCCTCCCGGCCCGTCAGCGGTCACGCTTAGGTGAGTGCCGCCGTCGTGCCTTTTCGGTGAGCGAAGCGAACGGCTCACCTTGGGCGGAAGTTAGTGGAACTGGCCTTCTTCGGTGGATCCCACCAGGGCCAGGGTGGACGCGTTCGGGTTGAGCGCGGTGGAGAGGGTGTCGAAGTAGCCGGTGCCGACTTCGCGCTGGTGCTTTGTTTCGGTGTAGCCGCGGGATTCGGAGGCGAATTCCTTCTCCTGGAGTTCGACGTAGGCGCTCATGCCTTCCCGGGCGTAGCCGTGGGCGAGATCGAACATCGAGTAGTTCAGGGCGTGGAATCCGGCCAGGGTGATGAACTGGAACGTGAAGCCCATGGCGCCGAGTTCGCGCTGGAACTTTGCGATGGTGGCGTCGTCCAGGTGCTTGCGCCAGTTGAAGGACGGCGAGCAGTTGTAGGAGAGCATCTGGTCCGGGAACTCGGCCTTGACGGACTCGGCGAACTTGCGGGCCAGTTCCAGGTCCGGGGTGCCCGTCTCCATCCAGATGAGGTCGGAGTACGGGGCGTAGGCCTTGGCCCGGGCGATGCAGGGTTCGATGCCGTTGCGGACCTTGTAGAAGCCCTCGGCGGTGCGCTCCCCGGTGATGAACTCCTGGTCCCGCTCGTCCACGTCCGAGGTGATCAAGGTGGCTGCCTCAGCATCAGTGCGGGCAATGACGACGGTGGGGGTACCGGCGACGTCGGCCGCCAGGCGGGCCGCGTTGAGGGTGCGGACGTGCTGCTGGGTGGGGATGAGTACCTTGCCGCCGAGGTGGCCGCACTTCTTCTCGGAGGCGAGTTGGTCTTCCCAGTGAACGCCGGAGGCGCCGGCCTGGATCATGGATTTCATCAGCTCGTAGGCGTTCAGCGGGCCGCCGAAGCCGGCTTCTGCGTCGGCAACGATCGGGACCAGCCAGTCCTCAACGGTCTGGATGCCCTCGGAGAATTCAATCTGGTCTGCGCGGAGCAGGGCGTTGTTGATGCGGCGGACCACAGTGGGTACGGAGTTGGCCGGGTAGAGGGACTGGTCCGGGTAGGTGTGGCCGGAGTTGTTGGCGTCGGCCGCCACCTGCCAGCCGGAGAGGTAGATGGCGCGCAGGCCGGCCTTGACCTGCTGCACTGCCTGGTTGCCGGTGAGGGCGCCCAATGCGTTGGTGTAGCCGCCGGTCTTGTGCTCTTCGGTGAGCTGCTTCCACAGCTTCTCCGCACCGCGGCGGGCCAGCGTCTGCTCTTCGGTGACGCGGCCGCGGAGGCGGACGACGTCGGAGGCTGAGTAGTCCCGGGTCACACCTTCCCAGCGGGGGTTGGCGGCCCACTCGAGCTCCAGGGCGGCGGCCTGCTGTTCGGGCGTCTGCGAGGTGGGCTCAAATGCTGCAGTCATCGTTGATCTCCTTGATTGAGCTCCGGATGGGGTAGGTGGGAACCGCGTCGTTGAGGTTCCCACCGGCTTTCCGGTGCGGTGTTTCTTTCCGTGTGAACTACTTTTCAGCACTTTCAACCCCCTTTCTAGATAAAAACTATGGAAAGAAATGCACTTCTTCACGTATTCTTCATAAATGTCGCCTTCGAGTTGGAACAGGGACGTTTCCCAGCCGCCGTCAGCCGCCGCCGCGGGACTTGACGTCATTGCGCTGGGCCGCCGCGTCCGCCATCTGCGTAAACAAGCCGGGCTCACGCTCGATGGCCTGAGCGCCGCCGTCGGGACCGCCCCCAGTCAGCTCAGCCTGATCGAAAACGGCAAGCGCGAACCCAAGCTGACCCTTCTGCAGCACCTGGCCGCGGCGTTGAACGTCAGCATCGACCAGCTGCTGGGCGCCGAACCGCCCAGCAGGCGCGCGGCGCTGGAGATCGAGCTGGAACGGTACCAGCGCGGACCGCTTTACGAGTCCCTCAACCTGCCGAAAATCCGCATCAGTTCGCGGCTTCCGCTGGATGTGCTCGAGGCCCAGGTGGGGCTCCTGCACGAGCTGGAGCGGAAGATGAACGAGCAGGTGGCCACACCGGAAGAAGCCCGGCGCGCCAACGGTGAGCTGCGTGCCATGATGCGTGAGCGCGGAAACTACTTCCCGGAGTACGAGGCCGAAGCGCAGAAGGTCCTCAGAGAGGTGGGCTACACCGCCGGTCCGCTGAGCCAGCACGTCATCGCAGACATTGCCGCACACTTGGGATTCGCCCTGTACCACGTGGGCGATTTACCCCACTCCACGCGGTCCGTGACCGATCTGAAGAACCGCAGAATTTACCTGACGCAGAGCCAGCGGCAGGACCACGACCCCCGTTCCGTGCTGCTCCAGGCTCTGGGACACTACGTTCTGGGCCACGAAACGCCCCGCAACTACGGCGACTTCCTGGCCCAGCGGGTGGCGACCAACTATTTCGCCGCGGCACTGCTGCTCCCGGAGCAGGCCACCGTGGAATTCCTGCAAAAAGCCAAAGCAGCCAAGGAAATCGCTGTGGAGGACATCCGGGATGCATTCGCTGTTTCCTACGAGACGGCTGCCCACCGGTTCACCAACCTGGCCACCAAGCACCTGGGCATCACCACGCATTTCCAGAAGACGCACCAGAGCGGGATCATCTACAAGGCCTACGAGAACGATGGCGTGAACTTCCCCCAGGACCACACCGGCGCCATCGAAGGCCAGCCGTCGTGCAAGGCCTGGACATCCCGTGCCGTGTTCGACGTCCCGGACAAGTTCAGCGCCTATAGCCAGTACACGGACACGCCCTCGGGCACGTACTGGTGCACCGCGCGTACCGAGCGGTCGGCCACTGGTGAGTTTTCGCTCAGCATCGGGGTGCCCTACCAGCATGTGAAATGGTTCCGCGGGCGTGAGACGACGGCCCGGGCCACTTCAAACTGCCCTGACCCGAACTGCTGTAAGCGCCCGCCGGCCGCCCTGACCTCGGAGTGGGCCGGTAACGCCTGGCCCTCCGCGCGCGCCCATTCGCACCTGCTGGCGGCCATGCCGCCCGGCGCCTTCCCGGGCGTCGACGAAACCGAGGTGTACAGCTTTCTGCAGGCCCACTCGGGGAGTTGAGCTACAGCCAGTCTGCGGTTCCGGTCGCGACATGTTCTGCGATGTGCTCGTAGCTAATCGCTATGCGCACCCTAGCGTTGGAGATGTCCTCCAGGATGCCGTGCACGGCCGTGAACGACTCCTGGCTGCCGGACCAGCGGCCGGCAGCATGGAGGAACTCGACGAAGCGCATCAGAGAGTAGGCGGCCATGACGCCTTCGAAGAGGGTATGCGTGATGAGCGACGACAGCTTTGCAGACATTTCCGCTGATTTCAGGGCAGTGATGGAACGACCTCCTTCGAAACTGGGATAGAAGCGGAAGAAGAGCGTTAGGCTCTCCAGCACCTCCTCGATGTCAACGCTGAATCGGTGCTGGGCATACCAGGAGATGAAGTCCGGACTCAGGGATTCCAACTCCTGGATGTTTCCGGTCGACGGGATGGCCACTCGGGGGATGGCGGCTTTGAACGGGTCTCCAGGTTGGTTCCGCGAATGATTCGTTCGGGCCGCCCCTCGGCGCTGGTTCCTGTCCACGTTGATCCTCGCTTTGCTTACTGTTCGGGTGAACCCAAACAGTAGGAAGGACGCGGTCCGGCCTGCTATCACCGGAAGCGCGTATGTGGATAAGACACCGGAACCCTGATCCAACGCCCGCCCAGCAATGGTGGGTTTCCCCGCGACCCTCGCTCACTTTCCTGAGAAGTGTGAGCGGGCGTTTGGGCGTGAGCCGCTACGAGTGAGCGCGCGTCGGTGGG
>Ga0160435_1000560_pt1 | contig 11493 bp, 10 predicted proteins | sample HID1973K_E0MG_FD_108213 | JGI IMG/M metagenome (GOLD analysis project Ga0160435, IMG submission 108213) | Enriched mosquito-associated microbial communities from UW Madison campus, WI, USA - HID1973K_E0 MG | ecosystem: Host-associated > Arthropoda: Insects > Digestive system > Unclassified ...
ATGGCTCTGACCGGCCGGCAAGACTTACGTCGACCCTTCACTGTGGTCTGGCCACTTCAGCTTCTGGGACTTCCCATTTGTCCCGAAGCCCGAGCCGGCTGGGCCGCAGACGACGGGCTTCCCACTACACCACCGACCGAGAAAGAGCCCGTAAGCCGGTCCCCTATCGGGACAACCCGACGCTGACCTGCGGTTTCGTGAGCCCGACGTTCAGGATGTCCCGTATACCCTGCCCGCAAAATTGCCCGGTGAGGGTGCCCTATACGCTACACACCAACGTGTACCGAGAGCGGTGACGTACTCGACATCTCCGGCCAACCAGGCTCTTGCAAAGGCGGCGAAACCCTGTTCCTTAGAGACCGACACAGGACGGGCGTGGGCGAATCACACAGACGGAACGTTCGGCGCCGGATCAGACATGCGCGGAGACGGCCGCCGCCTCAGCCCCGTGAGGCCAACCGGAACCAAAATTATTCATGACGTACCCTTGAGCCCACTGAAGTCAGCCCCTTGGCGGCACCGCCAGGCCCCGTTCAAGCCGACGGCGCACCTCGGGCCATTCCTCACGCGGGATCGGATATAGGGCCGTATCACGCCAGCTACCGTCCGCTCGTCGTTGAACGTGCCTGAGCACACCCACCGCCTCCGGCTAGGCACCAACCCGCTCTATGGCCGCTCGTGAACGGATATTCAAGACATCGGCCTTCAGGCGCACTCGCTCGATACCGTGGGCTAATGCGGCGTCCAGCGGGAGCCGTTTGGGGTCCGTGTTAACCCCGCTTCCTATACATGGGGAGCATTGGCGGTCCATCCACTCAGGTCTTCCAATGGCCTTGAACAATGCCGGCAGGTCCCGCTTGATCAGTTCACGAAGGAGCACAACGGTGCCGCCGACAGGGACCAGGCGGTCAGGACGGGAAGCAGCCATTCCCTCCATCATGCCGGGACGAACAGCGGGTCTTCGACTCCGATCCCCCACTGTTCAGCGCAAACTAAAGTGGCGGAATTCATCAAGGCGCCGTCCGGCGTCGGGCCCCTTCGCGCTGGCTAAGCCAGCGTGATCAGGTCCAGGTAGTCCTCGTTCCAGTGGTCCTCGACGCCGTCGGGCAGCAGCACAACGCGTTCGGGGTTCAGCGCCTCAACGGCGCCTTCATCATGGCTGACAAGGACGACGGCGCCCGTGTAGTTCCGGAGCGCGCCGAGAATTTCCGCGCGGCTGGCGGGGTCCAGGTTGTTGGTGGGTTCGTCGAGAAGCAGGACGTTGGCGCTGGACGCCACGATGGTGGCCAGCGCCAGGCGGGTCTTCTCACCGCCGGACAGGACGCCCGCGGGCTTGTCGACGTCGTCACCGGAAAACAGGAATGAACCCAGGATGCCGCGGACCTCGGCGTCCTTCATGTCAGGTGCAGATGACCGCATGTTCTCGAGAACGGTGCGGTTGACGTCGAGGGTCTCGTGTTCCTGGGCGTAGTAGCCCACTTTAAGCCCGTGCCCCGGCACGATTTCGCCGGTGTCCGGCTGGTCTACGCCGGCAAGCATGCGCAGCAGCGTGGTTTTGCCGGCACCGTTGAGGCCGAGGATGACCACTTTGGAGCCGCGATCGATGGCGAGGTCCACGTCCGTGAAGATCTCCAGGGAGCCATAAGACTTGCTGAGCCCGTCTGCGGTGAGCGGGGTCTTGCCGCACGGCGACGGATCCGGGAACCGGAGGGCGGCCACACGGTCGTTCTCGCGGACGGCTTCGAGGCCACTGAGGAGCCGCTCAGCACGCTTGGCCATGTTCTGCGCGGCCACGGCTTTGGTGGCTTTCGCCCGCATCTTGTTGGCCTGGTCGAAGAGGACCTGGGCCTTCTTCTCGGCATTGGCACGTTCCCGCTTGCGGGCGCGCTCATCCGTTTCGCGCTGGGTGAGGTACCGCTTCCAGTCCATGTTGTAGAAATCGATCTGGGCCCGGTTGGCGTCCAGCAGGAACACCTTGTTGACCGTGGCTTCGAGGAGTTCGGTGTCGTGGCTGATGACAATGAGCCCGCCCTGGTGGTTCTTCAGGAAGTCGCGAAGCCAGGCAATGGAATCGGCGTCGAGGTGGTTGGTGGGCTCGTCGAGGAGCATGGTCTCGGCATCCGAGTACAGGATCCGGGCCAGTTCCACGCGGCGGCGCTGGCCACCGGAAAGTGTTTTGAGCGGCTGATTCAGCAGCCGGTCAGGCAGTGCCAGGTTCGAGCAGATGGATGCGGCTTCGGCCTCCGCGGCGTAGCCGCCCGCTGCCAGGAACTCGGATTCCAGCCGGTCGTACCGGTTCATGGCCTTCTGCTGCACGGCAGCGTCTTCGCTTGCCATCTCGTCATGGGCCTTGCGGAGCTTACCGACGACGACGTCCAAACCACGGGCAGAGAGGATCCGGTCCCGCGCCAGCTGCTCCATGTCCGGGGTGCGCGGGTCCTGCGGCAGGTAGCCGATCTCGCCGCTGCGGGTCACCTTGCCGGCTGCGGGAAGCCCCTCGCCTGCAAGGACGCGGGTGAGGGTGGTCTTGCCCGCTCCGTTGCGTCCCACCAGGCCGATCTTGTCGCCCTTATCGATGCGGAAGCTCACCTGATCCATCAGGAGCCGGGCACCGGCGCGGAGTTCAAGATCCTGGACAGTAATCACAGAAGGTAAGGCCTTTCACAACGGGGAACGCCGCAGCCCCAACAGGATATGGCGGGGGCTGGAGGCAGAGTGGCCGGAGAACGGCCTTGACAAGTCTACCGTCCATGCCAAGGAAACCGGACCTTCCGGCGCGGACCGGAATATCAGAAGGCGTAGCGGACCCGGCAATAGGGGGCGATCTCCTCGATCAGTGCCGTCAGCTGCCGTACATAGCGGCCCTTGCTTCCGCTGCAGTAACGGACGTTGCTGAAGCCGTTAGAGGAGGTCTTGGACTCCTGCAGGTCCGGACGCCAGAGGACCTTCTCAGCCTGCGGGTGCCATCCGAGGTTGACCTTATGGAGTCCCTCATTATGGGTCAGGAAGATCACTTCCGCTGCAAGCTGCGCTTTGGCTGCGGACGTCAGGTTGGCGTCGAGCTGTTGAAGCAGTTCACGCCAGTCCTCAAGCCAGGTCTCGGTGACCACCACCGGGGAGAAATTGACGTGCACCTCGTACCCGGCGTCGACGAAATCGTTGATCGCGGCAATGCGTTCGGCTACCGGGGACGTCCGGACATCTATGGACTTCGCCAGGTGCGCGGGCATCAGCGAAAAGCGAATCCGGCTGTGCCCGCCGTGGTCCCACGTGAGCATGTCCCTGTTGACGTACTTCGTAGCGAATGACAGCTTGGCGGTGGGCAGTTCCCGGAATAGCCCAACCAGGTCCTCTACGTTGTCACTGATCAGCGCATCCACGGAGCAGTCACTGTTTTCACCGATGTCATAGACCCAGAGTTCGGGATCGCATTGGTTGGGTTCGAGCTTGATGCCCTGCTTCATGACGTGCCGTTCAAGCGTCGCAGCGATCTGGTTGATGTTGGCAAAAACGGTAACCGGGTTGCTGTAACCCTTATGGCGGGGGACGTAGCAATAGGCGCAGGCCATGGCGCACCCGTTCGCCGTGGAGGGGGCGATGAAGTCTGCCGATCGCCCGTTGGGCTTCACGGTCAAGGACTTTTTCACTCCGAGGACCAGCGCCTCGGTCTTGATCCTGGACCACCGCGGCACGTTGGTCTCGTCGCCGTGCAGCTCCGGGATGTTCCAGTGGTTCTCGACAGGTACGACGTCGGCGTCCGGCCAGCGCTCGACGATCTCGCGGCCACGGGGCAATTCCAGCGCCTCCGGCTGGGCGAAGATGCGCCCGATCTGCAGGAGCCGGTTAAATTCCATGAGGCTATTCTTCCGAACCGCTGCAGCCGCTGCGGGCGGTTAAGCCTAGGGCTCACGCTGTTCGGCTACCTCCAGCGCACCAGCTTCTTCGATGCTGCCCGCGCTCCGGACCCGGTCAGCAGCGAGGATTCCGTCCCGCACCGCTGCCCTGATAACGCCGTAAAGAATGTAAAAGAAGACAAGCGGCAGCACCACGAATACGACAATTTCCAAAACTTCCCCCAAACATGCAACTGCCAGGAACGGCCTTGCCAGCGTACGTCCTGTTACTCGACGACGGTAGTTGCCTTGTAGGCCTGTATTGGAAGTGGCGCAACGTCCGGAGCTGGATCCGTCAGCAGCCGCGCATGGGTCTCCACGTCGAACCGTTGGCTGCCGTACCTGAGTTTCTTGCGTTCTATGCCTTCAGGAACAAAGCCCGCGCGGGTAGCGACATTGCAGGATGCGGGATTGTTAACGCGATGCCCCAGCTCAAGCCGGAACAACCCCTCCTGGAACGCGACCGAAGCAACCGTGGCAAGGGCCCGGGCGGCCAGACCGCGCCCCCGATAGGGCGATGCCAGCCAGTATGAAGCCCAGGCAGTCCCGTGACGCCGTTCAACTCCCGAAAGCCCGACGTTGCCGATCGCCACGTAGTCGACGCATATTGCCCAGTTCCTCCGAGTTTCACTCATCACCAAATACTCATTTATGTATTTCTGCGAGCTACCCAGGCTTCCCAGATCGGCTCCACCAAATTGGGCCTGCAAATCCTGATCTCCCCCATTGGCGGTGCACAGTGCAGCGGCGTCCTCAGTCGTCCACGGGCGAAGTTCAACAATCATGCCTCCCATCCTGCCCCGTAAAGGCAGCAGGCGGTGGTAAGCGGTACTCCCGCCCTGCGCGAACTTGCCTTGCCTCGAGGGCGCTGCATGTGTGTAGGTAGGAACTGCAATGACGTTATGGTGCCTACCCATGGATGAGGAAGAAACACGAATGACTGAAACGACCACAGCAGAGCGTGCACAGCAGCTGAAAACCCTCCACGAAGCACCCGAGATCCTCCAGGTAGTCAACGTGTGGGACGCTATCAGCGCGGCAACCATCGCGGGCCTCCCTGAGACTAAAGCGATCGCGACGGCGGGCCACTCGATCGCAGCCGCACTTGGCTACGCGGATGGCGCCATGCCGTTGGACGTTGCCCTCGAAGGCGCAAAGCGCATCGTCGACGCCGTCGACCTGCCCGTCACCGCGGACCTCGACGACGGCTACCAGGACCCTGCCGAGACCATCCGGCGGGCCATCGGGATCGGCGTGGCCGGGGCCAACGTCGAAGACAGGCTGCGCCCCTTTGATGAAGCCGTTGCCCGGGTGCAGGCAATCGTGGCTGCTGCCGCCGACGAAGGCGTCCCCTTCCAGTTGAACGCGCGCACGGATGCGCTGGTCCGCGGCGGGGGCCGGCCCATACAGGACAGCATCGAGGATGCCATTGCCCGGGGCCGTGCCTTCCTCGACGCCGGTGCGGCATTGGTCTTTGTCCCTGGTGCCCTGACCCGGGACGTCATCGAACCCCTCGTCGACGGCCTCGGCCGCGGAAAGCTGTCCATTATTGGCGCCCCCGGTGCGCTCCCGGCAGCCCAACTCCAGGAACTTGGCGTGGCGAGGGTGTCGTACGGCCCCTTCACCCAAAGGGTGGCACTCCGGGCACTGCGCGACCTTGCCACGGATCTGTACGGAGCCGGTGTCATTCCCACTGATACTCCGGCGCTGAACTAGCGAGGGAACGGCGGGAGAGACGGCATGCCAGATGCCGTCCCTCCCGCAACGGCGAGCCAACCAGCCGGTTGCGCCCGCCGTTGTGCCTTGCCCCCAATCTCCGGGCCTGCCGCTTAGTAGGTCCCCTACAAAATGGTCCCTGTTCCGTCCCAGTAACGTCGGCTGTACATTAGATTCCGCTTGTACAACCCCGACAGGACCGCCATGAGCAACACCGACACTGCCGTCACCTCAGACCTTCCATCAGGGCGCCGCCGCTGGAACGCCACCGACCTTGGACTCATCGGCGTCTTCGCCGCACTGGTGGCCGGCGCCGCGCTCGTGCCGGGCCTGGCGGTGAACGGCTTTGGCGTCCCCATCACCTTCCAGACCCTCGCCGTCATGCTGACCGGGCTGGTGCTCGGACCCGGAAGGGGCTTCGCCGCCGTCGGCCTCTACACCCTCCTGGGCCTTGCCGGGCTGCCCATCTTCAGCCAGGGCCGCAGCGGCTTGGGCATCCTTGCCGGCCCGTCCGCGGGCTACATCATCGCTTTTCCCATAGCTGCCGCACTTGTCGGCTGGCTGGCAACGGTGGTGATCCGCCGCACCACCAAGGCCCGCGCGCTGTGGTTCTTCCTCGCGGCCACGGTAACCAGCATCGTCACCGTCCACACCCTGGGTGTCGCCGGCATCGCGATCAACGCCAAAACCACCCTTGGCCAGGCCTTCCTGAGCGACGTCGTCTTCTACCCGGGGGACATCATCAAGAACGTCCTCGCCGCCGGGATCGCCGTCGCCCTGCACCGCGCCTTCCCGGACATTCTGGTCCGCCGCTCGCGCCGCAGCCAGTCGCCTGTCCAGCGCGCCAAGGCCTAGGAAGAACGTCAGTGCCAGTTGTCGCCTTTGACCAGGTAACGGTCACCGTAGAAACTGACCACTCCCCCACGCCCAAGGTCCTCCTCGACGGGGTGAACCTCCGCCTGGCGGAACGTCGCGTGGGCGTCATCGGCGCCAACGGTTCCGGCAAGTCCACGCTGCTGCGCCTGGTAAACGGACTCATTCAGCCAACGGCGGGCAAAGTAGCGGTCGACGGCGACGATACAGTCCGCGCGGTCCGGAAAGTCCGCCGGAGCGTCGGCTTCGTCTTCACCGACCCGCTTTCCCAGCTGGTCATGCCCACCGGCCGGGAGGACGTTGAGCTGTCGCTGCGCCGCTCTGTCCGGAACGGCCGCGAACGGCAAGCCATGGCCGAAGCCGCACTCGACCACCTCGGCCTGCTGCCCCTGGCCGACCAAAGCATCTACGAACTCTCCGGCGGGGAACGCCAGTTGATGGCACTCGCGGCGGTCCTGGCCGTCAACCCCTCGGTGCTGGTCCTGGACGAACCGTCCACGCTCCTGGATCTCAGGAACCGGGAACTGCTGCGCCATACCCTTGGAGGACTGGAGCAGCAGGTCATCATGTCCACCCATGACCTCGAGCTGGCCCTGGACATGGACCGGGTCCTGGTGATCGAGAACGGAACGGTGGCGTTCGACGGCGCTCCGGCAGACGCCGTCGCCTTCTACCGTGCCCTGTGCCTGGACGGCATGCGGCACCCCACCGGCCCGGCCACCGGTCCGGGCACGCCATGAGGGGCCACGGGTTCCTGCTGGCCAACTATGTGCCGGGCAACTCCTTCATCCACCGGTCGCCCCTGGCCCTCAAATTCCTGCTGGTGTTCGCCTGCGGCCTGGCATCGTTCCTGGTTGTCGACTGGCGTGTCTCCCTGGCGGTGCTGGCTGCGCTGTGCGGGCTGTTCCTTTTGACCGGAGCCGGGCCGAAGCGGCTGGGGCGTGTGGTCCGCCCGCTGTTTCCGGTGCTCCTGGTGATCGGGCTCTTCCAGTGGTGGCAGCTGGGTGCGCCCACAGCGGGCAGGATCGTCCTCAACATCCTGGTCTGCGTGGTGGCCGCGTCCCTGCTGACGGCCACCACCCCCGTCCAGAGGATCCTTGACGGCGTGGTTGCGGCCGCAACACCATTCCAGCGTTTCGGAGCCGATCCGGAGCGGTTCGCACTCACCATCGGAGTCATGCTGCGCAGCATCCCCTACATCGCCGGCACCTTCGCCGACGTCAGGGATTCCGCAAGGGCACGGGGGCTGGACCGGAACCCGCGGGCACTGGTCCTGCCGGTTTTCATCACCTCGGTGGCCTACGCCCGGCAGACCGGTGAGGCGCTCGCCGCCAGGGGGCTCGGAGACGCTGGAGACGACGGCCCCGGGGACTAAGCGGCGGACGGACTGCGGGTCAGTCCAGGTGTCCGTAGCGCAGCAGGGCCGCCGTTCCCATGCCGCCGGCGCTGCTGATCATGGCCAGCCCCAGGCTACCGGGCGTTCCTGCCCTCCGCGCCTGGGCAAGCAGCCTGGTCACCAGCACGGCGCCGGAGGCACCGTAGGCGTGCCCCAGGGCCAACGCTCCGCCGTCAAGATTGGCGCGGGCAGGATCTATGCCCAATTCATCAAAGCAGGCCAGAACCTGGGAGGCGAACGCCTCGTTGAATTCCACCAGGTCCAGCCCGGCAGCCTCCACGCCATGGGCGGACAGCAGTCTCCGTGCCGCCTCGGCGGCACCCACGCCCAGCACGTCCGGCTCCACCCCGGCGGTACAGGTGCCCAGCACCAGGAGCCCGTCTTCGGCGCCGAGTTCGCGGGCCCGCTGCAGGGAGGTCATGACGACGGCGGACGCCGCGTCCGCGTCGAAGCAGGAGTTTCCAGCGGTGACAGTTCCCCCGGCCACGAACGCGGCGGGGAACCGCCCCATGACTGCGGGGGTGAGACCGCGCCTGGGGCCGTCATCAGCCGCTACCGTCCCTCCGGCCGTAGCCAGCGGAACAATCTCCCGCCCGAAGCGGCCCTCCGCCATGGCCTCCAGGGCCTTCCGGTGGCTGCCGAGGGCAAAGGCGTCCTGCCGGTCCCTGGCAATGCCATACCTCAGGGCCACCGTCTCTGCGGCCACACCCATGTCCGGGTCGCCAAAACGTGACGGCACGAACCGGGCGCGGTCGTAGAACTCCGGGCCACCGTCGGACTTCCTGTGCGCGCGCAAGGGAGCCGTGCTGGTGCTCTCCACTCCCCCCGCGAGATAGAGCGGGTTCCCGCCGGCGGCCACCAGCTGCGCGGCGAGGGCGATCGCGTCCAGGCCGGAACCGCACTGGCGGTCCACGGTGATGCCCGGAACACTCACTGGCAACCCTGCTTCCAGGAGGGATAGCCTTGCAACATTTCCGCCGCCGCCCACCGCGTTGCCAATGACGACGTCGGTCACCGCGCCGGGTGCCGCGGCAGTTTCGTGGAGCAGGCCGCTGAGCACCGGTGCAAGGAGTTCATGGGCGCGGACGGTCCGCAGGGCGCCATTGGTCCGGCACACAGGGGTCCGGCGGGCCGCGATGATCACGGGCTGGCGGTCCGCCGGAAGAAGGTCAGCTGCCAAGGCTCTTCACCCGTGGATCCCTATGGGCGATCCAGTCCAGCAGCAGGTTGCGGCTGACCTTGCCGCGGTCCGTGACGGGAAGCTCGGCGAGGACGAAGTACTGCAGCGGACGCTTGTCCCGGGCCAGGATGTCCTCCAGGCCTGACCGCAGCTGGGTCGCGGTGATCCCGCCGTGGGACGGGACGACGCCGGCCACCACCTTTTGCCCGCGCAGGTCGTCCGGCATTCCGGCGGCGATGGCGGCGGAAACACCGGGCAATGCGCAGAGCGCCAGCTCCACCTCGTGCGGGTAGACGTTCCGGCCCGAGGTGAGGATCATGTCAGCCCGGCGGCCCAGGATATGCAGCCCGTCCGGGCCGAGGTAACCCTGGTCTCCCACGGTGTGCCAGTCGCCGAAGGACCGCAGGGCCTCGCCGTCGTCGCCCCACAGGTAGCCGTTGCTGACCATGCCGCTGCGCACACAGATGTTCCCGTACCCGCCGTCCGGTACCGGCTGCCCGGCGTCATCAAGGATGCGCACCTCAGCGCCGGGAAACGGCTGTCCTATGCAGGTGCTCCCGACGGCGGGTGGCTGGTGGGCGGACAGGCCGGCACCTGAGACGAAGCTCAGTTCCGAGGCGCCGTAGTACTCGTAAATGGTGGCATTGGGAGCCCAGCGGCGGGCCGCTTCCAGGGTCCTGGCATCAAGCTTTGAACCGGCGCAGACGATGGTCCGGATGCCTGATGCGTCCACACACCCGGTCAGCCCGCGTTCGCTCAGCATCCGCAGCATGGTGGGCACCAGCACCAGGCGGGTCACGCGGTCATGGGTGACGGCTGCGTGGACGTCGCCGACGTCGAAGTGTTCCAGGGTCTGGAATTCGGATCCGGCGTAGAGGCACTCGGCCAGGGCGTAGAGATTCAGGCTGGCGGCCAGCGGTCCGGGGGCGAGTGTCACATCGTCCCGGCGCAGGCCGAAGAACTCGATGGAGGCCTCAAAGGACTCCTGCCACGAACGCCGCGACCGGGTGAACGCCTTTGGCACGGATGTGGTGCCTGACGTGAGGCCGATCAGGAACGTTGAGCCGGGCGCACCGTCCGCCAGGGGATCGTCCGGAGCGACCGCCGCCGGGTCCGCTGACGACTGGACCCGCCGGACGATATCCTCCTGCAGGTGCGCGGGCCAGGCAGGATCCAGGACGGCGCACTGGCGGCCGCCGGCGACGGCCGCGGCAAGCTTCAGCGCGAAATCAGTCGAATTGGCTTCACACAGCGTGGTCACCGATTCCGTCTTCGGAACCATTGCAGCCGCACCGCCCCGCAACTCGGCCCAGGACAGCCGGCGGCCGGCAACGGCCACAGCTGTGCCGTGCGGCCGTTCGGTGGCCCAGCGCTGGATTCGGTCAAGGAAAGGCATCGGATCAACTTTACCGGCGGCCCTGATTGGGCGGCCGATCCGCGGGTATTGTGACGATATGAGTTTCAACGACAATGTGCAGCTCGATCCGTCCCAGGTCCAGGACCGGCGGGGCATGGGCCGCGGCGTAAAAGTCGGCGGCGGCATCGGCGGCGGACTTGTGCTGCTCGTAGCGCTGCTGCTCGGCATCGACCCCAACCTGCTGGGGGGCCTCACCGGTGGTGGAACCGGGGAGCAGCCCCAGACCCAGGGCAGTGCTCCTGCCTGCAGTACCGGCGCCGATGCCGACGCCCGGCTGGACTGCCGGATCACCGGCACGGTCAACAGCCTGAACGCGTTCTGGCCCGGCTACCTGCAGCAGTACAACGTGCAGTACCCGCGGCCGGAAGCCGTGATCTTCACGGGCGGCACCAACACCGGGTGCGGTGCAGCGACCTCCGAGGTAGGCCCGTTCTACTGCCCCACGGACACCACCGCCTACTTCGATCCCGGGTTCTTCCAGGAACTGGTGGACCGGTTCGGTTCCTCCGGCGGTCCGCTCGCGCAGGAGTACGTGGTGGCCCATGAGTTCGGCCACCACATCCAGAATGTCCTCGGTGACCTGGGCCGGGCCCAGCAGGATCCGCAGGGCCCGGAATCCGGTTCCGTCCGAACAGAGCTGCAGGCCGACTGCTATGCCGGGCTGTGGGCCAAATACGCGTCCACGACGCCGAACCCCGATACCGGCCAGCCGTACCTGGAGCCGTTGAAGCAGCAGGACGTCAACGATGCCCTCTCCGCCGCCGCCTCCGTGGGCGACGACCGCATCCAGAAGGCCGCCACCGGACGCGTTTCCCCTGAAGGCTGGACGCATGGTTCCAGCGAGGAACGCCAACGCTGGTTTGCCCGCGGCTACGAGTCCGGCGACATCAAGCAGTGCGACACGTTCAGCGCCCCCACACTTTAGCCCAAGCACAACGGCCGGTCACCTTCGTGGAGAAGGTGACCGGCCGTCGTCGTACTTCAGGTATTTCAGATGTTGAAGCCGAGGGCCCGCATC
>Ga0160435_1000563_pt1 | contig 11445 bp, 10 predicted proteins | sample HID1973K_E0MG_FD_108213 | JGI IMG/M metagenome (GOLD analysis project Ga0160435, IMG submission 108213) | Enriched mosquito-associated microbial communities from UW Madison campus, WI, USA - HID1973K_E0 MG | ecosystem: Host-associated > Arthropoda: Insects > Digestive system > Unclassified ...
CCGGAGAATCTTCATCATGCTCAAAGGCAAAACGGCCCTCGTCACGGGGTCCACCAGCGGCATCGGCCTCGGCATCGCGACCGAACTGGCCAAACAGGGCGCCAACCTCGTGCTCAACGGCTTCGGCGACAGCGAAGCGCCGCTGCGCCAGATCACCAGCCTCGGCGTGCAGGCGCACTATCACGGCGCCGACATGAGCAAGCCGGCCGAGATCGAGGACCTGATGAACTTCGCCGCCGCCAAGTTCGGCCAGGTCGACATCCTGGTCAACAACGCGGGCATCCAGCACGTGGCGAACGTGGAGGACTTTCCGCCGGAGCGCTGGGACGCGATCATCGCCATCAACCTGAGCAGCGCCTTTCACACCACGCGCCTGGCGGTGCCGGCCATGCGCAAGGCCAACTGGGGCCGCGTGATCAATATCGCCTCGGCCCACGGCCTGGTGGCCTCGGCGGGCAAGTCGGCCTACGTGGCGGCCAAGCACGGCATCGTCGGTTTCACCAAGAGCGTGGCGCTGGAAACTGCCACCACGGGCGTGACCAGCAACGCGATCTGCCCCGGCTGGGTGCTGACACCGCTGGTGCAAAAGCAGATCGACGATCGCGCCCAGCGCGAAGGCATCACGGCCGAGCAGGCGCGCAAGGAATTGCTGGGTGAAAAGCAGCCATCGCTGGAGTTCACGACGGTCGAACAGCTGGGCGGCCTGGCGGTGTTCCTGTGCTCGCCGGCGGCCGACCAGGTGCGCGGCGTTGCCTGGCAGGTCGACGGCGGCTGGACCGCGCAGTAAGGCGGCCAAGGCGGCTTCTCGCCCCCGGGCCGGGCCTACTTCAGCTGCACCGAGCCCGAGATGTTGACCACCACGTTGGCCTTGCCGGCCTCGACCGGCACCGGCGCGTCGGATACCGAGGCCGACTTGGCCATCGCCATCATGCGCGGCTGGATCGGCCCGCCCTGGCTGGCGTTGACCGAGACCTCGCGCAAGGTGTAGCCGGCAAAGCCGAAGCCCTTGGCCAGTTCGCTCGCCTTCTGGCCAAAGGCATCGATGGCCAGCTTCTGCGCCTCGGCCTCGGCCTTTTCGCGTTGCGGGCGGCTCAGGCCGAAGCCGATGTTGCCCACATTGAGCGTGTTGATGCGCCCCGCGGTGGCGGCCACCAGCGCGAAATCAGCCCCTTCGAGCACCAGTTCGGCGCGCCCCTGCCAGGTGCTGATCTTGCCCTCGCGCGTGTAGCGCGGGCTCAGGTTGAAGTTGCCGGTGTGCACGTCCAGCTTGCCGGGCTGCGCCGCCTTGCGGGCTTCGGCCAGCGCCTTGTCCAGCGCCGCCTTGAGCTCGCCTTGCACGCCCGCCGCGTCGGCCCCTTCGCGCGTGGCCACCAACGTCATGTTGAGCAGGTCCTGCTGTACTTCGACGGTGCCGCTGGCGGACAGTTGCAGGACGTTCTGCGGCGGCGCCAGGACGGTGCTCTGCGCCAGGGCCGAGGCGGCACCGCCGGCCAAAGCGAGAAGGACGAGGGATTTCAGTGCATTCAAACCGGAAGCTTTCAAGAGTGAGAAAAAAGGAAGATGAAAGAAAGATGCGCGTCGGCGGCCGCGGGCCGCCCTTCGCTCAGTGGCTGACACCGTGGGCGCCGGTCCCGGGCTCGGTCTGGCGCAGTTCACCGGCCGTGGTGGCGGTGGCGCCAGCGGCCTGTGCCGGCACGGCGCCCGACGCGAAGGGCCTGGCCGGCGCGGCGGCCTCTGCTTCGGTGTAGGCCGCCCATTCCCGGCGCAACTGCTCGCGCAGGCGCGCACGCTCGGCCTCGGTCAGGCGACGGCCGGCGGCAGCCTCCTCGCGCCGCTCGGCGGCCTGGCCCGCCACGCGCTGCGCCTCCAGCGCATCGCGCACGTCCAGTCGCAACTGCTGGTTGGCGGGAATCCCCGGCGGCGAGGCGGCCCAGGCCCCTGTCGGCGCTGCCGCAACCACCCAAGACAAGACGAACAAACCTGCTTTCATCGGATCGAGAATTCGAATGGAAAAAACGAAAAAGACCGTCGACCCTAGACGAGCGAAGAGCCTGCGTCACACCGATTTGTAACGGTGTGTCAAAAGGAGAGCAAAATCATTCAACTGGCGCGTTTTCGGACTCAGAATCGACACTGTTACAAATTCACTGTTGTTGAAATGACTCAATCTCCTGCTCGCACCGACAAGATCGTCATCGTCGACGACGACGCCCGCATTCGCGACCTGCTGCGTCGCTACCTGACGCAGGAGGGCTTCGAGGTGATCGTGGCCGAGGATGGCAAGGCACTCAACCGCATCCTGCTGCGCGACACGGTCGACCTCATCGTGCTCGACCTGATGATGCCCGGCGAAGACGGTCTTTCGGTCTGCCGGCGCCTGCGCGCGGCCAACGACCGCACGCCGATCATCATGCTCACCGCCAAGGGCGAAGACGTCGACCGCATCGTCGGCCTCGAAGTCGGCGCCGACGATTACCTGGGCAAGCCCTTCAATCCGCGCGAACTGCTGGCACGCGTGCACGCCGTGCTGCGCCGCCGGCCGCCGCCGGAAGCACCGGGCGCGCCCTCGACCGACAACGAGACCGTGACCTTCGGTCCCTTCAGCTTCGACCTCGGCTCGCGCACGCTGCGCAAGGACGGTGAGGAACTCTCCCTCACCACCGGCGAATTCGCCATGCTGAAGGCGCTGGTGCGCCATCCGCGCCAGCCCCTCTCGCGCGAAAAGCTGGCCCAGCTCGCGCGCGGGCGCGAATTCGAACCCTTCGACCGCAGCCTGGACGTCCAGATCTCCCGGCTGCGCAAGCTCGTCGAATCCGATGCGGCCGCGCCGCGCTATATCCAGACCGTCTGGGGCGTCGGCTACGTGTTCGTACCGGACGGGACGACCTGACGCCGGTGGCCGCCGCCGGCCCCTTCACGACGCAGCCCAGTCCTCTGGTCGAGGACAGCACGTCGGTCACGATCTCGAGCCCGCTCGAAACGCCGGGCAAGCGCCGCAAGCGGCGCATCAAGCTGGGCTTCAGCCTCTTCTGGCGCACCTTCTTCCTGCTGGCGCTGCTGCTGGTGGGCAGCACGGTGGCCTGGCTGCAGACCTTCCGCCAGCTCGAATACGAGCCGCGCGCGATCCAGACCGCACACCAGATCGCCTCGCTGGTCAATCTGACGCGCGCGGCGCTGGTCTATTCGGACGCGATCACGCGCGTCTCGCTCATCAAGACGCTGGCCGACCAGGAGGGCGTGCGCATCCTGCCGCGCGAGCCGAACGACCGCTTCCTGCCCTACACGAGCGGCGCACTCGACCAACGCGTGACCGAAGAGCTGATCGACCGGCTCGGCGAAGGCACCACGGTGGCCAGCCGCGTGAACGACGAACCCGGCCTGTGGGTCGGCTTTGCCATCGAGAGCGACAACTACTGGCTGCTGCTCGACCCGACCCGCTTCACCCGCGTCGGCGGCACCACCTGGCTGATCTGGCTGGTGACGGCGATGGCCTTGTCGCTGGCCGGCGCCGCGCTCATCACCCGCTTCATCAACCGCCCGCTGAGCCAACTCTCGCGCGCCGCGCTGCAGGTGCGCGAAGGCGAATACGAGGCGCACCGGCTCGACGAGCGGGCGCGCACCAACGAGATTCGCGCGGTGAACATCGGCTTCAACCGCATGGCCGACCAGCTCGCCAAGATCGAGCAGGACCGCGCGGTGATGCTGGCCGGCATCTCGCACGACCTGCGCACGCCGCTGGCGCGCCTGCGGCTGGAAACCGAGATGAGCGTGGCCGACGAGGACGCACGCGCACACATGGCCTCGGACATCGCGCAGCTCGACTCCATCATCGACAAGTTCCTCGACTATGCGCGGCCCGACCAGGTCGACTTCAAGCCGGTGCTGCTGCGCGACGTGATCGACGCCTGCATGTATTCGGTGGAAGACCACGCCGACGTGAAGATCACGGCGGAGGTACCGCCCGACCTGCGCGTGATGGCCGACGAAGTGGAGCTGATCCGGGTCATCTCCAACCTGATCGAGAACGGGCGCCGCTATGGCCAGACGCCCGGCACCGAGGTGGCGCGCATCACCATCCAGGCGCAGGCCCACAACGACGCGGTGCTGATCAAGGTGCGCGACTACGGCGCCGGCGTGGCGCCGGCGCTGCTGGCGCAACTGACCAAGCCCTTCTTCCGCGGCGACGCGGCGCGCACCTCGGCCGCCGGCGCCGGCCTCGGCCTGTCGATCGTGACCAAAAACATCGAACGCATGGGCGGCACCTTCGCGCTGACCAGCACGCCGGGGCGCGGCCTGGCGGCGCACATCCGGCTGCCCCGCGCGGCCTCGACGAACCGGCCCGTGCCGCCCAAGAAGGCCGCGCCGCGCTAGGCATGCGACAGGGGCGCCGTCCTCTGCGCGAGCGTCTACATCGGCGCGCCGGTGCCGCACCGCACCGGCCCGCTGAACGTCCGCGCCGCCGCCCTGACCGGCACGATCAGATTTGCCTCGACGTCCGCAGCTTGCCCTTGTTGCGCGCGACTTCGGCCTGAAGCAGTTGCGTCAGGCGTTCCGCCAGCGGCGAGCGCCACGAATCGCTTCGCGCGATCACGCCGATCTGCCGGTCGATGTTCAGTTCAGGCAGTGGCAGGGTCTCCAGGCCAAAGCGCCGGGCCTCGGCCAGATGACCGGCGTTGCACAGCGTCAGCAACTGGGAGTCATGCACCAGTGGCCACATCGAGACCTGGCCAAACTCGGCTTCGATCCGCACCTGGGGTCCGTCGAGCGAGCGCTTGCGGTATTCCTCGTCGATCCACTGGCGCACGTAGACGTCCCGGCTCGGCAGAATCCACTGCTCCTGCGCGACGTCGGCCACCGACAGCGATCGACGCTTCTGCAGCCGATGGTTCCGGTCGCTGATCACCCGGAACTGGTCTGAATAGAGCGGAAGGAAATCGAGGGCGCTTTGCCGGATGGCCTCGGTGGCCGGCGCGAGGATCAGATCGAGCTCACCGGCCAGCAGCAAGTCGATCAAGCCACTGACCAGGCGCTCACGCAACTGCAGTTGCGCCGCCGGCCGCTCGACCACGAGTTGACGCAGCGCCCCCACCACCAGTTCACCCGCGACGGAGGGACTGAAGCCGACGCGCAAGCGGCCGAGCTGCCCGCTGCGCATGTGCTGCATCTCGCGCATGGCGTCTTCGTAGCCGAGCCAGATGTTGCGGCCGCGGCGCAGGAAGGCCTGGCCGGCTTCGGTGGGCAGCATGCCCTTGGCGCTGCGCACGAACAGGGGCAAGCCTGCGTCGACCTCCAGGCGCCGGATGGCCTTCGTCAGCGCCGGCTGGCTCAGCCCCAGGGCCTCGGCGGCGCGGCCGATGCTCGCGTGTTCGGCCACGGCCAGGAGGTATTCGAAGTCCTGTATCTGCAATCTGTCATTCCCAACGGTTATGGCCTGCGCCAGTTTGGTTGATAGTTTGCACGGAGGCAAGCGTCCACACTTCGCCGACATTGCTACGAGACCGCTGAATGAACCTGAGCCTACATCTGCGGCGTGCCGCGCGCTACTGGAGCGCCACGGCAGCCGTCGTGCACAACGACAGCACGCTGACCTACGGCGCGCTTTACGAGCGCACCTGCCGCCTTGCCAATGCCCTGCTCTCGCTGGGCCTGCAACGCGGCGACCGCGTGGCGATCCGGTCGCGCAACAGCGTGCAGCTGGTCGAGATCGAGTGCGCGCTGTACATGGCCGGGCTCACCAAGGCGGCGCTCAATCCGCGCTACACGGAGAACGAGGTCGCGCAGGTCATGGCCGACTGCACGCCCGCCGTGCTGATCGCGGGCGAAGGGTTCACGCACTACAGCCGGGAATCCGAAGGCTTCGCGTCGGTGAGCACGATGATCGCGCTGTCGGGTGAACAGCCCGGCTACATCGACTACGAAGCCCTGCTCGCGGCGGCGTCCACGCAGGAACCGCAGGTCGAGATCGACCGCGACGACGTGGCCGTGCTGCATTTCTCGTCGGGCTCCACCGGCAAGATCAAGGCGGCCATGCAGACCTTCGGCAACCGCCAAGCCAGCCTGCGCAAGTTTCTCGCCGGCAGCGACGTGCCAGTGGGCGTGGGCGACCGCATCGCCATGCTCGGCCCGATGACGCATGCCACCGGCATGATGATCCAGCCGGCGCTCTACGGCGGCGGCACGATCGTGGTGTTCGACAAGTTCGAGGTCGAGCCCTTTCTGGCGGCCGTGCAGGCGCAGTGCATCAGCCACGTCTTCATGGTGCCGGCGATGATCAACATGCTGCTGGCGCACCCGGCGCTGCCCCGGTACGACCTGTCCAGCCTGCGCTCGCTGTCCTACGGCGCCGCGCCGATGGCGCCGGCGCGCATCGTCGAAGCTTGGAAGCGTTTCGGCCCGATCCTCTCGCAAGGCTATGGCGGCAGCGAAATGACCTCCGGCGTGGCGCGCCTGTCCATCGCCGACCACGCGCATGCGATCGGGCACCGGCCCGAGCGGCTGGCGTCCTGCGGCCGGCCCCATGTGGAGACCGACGTGCGTGTGGTCGACGAGAACGGCCAGGAAGTCAGCGGCGAGCAGATCGGTGAAGTCGTGGTCGCGGGCGACGACGTCTTCAAGGGCTACTGGGGCGCACCGGAGCTCACGGCCGAAGTGCTCATCGACGGCTGGTTCCATACCGGCGATCTGGCGCGGGTGGACGACGAAGGCTTCATCTACCTGGTCGATCGCAAGAAGGACATGATCATCTCGGGCGGCTTCAACGTCTACCCGACCGAGGTCGAGACGGTGCTGTACCAGCACCCCGCCATCTACGAGGTCTGCGTGATCGGCGTGCCCGACGAGCGCTGGGGCGAAAGCGTGAAGGCCGTGGCCTGCCTGCGGCCCAACGCCACCGCCACGGCGGAAGAACTGATCGCCTTCTGCCGCGAGCACATGGCCGACTACAAGTGCCCCCGCACCGTCGACTTCGCGCCCGACCTGCCCAAGCACGCGAGCGGCAAGGTCGCCCGCAAGCTGGTGCGCGAGCGCTACTGGGCCGGCGTGGACCGCCGCATCAACTGACGCACGGCAACACAAGCCACGTTCCCGACAAACATACCGAGACATCACCATGGAACAGTCCACCACGCCGCAGCTTGACGATATCCGTGCCCGCATTGCGCGCTTCATTCAGGACGAACTCCTGCCGCTTGAGAAGGAGCTGAAGCTCGGCCCGGAGGATGAGGTGTCGCGCGAAGTGCTCGGGCGCATCTGGCGCCGCTCGAGCGAGGCGGGCCTGCTGCCGATCTGCCTGCCCGAGGCGCTGGGCGGCGCCGGCCTGACGATCCAGGAGCAGTGCGTGCTCAAGTACGACATCGCCCGCTCCGGCGCGCTGCTCGGCTCGCACGTGCTGGGCGACCTGAGCGGGCCGCCGCGCGTGGGCAACCTGCTGCAGTACGCCACGCCCCTGCAGATGGAGCGCTACTTCAACCCGGTGATCCGCGGCGAGAAAGGCACCTGCTTCGCGATGACCGAGCCGCAATCGGGCTCGGACGCGAGCGCCATCGCCACCACCGCGGTCGTCGACGGCGACGAGCTGGTCATCAACGGCCACAAGCACTACATCAGCGGCTCCACCTTCGCCGACTTCGCCATGGTGCTGTGCGTGACCGACCCGGACAGCCAACCCAAGGGCGTGACGGCGGTGCTGGTCGACCTCGACCTGCCCGGCGTGACGATGGACCAGTCCTATCTGCCGATGTCGGGTCAGCGCATCGACTCGGACATCCACTTCGAGAACGTGCGGGTGCCAGTGGCGAACGTGCTGGGCGGCTTCGGCAACGGCTTCAGGCTGGGCATGGCGCGCATCAACGTGAACCGCCTGCTGCACTGCCCGACCATGCTGGGCATTGCCCGCCACGCCTACGAAATGTCGCTGCACTATGCCAAGACGCGCCAGCAGTTCGGCGGCCCGATTGCCCGCTTCCAGGCCATCCAGCACATGCTGGCGGACATGGCGGCCAGCCTGTGGGCCTGCGAAAGCATGATCATGCAAACCGCGATGCTGGCCGACCGCGGCGGCGACATCCGCATGGAGGCGGCCGCCTGCAAGCTGTTCGTCTCCGAGCGCGCGTTCGAAGTGGCGGACAAGGCCGTGCAGATCCATGGCAACGTCGGCGTCACCAAGAACCATCCCGTGGAGCACGCCTTCCGCAAGCTGCGCATGTTCCGCATCGTGACGGGCACCAGCGAGATCCAGCGCAACACCATTGCGAAGGTGATCCTGGAGGCCTCCGCCTGAACACCCGGTTGCACAACCCATTCCGCCTCCTCGAAGAACAGACACTGGAAACCCGCATGCAGCGACGACAGCTTTTGCAATCCCTGGCCGGCGCCGCCGCCGCGCTGGCCGCGCCCACGAGCTTGTGGGCGGCCGAATATCCCGACAAGGCCATCCGTGTGCTGGTGCCCTTCCAGGCTGGCAGCACGCCCGACATCTGGGCGCGCGGCATCGCCAGCGAACTGGCCAAGAAGATGGGCCAGGCCTTCGTGGTGGAGAACATGCCCGGCGCCGGCGGCAGCATCGGCGCCTCCACCGTCAAGCGCGCCGCGCCCGACGGCTACACGCTGGGCCTGTTCGCGAACACGCAGGCGATCACCGCCCACACGTTCAAGAACCCGCCCTATGAACTGAGCAAGGATTTCGTGGCCGTCGCGCCGCTCGGCGGCGGCGTCTCGCTGCTGACGGTGCCTGCGGCCTCCCCGATCCACAGCGGCAAGGAACTCATCGCGGCGCTGAAGGCCAAGCCCGGCGAGGTGCCCTTCGCCTCGGGCGGCAACGGCAGCGTGGCGCACCTGGCGGTCGAGCAGTTGCTCAAGCAGACCGGCACCAAGGCGCTGCACGTTCCCTACAAGGGCTCGCCCGACATCATCTCTTCTCAGATCTCCGGACAGACCGACTTCGGCATGCCCATCTTCGGCTCGGCCTTGAGCTTCGTGAAAGGCGGGCAACTGCGCGCGCTGGCCATCACCGGAGAGAAGCGCTCGCCCCTGTTGCCGGATGTGCCGACGCTGAAGGAAGCGTTGCCGCCGGGCTTCACGCTGAGCAGCTGGGCCGGGGTGTTCGCACCGGCGAAGACGCCCGCCCCGATCGTGCAGCGGCTGTTCAAGGAGATCGACGCCGTCATGCGTTCCGGCACCCTGAACACGCTGGCCGAAGGCATGGGCTCGGACATCATGACGCTCGAGTCGCAGCAGGCGTTCCAGGCCTTCGTCAACGCCGAAGACCAGCGCTTCGGCACCCTGATGAAGCAAGTCGACGTGAAGGTGGACGGACGATGAAACCCGAATGGTCGTGCCTCAGGGACGTGACGATCCTGGACGTCAGCCAGTTGCTGCCTGGTCCGCATGCGGCGAGCCTGCTCGGCCAGCTCGGCGCGGACGTCATCAAGATCGAGAACCCGGAAACCGGCGACACCTCGCGCCTGCTGGGCCACAGCGTGTTCGCCCAGCTCAACCGCGGCAAGCGCTCGGTGGCGCTCGACCTGAAGTCCGCGCAGGGCAAGGCGGATTTCCTGGAACTGGTGAAGCACGCCGATGCCGTGGTCGAGGGCTTCCGGCCCGGCGTCATGCAGCGGCTTGGACTGGCCTACGAAGACCTCGCGGCGGTCAACCCGGCCATCGTCATGTGCTCGATCTCGGGCTTTGGCCAGGACGGCCCCTACGCCAAGGACGCCGGCCACGACTTGAACTACCTCGCGCTGTCGGGCTACTGGGCGGTGCCGGTGCAGGTGCACGACAAGGTGTCGCGCCCGCGCGCGCGCATCTCCGATTTCGCGGCTTCGGCCTATGCGTCGCTGGCGCTCAGCGTGGCGATCATGAGCGCGCGGCAGAGCGGCCGCGGCCAGCACCTGGACGTGTCGATCCTGGATGCGATCTCGTCCTGGACGGTGCAAGGCGCCTGGGGCGCGCGCGGCCTGAGCCAGGACGCGTTGATCAACGCGCCGACGGTGATGCCGGAGAACGACCTGTTCGAGACACGCGACGGCCGGCACCTGGCCATGGGCATTCTCGAGAACAAGTTCTGGGTGAACCTGTGCGAGGTGCTGGGCGACGAGTTCCCGGCGCTGCGCGATCCGCGCATGGCCACGCGGGGGCAGCGCCTGAAGATCAAGGCCGAGGTCAATGCGCTGCTGGTCAGCGTGTTCGCCAGCAAGACGCTCGACGAATGGAGCGCCCGCTTCGCTGACGCGGACGTGCCCTATTCACCCGTGCTGCAAGCCGATGAACTGTTCGAAGACGCGCAGTTGAAGGCGCGCCAGATGGTGCGCCACCATGCCGACGAGGGGCAGATCTCCGTACGCTTCCCGGTGAAGTTCTCTGCCGGCCTGCCGGATCAGTCGCCAGCGGTCCCGGCACTGGGCGAACACAACGAAGAAATCCTCAAGCGCCCGGCAGACGCCAACGGAAGCTGAAGCGAAGCGGCCGGGAACCTGCAGTTCCTGGCCGCCTGGCGCGTCAACGCGGGGCGGGCTTCGCCGCCATCAACAAGCTCTTGGGCTCCAGGTACGCGCTCATCCCCCACTTGCCCATTTCGCGTCCGAGCCCCGAATACTTGAAGCCGCCAAAGGGCGCCAGCGGCTCGTTGGCCAGCGTATTGACGAGCACGCGACCCGCGTCGATCTGGCGCGCCACGCGCTCGCAGCGCGCGAGATCCTGCCCGAGCACCAGCGCGCTCAGCCCGTAGCGCGTGTCGTTGGCGATGGCGATCGCATCCGCCTCGTCGCCGTAGGGAATGATGGTCAGCACCGGGCCGAAGATCTCTTCCCGCGCAATGCGCATCTGGTTGCTCGCACCGGTGAAGATCGTGGGCTTGACGAACCAGCCCGCGCTCAATCCCTGCGGCCTGCCCTCACCGCCGGACAGCAGCGTCGCGCCCTCGGCTTGACCCAGGCGGATGTAGCCTTGCACGCGCTCCCATTGCCTGGCGCTCACCATCGGGCCGATGTCGGTATCGGCCTCGCGTGGATCGCCGGACTTGATGTGCGACACCGCTTCCCGGGCCACCTGCTCGAACTCGGCCAGCCGGCTGCGCGGCACGAGGATGCGCGTGCCCGCGATGCAGGCCTGGCCGCTGTTGAGAAAACCCGCCTGCAGCACCAGCGGCATGACCTTGGCGAAGTCCGCGTCCTTCAGCACCACCGTGGGCGACTTGCCGCCCAGCTCCAGCGTCACGCGCTTCAGGGTCGCGGCGCCGGCGCCCACCAGATGCTCGCCCACCGCGGACGAGCCGGTGAACGAGATCTTGGCGACGTCGGGATGGCGCGCGATTTCTTCGCCGACCACGTCGCCGCGGCCGTTGACGACGTTGAACACGCCAGGCGGCAGGCCTGCCGCGTGCAAGGCCTCGACCACGATCTGCGTCTGCAGCGCGCTCATCTCGCTGGGCTTGATGACGGCGGTGCAGCC
>Ga0160435_1000564_pt1 | contig 11443 bp, 8 predicted proteins | sample HID1973K_E0MG_FD_108213 | JGI IMG/M metagenome (GOLD analysis project Ga0160435, IMG submission 108213) | Enriched mosquito-associated microbial communities from UW Madison campus, WI, USA - HID1973K_E0 MG | ecosystem: Host-associated > Arthropoda: Insects > Digestive system > Unclassified ...
ACGAGTCGGCGGCGGCCGACGTCGACCCCGCCGCCGAGCGGCTCGCCGGCGTGCTGAAGGACCCGAATGGACTGCCCTTCACGATCGGCTTCGTCGACGGGGTCATGCGCCCCGAGAGCCTCACGGCCGCCGCGGCCAACCTCGGCCGCGTCGCGCCGCTCGTGCCGGACTTCCTGCCCTGGTACCTGCGCGGGGCGGTCCGCGCGGGCGGCGCGGTGGCGCCCGTGCTCCCGTCGCCGACCGTCCCGATCGCCCGCCGCGCGCTCCGCGAGATGGTCGGCCACCTCGTCGTCGACGCGCGCCCCGAGAAGCTCGGGCCGGCCATCGCGCGGCTGCGCGAGGCGGGCGCCCGCCTGAACCTCAACCTCCTCGGCGAGGCCGTGCTCGGCGAGGCCGAGGCGCGCCGCCGGCTCGACGGCATCCACGACCTCATCCGGCGGGACGACGTCGACTACGTGTCGGTGAAGGTCTCGGCCATCGCGAGCCACATCTCGATGTGGGCCTTCGACGAGGTCGTCGACGCCGTCGTCGAGCGGCTGCTGCCCCTGTATCTGACCGCTGCGGGGGGCGACCCCTCGACAAGCTCGGGGACCGAGGGGAGCTCGGGGACCGAGGGGAGCTCGGGGACCGAGGGGAGCTCGGGGACCGAGGGGAGCTCGGGGACCGAGGGGGGCGACCCCTCGACAAGCTCGGGGACCGGGACGGTGACGTTCATCAACCTCGATATGGAGGAGTACCGCGACCTCGACCTCACGATCGCGGTCTTCACCCGCATCCTCGACGACCCGCGCCTCACCGGGCTCGAAGCCGGCATCGTCCTGCAGGCCTACCTGCCCGACGCCCCCGTCGCGCTCGCGCGCCTCACAGAATGGGCGCGCGCGCGCGTCGCGGCCGGCGGCGCGCGCATCAAGGTCCGCCTCGTCAAGGGCGCCAACCTCGCGATGGAGCGGGTGGACGCCGTCATGCACGGCTGGACGCTCGCCACGCACGCCTCCAAGCTCGACTCGGATGCCGGCTACCTCCGGTGCCTCGACCAGGCCCTCACTCCCGAGAACACCGCCGCCGTGCGGATCGGAGTGGCGGGCCACAACCTCTTCGACATCGCGTACGCGTGGCTGCTGGCCGGCGAGCGCGACGTGCGGGATGCGGTGGAGTTCGAGATGCTCCTCGGCATGGCTCAGGGCCAGGTGCAGGCGGTCTCGCGCGAGGTCGGCCATGTGCTGCTCTACGTGCCGGTCGTGCGCCCTGACGAGTTCGACGTCGCGATCAGCTACCTCGTCCGCCGGCTCGAGGAGAACGCGTCGAGCGACAACTTCCTGTCGGCGGCGTTCGACCTCGCCGATGACCCCGCGATGTTCGACCGCGAGCGCGACCGCTTCATCCGCTCGGTCGAGCGCGCCGCCGACCCGGCTCTCCCGGTCGGTCCGAACCGCCGACAGGACCGCGCCGGCGCCGCGACGGCCTCCGCACCGGCGGCCGAGACGGCATCCGTCGACGACGCCACCGTCCCGCTCGCGCGGCCCGCCGCCGACCCCGCCCTCACGCAGGCGGTGCTGTCGATCGGCGCCGACGACGACGCGTTCGTCGAGACCGCGGTCTTCTCGTCGCACGAGTCCGCGGCCGGAGCGACCGGTGCCCCCGGCTTCCGCAACGCCCCCGACAGCGACCCCGCCCTGCCGGGCAACCGCGCGTGGGCGCGCGACATCCTCGACCGCGTCACCGGATCCACCGCGGGCGAGGCGACGATCGCCGCGGCGCGGATCGACGACCCCGAGGCCCTCGAGGCCGCGGTCGCGCGCGTGCGCGAGGCGGCGGCGGCGTGGGGTGCGACCCCGGCCGTCGAGCGGAGCGCGGTCCTGCAGGCCGCTGCGCGCTCGCTCGAAGCGCGCCGCGGCCGGCTCATCGAGGTCGCGGCATCCGAGACCGGCAAGGTGTTCGCCGAGGCCGACGTCGAGGTGAGCGAGGCCGTCGACTTCGCCGCCTACTACGCCGCGACCGCCCGCGAGCTCGACCGCGTCGGCGGCGCCGTGTTCGTGCCCGCGCGGCTCACCGTGGTGACACCGCCCTGGAACTTCCCCGTCGCGATCCCCGCGGGAGGCGTGCTCGCTGCACTCGCCGCGGGGTCGGGCGTCGTGTTCAAGCCCGCGCCGCAGGCGCGCCGCTGCGCCGCCGTCGTCGCCGAAGCGCTGTGGGAGGCGCTCGAGGGCGCCGGGCTGCCGCGCGAACTGGTGACCCTCGTCGACATCGACGAGGGCGACCTCGGTCAGCGCCTCATCTCGCATCCGGACGTCGACCGCGTCATCCTCACGGGCTCCTGGGACACCGCGGCGCTCTTCCGCTCGTGGCGGCCCGACCTGCCGCTGCTCGCCGAGACGAGCGGCAAGAACGCCATGATCGTGATGCCGTCCGCCGACCTCGACCTCGCGGCATCCGACCTCGTGAAGAGCGCCTTCGGACACGCCGGTCAGAAGTGCTCGGCCGCGTCGCTCGCGATCCTCGTGGGCTCGGTCGGTCGCTCCGAGCGGTTCGCACGCCAGCTCGTGGATGCCACGCGCTCGCTCCGCGTCGGGATGCCGACCGATCCGCTCAGCGAGGTCGGACCCGTGATCGAGGCGCCGCAGGGGAAGCTCGCGTGGGCGCTCGGAGAGCTCGAAGACGGCGAGCGATGGCTGGTCGAGCCGGCACCGATCGACGCCCCCGAGGCGGACGGCAGGCTCTGGACCCCCGGCATCCGCACCGGCGTGCGGCCCGGGTCGCGCACCCACCTCGAGGAGTTCTTCGGTCCGATGCTCGGCGTGATGCACGCGCGCTCCCTCACCGAGGCGATCGAACTGCAGAATGCCGTGGCGTACGGGCTGACGGCGGGGCTGTACACGCAGGACCCCGACGATCTCGCGCTGTGGCTCGATCAGGTCGAAGCCGGCAACCTCTACGTCAATCGCGGCATCACCGGCGCGATCGTCCAGCGCCAGCCCTTCGGCGGCTGGAAGCGCTCGTCGGTCGGCGCCGGGGCGAAGGCCGGCGGCCCGAACTACCTCATCGGGCTCGGCTCGTGGCGTCCGTCTGCGGGCGCGGCGCAGTCCGGAACCCTGCACCTGCGGGGTCTCGACAGCCGGATCACCGCCGTCATCGAAGCGGCTCAGCCGACGCTCGACTACGACTCGTTCGAATGGCTCCGGCGCGGCGCCCTGTCGGACGCCGTCGCGTGGGACCGCGAGTTCGGTCAGGTGAAGGACGTCTCGGCGCTGAAGGTCGAGCGCAACCTCTTCCGCTACCGGCCGCTGCCGGTGTCGATCCGCGCGACCGGCGACGCCGCCTGGCAGGCCGTCCTCCGGGTGGTCGTGGCCGGCGTGCGGGCGGGCGCGACCTTCACCGTGAGCGCCCCCGTCGGCATCCCCGCCGCCGTCCGCCACGCGCTGGGCGGGGTCGACGTGCCCGTGTTCGTCGAGACGGATGCCGAGTGGATCGCGCGCGTCGCGACCGGCGACGCCCGGCGGGTGCGCCTCGTCGGCTCGGCCGAGACGGTCGCCGTCACCCGTCGCGCCCTCGCCGACGCGACGGACGGCGACCCCGACATCGCGGTCTACGACAACGAGGTGACCACGGCGGGACGCCTCGAGCTGCTGCCGTTCCTCCACGAGCAGTCCGTCACCATCACCGCCCACCGGTTCGGCAACCCCGACCGCTGGAGCGAGGCGGTGATCTGAGCGGGGAGGGGCACGGGCGCCCCGCTCCCGTATCGTGGCCGACACGAGCGTGAGGAGACCACCGATGACCGGTGCCGGCACCAACTGGGCGGGGAATGTCGCCTTCTCCGCCGCGCGCACGGCCGCGCCGACGACGGTCGATGAGGTGGCGCGGGTCGTCGCGGGATCGGAGAAGGTCCGCGTCGCCGGCAGCAGGCACTCCTTCAGCGACATCGCCGACACGACCGGAACCCTCCTCTCCCTCACCGCGCTCGGCGGCGCTCCCGAGCTCGACGCCGCACGGGGAGTCATCCGGGTGCCGGCGGGCCTCCGCTACGGCGACCTGGCGCCCTGGCTCCACGCCCGAGGGCGCGCGCTCGCGAGCCTCGCCTCGCTGCCGCACATCTCGATCGCCGGCGCCGTCGCGACCGGCACCCACGGATCGGGGGAGCGGATCGGCTCGCTGGCGACCCAGGTTTCGGCGCTCGAGCTCGTCGACGGCGACGGCCAGCTCGTCCGCGTCGAACGCGGCGACGCCGACTTCGCGGGATCGGTGGTGTCGCTCGGCGCGCTCGGCGTCGTCACCGCGCTCGAACTCGACACCGAGCCGACGTTCGATCTCGGCCAGACGGTCTACGAGGGGGCGCGCTGGGACGACGCGCTCGCGCAGTTCGATGCTGTGCAGCGCAGCGGCGACAGTGTGAGCCTCTTCACGACGTGGCGCGACCGCGACCGCGTCGACCAGATCTGGGTCAAGACCCGCGGCGAGGCCCCCGACCTGTCGATGGTCGGAGCGCGCCCGGCCGGCGGGCCGCGGCATCCGCTGCCGGGCATCGATCCCACGCCGTGCACGGGGCAGCTCGGGACGCGCGGGGCATGGTTCGACAGGCTGCCGCACTTCCGGCTCGCGTTCACGCCCTCGGCGGGCGCCGAGCTGCAGAGCGAGTACCTCGTGCCGCGCTCCGAGGCGGTGGCGGCGATCGAAGCCGTGCGTGCGCTCTCGCCCCGGATCGCGCCGCTCCTCCAGGTGTGCGAAGTACGGACGATCGCCGCGGACGACCTGTGGCTGAGTCCCGCCGAGGGCACGGATGCCGTCGGCATCCACTTCACGTGGGTCCTCGACCAGCCGGCGGTCATGGCGCTGCTCCCCGAGATCGAGGCGGCGCTCCCGCCGTCGGCGCGCCCGCACTGGGGCAAGCTGTTCGCCCTGTCCGGACCCGCCCTCCTCGAGCGCTACCCTCACGCGGACGCGTTCGCCCGCCTGCGCGAGCGCCGCGACCCGCGGCGCCGCTTCGCCAACGCGTGGATGGAGCGCCTGGGCCTCTGAGGCCGTCCCGCCTACTGGCCGGGCGACGGCATCGCGGGGCCGCTCCTCGGCCAGCCGTGGAAATCACTTATCTTGCTTCGTTCCGCCGGGGGCTGCGGGTCACCATGGTCGCACCGGCTCGCTCCCCGAGCCGGGAGAGGAGACCGGAATGAGACTGATGAAGCGTGCGGGCGTCCTGATCGCGGCGGTGGTGCTGGGGGCATCACTGATGGCGGCGGGGCCCGCGACAGCGGCACCGACGACGGTGGCGGCGGGCGGTACGACGGCAGCCGTCATCGGCGGAGGCGGCGGGATCGCGCCGACCGCCTCGGGCTGCAAGGCGTACGCCAAGCCGAGCAGCAAGCACGTGACGGTCCCCTCGAACTACTGCTACAACCCGAACGCCACGAAGAACAAGACGCTCCACGACTTCTGCACGAAGTCGCCGGACGGCTGGTACAACGCGAACTTCAAGGGCCCGTGCGCGCGTCACGACCTCTGCATCGAGGGCAAGAAGGTCAAGCGCAGCTCGTGCGACTCGACCTTCCGCGGCCACATGCTCTCGGAGTGCGAGAAGTCCTTCGGGTCGCTCAACCCGCTGCGGTACCAGTGCAAGACCATCGCGCTCAGCTATTACGCGGTGGTCCGCGCGAAGACCGCCATCTCGTAGCCGCCGCTGCGCGTCACGCCCTGCCCGGATCCGCCGATCCGGGCAGGGCGTCGTCGTTCTCCCGCACCATGAACTCGTGGATGAGTCCGCGGATCGCGATGCCGAAGAGCGTCCACCGTCCGGTGGGCCCTTCGTCGTCCTCGGCGATGTCGAGCTCGGGATGGACGAGGCCCTCCACCGCCCGCAGTGAGAAGCCCTCGCCGAGCGCGGCCATCGCCTCGGTGAAATCGACGAGCGTATACGGCGTCCGCATCCGGTAGCCGTAAGACCTCATGATCTCGCCGTAGAACCGGGCGAACTCCTCGACGGACTCGGTATGGCGGTCCTGGGCGGCCTCCAGAAGCTCGGGCCAGGTGTCGGCGGCCGCCCGGAGCGAGAGGGCGATGAGAAACGCGCGCGAGTCCTTCGAGAGCGGGTCGGAGCGGGTCGCCTGCAGCACGTGCGACCGGGCGGCCGTGCGGATCACGTCGTCCATCCCCGCGCCGGATGCCAGCAGGTCGGCGACCGCCGCCTCGGCCGCCTGCGCCGGGGCGGTGAAGCGGAGCTTCACCATGGCGACCGCGAGCTCGCGCTGGTAGTCGTTCTGATCGGACCAGATGCGGTAGGCGGCGCCGGTCGTGAGGCCCGTATGGCGCAGCACCTCCTGCAGACGGATGTGCTGGATGCCGGCGCTCGGCCCGCGCTCCAGCAGCATCGACAACCCCACTCGGATGAGCAGAGCACGGGTCTCTTCAGCGGTCCGTCTCGGCACACCGCCACTCTATGCGGCAGCAATGGAGAAACAACTTATCTTTCTAGCGCGGCCCCGGCCCCCGGGTGACGATGAGGAGGACGCTTCTGGGGAGCGTCCAGCGGAGGCCTGTTTCCAGCTCGGCGGAGCCGAAGGCCGACGTGACACCACGGGGGGAGTGTCGCTCTGGGGTCGAGACCATCGACCCCAGAGCTCCCACAGCGCCCGGTCGCCGGTCGGCGCGTCCTACGTGTCGGCCGGCGAGGTCGGCACCATGAACTCGTTCACGAGTGCGCGCACACCGAGGGCGAAGAGCGTCCACCGGCCGTCGGGGATCTCGGAGCCGGCATCCACGTCGTAGGTCGGATGGTCGATCCCCTCGAGCGCGCGCATCGCGAACCCCTCGCCGAGTGCGGCGACCGCCTCGGTGAAGTCCTCGATCGTGAGGGGGTCCTTCATGCGCATCCCGTACGAGGCCATGACGTGCGCATAGAACTCGGCGAACGCCGCGATCGACTCGCGGTGGCGATCGCGACTGGCCTCGGTCAGCTCCGGCCACGTCTGCGCGGTCGTGCGGAGGGCGAGCGCGATGAGGAAGGACTGCGCGTCGAGCGCGTCGTCGGGGTCGTCGTTGTCGAGCGAGGCGCTGCGCAGGTGCGCGGCCGCCGCGGCGCGGATGACGTCGTCTCCGGTGGCGCCGGCGCCGATGAGGTCCTCGACCGCTCCGCGCGCGTAATCGGCGGGGCCGCTGAGGCGCAGCCGCATCATGGCGACGGCCAGATCGCGCTGGTAGTCGGTCTGATCCGCCCACAGGCGATAGGCGGCTCCCGTGGTGAGGCCCGCTCTTCGCAGGACGTCCTGGATGCGGATGTGCTGCACGCCGGCGGTGACCCCGCGCTCGAGCAGCATCTGCATGCCGACCCGCAGCAGCAGGGCCCGGGTCTCCTCCCCCGTACGACGGACCATGGGGACAGCATTCCAGATCTCGCGGATCCGGCGCGCAAGGTAAAGAATTCTTGACATCGCATCGCCGACGCTCCTACACTCCGAGTGTCAACAATTCTTTACACCGGGAGGATGCCGTGGGCTACGCGGAGCGCAACGTCTGGTCGGGGCTCGTGACGAGCGTCGTCGTCCTGGGGGTCTACCTCGCCCTCATCGCGCCGCAGTTCGGTGATCGCCCCGTCGGCGAGATCGCCTGGCAGTGGCCGATGGCCCTCTGCATCCTGGGCGGAATCGTCGCGACGATCGTCCTCAGCATCCTCTGGGGGATCGTCGCCGGGATGCGCGACCCGAACGAGAAGCATCGGTCCGACATCCGCGATCGGGACATCGAGCGCATGGGCGACCGTGTCGGCCGGGCGTTCACCGTGATCGGCGGGCTCGCGGCGCTCGTGCTCGCGATGACGGATGCCGAGCCCTTCTGGATCGGCCACGCGATCTTCCTCGGCTTCTTCCTCTCGGCGCTGCTCGGCGGCGTCGCCCAGGTCATCGCCTACCGGCGGGGCCTCGTCTGATGGTCCGCCCCACCCGTGTCACGAACGTCCTCCGCGCGCAGCGGGAGGCCGCCGGCCTGACACAGGCCGACCTCGCGAGCCGCATCGGCGTGACCCGCCAGACCCTCATCGCGATCGAGCAGGGGCGCTACTCGCCCACCCTCGAGCTCGCTTTCCAGATCGCCCGCGTCCTCGGGGTGCGCCTCGACGACGTCTTCCACTACCCGGAGGACTGATGAACGCCACCACCACGACCATGACCGTCTGGAGCCAGTCGCGCTACGGAGGCCCCGAGGTGCTCACCCGCAGCCGCGCGCCGCGTCCGGCTCCGGCGGCGGGAGAGGTGACGGTCGCGGTCGACGCGAGCGCGCTGAACTCCGCCGACATCCGCATCCTGCGCGGCGACCCGCTCCTCGTGCGCCTCGCCTTCGGCCTGCGCCGCCCCCGCACGCCCGTGCCCGGGCGCGACGTGGCGGGGACCGTCGTCGAGGTGGGCGCCGGCGTCGAGGCCTGGCGGCCGGGCGACCGCGTCGTCGGCGAGCTCAGCGGAGGAGGACTCGGCGAGGTGGTCGCCGCACCCGCGGACAGGCTCGTCGCGGCGCCGGACGGCCTCGACCTCGCCGTCGCCGCGACCCTTCCGCTCGCCGGCGGCACCGCGTGGCAGGCCCTCGACCTCGCCGGTGTCGGCGCCGGGTCCCGCGTGCTGATCGTGGGCGCCGGCGGCGGCGTCGGGACCTTCGCGGTGCGCCTCGCCGTTCTCCGCGGGGCAGAGGTGCACGCCCTCTGCGGTGCGGGGGCCCTGCCCGTCGTCGCCGCGCTCGGGGCGCACCGCGTCGAGGACTACCGGACGGTGGACCTCGTCGCCCGCGCTGCCGGCGCGTCGGATGCCGGCGCGACGGACGTCGATCGCTATGACGCGATCATCGACATCGCCGGCTCCACGCCGCTGCGCGCCCTCCGATGCCTCCTCCGCGCGAACGGCACCGTCGCGCTCGTCTCGGGCGGAACGAACCCGGTCTTCGGTCCTGTCGGCCGGATCATCCGTGCCGGCATCCTCTCGATCGGCGCGCGCCGGAAGCTGCGTCCCCTCGCCGCGACGCCCCGGACCGAGATCACCGCGCGACTGCTGGCGCTCGCGGCATCCGGAGAGCTCGTCCCGCCCATCGAGCGCACGTGGCCGCTGGCAGAGGCGCGCGACGCGATCCGTCACGTCGACGACGGGCACACCGTCGGTAAGGTCGTCGTGCTCCACTGAGCGGACCCGCGTGAACGCCGGCGAACCCGCTGGGAACCCGGGGCGAACCCGGGGCGATCGCGGGGGTGTCTGGCAGAATGGGCCTCGGCGTGCCCGCCACGACCTTTCCCCGCCCTCCTGCGAGCGCGGGTCGAAGGGCCGCCGGGCCTCAGGACAGCGTCCGCCGCCCTTCGTCCCGAGGAGCGAAATGTCCCCCCTGTCCCAGGACCGGGCGCCGGTGCCCGCGCCCGCCGCCGACGCGGCCCGCCCCGAGCGCGTCGCCCAGCATCGCCGCTACCTCATGTGCCGGCCCCAGTACTTCACGGTGAGCTACCGGATCAACCCCTGGATGGAGCCGGCCAACCCGACCGACACCGCCAAGGCCCTCGCGCAGTGGCAGGTGCTCCACGACACCTATCTCGAGCTCGGTCACGAGGTCGAGCTGATCGACCCCGTCCCGGGGCTCCCCGACATGGTCTACACCGCCAACGGCGGGTTCCTCATCGACGGGAAGGCGCTCGGCGTGCGCTTCCGCGTCCAGGAGCGGCGCGGCGAGGAGCGTCCCTTCATGGACTGGTTCGCGGCGCACGGCTTCGACGTCGTCGAGCCCGTCGAGGTGCAGGAGGGCGAGGGCGACTTCCTGCTCGTCGGCGACACGATCCTCGCCGGCACCGGCTTCCGCTCCGTCGGCGACAGCCACCGCGAGCTCGGCGAGGTCTTCGGCCGCGAGGTCGTCTCCCTCCGCCTCACCGACCCGCGCTTCTACCACCTCGACACCGCGATCGCCGTGCTCGACCCCGTGGAGGGGCCGGGCGGCGTCGAGCGCGCGAACATCGCCTACCTCCCGTCCGCGTTCGACGACGCATCCCGCGGCATCCTCGAGGAGCGCTACCCGGATGCCATCCGGGTCTCGGATGCCGACGGCGCCGTCTTCGGACTGAACGCCGCCTCCGACGGCCTCAACGTCTTCATCTCCCCCCGCGCGACCGGCTTCGCCGAGCAGCTGCGAGAGCGCGGATACCGTCCCGTCCTCGTCGACCTGTCCGAGCTCCTGCTCGGCGGCGGCGGGATCAAGTGCTGCACGCTCGAACTGCGAGGATCCCGATGACCACCCCGGCTCTCGACGTCGCGACCACCCACCTCATCGAGGCCGAGGACGCGCACGTCGCCCACAACTACCACCCGCTTCCCGTCGTCGTCGCCCGCGGCGAGGGCGCGTGGGTCACCGACGTCGAGGGCAAGCGCTACCTCGACCTTCTCTCCGCGTACTCCGCACTGAACTTCGGCCACCGGCATCCCGCCCTCGTCGCCGCGGCGACCGAGCAGCTGGGCCGCGTCACCCTCACCAGCCGCGCGTTCCACAACGACCAGCTCGGCGGATTCGCCGAAGCGCTCGCGGCCCTCTGCGGCAAGGACCTCGTGCTGCCGATGAACACCGGCGCCGAAGCGGTCGAGACGGGCATCAAGGTGGCGCGGGCGTGGGCGTACCGCGTCAAGGGCGTCGCCGCGGATGCCGCGACCGTCATCGTCGCCGACGGCAACTTCCACGGGCGCACGACGACGATCGTGAGCTTCAGCGACGACCCGCAGGCCCGCGACGACTTCGGCCCGTTCACGCCCGGATTCGTGTCGGTGCCCTACGGCGACGCCGCCGCGATCGAGGCCGCGATCACCCCCGACACCGCCGCCGTGCTCATCGAGCCGATCCAGGGGGAGGGCGGCGTCATCATCCCGCCCGAGGGCTACCTCCGCACGGTGCGCGAGATCTGCGACCGCCACCGCGTGCTGTTCATCGCCGACGAGATCCAGTCCGGGCTCGCGCGCGTCGGAACGACCTTCGCGTGCGACCGCGAGCAGGTCGTCCCCGACATGTACCTGCTCGGCAAGGCCCTCGGCGGCGGCATCGTCCCGCTGTCGGCCGTCGTCGCCGACGCCGACGTGCTCGGCGTCCTCCGGCCGGGCGAGCACGGGTCGACCTTCGGCGGCAACCCGCTGGCATCCGCCGTGGGCCGGCAGGTCGTGGACATGCTGGCATCCGGCGAGTTCCAGTCCCGCGCGCAAGCGCTCGGCGCCCACCTCGACGAGAAGCTCGCGGGACTCGTCGGGCACGGCGTCACGGCCGTCCGCGTCGCGGGTCTCTGGGCGGGCGTCGACATCGACCCCGCGGTCGGCACCGGACGCGAGGTCGCGGAGCGCCTGATCGGCCGGGGCGTGCTCGTGAAGGACACGCACGGGCAGACGATCCGCATCGCGCCGCCCCTCGTCGTCCGGGCGACCGAGCTCGACTGGGCCGTCGAGCAGCTGCGGGTCGTCCTGGCGGG
>Ga0160435_1000567_pt1 | contig 11414 bp, 13 predicted proteins | sample HID1973K_E0MG_FD_108213 | JGI IMG/M metagenome (GOLD analysis project Ga0160435, IMG submission 108213) | Enriched mosquito-associated microbial communities from UW Madison campus, WI, USA - HID1973K_E0 MG | ecosystem: Host-associated > Arthropoda: Insects > Digestive system > Unclassified ...
ACGCCCTCCGCGACGGGGACCTCGTCTCGCTGGATTTCGCGGTGTCGATCGACGGCTGGGTGGCTGACTCCGCGATCTCCTTCGTCGTGGGCACGGCGCGGGAAGAAGACCTCCGCCTCATCGACACGACCGAGCGCGCGCTGGCCGCTGCGATCGACGCCGCCGTCGTCGGCAACCGCATCGGCGACATCTCCCATGCGATCGCCGAGGTGTCGCGCGCTGACGGCTACGCCATCAACACCGACTTCGGCGGACACGGTGTCGGCAGGGTGATGCACGGGGACCCGCACATTCCGAACGATGGAAAGCCCGGTCGCGGGTATCCGTTGCGCGCCGGCCTCGTCGTGGCGCTGGAGCCCTGGCTCCTGCAGTCGACCGACAAGCTCCTCACCGACCCCGATGGGTGGACGCTCCGCAGCGTCGACGGCTCACGCGGAGCACACTCCGAGCACACCGTGGCGATGACGGAGGATGGCCCCCTCGTGCTGACCGACCGCTCCCACCTCGGCGTCGACTGATCGATCAGTCCGGGAGGAGGTCGGGCCGCCGCGTGCGTGTGCGTTCCACCTGCTGCGCGTGGCGCCACTCACCGACGCGGCCGTGATGCCCGCTCAGGAGGACGTCCGGAACGTCCAGACCGCGCCACGACGCCGGTTTGGTGTAGGAGGGGTACTCGAGCAGGCCGTCCTCGTGTGACTCCTCCACGAGACTGAGGGGGTTGCCCACCACTCCGGGGACGAGACGGCCGACGGCCTCGATCATCGCCATCGCCGCCACCTCTCCGCCGTTGAGGACGTAATCGCCGAGACTGACGAGACGCACGCGGCCGAGCCCGGCGGCGTAGCTGAACACCCGCTCGTCGATGCCCTCGTACCGACCGCACCCGAAGATGAGGTGGTGCTCCCCACTGAGCTCGTGGGCGGTCGCCTGCGTGAACCGTTCGCCCGCCGGTGACGGGAAGATGATGACGGGATCGTCGGAGGCGCCGTCGTCGGACGCGATGGCATCCAACACCTCACCCCAGGGTTCGGGTTTCATGACCATCCCGGCGCCGCCGCCATAGGGCGTGTCATCGACCGTGCGATGCCGATCGTGCGTGTGGTCTCGCAGGTCGTGAACGCGCACATCGAGGATGCCCGATCCTCGGGCGCGCCCGAGCAGCGAGACCTCGAGGACGTCGAAGAAGGCGGGGAAGATCGTGACGACGTCGATGCGCACGTCAGTCTCCGGACGTTCCTTCCGAGGACGTGTCGACCGCTTCGGCCTCGTCCTCTTCGGCGGGCAGGTCTTCGAACAGGCCTGCAGGCGGCGTCACGACGATGCGGCCCCCGGCGGCGTCGACCTCGGGGACGATCGCCTTGACGAAGGGCACGAGCACCTCGCGGTCGTCGCCGAGCCGGACGGTGAGGAGGTCCTGCGCCGGCAGGTGGTCGACCTGAGTGATCCGACCGATCACCAGGCCATCGCGCACCACATCGAGACCGACGAGCTGGTGGTCGTACCAGGCGTCGTCTTCGACGCTCGCGGTCTCGTCATCGTGGTCGAGCCAGAGGATCGCCCGCACGATCGACTCGGCGGCGGTGCGATCCTCGATTCCTTCGAGGAAGACCACGGGATGCGAGTTCATCCATTTGAACTCGCGAACGGTCACCGTCTTGCCGTGCCAAGGAGAGGACTCCGGCACCTGGAGGGTGAAGACCGCACCGGCGGTGAACCGACCGTCGGGGTCGTCCGTGTAGAGCTCGAGCTTGAGCGCACCCTTCAGGCCGTGCGCTTTGACGAGACGCCCCACGCGCAGCTGCGTGTGAGCGGAGCGGGCGGCCGACATCTCAGTCGTCCGCCACGTCGACGCGGACGCGTCGCCCGTCGGCGAGAGCCGACACCAGCGTCCGCAGGGCTTTCGCCGTGCGACCGCCGCGCCCGATCACGCGACCCCGGTCATCGGGGTGCACGCGAACTTCCAGGACATCGCCTCGGGGCGACGAGCTGGAACGGATGGTCACATCGTCGGGGTGATCGACGATCCCCTTGACGATGTGCTCGAGCGCGGCGGACAGCAACGGATTACTCGGCGTCGGTCGACTCGGCCGGCGCGTCGGTCGCAGCCTCGGCGGCGGGCTCTTCAGCCTTCTTCTCCGCCTTCGGCTTCACGACGGACTTCTTGGACGAGTCCACGACGAACTCTTCCTTCGCCGCGGCGGTCTTGACCGTCGAGACGGCGTTCTTGTCGCCCTTGAACTTGCCCCAGTCGCCGGTCAGCTTGAGGATGGCCGCGACCTGCTCGGTCGGCTGGGCGCCGACGGAGAGCCAGTACTGGGCACGCTCGGAGTCGACCTCGATGAACGAGGGCTCCTCGGTGGGGTGGTACTTGCCGATCTCTTCGATCACGCGACCGTCGCGCTTGGTGCGCGAGTCGGCGACGACGATGCGGTAGTAGGGGGCGCGGATCTTGCCGAGGCGCTTCAGACGGATCTTGACAGCCACAATTCTCCTGAATGGTGTTGTGAAAGGTGATGAACGTCGCCTGGAGCGTGGGGTGCACACCCGGCGGGAGCTCTGCGGTGGACCTCCGAGCTGGATAGAGGGTCGAGCAAGGCGGTCCAACCGTCCATTCTGCCAGATAGCGAGGGATGCCGCGAACACGTCGAACGGCGTGCCACACTGGCCCCATGACGGTCAGCTTCGCGCCCTCCGCTCGCTCGACGGTCGGCATCGAATGGGAGATCATGCTCGCCGACCGCGACAGCGGCGATCTGGTTCCCCGGGCGCCCGAGGTGCTCGAGGTCGTGGAGGCAGCGACCGAGCACGAGCGTCACACCGTCACGGGCGAGCTTCTCACGAATACGATCGAGGTGACCAGCGGGGTGGGCGACACGGTCGCCGCCGCGGTCGACGACATCGCCGATGCCATCCGCGCGGTCCGCACCGTGACCGATCCCCATGGCATCGAGCTGCTCTGCGCAGGCAGCCACCCCTTCGCGCGCTGGTACGACCAGCAGGTCACCGACAAGACGCGGTATCACAAGCTCGTCGAGCGCACCCAGTGGTGGGGGCGGAACATGCTCATCTGGGGCATCCACGTCCACGTCGGCGTCGAGGACGTCGCGAAGGTCTTCCCGATGATCAACGCGCTGTCCGGATACCTCGGTCATCTGCAGGCGCTGTCGGCCTCGAGCCCGTTCTGGGCCGGTGACAGAACGGGCTACGCGTCCAATCGTGCTCTCGTCTTCCAGCAGCTCCCGACCGCTGGTCTGCCCTGGCCGCTGACGTCGTGGTCGGAATACGAGGGGTACCTCGAAGACATGGTTCGCACCGGGGTGATGGAGGATGCCACGGAGGTCCGCTGGGACATCCGTCCCGCCCCGAGATGGGGGACGATCGAGATCCGCGCGTGCGACGGGATGTCGACCCTCCCCGAGCTCGCTGCCGTCGCCGCTCTCGTGCAGGTCCTTGCCGAGCACTTCTCCCGCATGATCGACGAGGGCCGGGAGCTCCCGACGATCCAGCCGTGGTTCGTCCGCGAGAACAAGTGGCGCGCGGCGCGCTACGGGCTCGACGCCAAAGTCATCGTCGATGCGGCCGGCACCGAACGCCTCGTCGGAGAGCATCTGCGCGAACTGGTCGACGCCCTGGAGCCCATCGCCGCCGAGCTCCACTGCGCGAAGGAGTTCGCGGGCGTGCGCACGATCCTCGACCAGGGCGCGAGCTACGCGCGTCAGATCAGGGTCGCGGATGGCGCCGACGGCGACCTCCGTGAGGTCGTCCAACACCTCATCCGGGAGTTCCGGGGCGGTCCCACGCTCCGCGAGACCGTCTCGCTGGGCTGAGGCCCGAGGCTCCGCCTCCGGGCGATCAGCTCTTGCCGAAGAGCTTCTGGATCTCCGCGAGGTCGGCCTCGGAAGGCTGCGAGGCCCCACCCAGTCCGAAGCCGGAGCCGGTCGGAGCGGAGGCGGCAGCGGTCAGCCCGGCGTTCTCCGCAGCGCGCTTGGCCGGGTTCCCCGAGCGCGAACCGCCGGAGGACTTCTGCTGCTTGTTGCCGCGCTTGCTCGAGGCGCCGGGCTTGCCGCCGACCGCTCCCATGCCGGGCATGCTCGGGACGCCCCCTCGCGCCACGGTCTTCATCATCTTCGCGGCCTGGTCGAAGCGCTGCACCAGCTGATTGACGTCGGTCACGGTCATTCCGGATCCCCGCGCGATGCGCAGTCGACGGGACCCGTTGAGCACCTTCGGGTTCCGACGCTCCCCCGGGGTCATCGACCGGATGATCGCCTCGGTGCGGTCGATCTCGCGTTCGTCGAAGCTCTCGATCTGCTGCTTCATCTGGCCCATGCCCGGCAGCATCCCGAGCATCTTCTTCATCGAGCCCATCTTCCGGACCTGTTGAAGCTGCTCGAGGAAGTCCTCGAGGGTGAACTGCTCGCTCGCGAGCTTCTCGGCGACCTTCTGCGCCTCCTCCTCATCGAAGGCCTGCTGCGCCTGTTCGATGAGCGTGAGGATGTCGCCGAGGTCGAGGATCCGGCTGGCCATGCGGTCGGGGTGGAACGCCTCGAGGTCGTCGAGCCCTTCGCCGGTCGAGGCGAAGATGATCGGGCGCCCCGTGATCGAGGCGACCGAGAGCGCCGCGCCGCCGCGCGCGTCGCCGTCGAGCTTGGAGAGCACGACGCCGGTGAAGTCGACACCGTCCTGGAAGGCCTTCGCGGTCGCGACGGCATCCTGACCGATCATCGAGTCGATGACGAAGAGGACCTCGTCGGGGTCGGTGGCACGCCGGATGTCGGAAGCCTGCTTCATCAGCTCGGCGTCCACACCGAGTCGGCCGGCGGTGTCGATGATGACGACGTCGTGCTGCTGGCGCCGGGCGTGCTCCACGCCATCGCGAGCGACCTTCACGGGATCACCGGTGCCGTTGCCCGGCTCCGGGGCGTAGATGGCGGCACCCGCGCGCTCCGCGACCACCTGCAGCTGGTTCACGGCGTTCGGCCGCTGCAGGTCGCAAGCGACGAGAAGCGGCGTGTGGCCGTCCTTCTCGAGCTGCTTGGCGAGCTTCCCCGCGAAGGTCGTCTTCCCCGAGCCCTGGAGGCCCGCGAGCATGATGACCGTCGGGGGCTGCTTGGCGAACTGCAGCCGTCGCTGCTGGCCACCGAGGATTCCGACCAGCTCCTCGTTGACGATCTGGACGACCTGCTGCGCGGGGTTGAGCGCGCGGTTGACCTCGTCGCCCAGCGCACGCTCGCGCACCTTGCCGGTGAAGTCCTTGACCACCGTCAAGGCGACGTCGGCATCGAGGAGAGCGCGACGGATCTCGCGCACCGTGCCGTCGATGTCGGCCGCGGAGAGCTTCCCCTTTGTGCGGAGCGTGCGGAAGGTCTCGGTGAGCCGATCGGAGAGCGTGCCGAAAGTTGCCATGATGACGCAAGTTTACGCGAGCGTGAGCCTCGCGATGTCGAGCGCGTCGCCGAGTCGCACCGACAGCGGTCGACGGCCCGCCCCGTCCTGCGCCCACTGTCGGACGGCGGCCATCACCGCGCCGGCGTGGGCCGCGCCGACGACGTCCGCGCGCAGCGCGCCGACGCCCTGTGCGCGCAGGCGCTGGGAGATCGCCGCCGCGATCCTGGCCTGCCGCAGGCCGGCATCCCGTTCCAGCTCATCCCCCACCTGCATCGCGTCGGCGTTCTTGAACGCGAGTGCGAGGGCGTCCGGAGTGAAGTCGGAGGCGATGGATTCCACCGCTTCACGCAGCCCCGTGTCGTCGAGCCGCTTCGTGAACTCGTCGATCCGCGCGTCGAAGCCGGCCCAGAGGATCGCCGCCTTCGATTCGAAGTAGTTGAAGAAGCTCGACCTGCTCACGCCCGCGCGCGCCGCGATGTCGGCGACCGCCGTACGCTCGTATCCCCGCTCCAGGAAGAGCTCGCAGGCGGCCTCGGAGATCGTCTCGCGCGAGGAGGCTTTCGGGCGGCCGGTCGACATGGGATCACTGTACCGATGTATGTTATTGGACACCGTCCAAGAACTATCGGAGGCATGGATGATCGACATCCGGACAGTGGGGCTCGCGCCCTCCTTCGTTCCGTACCACGCGGGCTGGGACCTCCAGCGCCGCACGCACGCCGAAGTCGCATCGGGACGGTCGAGGGACACCCTCCTCCTCCTCGAACACGAGGCCGTCTACACCGCAGGGGCGCGTACGCTCCCGAGCGAGCGACCGACCGACGGGACGGCGGTCGTCGACGTCGACCGGGGCGGCAAGATCACCTGGCACGGGCCGGGTCAGCTCGTCGGATACCCGATCGTCCGGTTGCCTGACCCCGTCGACGTCGTCGCGCACGTGCGCCGGATCGAGGATGTCCTCGTCGCGGTCCTCCGGACCTGGGGCATCGACCCTCTCACGGTGCCGGGCCGGAGCGGGGTCTGGGTCGGGGCGAACGGACGGCTCGACAAGATCGCCGCCGTCGGCGTCCGTGTGGAGCGGGCGACGACGATGCACGGCTTCGCGGTGAACTGCAGCAACTCCCTCGACCCGTTCTCCACCATCGTGCCGTGCGGTATCACGGATGCCGGGGTGACCTCCCTCAGCGCAGTGCTGGGCGCCGTGGTGACGCCGGCCGCATTCGCGGAGGCGCTTTCCCCCGCGTTCGCCTCGGCCTACGGCGTCGGAGTCGCCGCATGAGCGCGTGCGGCCGGGCCGACGGGGCCGGTGCGAGCGCGCCGGGCGGGCGGAAGCTGCTGCGCCTCGAGGTTCGCAACGCGCAGACGCCGATCGAACGCAAACCCGAATGGATCAAGACCCGCGCGAAGATGGGCCCCGCGTACCGGGATCTGCACGCCCTGGTGAAGGACGAGGGTCTGCACACCGTCTGCCAGGAGGCGGGCTGCCCGAACATCTACGAGTGCTGGGAGGACCGCGAGGCGACCTTCCTCATCGGGGGTTCGCAGTGCACCAGGCGGTGCGACTTCTGTCAGATCGACACCGGGAAGCCTGCGGCCTACGACATCGACGAACCCCGCCGCGTGGCCGAGAGCGTTCGGCGGATGCAGCTCCGGTACGCGACGGTGACCTGCGTCGCCCGCGATGACCTGCCCGACGGCGGCGCGTGGCTCAACGCCGAGACCGTGCGCCAGATCCGCTCGCTCAATCCGGGAACGGGAATCGAGCTTCTGGCGACCGACTTCAACGCCGACCCGGCCCTGTTGGGCGAGGTTTTCGAGTCCCGTCCGGAAGTCTTCGCCCACAATGTCGAGACGGTGCCGCGGATCTTCAAGCGCGTCCGTCCCGCATTCCGTTATGAGCGATCGCTTCGTGTCCTCACCCTCGCCAGGGATGCCGGTCTGATCACGAAGTCGAACCTCATCCTCGGGATGGGCGAGGAGCCCGACGAGGTGGTGGAGGCCATGAAGGACCTGCGGTCGGCAGGGACGGACATCCTCACGCTCACGCAGTATCTGCGTCCCACTCCCCGGCATCTCCCGGTCTCCCGCTGGGTGACGCCCGCCGAGTTCGTGGACCTCCGCACGATTGCGGAGGACCTCGGATTCCTCGGAGTCCTCGCGGGACCCCTCGTGCGCTCGTCGTACCGTGCCGGGCGCCTCTGGGCGGCATCCATGCAGTCACAGGGACGCGAGATCGCCCCCGAGCTGGCACATCTGGCGGATGCCGCGCGTGAGGAGGGCTTCCTCCGCGCCGTCTGATCCGCACCTCCTCCCCAGCACAACGACGAGGCCGACGTTCCCCCGAGGCGAGGCGATCGAGCCGCTCGGCCGCGACCCTTCGTAGCGTGTGGGCCGAGCGCTCGCGACCGCCGGCGCTCGGACGGAAGGGAGAACGATGCGCACGACCATGGAGAGCACGCCCAGCGGGGGCACGGAGGGATGGACGGGATCGAGCCGGCAGTGGGGGCGACGGGCGCCCTGGGCGGTGCTCGCGATGGGACTCGCCGCAGGAGGGACACTGCTGATGCCCACCCTCAGCAGCAGCGCCGCCGACGCCGCACCCCCGCCCGACACGGTGGTCCAGGTGACCGGCGACGCCGCGAACGGGTTCGAGATCCTCTACGCCGACGGCAGCGGCCTCTTCCCGCCGACCGACTCCGAGGCCCTCGCGGAGTGCAGCGAGTACGACACGCGTGTCGAACGCGTTCGCTGCCGAACCGAGGTCCGCACGTGGTACCGCGATCTCGCGGTACTGCAGCAGGCGCTCGACTGGGCGAACGCCGCCGACGACTGATCCGACCGGATCGCCTCAGTCAGCGCTGGTGACCGATTGCACCGACCCGTCCACATTCAAGTTGACGAGGAGGACGTCGTCGGTGGAATCGGGATCCAGCGCGTACTCCAGGACGGCGAAGGGATCCTTGCCGCCATGCTCGTCGGCGAGGATCGTCATGCTCATCAGCTGCAGCGACCGGATGACGTCCATGTGGACATCGCCTGACACGTCCACCAGCAGATCATCGATGTCCTCTCCGAGGACCTCCTGCTGCTGGAGGATGTACTCGGTCACCTCGCTCGTGCGGTCATCCAGCTCGGAAACCATCGCGTTGCGGGATCGGAGGTCGATGTCTTCGAGCGCCGCGATCATCGCCGCCGCCACATCGAGAGCGGCGATCGACACGTCGTCCTGATCGGGCGCGGTCAGGTCGACCGTGACCCGCTGATCGCCGAAGTCGACGACTTCCGACCAGAAGATCGATCCGTCCGGACCGGACTCGAGGAGTCCGAAGTAGTCGTGCTCGATCGCCATGGGTCCATGAAACCAGCCTTGCCGTCGCCGCGCGAGCGGCGCTCCGTCAATCGACGAGCGCTGCAGCGAAGACGTGCGGTGTGAACCCCGAGAGATCGCCGATGCCCTCGCCCTGGCCGAGGAGTTTGACGGGGATGCCGGTGCGCTCCTGAACCGCCAGCACGAAGCCACCGCGCGCGGACCCGTCGAGTTTGGTGAGCACGAGGCCGGTGACTCCCGCGTGCTCGAGGAACGCCTCGGCCTGCATGACGCCGTTCTGTCCGGTCGTCGCGTCCAGGACGAGGAGGACCTCGCTGATCGGCGCCTGCTTCTCGATCACGCGGCGGATCTTCGTGAGCTCGTCCATGAGCCCGCCCTTGGTGTGCAGCCGACCTGCGGTGTCGACGAGGACGATCTCCGTCCCCGTCCGGATCGCGTGCTCGATCGTCTGATAGGCCACGGAGGCAGGGTCCTGCCCCTCGTGCTGAGGCCGGACGATGCTCGCTCCCCCACGCTCGGCCCACGTCGCGAGCTGCTCGACCGCCGCGGCGCGGAACGTGTCCGCCGCTCCGACGACGACGGTGCGCTGGAACCGGCGCAGGTAGGCAGCGAACTTCCCGATGGTCGTCGTCTTGCCGACGCCGTTGACGCCGACGACGAGGACCACGGCGGGACGCTCGCTGAGCCTGAGTGTCGTGTCGAACTTGGCGAAGTGCTCTTCGAGCGTCTCGCGGAGCATCCGCTGGAGATCCTTCGGATCGGTCGTGCGATAGCGCTCGACCTTCTCCCGCAGCTCCTCGACGATGCGCTCCGAGATGTCCGGTCCGAAATCGGCGGTGATCAGAGCGCTCTCGAGGTCATCCCACGTCGTCTCGTCGATCGTCGGCTTCACGAACATGCCGCGCAGTGCGCGACCGAGGGACCAGGAGCTCTCCGCCATGATCTCCAGGCTAGTTGACCCGATCAGCCCTTCTCGCAGGCGATGCCGTCCTTGTCGCGGTCCATCTTCGAGTTCGCCTTGTACAGCGCGGTGGAGAAGGTCGGCTTGACCTTGAACGGCTTGTTCTTCCCGCTCACCTTGTTGTACTTCACGCCTGCCTTGGCCACGCCGCCCTTGTGCACCTTGTTGAGCGCGGTGCAGTTCGCGAACGTCTTCACCGTGGGCTTCTTCGCGGGCACGAGGTGCACCGCAATCCCCGCGACGACCGACGTCGTCGACACCGACACGGCCGACGCCGCCGCCGGAGAACCCACGAGCGCCCCCGCCACGAGAAGCGCGACCACTGTTCGGCCTGTCACCCTGCGCATCGACATCGTCATCACAACCCCCATTCACCCCAGGAGACACCCCGTCCCCGTGCACAGGGTACACAGGCCCGCGTACCCATGGCGGCCTACACAGAACTGCGTGGGGGCGTCAGATCGCGGCCCGCTCGCGGACGCGCTGACCGACCACGGCCGACACACCGTCCTGGCGCATCGAGACGCCGTAGAGGGCGTCGGCGATCTCCATCGTCCGCTTCTGATGGGTGATGACGATCAGCTGCGACGATTCGCGGAGCTGTTCGAACACGCCGAGCAGTCGGCCGAGATTCGCGTCGTCCAGGGCCGCCTCGACCTCGTCCAGGATGTAGAACGGGCTCGGTCGCGCCTTGAAGATGGCCGTCAGCAGGGCGACGGCTGCCAAGGACCGCTCCCCGCCGGAGAGCAGTGAGAGTCGCTCGATCTTCTTCCCGACAGGACGCACCGCGACCTCGATGCCCGTCGTCAGCGGGTTGTCGGGATCGGTGAGGGAGATGCTTCCCGTTCCGCCCGGGAAGAGGATCGGGAAGACCTCGCCGAATGCCGCCTTCGTGTCCTCGAATGCCGCCGTGAAGATCGACTGCATCCTCTCGTCGAGCTCCTCGATGATCGTCAGCAGATCCTTTCGGGTCTGAACCAGATCATCGAGCTGCTCCGTCAGGAACGAGTGGCGCTGCTCGAGCGCGGCGAACTCCTCCAGCGCGAGCGGATTCACCCTCCCGAGCTGGCCCAGCTTCCGGTCCGCCTCCTGAAGTCGTCGGCGTTGCTGGTCCCTGTCGAAGGGCACGGCCTCCTCGCCCTCGACCAGCAGGATGGGGATGTCGGGGCCGTATTCCGCGAGGAGAATGTCTTCTGAGAGCGCGAGCTCCGACGACGCGCGTTCCAACAGACTCGTGACGTGCAGCTTCTTCTCGTGAATCTGAAGTTCCAGGCTGTGCACGGAATCGGTCAGTCGCGCGAGGCGAGCGCGCACCTCGGCGTCCTGGCTGCGCAGCGACGCGAGTTCCGCCGTCACCGCCGTACGGGTCTGCTCGGCCCGTTCGAGCTCGACCCTCGCCTGAGCGACCGAGCGGTCGACGGAATCGAGGATGGCCGGAAGGGAACCGGCGACCTCGGAGGCGAGTGCACGCTGTGCTCGGCGGATGACGGCCCTCCGAGCCGCCTCCTCCGCTGCCGAGCGCTCCCGCTGACGCTGCCGTTCGAGCTGTTCGACGCGCGCTTCTGCGGCGCGGACGCGTTCCTTGAGGGTCTCGACCCCGAGCCGCGACTCCATCTCGGCGGAGCGCGCTGCCTCGAGGGCGTCCAGCAGACCGTCGCGCGCCGAGGCATCGAGGATCGGGCGGGGCGTCTCGAGCGCCTGCTGCAAGGTTTCGGCCGCGGTGCGAGCGGTCGCATC
>Ga0160435_1000568_pt1 | contig 11404 bp, 10 predicted proteins | sample HID1973K_E0MG_FD_108213 | JGI IMG/M metagenome (GOLD analysis project Ga0160435, IMG submission 108213) | Enriched mosquito-associated microbial communities from UW Madison campus, WI, USA - HID1973K_E0 MG | ecosystem: Host-associated > Arthropoda: Insects > Digestive system > Unclassified ...
ATGTCGCGGGCAGAGCGGGATTTTTTGTTCTGCTGAACAGCCATAATTGATTAACTCCTAAACGTTTGGGTCACGCTTTAACTGCGCCAATACACTGAACGGGTTGGACCGCGTTACCTCGTCCACGCTCGGCTCGGGCTCATAGAGGCCCGCCGGCTGCTGGCATTCTTTCGGATCATGAGTTGGCACAATGGGCAAGGCGAGCAGAAGCTCATCCTCGATCAATGCCAGCAGATCCAATGGATCTTCGCCGAGTTCCAGCACGTCATAGCCTTTCGGCAACGACTGGGTATTTGCACCCTCCTTCACCACCGCGTAACTGCATTCGCTGTGGATCGGCAGGGTGACCAGCTCAAGACAACGCTGGCAAACCATTTTGACTTCGACGTCAATGTCGCTGTGGATAACCACGGCGCGTTGCTCGTCTCGTTCAAAAACGAATTTCGCCTGCACTGTACCGAGATTGTCAGCAAGCGGGTCGCAGAGTCTCTCCAAATCAGCCAGCGGCAACTCTCCTTCAAGAGTAGTGCCACGATCAGCTAATTTGCGCGGGTCAACGTGAGGTGGAATCGGGTCATTCAACATAGGCGCAGCATTCTAGGGACGAGCCCTGCGACTGTCAAAGGAAATTCAGGGCTGTTCGCAACCTGACCCTCTGATTACACTCGACTTTCATGTTTCGGAGAACCCCATGCTGCCTTTACTCCTTGCCTCCAGCTCGCCTTATCGACGTCAATTGCTCGACCGCCTGCGCTTGCCGTTCGTCTGCGCGTCGCCGGACATCGATGAAAGCCGCCAGCCCTCAGAGCCTGCCCGGACACTGGTCATGCGCCTGGCGCGGGAGAAAGCCATGGCGCTGGCCCACGATTATCCCGAGCATCTGATCATCGGGTCCGATCAAGTGGCCGTGCTGGGGGAGCAGGTTCTTGGCAAACCGCACAGCTTCGAACGCGCCATGGAACAGCTCACTGCCAGCAGCGGCAAAAGCGTGAGCTTCCTCACAGGTCTTGCGCTGTATAACAGCAGCACCGGTCACTGTCAGGTCGACTGCATACCCTTTACCGTGCACATGCGCGCGCTCGATCAGACAAGCATCAGCCGCTATCTTCATGCAGAACAGCCGTATGACTGCGCGGGCAGTTTCAAGGCAGAAGGCCTGGGCGTCACCCTGTTCCGCAGCACCGAAGGCCCAGATGCAACGAGCCTGATAGGCCTTCCCCTGATCAGACTGGTGGATATGCTGACGGCCGAGGGCGTGCAGCTGCCCTGACCGATCGCCAGCGCAAGCCACAAAAAAACCCGACCAATGGCCGGGTTTTTCATTGGTGCAGACCGATCAGCGCAGCGTAGGACCTTTGAAACCGGCCCACATGGCAATCTGTTCCGCCACACTGGAGCCAAGCTTCTTGGAGAAGCGATCAAATGGCGACTCCTCGACGGTGTAGTCGACCATCTCCTTCTCGCCGATGATCTCGCGCGCCACATAGCTCGCACTGCCCAGGCCGTCGACCAGACCGAGCCCCACCGCCTGCTCGCCCGTCCAGACAAGACCGGAAAACAACTCAGGATGCTCTTTGTCCTTGAGGCGATCGCCGCGGCCTGCTTTCACGCTGGCAATGAACTGCTGATGCGTGGTGTCCAGCACGCTCTGCCAGAAGGCGGTCTCGTCAGCCTTGGGCGGCTGGAACGGATCCAGGAACGCCTTGTGCTCGCCGGACGTATAAGTACGACGATCAACGCCAAGTTTCTCCATGGTGCCGACAAACCCGAACCCGGCCGCCGTCACGCCAATGGAACCCACCAGACTCGCTTTATCGGCGTAGATCTGGTCGGCCGCGCTGGCAATGTAGTACGCGCCAGAGGCACCCAGATCGGTGATGACGGCATAGACCTTGATCTCTGGCTTCTTGGCGCGCAGACGACGAATTTCGTCATATATATAACCGGACTGGACGGGACTGCCCCCTGGGCTGTTGATCCGCAGAATCACACCCTTGGTCTTTTCGTCCTCGAAGGCCGCACGCAAGCTGCCGACGATATTGTCAGCGCTGGCCGCTTCGGTGTCGGCGATCATGCCTTTGACTTCGATCAGCGCGGTGTGACTGCTCTTGCGCGACGCGCCCTTATCAAAATCCATCAGCGGCGAAAACAACGCCAGCGCGCCGAACAGGTAAATGAAAGTCAGGGATTTGAAGAAGATTCCCCAGCGACGGGTGCGACGATGCTCCTGCACGTTGGCCAACAGCGTCTTTTCCAGGAGTTTCCAGCTTTTTGCATCAAGCTTGCTGTCACCCTCGTCTTTATCCTGCGAAGACGGTGACTTCCATTCGTCCGACATAAATCAATTACCCCAACAACGAAGATTCGGCGGTCCGCACACCCAACCAGGTGCGCAGCTCGGAAAAATGCCCGATCGCCAGGCGCGGTTCGTACTGGCGCAACGAGTCCAGAGCCTGCGCTCCGTACCCCACCGCCACTGAATCCATGCCAGCATTACGGGCCATCAACAAATCAAATGAAGCGTCGCCGACCATCAGCGCCTTTTCCGGCGGCACACCGCACTGCTGAAGAATCTCGTTGAGCATCAGCGGATCAGGCTTGCTGGCGGTTTCATCCGCCGCCCGGGTAGCGTCGAAGTAATCCTGCCAGCCGTGCGCCTTGAGCACGCGATCCAGCCCACGACGGGCCTTACCGGTCGCAACCGCGAGCCGATAGCCTTCGGCGCGGAACGCCTCCAGCGATTCGTGCACACCCTCGAACAGCTTCGAAGGCTCAACGTCCATTGCCATGTAGCTGTCGGCGTAGTGCTGGCGAAAATCGATCAGGTCATTGGCAGTGATTTCCGGATAGAGCGTACGAATCGCCTCCGGCAAACCCAAGCCGATGATCCCCTTGATTGCCGCCTCGTCACGCACAGGCCTTGCAGAGAGATTTGCGGCGGCTTGCATGGCATCGACGATGCGGCCTACGGAGTCGGACAGCGTGCCGTCCCAGTCGAAAATCAGCAGCTCATAATCAGGGCGCACTCAATCGCTCCACAGTCTTGGCCCACATCTCGTCCACGGGCGCTTCGAGTTTCAGCTCGCCGCCATCGGGCAGCGGCACGGTCAAGGCATAAGCATGCAGGAACAGGCGCTTGCCGCCCAGATCGCGGATTTCCCGGGTGAAATCTTCATCACCGTATTTGCTGTCGCCAGCAATGCAGTGACCGGCGTGCAGCGCATGCACGCGAATCTGGTGGGTGCGACCGGTTATCGGACGCGCCTCGACCATGGTGGCAAAGTCACCGAAGCGGCGCAGCACCTTGAACAGCGTCAGCGCCTCTTTGCCCTCATCGTTCACTTCGACCATACGCTCGCCGGAACGCAGGTTGCTTTTGAGCAACGGCGCGCGGACCTGCTTCTGCGATGTCGCCCAGTGCCCGCGCACCAGCGCCATGTAGCGCTTGTCGACGCCGTCGGCGCGCAATTGCTCATGCAGATGGCGCAACATGCTGCGCTTCTTGGCGATCATCAGCAGACCCGAGGTGTCCCGATCCAGGCGATGCACCAGCTCGAGCTCCTTGGCATCGGGACGCAACTGACGAAAGGCTTCGATGACGCCGAAGCTCAGCCCGCTGCCGCCGTGAACCGCGATACCAGCGGGCTTGTTGAGGACGATCAGGCCTTTGTCCTCATGGACGATGGCGGCTTCGAGCCGCTGCAGCAGGCCTTGAGCGACCGGCACCGGCTCGTCGCGCTCGGGCACGCGCACTGGTGGAACGCGCACAATGTCGCCGGCCTGAAGCTTGTACTCGGGCTTGATCCGCCCCTTGTTCACTCGCACTTCGCCCTTGCGCAATATGCGGTAAATCAAGGTCTTGGGAACGCCCTTGAGGTACGTGATCAGAAAATTATCGATGCGTTGACCGGCAAGTTCCGGCGCAACCTCTACCAGCTGGACGCCGGGGGTTGGGGGGGTGATATTCGTCATGGCGCAAATCATAACAATTTTTTATGGATTTGAAGCACTTAATGATTGCTGCTATAGTCGCGAACGCCGCCAAAAGCGGCCTGGACAGCGGACAAACGGTATGACAGCCGGCCCTGACCAACGCAATTCACGAGGGCGCGAGGCCGCCCTACGGGGCTTTCGGTGACAACGGAAGATCAGCAGGCGTTACGAGCGCAGGTGACATGAGGCCTGAAACAAGCCCGATCGCGGAGTGAGTCACTCGCCATCGAGGCCCACGTTCAAGGCCAGTTCACAAGGTGCAGTCGCAGGCAATCTCTCCGGGCGAATGCTTCGGAAACCATGCCTTATTTGAGCCATGACGCGCGAACTTCCCATCGAAGATCGCGGTAAATGCAACCCGTTGCGGATTCAGCGCGCGGCAGCACCCGAATTATCAGGGATACGTGTGGGGTGGAGACGCACAACCGTCGGACTGTGTAGCAAAAGGCTTTATTCAAGACGCTTCATATCGTCCGCTACCGATGGTTGATTCCTCCTCCTGACAAAGCTTTTGCTGACAGGGTGTCATTTGTCACCACAGCAAGCAGGAAACGTCGTCGCGACTACGGCCCCGCTGGCCGAATATCGCTAGACACTGGAGTGTTAAAACACTCCTGACGCGCCCTGACACCGACCGTGAGAAGTCGTGTGTGCCGAACGCCGTTTCCGGCAGCCCGGAAACCGACGGTACTACATGAAAAGAATGCTGATTAACGCGACTCAACCCGAAGAGTTGCGTGTTGCGCTGGTAGACGGCCAGCGCCTATACGACCTGGACATCGAATCCGGGGCCCGCGAACAGAAGAAGGCCAACATCTATAAAGGCCGGATCACGCGCATCGAACCCAGCCTTGAAGCGGCGTTTGTCGACTTCGGCTCCGAGCGTCACGGCTTCCTGCCGCTGAAAGAAATCTCCCGCGAATACTTCAAGAAGTCCCCGGAAGGCCGCGTCAACATCAAGGACGTCCTGAGCGAAGGCCAGGAAGTCATCGTTCAGGTCGAAAAAGAAGAGCGTGGCAACAAGGGCGCAGCCCTGACCACCTTCATCAGCCTGGCCGGTCGTTATCTGGTGCTGATGCCGAACAACCCGCGCGCCGGCGGCATCTCGCGTCGCATCGAAGGTGAAGAGCGCAACGAGCTGCGTGAAGCGCTCAACGGCCTGATCGCCCCTGCCGACATGGGCCTGATCGTTCGCACCGCCGGTCTTGGCCGCAGCAGCGAAGAAATGCAGTGGGACCTCGACTACCTGCTGCAACTGTGGACTGCCATCAAAGAGGCCTCCCAGGACCGCGCCGCGCCTTTCCTGATCTACCAGGAAAGCAACGTCATCATCCGCGCCATCCGTGACTACCTGCGCCAGGACATCGGCGAAGTGCTGATCGACAGCGTCGAAGCTCAGGAAGAAGCACTGACCTTCATCCGTCAGGTGATGCCGCAGTACGCCAGCAAGATCAAGCTGTACGAAGACAGCGTTCCCCTCTTCAATCGCTTCCAGATCGAAAGCCAGATCGAGACCGCTTTCCAGCGCGTCGTCGAACTGCCTTCCGGCGGTTCCATCGTCATCGATCCTACCGAAGCGCTGGTGTCCATCGACATCAACTCGGCGCGCGCCACCAAAGGCAGCGACATCGAAGAAACCGCCCTTCAGACCAACCTTGAAGCGGCCGAAGAAATCGCCCGTCAACTGCGCCTGCGCGACATCGGCGGCCTGATCGTCATCGACTTCATCGACATGACGCCTGCCAAGAACCAGCGCGCCGTGGAAGAAAAGGTCCGCGAAAGCCTGGAAGCCGACCGTGCCCGAGTTCAGGTCGGTCGCATTTCGCGTTTCGGCCTGCTGGAAATGTCCCGTCAGCGCCTGCGTCCGTCTCTGGGCGAGAGCAGCGGCATCGTGTGCCCGCGCTGCAGCGGCACCGGCATCATTCGCGACGTCGAATCGCTGTCGCTGGCGATCCTGCGCCTGATCGAAGAAGAAGCCCTGAAAGACCGTACCGCCGAAGTCCGCGCTCAAGTGCCGATCCCGGTGGCTGCGTTCCTGCTCAACGAAAAACGCAATTCGATCACCAAGATCGAGCTGCGCACTCGTGCACGCATCGTCATCCTGCCGAACGATCACCTCGAAACGCCTCACTTCGAAGTGCAGCGTCTGCGTGACGACAGCCCTGAAGCGCACAGCCTGCAGTCGAGCTACGAGATTGCGGCGGCTGCAGCCGAAGTGGAAGAAGTCCAGCCGACAGCCGCCACTCGCACGCTGGTTCGCCAGGAAGCAGCGGTCAAGACCGCGCCGGCCCGCGCCAACGCGCCAGTGCCAACCGAAACCGCTGCACCGGTCGCTCCCGCGCCTGTCGCCCATGAGCCAAGCCTGTTCAAAGGCCTGGTGAAATCCCTGGTCAGCCTGTTCGCGACCAAGGAAGAGCCTGCTGCCCCGGCCGCCGTCGTCGAGAAACCGGCCACCGAGCGGCCTGCCCGCAACGAAGAGCGTCGCAACGGTCGCCAGCAGAGCCGCAGCCGTAACGGCCGCCGCGATGAAGAGCGCAAGCCTCGCGAAGAGCGTGCGCCGCGTGCCGAGCGTGAAGAACGCGCACCGCGCGAAGAGCGTGCACCTCGTGAAGAACGCGCCCCTCGTGAAGAGCGCGCTCCCCGCGAAGAACGTGCCCCGCGCGAGCCGCGTGAAGCCCGTGACGAAACCGCCGCACCACGGGAAGAACGTCAACCTCGTGCGCCGCGTGAAGAGCGTCAGCCACGTGCACCGCGCGAAGACCGCAAGCCGCGCGAAGAGCGCGTGCGTGAACTGCGCGAACCACTGGATGCCGCTCCGGCAGTCAATGTGCCGCGCGAAGAACGTCCTGAACGCGCCCCGCGTGAAGAGCGTCAGCCGCGTCCGCCGCGTGAAGAGCGTCAACCGCGTGCCGAGCAGGCTGCAGCGGCTGCCGAAGACGAAACATTGCTGAGCAACGAAGAGCAGCAGGACGATAACCAGGAACACGCCGAAGGCGATCGCCCTCGTCGTCGTTCCCGTGGTCAGCGTCGTCGCAGCAACCGTCGTGAGCGTCAGCGCGATGCAAACGGTGATGTGATCGAAGGCTCTGAAGGCAGCGAAGGCGGCCAGGAACAGGCCGCTGAAGTCCGTGACTCGGGCAACAGCACTGAAATCGCCGCAGGTCTGGCGGTCACCGCAGCCGTCGCTGAAAGCGTGATCAGCGCCCCGGCCGAGGCTGATGCCCACCGTCAGGCAGAGCGCGCCAACTCGACAGCCGAAGCCTCGGCAGTTGAACCGGCCGAGAAAGCGTCTGAGCCTGTGGTGCAGGCGCCTGTCGTCGAAGCACCTGCCATCGAAAGTCAGGATGCACCGGTCAAACGTTCGGTCATGCCGGAAGTTGAAGTGGCTCAATTCGATGCGTCGCTGAGCCCGTTCGAGCGTCAGGTCAAAGCAGCTGCTCAGGCTGAGCAGGTCGATGCCCCCGCTGCGGAACAAGCGCCAGTCGCCGTTGAAACACCGGCTCCTGTGGTAGAGGCCCCGGCCGCCGCACCTGTCGAAGCGCCGAAAGCCGCCGAGCCAGTGATCGAGAAGCCAGCCGCTGTCGCTCCTGTAGCCGAGGCGCCTGTAGCCGAAGCCGCTGTAGCCGAAACCCCAGTGGTCGACGCCCCCGTGGTTGAATCGGCTGACCAGACAGCAGCGCCAGAAATCGTCGCCGCACCAGTTGCCGTCGAAGCTGCAGCTGCTCCGGCGCCTGCCGCCGAGAAACCGGCACTGCCAATGGCCAGCACCGGTCGCGCGCCGAACGATCCTCGTGAAGTTCGCCGTCGTCGCCTGGAAGCCGAGCGTCTGCAGAAGGAAGCCGAAGCTGCCGCGAGCGCTGCACCTGTCGCTCAGGCAGAAGCTGCCAGCCCTGCTCCTGCCGTCGAAGCCGTCTCCGCTCCAGCCCCGGCTGTCAGCGAAAACGTCGAGCCGGCCAAGGCTGTCGTGACTGAAAACGGTGAAGAACTGGAAGAGAACAAAGAGCCTAAACCGCTCGCGTAATCCTTCAGTCAACAAAAAGCCCCACCTGTGTGAGCAGGTGGGGCTTTTTTTATGGCAGCGATAAGGAAAACCCGGTTATTTGAAAACCAGCGCGGCAGGCACGTCCACATCCCACAGCACGCCTGAGTCTTCTGTATGGAGCTCTTTGACGTTCGCCCCTTGAAACAGACGTCGGGCGCCCTTCTCGCCTGTCAATGCCATCAGTGAAGCACCGAAATGCTGACCAAAGCCCACCGGATGCCCGTACTTGCCGGCATGCACCGGGACGCTGATTGCGTCGTCCTCAAGGCTCGACGCAACGTACCGAAGGGTTTCGGGACTGATGAAAGGCATGTCGCCCAGGACGACGAGCCAGCCGCGATGATCAGGTTCGGCCGCCACCGCAGCGGCAATGCTGTCGCCCATTCCGGGCGAGTCCAGCACGACGACCTGACAACCGTGGCGCAGGGCGAGTTCGGCCACGCTGCAATAGTCGGGGCGGGTCAGCAACACGATGGTGTCCGCGACGGTGCTGACGCTGACCAACACCTGCTCGAGAACCGAGCGCTCGACCCCGTCACGCCCGGTGCATTGTGCCAGCAGCTTATTGCGATGGCTGCCGGCGACTTGACGAAAGCGGCTGCCCAACCCGGCGGCAAGCACGATGGCACACAGGGTTTCACTCATGCTTGACCTCTGTACTCGATGACAGACACGCCCTGACGGCAAAAACCACGGCAGAGCCCGGCCTGGACCTCAGTAGAGATTAGGCTCCATTTCCAGCGTCACGCCGAAGCGCTCGAGGACATCGGCCTGAATCCGCTGAGCCAGATTGAGCAGGTCATGTCCGGAGGCTGAGCCATAGTTGACCAGTACCAGCGACTGCAAAGCATGAACGCCAGCATCGCCTTCACGAAAGCCTTTCCAGCCCGCTTTCTCGATCAACCAGCCCGCCGCCAGTTTGACCTGTCCGTCAGGCTGAGGATAAGCCACCAGTCCGGGATGAGCCTGCTTGATGCGTGCAGCAATGTCGGCCGGCACCAGCGGATTTTTGAAGAAACTGCCGGCGTTGCCGAGCACTGCCGGGTCGGGCAGCTTCTCGCTGCGGATCGCACAGATCGCTTTGCTGACGTGCACAGGCGTCGGGTCCTTGATGCCCTGCTCCTCGAGGCGCTGGCGTACAGGCCCGTAATCCAGGTGCAGTCGGGCAGCAAAGGTCAACGCAAAGCGCACCCGCAGAATCAGCCAGCGGCCGGTCTGATGCTTGAACACACTGTCGCGATAGCCGAAGGCGCAGTCCTGTAGCGAAAACTCCTTCAACTCACCGTTGAGCCGGTCCATGGCGACCAGGCTGTGGAAAACATCTTTGATCTCGACGCCGTAAGCACCGATGTTCTGCATGGGCGCAGCCCCGACCGTGCCCGGGATCAGGCTCAGGTTCTCCAGTCCGGCCAGGCCTTGGGCGAGCATGTCCTGAACGAACGGGTGCCAGGGTTCGCCTGCCTCTGCCTCGACGATGGCGCGATCGCAGTCCTCATGAACGATGCGAATGCCACGACTGGCCATGCGCAGTACCAGCGCATCGACATCACCGGTGAGCAACAGGTTGCTGCCGCCGCCCAACACCAACAGGCCGATGCGGTTCTGCGCCGAATAGGCCAGCGCTTCACGCACGTCCTCGTCGGTGCGCGCTTCGGCAAACAGGCGCGCACGCACGTCCACGCCAAAGGTGTTGTAGGGCTTGAGTGACACATCGGATTGCAGCTGCAGGGTCATGGGCGAACCTGCGTATGGGGCATCGAAACGGCAAAACCCATGCTCATCAGATCTCCAGCAAACGCCGCACGCGTTCCAGGTCTTCAGCGGTGTCGACACCCGCCGGAGGTGCTTCGAGGGCGTCCGCGACGTGAATACGCACGCCATGCCACAGGGCGCGCAACTGCTCGAGGTTTTCGGTGTTTTCCAGCCAGCACGGTCCCCAGCTGACGAAGTCATGCAAGAAACCGGCGCGATAGGCGTAAATCCCGATGTGGCGGCGATACGGCACGCCTTCGGGCAACGTGTCGCGGCTTTTTGCCAGCGCATCGCGAGCCCACGGCAGCGGCGCACGACTGAACGTCAGGGCCAGGCCGTTGATATCGGAGCAGACCTTGACCACATTGGGATTGAACAGCGACGTCACGTCTTCGATGGGCTCGGCCAGCGTCGACATCCGGGCTTCGGGATGTGCAGCCAGGTTGTCGGCGACTTGATCGATCACCGCCGGAGGAATCATCGGCTCGTCACCCTGGACGTTGACGACGATAGCGTCGTTGGCTAACCCCAGCAGCGCAGCGACTTCCGCCAGCCGGTCGGTGCCGGAGTTGTGGTCGTCCCGGGTCATCAGCACTTCGGCGCCGAACGCCTGACAGGCCTCGACGATGCGCGCGTCATCGGTCGCAACGACCACGCGCTCGGCGCTGCTTTTGCGCGCCTGCTCCCATACGTGCTGAATCATCGGCTTGCCGGCGATGGTTTTCAGGGGTTTACCGGGAAAGCGGCTGGAGCCGTAACGCGCGGGGATGACAACGGTAAACGGTGCGGTCATTTGTCCAGACGCTCGTCGGTGGTCAGGGTGCGGGCTTCGCTTTCCAGCATGACCGGAATGCCATCACGGATCGGATAAGCCAGGCCTGCGCCTTTGCTGATCAGCTCGGTTTTATCGGCGCTGAGCTTGAGCGGACCTTTGCAGATCGGGCAAGCGAGGATGTCGAGCAATTTGGTGTCCATAGGAAATCCTGAGCGAATCATGGCAGAAGACGGTTTAACTGCGAATCGAACCAACTGACGAAGGCAGCGGAAGGCACAGCTTCCACGGCCAGATACCACCAGTCGGGGGCCGCGAAGGATGCACACTTCACGGCGTCTTTCTCGGTCATGACGATGGGCAGCGCGGGCGTGAACGCAAGGGCCTCTGCGCTGAACACCGCATGATCGGCGAATGCATGGGGAACAGGCCGCCAGTGTAGTCCTTCAAGGGTTCTGAAGAAACGTTGCGGGTTACCGATTCCGGCGACCGCATGCAGCGCCTGGCCTTCGGGAAAGTGATCGACCGGGTGACGCTCGCCACTCAGCAGATTGACCAGCGCGCTAGGCTGCAACTGAAACGCGTAGCCGTCATCGCGATCATCCGCCGCGCCGTTGTAGAGCAGCGCGTCGACGCTCTGCAGGCGCTCGACCGGTTCGCGCAGCGGGCCAGCCGGCAGGCAGCGCCGGTTTCCCAGCCCGCGAGCGGCGTCGATCAGCACCAGTTCGAGATCACGGGCCAGCCGGTAATGCTGCAGACCGTCGTCGGAAAGAATCAGGTCCAGCGGCTCCTGTGCCAGCAGGGCTCGCACCGCCCGGGATCGGTCAGGATCGATCATCAACGGC
>Ga0160435_1000570_pt1 | contig 11374 bp, 4 predicted proteins | sample HID1973K_E0MG_FD_108213 | JGI IMG/M metagenome (GOLD analysis project Ga0160435, IMG submission 108213) | Enriched mosquito-associated microbial communities from UW Madison campus, WI, USA - HID1973K_E0 MG | ecosystem: Host-associated > Arthropoda: Insects > Digestive system > Unclassified ...
ATCCTCGGCAATGGCCGTTGCCAGCCAGCGCTCGCGCATCTGCACCTGCACACCGCTGGACGGCGAAATGGCCACTCGCTCACCCAACGCCACATGACGCTCGCTGGCCGAGCCGATCACCGTCGCCAGTGCGGCATCGCGTCCGCTGGCCTTGACCGCGCGCAGGACATCCACCACCAGACTCGGTGTCTGAGGGTGGATGCGCTCGAACAGGATGTGCACCGTACCGTTGCAGCCCAGACCGAAACTCAGCTCGGCGTCCTCGAGCTCATCGTCGTCTTCGCCGGTGGTGTAGCTGCGCATCGAAGGCTTGCCGGTTGCGGTCAGCCACCAGGCTTTCTTGCTGACATCGCTTTCCAGACAACCGCCGCTGACGGTGCCTGTGGCCTCGCCCATCGGCATGATGATCATGCGCGCGCCCGGACGGCGATAGGCCGAACCCTCGACCTTGACCACCGTGGCGATCACTGCTTCCTGCTGCCCGGACTGCGCGACATCGAGCGCCTCGAGCAGGCTGGATAAGTCGTTCATGTGTGCCCCCGAAAACTGACTCATTCACTCTGGCATGGCCAGTTCTGACGTTAAAAGGCCCCGTGTGTGGTACGGCGGCGCCTCTGTTGCGACTGTCAGTGACGCCTCAGGTTCAGGCTTTCGACAGTCGCGGCGGCAGGTCAAAACAACAAAACGCAGTCCGTTGCGCGAGCTCCGTTGGTCAGCCACGCGGCGCGAGCGCCGTGCAGATGCCCGGAAACACAATAATATGAGCCCCAGCATTCAAAGGCCCGTTTGTAATACGCTCGTTCCCGGCGTCGGGCGAATACTACACTGGCTGTTCACCTCGGCCATCTGTCCGCAGGTATGGTGCCTGAACGGTCGACTCGATCCCTGTGCATAAAAGGATTCATCGCCATGAAAACCCCAGGTCCTGATCACCCCATCACCATCGCGCCGGTCACTGGGCGCGTCACCGTCCAGTTCAAGGGCGTGCGCGTGGCGCAAAGCGACAAAGCGCTGGAACTCAAAGAGGCTTCATACCCTGCGGTTATATACATCCCGCGTTCGGATATTTCGATTGAACATTACGCGCGATCCGAGCATCGAACCCATTGCCCTTATAAGGGCGACGCCAGTTATTTCAGCCTCAACGCCAATGGCGAGGTCGCTGAAAACGCTGTCTGGACCTACGAACAGGCGTATCCGTCGGTCAAGGAAATCGAAGGCCATGTCGCGTTCTACCCCGACAAAGTGACCCTCGACGTTCATTGATTCGACGTCGAAGCAGTCCACCGCCCTGTCGCTCCACCGCTTTGGCAACACGAATCCGGGCTGCAACAGCGCTGTTGTGGCCCGGTCATGAGAAGAATGCAGGAAAGCCGTACCGCCTGGCTGCATGGAAATCAGCCCACCGGGCGTCGGCAAACTCCGGAGAACGCCCGATGACGCGCCATTCACGCCAGCTACGCGACACCCCTGTCACCCACGTGCTGTATCAGCGCTATCAAACGGTTCGCGACCGTACCGAACATCTGGTCGAGCCGCTCAGCGCCGAAGACATGGTCGTGCAGTCGATGCCCGACGCCAGTCCGGCCAAGTGGCACATGGCGCACACCACCTGGTTCTTCGAGACCTTCCTGCTGGCACCGAACGTCGACGATTACACCCCGTTCGACCCGACCTTCGGCTACCTCTTCAACTCTTATTACGAGGCCGTCGGCCCTCGTCATCCGCGCCCGCAGCGCGGCCTGATGACACGGCCCAGCGTCGATCAGGTGCTGGCGTACCGCAAACATGTCGATGAGCACATGGCAGCGTTGCTGATGACTGAGGTGTCCGATGACATGGCGAGCCTGATCGAGCTGGGGCTGGCCCACGAAGAGCAGCATCAGGAACTGCTGCTGATGGACATCCTGCACCTGTTCAGCCTGTCCTCGCTCAAGCCGGCCTACAGCCCGCGCTGGCCGAAAGACGCTGGCGGTCGCCGCGGGCGGTTCAAGCCGCTGAGCGCGGGCCTGACGCAGATCGGTCATGACGGCAACGGCTTCGCCTTCGATCACGAAGGTCCACGCCACACCACGTATCTGCAGTCTTTCGAAATCAGCGATCGCCTGGTCACCAACGGCGAATGGCTGAGCTTCATTGCCGACGGCGGTTATCACACGGCCGCGCTCTGGCTGTCCGAAGGCTGGACGCTGATACAGGAAAACGGCTGGAACGCTCCGCTGTACTGGTACCACGACGACAACGGCTGGAAGCGCATGAGCCTGCGCGGGCTGGAGGATATCGATCCGGCTGCCCCGGTCACTCACATCAGCTATTACGAAGCGGCGGCGTTCGCGACGTGGGCCGATGCGCGTCTGCCCACCGAGGCCGAGTGGGAAGCCGCCGCGCGCGCCGGCTTGCTGGAACAAGTGGACAGCGTCGCCTGGCAGTGGACACAAAGCGCCTACAGCGCCTACCCGGGCTTCAAACCCTCCGCCGGCGCTGTGGGTGAATACAACGGCAAGTTCATGATCAACCAGATGGTCCTGCGTGGCGGCGCCAGCGTGACCTCGCCGAATCATTGCCGACTCACCTACCGCAACTTTTTCCAGCCGGACAAGCGCTGGATGGTGGCTGGCCTGCGCCTGGCACGGGACAGCCGCCAACCCGGCGTGGTCAATCCCCACGACAGCGAGTTCGCCCGCGACGTGCTGGCCGGGCTGTCGGCGCCGGCGAAAAGCCTGTCGCCAAAATACTTCTACGATGCGGCAGGCTCCGACCTGTTCGAGGCCATCTGTGAGACCGCCGAGTATTACCCCACTCGCGCCGAAACCGGACTGCTGACGCGCATCGCCGGGCAGATTGCCGCGACGATTCCCGAAGGCGCGGCGCTGGTGGAGTTCGGCAGCGGCGCCAGCGAAAAGACCCGACTGGTGCTGGACGCGGCCCCGCACATCGCCGTCTACGTGCCGATCGACATCAGCGCCACTGCGCTGAACAAGGCCGCGCAGTCGCTTCGCCTGCAATACCCGGCACTGACCGTCGCGCCGCAGGTGGACGATTTCACCCGAGTCCTGACCTTGCCCAAGGAAGCCGACGGCCACACGCGCATCGGCTTCTTCCCCGGCTCGACGATCGGTAACTTCACCGATCAGCAGGCGGTGGATTTCCTTCACGCCGCCCACGACGTGCTGGGCGAAAACGCGCACTTCATCGTTGGCGTCGACATGGTCAAGGATGCCGACACGCTGGTGGCGGCGTACGACGATGCCGAAGGCGTGACGGCGCGCTTCAACAAAAACCTGCTGACGCGAATCAATCGCGAGTTGAACGCCGACTTCAACGTCGATGCGTTCGATCATCTGGCCGTTTGGAATGCGCAACAGGCGTGCATGGAAATGCATCTGGTCAGCCGTCAGGAACAGGTGGTGAGCGTGGCGGGGCACAGCTTCCGTTTCGCTGCCGGTGAGCGTTTGCACACGGAGAACTCGCACAAGTTCACCGTGCAGTCCTTCACCGATCTCGCAGCACGGGCGGGCTGGACAGTCAGTGAGCACTGGGTGAGCGATGCGCCCGAGGTGGCGTTGTTCAGCCTGCAGGCATGATTCGCGAACGGCATGCCAGGCACGCTGGTCACGGCAGGCCGTCAGGTGCAGGTTTTTAAGACCCATCAAAGGCGACCATCCGGTCGCCTTTTTCGTTGCTGGCCAAGGCGCAACGTCATTCATTGGCACTGCAAAGCCTGCGCAGCGTCGTTCCGTCGTCGTTGCACTGACGTCACAGCCCCTTCCCCGCTTGCGTCACGGGTGCAAACCTCAGTCGGCTGCCGTGCGCCCTGGGAAATCAGGCAAATGGCCATGCATTACTGCACAACGGCGCTGCAGGATTCTTCATTGTCATTTGCAAAATTGCGCTGTTAGCATCCGTGAGCACCCTCACGGATCACGGCCGTTTTCGGTCGATGAATGAGCAAAACAAAAAGTAACAGGGAGTCAGCGATGACGGCACAGGTAGTATCGGCCCAGTCTTCAGGCCAACCGGCCTGCGACACCGTTCTGTCCGAAGTACGCAATCATATCGGTCACATCACCCTCAACCGCCCGCAGGGCTTGAACGCCATCGACCTGGACATGGTGCGCCAGCTGCAATACCAGCTGGACGCATGGGCGCGGGACGAGAAAGTCTATGCCGTGGTCTTGCGCGGCGCCGGCGAGAAAGCGTTCTGCGCCGGTGGCGACATTCGCTCGATATACGACAGCTTCAAAGGCGGTCACACCGAACATCTGGACTTCTTCGCCGAAGAATACGCGCTGGACCTCACCCTGCATCATTACCGCAAACCGGTCATGGCGCTGATGGACGGGTTCGTGCTGGGCGGCGGCATGGGGCTGGCGCAGGGCGTTGACCTGCGCGTGGTCACCGAACGCAGCCGTCTGGCGATGCCGGAAGTGGCCATCGGCTATTTCCCTGACGTCGGTGGCAGTTATTTCCTGCCCCGCGTCCCAGGCGAACTGGGCATTTATCTGGGCGTGACCGGCGTGCAGATTCAGGCGGCAGACGCACTGTACTGCGGTCTGGCGGACTGGTGCATCGACAGCGCCCGGCTCGATGAACTGGATCGACAGCTTGACCTGCTGAAGTGGAGCCTGACGCCGCTCAAGGATCTGCAAGGCGTACTGGCAAAATTGGCGGTGCAGCAATTGCCCGAGCCGCCGCTTGCGAAGTTGCGCCCGGCCATCGATCACTTTTTCGCGCTTCCGGATATCCCCAGCATTATCGAACAGCTGCTGCAGGTGAACGTCATCGACAGCCACCGCTGGGCCGTCGACACCGCTAACCTGATGAACACCCGTTCGCCGCTGGCGATGGCGGTCACGCTGGAGTTGCTGCGGCGTGGCCGTCACCTGCCGCTCGAGACCTGCTTCGATCTGGAGTTACACCTTGATCGACAATGGTTCGAACGGGGCGACCTGATCGAGGGCGTACGTGCCCTGATCGTTGATAAAGACAAGAAACCGCAATGGAACCCGTCCACTGTGCAGAGCCTCGAGGCCGAGCATGTGGCGAGTTTTTTCAGCGGTCATGAGGCGTGACCTATGCAAGATCTCGAACTGACCGAAGAACAGGTAATGATCCGCGACATGGCGCGGGAATTTGCGCGCAATGAAATCGCTCCCCATGCCCACGCCTGGGAGAAAGCCGGCTGGATCGACGACGATCTGGTCGACAAACTCGGCGAACTGGGCCTGCTGGGGATGATCGTGCCTGAGCAATGGGGCGGCACGTACATCGACTACGTGGCCTACGCCCTGGCGGTGGAAGAAATTTCCGCCGCCGACGCTGCGACCGGCACCTTGATGAGCGTGCACAGCTCGGTGGGCTGTGGGCCGATCCTCAATTACGGCAGCGACTCACAAAAGCAGCAGTGGCTCGAGAAGCTGGCCAGCGGCAAGGCCATTGGCTGTTTTTGCCTGACCGAACCCCACGCCGGTTCCGAAGCCCATAACCTGCGCACCCGTGCCGAACTCAAGGACGGCCAGTGGGTGCTCAACGGCGCCAAGCAGTTTGTCAGCAACGGCAAGCGCGCGCAGCTCGCCATCGTCTTTGCGGTGACCGATCCGCAGCTGGGCAAACGGGGTCTGTCGGCTTTTCTGGTGCCCACCGACAACCCTGGCTACAGCGTCGACCGCATGGAACACAAGATGGGCATTCGCGCTTCGGACACCTGCGCGGTGACCCTGAACGAATGCCGCATCCCTGCCGACAACCTGCTGGGCGAACGCGGCAAAGGCCTGGCAATCGCCCTGTCCAATCTGGAGGGCGGCCGAATCGGCATTGCCGCCCAGGCGCTGGGTATCGCGCGCGCCGCGTTCGAAGCGGCGCTGGCGTATGCCCGCGAGCGGGTGCAGTTCGACAAGCCGATCATCGAGCACCAGAGCATTTCCAACCTGCTGGCCGACATGCACACGCGCATCAATGCCTCACGTCTGCTGGTGCTGCACGCCGCACGCCTGCGAACGGCGGGCAAGCCCTGTCTGTCGGAGGCGTCGCAAGCCAAGCTGTTCGCCTCGGAAATGGCCGAGTGGGTCTGTTCCAAAGCGGTACAGATTCACGGCGGCTACGGCTATCTGGAGGACTACCCAGTGGAGAAATTCTACCGGGACGCGCGTATCACTCAGATCTACGAAGGCTCCAGTGAGATCCAGCGCCTGCTCATCGCCCGCGAGCTGCGCAACTACGCGCTCTGACCGGGCTGTGGTGTCGAAGCCTCAGGCGTCGGCACCACAAAATTGCGCCGCCCGAGCCGCAGAATCAGCAGCGTCAACGAGTCGGCATTGCTGAGCATGACCTGACTGCGTTTAGCCACATCCGTCAGAAACACATGCCGGGCCTCGTCCAGACTTTCTGATTCGGTCAACTGCAATATCGTATCGTAACCCCGGTTGTCGTCCGGCCCGATGTCGCGCCATTGCCCGCCGTCGAGCATCAGAAACAGCGCCCGGCGATCGCTCTGGCCGGACAGCTCGCGGGTCTGAAAACGCTCGATATCCGCTTTCAATCGGACATTGCTCGCGTCGTCCTCCGCGATCAGGTCCGCATACGGCGCCGAGCTCTCCAGATACGCGATGTCGTGCGTGTTCAGCGCCAGGTGGGACAATTCGTGGAGCAAGGTGGCAGCGCGGTAATGCGGCCCCAGATCGAACCCCTCCGCGGCAGCGCGGGCATTGAGCCGATACGCCGGCACCTGAAAGAAGCACTCGGTCAGAAAGATTCGCTTCTGCGGGTCGGTCTTGTAGACAAAACCGATGGTGGTCTGGGCACCGGGCCGGTTAGTGCCGACGACGAAACGCGACGACGAGAATGGCGCCAGCGAAGCGTCCATGAGCGCGTTGAACAGCGCCTTGATCGCCTGCTCGGTTCGCTCCAGCAACGGCCGGTCGAGCGTGCGGGTGCCGTAGAACTCAGTGAGAATCGCCGCCACGCGCGGGTCCAGCGGTTCGGTGCGCTGATGCGCATTGAGATTGTCCAGGCACGTTTCAAGGTAGCGCTTGGCGCGCAAATGCGCCTGACCAATGCGTCGCGCCTTGTCACGAAACAGCGCGCGAATCTGCGGCATGCCCTCGGCTTCGATCACCATGACGTCGCTCGCATCGACGGTCGTATAACGTTCGCGAAGCCGGCTGACGAAACCTCCGCCACCTTTAAGGCCAACGCTCAGATCCATCTGCCAGCGCTGGTCGTCGTCGAGGGTCAGTCGCGGTCCCGCCGCGCCATCGCTGCCGACGATCATCCAGCGGCCTTCCCGGTCGTTGCGCGAGACCCGATAGATGCGTCCATTCACTGCGGCGTAGGTCGCATCGCTGCGCGGGTCGCGGTACAAGCTCAGCAACTCGTCGCGACGCAGATCGTTGAGCGCGACGTTTTTCACTTCCAGCGCTTGCAGGCGCCGCAATTGCTCGCCCGACAGGTTTGCGCCGGACCAGCCAAGGTTGGTCGCCGCCTTTTCCTCTTCCGTGACCCTTGCCGTATGCGGCTGGTCGGACGCCAGTTCTTCTCTGACCTGTTCATCCAGCGCCTGGCCACGGGCGGTCGCCATCACGCCCAGCGCCGCGGAAAACTCCGACAACGCCTCGCCCCAGCGTTTTCCGGAAGCCGAATTGAAGGATGCCCGCACCAGCGAGTGGCTCTGCCACAGCGACACCAGTGCCGCGAGTTTGCCAGGCAACAGGCTCAGTGCCTGTTCCATGCCCAGCGTCATGAGAAAACGTCTGGACGCCGCGTCGGCTTCAAGCGTCGTCACCGAATTGCTCATGCCGATGTCCAGGAGCAATTCACAGGTGTCCGTGAACAGCATCAGCAGTGCGTTGCCGCGCACCTCCTCCACGGCCAGGGTCACGGGGCCAGGCTTGCGCAGCGGCACATCACCCATGCTCGCGGCGTAGAACGGCAAATGCGGCTCGTTGAACCCGCCATTGTCGTAGCGCTTGCGCACGTCGGGGTCCATGCGCGCGAGCAGCAGCGACTGAAGTTCGGTCTCCGTCCGGATGGCCTGGACCACTGCATCGCGGCTGTCGAATTCGCGAAAGGTAAAGCCGGAATTTTGCAACGCATACAAAATAACGGGTCCCGCTTGCGCATCCGCCGACCCGATGAGGTAGAGGCCCAGGCATCGGTCAGGGCTCATCCCCGCATCGGCGACCAGTTGCAACGGGCTGATGATGACGCGGGTGTCACCTACAGGTTCCCGGGCGATGCCGTCGGGCATGTCACCGACCTGAGCGATGAATTGAAACGCGGTGTCGCTCAGGGATTTTTCCAGTTTCAGTTGATAGGCAACGACCTGCATCATCGTGGGCAACTGATTGATGAACAGCCGCTGGCGACGCGCGTAGTCGGCGCCGTCCTGATTCAGACCGTCACGCAGCAAAGTCATGAAGCCTGCGCCGACATCGAGCTTTCTGACCAGCTTGCGCAGGTAATCCGGAGTCAGCAACTTGACCGCTTCGGCCTGCTCGATCGAGTCGATGCTCAGCACGGCGTCTTGCAGTTCGACGAAGCGATTGGCCGAGTATTCGGTCAGCGACTCCTTGCGAATGATGGTCGCCGCCGGTATCCCTGACGGCGTCTGCCCCGCCAGCACTGGCGCGGCAACGAAGTGTCGGGCGGTCACCGTGATCAGGTCGGGATCGAGCGTCTGGTCGATGAAATCCAGTTTGAGCTGGGCCACCAATTGCGCGTGGGCGAACTCGAACAGCGAGGGAATGCCGAAGAGGAAATCTTCCCCGCCTTCGCTCGCCCGGTACAAACGGCGCCAGAGTTCCACGTAGACAAACAACTGGTCGAGTGAGGCCGCGGTCAGCCAGGGCGGCAGCATGGCCTCGAACAAGGTGCGGCTGATGCCCAGAGACAGGCCGTCGAGCATACCGTCCAGCTGTTCGTCCAATTGCGCAGCGCTCGCCAGGCCCAGGAACAACCGCGCGTCAAAGCGGCAGCGCACGGCACGTTCGCACAGCGCTTGCAGATTCAGCTCTTGCCTGCGCAGGACGCCGCCCTGCAATGCTTCGAAGGCGTGTCCGTCGACCCGATCCAGGCGCAGGCGCAACGAGCTGTCGGTGGCTTTGTGCACATGCACGCGCAACGGAGCGCGCTGCGTTTCGCCCACCAATCCCAACCATAACTCGCTGTAGCGTCCGTGAAAATGCGCTTGCAGTCGCGTTTGCAGATGTTCGAGGGAACGATAATGCCGCCAGCCGTGCAGGCTGCTCCAAAGCATCAGCCCGGCGCCGGTCTGAGCCGGTTGCGACACCACCATCGTGTCACTGAGCTGAGCCACCGCTTGACTGCCGTAGAGCAGCGAAATCGAAAACACCTCGGTGGTCGGGCCTGGGCTGTCGATTCGCTGAGCGCGCACGGGACGGTCCAGCACCCGCCGCGCGATACCCACGCCGGCCGGCGCGATGCTGGCCAGACGCTCGGCCAGCGCAAGGTCGATACGCGCGGTGTCGTGGCGCAAGTTAGTCGCCACGATGACCGGCTGCCAATGCCTGTCATTCGTCCGGGCCATGGAGGTCTTTGACTGCCGGAAATAACCGAGGTACGACGCGGTAAAGTCCTGTGCAGCGCGCTCGAGCACATGCTCGAGCACACCTTCGCCGGACAGTGCCCGGGCGACCGCCGCAGGCGAATACGTCAAGCCCGACAGGCCAACCGTTGTCGGACGCAGCCCGCTGACGCGCTCCAGCAGCAACGACAGCAGGTCCGACGTGCGCGTGACCGTCGCCGTGGCGCCGCTCGCGTCCTCCAGCCCATCGGCCCCGGCCGCGGCTTCCCGCCACTGCACACCGACCTCTCCGGCCCTGACCGCCAGTGGCGTCAGCACGCACAGACGGCGCTGCAACGCCAGCTCGGCGTACTCGTACAAGCCTTGGTTCTGCTCGTGCAGCTCGCCAGCCAGCCAATCGGCGATCCGCGTCTGCTCACGCCATGAAGGGGTGAACATCGCCCGAGCGGAGGCTTGCGAGATGTCGTCTTCCTGCTCGGCGAGCCCATCTTCCTCATCCGGCGGCGAAACGGCGACCAGCGCCTGGCCCTCGGCATCGAACTGCCAGATCCCGGTAAAATCGAAAGGTGCCGCCTGACGCCAGCGACCGCTGCCGAACGGCAACAGGCGCGGGTCGAGCAAGGCACGCACGTCCAGTGCATCGTCGAACATCGATGACATCGCATCCGGGGCATTCGACAAGCTCGCTGCATAAGCAAGGTTGGCTTGCTGCAAGGCGATGATCGAATCAACACGGTCAGCGAATACCGCCCCCGTGATGTCTTCGAGCGTGACGTTCAACGCATCGCTGCCGGTCAGCAGCGACTGCTGCTCGATGGCCAGCGCCCCACGCAGCTGCTCACGCCCCGGCGCACTGTTCAGGTAGGCGCCGAAGGACACGGGATCATTGAAGCGGTGCAGGCTGTGCGCTGGCGTGAACCACCAGACCGCGCTGTCGCCCGACAGCCCGAGGCGCAAGACGAACGTGGCTGCCAACGCATGGCGCGTGCCACTGCCTGCGCGGATCGACAGCCGCTGACATTGCACGCCGTACCCGTTGGGCAGCTTGCCAGCGAGCGATTGCAGGAGCGGCCGCAGCGCCTTGAATTCCTCCGGCGTGAGCTGACCACTCTGCTGACAGCGATAAAGCGCGTGGACAAAGCCGTTGCTGAAGTTCGCGATGGCAAGGTCGCGTCGACTCTGCACGCCCTCTCTTGTGTCTAGCCAGAATGAGTCGAGCAGTTCGCCAAACTGCGCGGCAACCAGCCCCACCGAATCACTCAGCGCCTGCGCCAGTCGCGCCGCCTCTTCTGCATCCACAACGCGCCCATCGACATCGAGAAAACGTCGCTCGATCCCCTCCATCAGGCCGTTCTTGCAGTAGTCATCGAACGCGCACTGGGCCAAAGACTGCGTTGCCAGCACCCGCTCCGGATTGTCGCCGGACGCGGTCTGGACGATCTGCAAAAGATGCGTTGCCGGGTTTTGCTCGCGCAGGGGCAAGGTCTTGGTCAAGGTTCGTTCGAGCGCCGCCGTGGTGGCATTGATCAGAAACGGCATGCCTTTGAGTTGCCCGGTCAGCTGACTCACGGTCTGGGCCTGCGCATCCAGAATCGCGAACATCTGCGCCTGAAACGTTTCCGTTTCGATTCGCTCGTACTCGAACGGAGCGTTTGCCTGGCCTTCGGCAAAACGCGCCGACAGGGCGGCCAGCAGCGCGCGGCGATCGGTGAAGGATTCCAGACCGGACGCCAGGCTGTGCAGGTACACGCGCTGATGGGTGGCAATCGTATGACTGAGCATCCTCGCGGTGGACATGTCGAAAGGCGCAGCGCGTCCGTCATCGAACAGCAG
>Ga0160435_1000574_pt1 | contig 11273 bp, 13 predicted proteins | sample HID1973K_E0MG_FD_108213 | JGI IMG/M metagenome (GOLD analysis project Ga0160435, IMG submission 108213) | Enriched mosquito-associated microbial communities from UW Madison campus, WI, USA - HID1973K_E0 MG | ecosystem: Host-associated > Arthropoda: Insects > Digestive system > Unclassified ...
GCCTCTTCGACGGGATCGAGCCGATGCTGGACGCACTGGAAGCCGCCGGCACGCGCTGGGGCATCGTCACCAACAAGCCGGAATATCTGGCCCGGCTGATCCTGCCGCAACTGGACTGGCAAGCACGGTGCGCGGTGTTGATCGGCGGCGACAGCCTGTCCGAGCGCAAGCCGCATCCGCTGCCGTTGCTGGTCGCCGCCGAACGCATTGGCGTGGCCCCGGGTGAGTGCGTCTACGTCGGCGACGACGAACGCGACATCCTGGCTGCGCGCGCGGCAGGGATGCCCTCCGTCGCCGCGTTGTGGGGCTACCGCCTGGAGGGCGACGACCCCGTGGCCTGGCAGGCCGACCGCAGGGTCGAACAGCCGCATGCGTTGGCCCAGCCGCAGGGCTGGCCAACGACACCGCCCGTCACTTCCTGATCCGTAAGAACCCCATGAGCAGTCCCAGCGCCCTCGACAGTTTCCTCGACAAATGGCGCGACCGCTGGCCCGAATGGGCGGTGGCCGAGCGCTTCGTCGCGCCCGATCGCCAGCAGCGCGTACTGGCCTGGTTCGCGCTGCTGCAGGAATTCGAAGACATCATGAACATCGCCGGCGACACCCTGCCGGCCGACGCCAAGCTGGCGTGGTGGCAGCAGGAACTGCGCGACTGGTCTAACCAGCGCTCGCGGCATCCGCTGGGTCGCGTGCTGGAGCCGGTACCGGCGCCTTGGGCGCAGTTGGCTGAAGCCCTGCCCGCGGTGCAGGAGGCGCGGACGCAGCCGGCTTCGCTGGCCGACGCGCTAGGGACCTTGCGTCCTTTCGCGGAAGCCGTCACCGCCGTCGAGGCGGCGTTGTTCGAACGCTCGCGCCGGGCCGATACGCAGGCCGTCGCCGTGCAATGGCTGGCCGCGCGGCTGGCGGTGGCCGGCGCCAGCGCAGCGCCGGCCGGTGTCGATCTCGCGCAATGGCGGGCGCAGTTGCTGCGGCAATGGCCTGCGAAACCCGCGCTGGCCCAGCCGCACCGGATCTGGTCGCGATTGGCGCGTTTGCGTGTGTCGCGCGAGCTGGCAGGGCAGGGCGCTTATCCCACGCCGCTGCAGCAGCTGTGGCACGCCTGGCGCGCGGCCAGCGGCGGCGCGTGACGGCGCGGTCAAGCCGGCCCCGGATTCGCTCACGCCCGTTTGCAGGCGATTGCTCACAGTGCCCGCGAAGCCGCGCTTGAGGCGCAGGCAACGGAGCACCGGCATGACCGACGAAAGCAAGTTGCGTGAGAAGTTCTGGAAGACCCTGAAGTCCGACCGCACGGTGATGCTCGGCGTCGATGGTGTCGAAGACGGACATTCGCGCCCCATGACGGCGATGATCGAAGGCGACGAAGGCGGGCCAATCTGGTTCTTCACCGCGCGCGACAACCATTTGGTCGGCCTGCTGGGCGGCGCCGGACGCCGGGCGACGGCCGCCTTGGCCGGCAAGGGCCACGACCTGTTCGCCAGCATTGCCGGCACGCTGCACGAACATACCGATCGCGTAGTGGTCGAGCGCCTGTGGAATCCCTTCATCGCCGCCTGGTTCGAAGGCAAAGACGATCCCAAGCTGGTCCTGCTGCGGCTGGATCCGGACCACGCCCAGGTCTGGTTGAACGAGAACAACCTGCTGGCCGGGGTCAAGTTGCTGCTCGGCGTGGATCCGAAGAAGGACTACAAGGGCAAAGTCGGCGACGTGGCGTTGTAGGAGCGGCCTTCGCCGGGAATACGGACTCGCGACCGCACTAGGGAGACGCGTTGCGTGCTCCCGCACCGGCGCGCTCCAACACCAGCAAGGGGTCGATGCGGGTATCAAACCAGTTCATGCCCCAATGCAGATGCGGACCGGTCGCGCGTCCTGTCGCTCCCACCGCACCGATTACCTGTCCTTGTTCGACTCGATCGCCGACCCGCACATCGATCCGCGACAGATGCAGGAAGTTCGAACTCACGCCGAAGCCGTGGTCGAGCAGCACGGTGCCCCCGGTGAGGTAGAGATCCGGCGCGGCGAAAGTGACCATGCCGGCCGCTGGCGCCTTCACCGGGGTGCCGGTCGGCACGGCGATATCCATGCCCGAATGGCCAGCCCCGGGCTGCCCGTTGTAGACGCGCGCATTGCCAAAGCGACCGCTGATGCGACCTGTTACGGGCCAGATGAAAGGCTGTGCGAAATCGGTGCGCGGGTCGTCGCGGTCACGGGCGGCGGTGACCTGCGCCTGCTCGCGCTTGATGCGCTCGGCGATCGCCGGCGGCGGATTCACCGTCTTCGGCGGGACGCCGTTGATCTTTTCGGTCGGCCAGTCGCGCGGCGTGACCTTGATCATCGCGCTGTCGACGCTGCCATCGGGGCGGGTGATGCGTAGCTGCAGCGGACCTTGTTCATCGCGGCCGACGCCGAACACCACCGAGCCGTAGCCACTGACGCGCAGCGTCCGCCCCGCGTATTCGACGCGGCTGCCCACGGGCACTTTGCCGATGATCAGTGCGCCCTGCGATGCGCTGTCGGGAAACACGATGCGCGCGTCGGCCGCCTGGGCCTGTGCCGTCAGCGGGACGATCCCCCCGCCCAACGCACCGGCCATCGCCAGCGCGATGGCGAGCAGGGATGCGTCCAGTCGCCGCGCGATGCCGCCGCCCGACCGCATCAACGGTCGAACTGCAGCCGCTGGCCGTTCGGCCGGCCGATCAGGTGTTCGCCATTCCAGACCATGCGCCCATTGACCCAGGTCGCGCCGATCTTGGAGCGGAAGGTCGTGCCCTCGAACGGCGACCAGCCGCACTTGGACAGCACGTCCTCGCGGCGCACGGTGAACGGGCCGTCGTCGACCAGCACCAGGTCGGCCCAGTAGCCTTCGCGCAGGAAGCCGCGCTCATGCACGTTGAACAGCAGCGCCGGCGCGTGCGCGAACTTGTGCACCACGCGGTCCACGCTCAGCTTGCCCTCGTGCACCAGCTCCAGCGCCGCCACCAGCGCGTACTGCACCAGCGGCAGGCCCGACGGTGCCTGCGCATAGGGCTTCTGCTTTTCTTCCCAGGTATGCGGCGCATGGTCGGTGGCGAGCACATCGATGACGTCCTCGGCCAGGGCGCGGATGAGCGCCTCGCGATCGCTGGCTTCCTTGATCGCCGGGTTGCACTTGATGAGGTTGCCCAGCCGCGCATAGTCGCTGCGGTCGAAGCGCAGGAAGTGGATGCAGGTCTCGGCGGTGATCCGCTTGCCCTCGATCGGGCCCGGCGTGAACAGGGCCAATTCGTCGGCGGTGGAGATATGCAGCACATGCAGGCGGGTGCCGTGCTTCTTGGCCAGCGACACCGCCAGCTGGGAGGACTTCAGGCAGGCCTCGCGCGAACGGATGTCCGGGTGCATGTCCGGCGTCAGCGCGTCGCCGTACTTGGCCACGAACGCCTTCATGGTGGCGTCGATGGTCGGGGTGTCTTCGCAGTGGGTGATGATCGGGGTCGGCGCGTCGCGGAAGATCGCGTCCAGCGTGACCGGGTTGTCGACCAGCATGTTGCCGGTCGAGGCACCCATGAACACCTTGATGCCCGGCGCGGTCTTGGGATCCAGCGTCTGGATCGCGGCCAGGTTGTCGTTGCTGGCGCCCAGGTAGAAGCCGTAGTTGCCCCAGGCACGGCCGGCCGCCAGGTCGTACTTGGCCTGCAGGGCGGCCGCGTCGAGGGTCGGCGGGTTGGTGTTGGGCATGTCCATGAAGCTGGTCAGCCCGCCGGCGACCGCCGCGGCCGATTCGCTGGCCATGTCGCCCTTGTGGGTCAGCCCCGGTTCGCGGAAATGGACCTGGTCGTCGATCATCCCGGGCAGCAGCCAGCGGCCGGCCGCGTCGATGACCGTGTCGCCTTCGCTGGCGGTGATCCGCGGCGCGATGCGGGCAATGCGGCCGTCGTCGCCGATCAGCAGGTCCGATTCGAACTCCCGGCCTTCGTTGACCAGGCGGGCGTTGACGATGAGGGTGCGGCTCATGGGTGTTTTCCTGTGCAGCGGCAGGGAGGGGTGGCGCCGGGGACGGGATCGAAGCCGCCCGGGTGGAAGGGGTGGCAGCGGGCCAGCCGGCGCGCGGCCAGCCAGCTGCCGCGTGCGGCGCCGTGGCGGGCGACCGCCTCCATCGCGTATTCCGAACAACTGGGCGCGAAGCGGCAACGCGGTCCGAGCAGCGGACTGACGAAACGCTTGTACATGCGCAGCGTGGCGATGATTGAGCGGGCGATCACACGGAACATGATATGACACTCCCCTTAATGCGAGGTTGCCCCTCCCGGGCGGGGTGAGCTATAAAGGCCCGCTTTCCCGGGCCCCGGGGGAACCAAGGAAGAGCGTTTCGTGGCTGCTAAAAAAACTGCAAAGAAGGCCGTCAAGGCCGCCAAGAAAACCGCCAAGCCTGTTGTCAAGAAGGCGGCGGCCAAACCCGCCTCCAAACCGGTCGCCAAGCCCGCCAAGAAGGCGGCAGCGAAGAAGCCGGCCGGCAAACCGCCGGTGGCCAAGAAGGCTGTCGCCAAAAAGGCGGTTGCCAAGAAGGCCGCCCCGACCAAGAAGCCCGTGAAAACAGTCGCCAAGCCCGCCGCCAAGCCGGTGGCGAAGCCGGTGACCAAGAGCGCCGCCCAGAAGGCGGTTGCCAAGCCCGTACCGAAGCCTGCCGCCAAGCCGGCTCCGGCCAAGACTGTCCCGGTCAAGGCTGCGCCCCAGCCCAAGCCTGCCCCGACTCCGGCCACCAAGCCCGAGCCGGCCAAGCCTGTCGCCCGCACGCCCGTGACCCCCCCTGTAAAGACTCCCGTGCCCGTTTCGAAATCTTCAGCGAAAACCCCCAGCAAGACCGAGTCCCCGGCCAAGCCGGCCACGCCGCGCCCGGCTGGCAAAGTGGCTGTCGCCGTCGTGTCCCGGCCCGCCACTCCCACCCCGCGCAACAAGTTCAAGGTGGTGGAGTACAAGACGGACGAGGCCACCGGTCGCCCGATCCTGCCGAAGGGCTACAAGCCCGCCTCGGACGAGGAATACATGAGCACGCTGCAGCAGGAATATTTCCGCCAGCGACTGCAGCAGTGGCGCAACGACTTGGTCGAGGAATCCAAGCAGACCATCGAGAACCTGCGCGAGGAAGTGCGTGACATCGGCGACGAAGCCGAGCGCGCGACCCGCGAGACCGAGAACTCGCTGGAGCTGCGTACCCGTGACCGTTACCGCAAGCTGATCGGCAAGATCGACAGCACGCTCAAGCGCCTGGAAGCCGGCGACTACGGCTATTGCGTGGACACCGGTGAGGAAATCGGCCTGGAGCGCCTGGAGGCGCGCCTGACCGCCGAGCGCACCATCGACGCGCAGGAGCGTTGGGAACACATGCAGAAGCAGCAGGGCGACTGATAGCTCGCCGTCCGCCGCAAAGAAACCCGCCGAAAGGCGGGTTTTTTGTTTCACGATGATTCCAAGCCGGTACGGCGTTGGAACTGTGCCGTAGCTGGGAGACAGCGCGACAAGGCCGAGCCTCCTGGGCAGTGGGATACGGAGGTGTCCGATTTCCGGTGCAAGATTGCGGAGCATCGATAAATATACCCGTATCGGGTATGATTTAGAGGGCTGGATGACACGCGTCTTCAAGCGAAAGGACTTTGCGCGATGGCAGGCGGGCGAAAAGCTAGCCGACGCCACGTTGTGCAAGGCAGTCAAGGAAATGGAGGGCGGGCTAATCGACGCGGACCTGGGTGGTCACCTCTACAAGAAGCGGGTGGCTCGTCCGGGCCTAGGCAAGAGCGGTGGCTACCGGACGCTGCTGTCAGCCCGGATCGGCAGCAACTATGTTTTCCTGCTTGGGTTCTCCAAGAGCGACAAGGCGAACATCACGCAGGGTGAGAAGGCTGCACTGCAGTTCGCAGGCAGGGTATTTCTGGAACTATCCGCCGGGGCGTTGTCGAAGGCACTGCAATCGGGCGTGTTATTGGAGGTGCATTGTGAGCAAGATCATTGAATCCCTGCGAGACGACCTGGCTGCACTCCACGAAGCCGGGGCAATCGGCAAGGTGACGATGCGCAAGTTCGATGCCATCTGCCCGCCGCCTGTGCGAGCGTTCGACGCTGCCGATATCAAACGCCTGCGCGAAGCCTTGAAATTCAGCCAGCCGGTGTTTGCTCTTCACCTGCATACCACGGCTTCGACAGTGCGCAAATGGGAGCAAGGCGAGACGCGCCCCGCCGGACCCGCGCTCAAGCTGCTCAACGTCATTGCAGACAAGGGCCTACAAGCCATCATCTAATGTTGGCAAGGCAGCCGCGCATTGACCGCGCGAATTGCCCCCTAACTGCTTGGCGACGCGATGAATTGAACGCTGTCACTTTGCGGGCGTGCCCGACCTTACCTTCTTCTTCGCGACCGGCGATCGTCGCGTACGACGAGCAAGCGCACGGCTATAGCTCGCGCAAGTCCAGCCGGCGCAGCTTCGGCGCCTTCACCGCGGTGATGCCCACCACGCCCAGGGTGATGCAACCGCCCAGCACCACCGCCGGCACCAAGCCGATCAGCCGTGCCATGGTGCCGTCGTAGAACGCACCCAGCTCGTTGGAAGAGCCGATGAAAATGCCGTTGATGGCCGATACGCGGCCACGCATCTCGTCCGGCGTGGCCAACTGCAGGATCGTCGAGCGCACCACCACCGACACGCCGTCGCACATGCCGTAGGCCATCAATATCGCGGCCGACAGCCAGAAGTGCCGCGACAGGCCGAAGGCGATCGTGCACAGGCCGAACCCGGCCACCGCCAACAACAGCACCCGGCCCGCATTGCGTTGCAGCGGGCGCCGCGCCAGCCATACGCCGACCAGGATCGAGCCCAGTGCCGGCGCCCCGCGCAGGATGCCGAGGCCTTCCGGGCCGTAGTGCAGGATGTCGTGGATGAAGGCGGGCAGCATCGACACCGCACCGCCCAGCAGCACCGAGAACATGTCCAGTGCCATCGCACCGAGCATGACCTGGTTGGAAAACACGAAGCGCGCGCCCTCGGCGATGCTGCGCAGTACCGGCGCGCGCGGCCCATGGCTGACCGGTTCGGCGATGCGCAGCGCCAGCAACGCGCCCACCGCCACCAGGGCGATGACCATCGCGGTGCCATAGGACAGGCTTTTGCCGCCCCAGCCGACGAGCACGCCGCCCAGCGCCGGCCCGAGCACCATGCCGGTCTGGAACACCACGCTGCCGACGCTGGCGCCGCGCGCGAATGCCTCGCGGGGCAGGGCGCGCGCGAACAATGCGTTGTAGACCGGCGACAGGAACGAGCGCGCCGCGCCGGTCAGTGCGATCGCCGCATAGATCGGCCAGACCCCGTGGAAGGGCAGCCAACCGCGGGCGACCGCCATCAGGATGGCGGCGGTGGCGACCAGGCCCAGGCTGGCAATGGCGCCGAGGCGCCGCCGCGGCAGATGGTCGACCAGGTAACCGGCGAAGGGCGCGATGCAGAAGAACGGCAGGATCTCCGCCAGCCCGACCAGGCCCAGCGAAAAGGGATCGCGGGTGATCTCGTAGATATGCCAGCCGACCGTGACTGCGACGATCTGGTACGACAGCATCGCGCTGATCCGATAGAGCAGGATCAGGCTGAAGCCGGGGTAGGCCAGCAGGGTCCGCAGGCCCGAGTCGGCCTGGGCCTGCGGTACCGGTGCGCTCACTGCTGGGCCTGCGCCGTGTCGCGGATGAAACCGAGCATGGCCGCCACGCCGTTGCTGCGCGTGGGCGAGAGGTGGCGCGACAGGCCGATGTCAGTGATGTAGCTGGGCTCGGTTGCCAGGATTTCCGCGGCACTGCGCCCGGAGTAGACGCGCAGGGCCAGGTAGATCAGCCCGGAGACGATGGCCGAGTCGCTGATGGCGTGGAAATCGAGCCGCTGGGCGTTGCCCTCGGGCACGATCCAGACCATCGACTGACAGCCGTGCAGCCGGTGCTCTTCGCTCTTCCACGCGTCAGGGAAGGGCGGCAGCTTGCGGCCGAGGTCGATCAGGTACTGGTAGCGCTCGGACCAGTCACCGAAAAAGGAGAATTCGTCGGCGATCGCGGCCTGGGCCTCGGCGGCGGTGGGTTCCAGCGGGAAGGGGGAGGCGGTCATATCTCTTTCGGTAGCTTGGGAAGCCGTCCGTGGCGGGACTTGGCCGGCTCCGGGAGCCGGGCCCGACCTTCCTTGGCCGGGCGCAGAGAGGTGCGCTAGATGCCGATCAGGCAGGGCTAAGCGCGCTTGCGGGCCCAGCGTACGCCTTGCGGTGTGTCTTCCAGCACGATGCCTTCATCGGCCAGCTGCTGGCGCAGGGCATCGGCACGGACGAAGTCGCGCGCCTGCTTGGCCGCATTGCGCTCGTCGATCAGGGCCTGGATGCGCGCATCGTCGCCGCCCTGGTCGTCGCCGCCGACGAACCATTGCGCCGGCTCCTGCTGCAGCAGGCCCAGCGCCAGGCCGGCGCCGAGCAGCTCGGCCTTGAGCCGGGCGCGATCCTGGCCATCGCTGGCCTTGCGGGCCTCGGCGGCGATGCGGGCGACTTCGGCCAAGGCCAGCGGTGTGTTGAGGTCATCCTCCAGCGCCGCCTCGACCCCCGGCGGGATCGCTGCTGCGGCCTCGACATCGGCCAGGTCGCGCAGCGTTCCGTACAGCCGGTCCAGGGTGCGGATGGATTGCTCGATCAACGCGTCGGACCAGTCCAGCGGCTGCCGGTAATGGGCCGACAGCAGGGCGTAGCGCAGCGCTTCGGGAGGGTGCTTGCGGACCAGGTCGTGCACGCGCTCGATGTTGCCCAGCGACTTGCTCATCTTGGCGCCGCCGAAGTTCAGCATGCCGTTGTGCAGCCAGAAACGCGCGAACACCGCGCCGCCATGCGCGCACTCGCTCTGCGCGATCTCGTTCTCGTGGTGCGGAAACTGCAGGTCCACGCCGCCGGCGTGGATGTCGATGGTCGTGCCCAGGTGGGCGGCGGCCATCGCCGAGCATTCGATGTGCCAGCCCGGGCGGCCACGGCCCCAAGGAGACTCCCAGCCGGGCAGGTCGTCCGAGGAGGGCTTCCACAGCACGAAATCGCCAGGGTCGCGCTTGTAGGGGGCGATCTCGACGCGGGCACCGGCGAGCATTTCCTCCGGATCGCGGCGCGAGAGCTTGCCGTAGCCTTCGAAGCTGGACACGGCGAAGAGCACGTGGCCTTCGGCGGCATAGGCGTGGCCGCGCTCGATCAGTTGCTCGATCATCGCCACGATCTGCGGGATATGCGCGGTCGCCTCCGGCTCCAGGTCCGGCGGGGCGACGCCGAGGGCGGCCATGTCCTCGCGGTAGGCAGCGGCGAAGCGGTCGGTGATGGCCGAGATCGGCACCCCCTGGTCGCGCGCGGCCTGGTTGATCTTGTCGTCGACGTCGGTGATGTTGCGGGCGTAGCGCAGGTGGCCGTAGCGCCGCCGCAGCAGGTCGGCCAGCACGCCGAACACGACGGGCCCGCGTGCGTTGCCGATATGGACGTAGTTGTAGACCGTGGGCCCGCACACGTACATCGTGGGGTTGGCCGGGTCGAGGGGGGCGAACGGCTCTACCCGCCGCGTCAGGTTGTTGTGCAGGCGCAGGGTCATCGGCATCGGGGGTGTGAAAGCCTTGCGATTCTATCCGCTGCGTCGCCGTCTGCGGGCTCGCGCCCCACATTCGTCGCCGGATGGGTGGCGTTCAGCCCCAGGCCCGGCGCCGTCTCTTACACTTTATTAACCACTTCCGTTCACTCGTCGGTGCTGATGCGCTTCGTCCTCCTGCCGTCCCTGATCTGCCTGCTGGGCTGGCAAGTTGCGCCGGCGTGGGCGGCGGAATCGGACGCCGATGCCCGCAACCGCGTGGTCGTGATGGAAAACGTCAAGCTGGACTACGCCCAGGTGCTCAACGTGGAGCCGGTCTACCAGACCCTGCGCGCGAGCCGCACCGAAGAGCAATGCGAGCCTGAGGCCGGCGCCGCGGCGGCCCAGGCCGGCGCGGCGACCGGCGAGGCGCAGGGCGAGGGGCGGATCTCCAAGATGATGGACTCGGTCAAGGACGTCTTCAGCCGCCGCCACGACACCGTGGTGCCGGCGCCGGCGCCGACCAGCACGCGCCGCAACTGTCGCGTCGTCGAAGTCGGCCGCGAGTTCCGCCGCCCCATCGCCTACGACGTGGACTACGTCTACAAGGGCACCAAGTACCGTTCGCGGCTGCCCGAGGATCCGGGCAACCGCCTGCGCGTGCGCGTCTCGGTCACCCCCTATATCCCCGATGCCATTGTCCAGCCGCCGCGCTGAGGCCATGCCCGCGAAGGCCGCGCGGATGCTTGCGCGGGTCGGCCTCGCATGCGACGATGCGCGTCTTATGCAAGCCAACGACGCCCAAATCGGTACCAGCGCCGCCCGGATGGCCTCCGGCATGACGTCGCGTGCGCGCCGACCGGAACCCCACATTCTCGCTGGGTAATCCGGAGCGTCGTGCTGTCCGTTCTGAAAACCCAGCCTGAGGCTGGGTTTTTTCGTTTCCGCTTCCGTAAAAGTTTCAACCGCAAGAAACCCGCGCATCCGCGCACACCGCCACGACCGGCGGTCCACGCAGCAAAGGAACGATTCGATGTCCCTCAAGCATTTCCTGAACACCCAGGACTGGAGCCGCGCCGAGATCGACGCACTGTTGACCCAGGCGGCACTGTTCAAGACCAACAAGTTGGGTGATCAGCTGAAGGGGCGTTCGATCGCGCTGGTGTTCTTCAATCCGTCGATGCGCACGCGTACCAGCTTCGAGTTGGGCGCGTTCCAGCTCGGCGGCCACGCGGTGGTGCTGCAGCCGGGCAAGGACGCGTGGCCGATCGAGTTCGACTTCGGCACGGTCATGGATGGCGACACCGAGGAGCACATCGCCGAAGTGGCGCGGGTGCTCGGCCGCTATGTCGACCTGATCGGCGTGCGCGCCTTCCCGAAGTTCGTCGACTGGGCCTACGACCGCCAGGACATCGTCCTGAAGAGCTTCGCCAAGTATTCGCCGGTGCCGGTCATCAACATGGAGACCATCACCCATCCGTGCCAGGAGCTGGCGCACGCGCTGGCCCTGCAGGAACACTTCGGCACCAGCGACCTGCGCGGCAAGAAGTACGTGCTGACCTGGACCTACCACCCGAAGCCGCTGAACACCGCGGTCGCCAATTCGGCGCTGACGATCGCGACGCGCCTGGGCATGGACGTGACCCTGCTGTGCCCGACCGAGCAGTACGTGCTGGACGAGCGCTACATGGGCTGGGCGCAGC
>Ga0160435_1000581_pt1 | contig 11158 bp, 8 predicted proteins | sample HID1973K_E0MG_FD_108213 | JGI IMG/M metagenome (GOLD analysis project Ga0160435, IMG submission 108213) | Enriched mosquito-associated microbial communities from UW Madison campus, WI, USA - HID1973K_E0 MG | ecosystem: Host-associated > Arthropoda: Insects > Digestive system > Unclassified ...
CATCTCCGGACCACCGATTTTGGCGGCGGTGTTGCACAGGATCAGCTTGTGCAGACGGTCATTGGCGTGAATGCCCAGCCACTGGCCGATCAGGCCGCCCATGGACAGCCCGCAAAAATGCGCGCGCTTGATGTTCAGCGCGTCGAGCAAGGCCAGCACATCGCGGCCCAACTGCTCGACGGTGTATGGCCCTTGGGTGACGAGCGACTTGCCGTGGCCGCGAGTGTCGTAACGAACCACACGGAATGACTGGCTGAACGCTGCGATCTGCGCGTCCCACATGTGCAGGTCGGTGCCCAGGGAGTTGGACAGCACCAGCACGGGCGCGTCGGCCGGCCCGTCGATCTGGTAATGCATTTCACCGTCTTCAAGTTGTACGAATGCCATAGCGGCCCCCTTTTGCGGACTGTCGTGAACGTCATGAGGAGTATGGAAGACGCGCGCCCGATTGCAGGCGCGCGCAGTGGATCAATGATCTTCGTGCAGATAAGCCGGCTTTTTCGGCAAGCGCAGGCTGAACAGGAAGGCAATCGCCATCATGGCGGTGACGTACCAGTAGAACGTGTTTTCCATGCCCATGTTCTTCAGGCCCAGCGCAACGTACTCCGCCGAACCACCGAAGATTGCGTTCGCCACGGCGTAGGCCAGGCCGACACCCAGCGCACGCACCTGCACCGGGAACATTTCGGCTTTTACCAGCCCGCTGATCGAGGTGTAGAAGCTGACGATGGCCAGCGCCAGTGTGATCAGGATGAATGCCATGATCGGGCTGGTCGTGGTTTTCAGCGTCAACAGCAGCGGAACCGTGCAGAGCGTACCCAGACCGCCGAACCACAGCATTGAAGCGCGGCGCCCGATCTTGTCAGCGAGCGCACCGAAGACCGGTTGCATGCACATGTACAGAAACAGCGCGCCGGTCATGATGTAGCTGGCGACCTTGGCGTCCATGTGCACGGTATTCACCAGGTATTTCTGCATGTACGTGGTGAAGGTGTAGAAAATCAGCGAACCACCGGCGGTGTAGCCCAGCACAGTGATGAACGCCGCCTTGTTGTCGCGGAACAACGCGGCCATGCTGCCGGCGTCCTTGTCCTGACGCGCTTCGGCGGTGGTGGTTTCCTTCAGCGAGCGGCGCAGCAACAGCGAGATGACGGCGGCAACGGCGCCGACCACGAAGGGAATCCGCCAGCCGTAGGCTTTCAGCTCATCGGCAGAAAGAAATTGCTGCAGGATGACCACGGTCAGAACCGCCAGCAACTGGCCGCCAATCAGCGTCACGTACTGGAACGACGCGAAGAATCCACGCTGCCCCCGCAACGCGACCTCACTCATATAAGTGGCTGTGGTGCCATATTCACCGCCGACCGACAAGCCTTGCAGCAGACGCGCCACCAGCAGAAGAAACGGTGCCCAGGCGCCGATCGAGGCGTACGTGGGCAGACACGCGATCACCAGCGAGCCACCGCACATCATGAGGACGGAAATCATCATCGAGTTTTTGCGGCCATGCTTATCGGCCACGCGACCGAACAGCCACCCGCCAATCGGACGCATCAGGAAGCCCGCAGCGAACACGCCTGCGGTATTGAGCAATTGCACGGTCGGGTCGTCGGAGGGAAAGAAAGCCGGTGCGAAATAGATCGCGCAGAAGGCGTAAACATAGAAGTCGAACCATTCCACGAGGTTGCCCGAAGAGGCGCCCACAATCGCAAAAATCCGTTTGCTCCTTTCTTCTCCGGTGTAGTGAGTCGTTGTCATTATTTTATCCCCAGTTTTTATCAGACCAGCTTCAAACCACCAGTCTACGACATAGTCTGTAACAGTTAGACTTAAGCAGTAACACTTCGACATCACAAGGACAACCGCCCGAGCCATCAAGTTGCCTTTTCGTGGAGGCAACCGATGACTCGGGTGGCTGATTCGGTTGTGTGGCGCTTAGCGTTCGATCGCCAGAGCCAGGCCCTGCCCAACGCCGACGCACATGGTTGCCAATCCTTTGCTGCCGCCGGTTTTCTCCAATTGATGCAATGCCGTCAGAACCAGACGCGCCCCGCTCATCCCCAGCGGGTGTCCGAGAGAAATCGCTCCGCCGTTCGGGTTGACCTTGGGCGAATCGTCCGCAAGGCCCAGTTCGCGCATGACCGCCAGGCCCTGGCTGGCAAACGCTTCGTTGAGTTCGATGACGTCGAAGTCCGAAACCGCCAGACCCAGCCGCTCCACCAGTTTGCGAACGGCCGGCACCGGGCCGATGCCCATGACCCGAGGTTCGACGCCAGCGCTGGCCATGCCCAGGACGCGGGCGCGAGGGGTCAGACCGTGCTTTTTCACCGCATCGGCGGACGCGAGAATCAACGCCACCGCACCGTCATTCAGGCCTGCCGCATTGCCCGCCGTGACCGTGTTGCCAGGGCCGTTGACCGGCTTGAGTTTGCTCAGTGCCTCCAAAGTGGTGTCTGCGCGAGGGTGCTCGTCCCTGTCGACAATGGTTTCGCCCTTTTTGTGGGCGATGCGCACCGGCACGATTTCTTCAGCGAAGAAACCCGACGCCTGTGCCGCTGCGGTCCGTTGCTGACTGCGTAACGCAAAGGCGTCCTGATCTTCGCGAGAAACCTTGAAATCCTGCGCCACGTTGTCGCCGGTCTGCGGCATCGTTTCGACACCGTACTGATCTTTCATCTGCGGATTGACGAAGCGCCAGCCCAAGGTGGTGTCTTCCAGCTTCTGGCCGCGACCGAACGCTGTGTCTGCCTTGCCCATCACGAAGGGCGCGCGGGACATCGACTCGACGCCGCCGGCAATCGCCAGCTCCATCTCGCCACAGGCAATGGCGCGGAACGCCGTACCCACCGCATCGAGGCCCGATGCGCACAGGCGATTCAACGTCACGCCGGGTACGGTTTCCGGCAGTCCCGCCAGCAGCGCGGCCATGCGCGCCACGTTGCGGTTGTCTTCACCGGCCTGGTTGGCGCAGCCGAGGAACACCTCGTCGACCTGATTCCAGTCGACCGAAGGATTGCGCTCCATCAACGCCTTGATCGGCAAGGCCGCCAGGTCGTCGGCACGAACGGTCGCCAATGCCCCACCGAACCGGCCGATGGGCGTGCGAATCGCGTCGCAGATAAATACTTCACGCATCATGCTTCTCCCGGCGCCTGACCGTGAGCGGCGGCGGTACGCGCTTCCAGATCACGCAGGGCGTTCAATTCGTATTCTGAAGGCGCTTCGGACACCGCCACGTTGTCGGCAAAGCGAACGTCCCAGCCGGTCGCGGCGATCACCTGCTCACGGGTCACGCCTGGATGCAGTGTGGTGACGACGAACTCATGTGTGTCGGCTTCAGGTTCCATGATGCACAGGTCAGTGATGATCCCGACCGGGCCCGCCCCAGGCAGACCGAGGCGTTTGCGCGAGTCACCGCCCTCGCCATGGCCGACCGACGTTACAAAATCCAGTTTATTGACGAAGGCCCGCGAGGACTGTTTCAGGATGATCAGCACCTGCTTGGCCGAACCTGCAATCTCCGGCGCGCCGCCGGCACCCGGCAGACGCACTTTCGGGTTGTGATAGTCGCCCACCACCGTGGTATTGATGTTGCCGAAACGGTCGACCTGCGCAGCGCCAAGGAATCCGACATCCACCCGACCGCCTTGCAGCCAGTAGCGGAAAATTTCGCTGGTCGAGACCACTGTGTCAGCGGTTTCAGCCAGTTCCCCATCGCCAATGGACAGCGGCAGAACATTGGGCTTCGCGCCGATGGGGCCGGATTCGTAGATCAGCACGACATCAGGCGATGAGGTCAGTCGGGCAAGGTTGGCAGCCTTGGATGGCAAACCGATGCCGACGAAGCAGACCGAGCCATTCTTCAAACGGCGGGCAGCGGCCACGGTCATCATTTCACTGGTGGTGTAGGTCATTATTTTGCCTCCGAAGCGTGGGCCAGCTTGCTCTGGAATTCACTGAAATCACGCGTGCCGTGGATGTATTCGTCGATCCATGCGGTAAACGCCTCACGGTCACGGCCGATCGGGTCCCACGCCTGATAGAAACGATTGTCGCGCTCGTAGTAACCGTGGGCGTAGGAAGGATGCGCTCCGCCGGGAACCACACACACCGCGCTCAATGCCCAGGTGGGCAGGACGCAAGCGTTCATGGGGGCATTGAGGTCATCGACGATTTCCTCGACGGTCACGATGCAGCGCTTGGCAGACAGCGCGGCTTCTTTCTGCACACCGAGAATTCCCCACAGCAAAACGTTGCCCTTGCGATCAGCCTTCTGCGCGTGGATTACGCTGACGTCTGGCCGCACGGAAGGCACTGCCGCCAGCACTTCGCCGGTAAAAGGACACGTCACCGATTTGATCAGCGGGTTGACCTTGGGCAAATCAGAACCGGCGTAGGCACGCAGCACCGCGAATGGCAGGCCGGAGGCGCCAGCCACGTAGGCATTGGCCAGGTCGGCGTGGCTGTGCTCTTCGATTTCCATCGGTTGCGGCCACTGTTTCTCGACAGCGTCACGCAGCCGGTGCAGGGACCCCACGCCAGGGTTACCGCCCCACGAGAAAATCAGCTTTTTCGCACAGCCTGCACCGATCAACTGGTCGTAGATCAGATCCGGAGTCATGCGAACCAGCGTCAGGTCCTTCTTCTTCTGACGAATGATTTCGTGACCGGCCGCTGTAGGAATCAGATGGGTGAAGCCTTCCAGCGCAACGGTGTCGCCATCGTTGACGAATTGCTTCACGGCATCGTGCAGGGAAAGAATTTCAGCCATGGGGTGCTCCAGGTTCAAATCTCGATCGGTGGACGGCGCACGTACATCAGCGCCTGATTGAGATCGAGGTTATGCCTGAGCAAGAAAAGCAACAATCCGATAATCGACTATCTGTTCGATAATCGAACAGATAGTGACGAGACAGAATTCAGGTGAACAGCTGAGTGCTCAGGTCTCGGCTGGCGTCGAGCATGATCGGGAGAAACTTCTGCTCGAGCTCGTTGCGCGTCACCCGGCCAGCGCTGGTGCTGACATTCAACGCAGCCAAGACCTGGCCCGATGCATCATAGACGGGCACGGCAATCGACCGCAGGCCTTGTTCGAGCTCCTGATCGACGATGCACCAGCCTTGTTGCCGGACTTGCTGCAGACACTCGAGCAGCGCTTCGGGCGTGCGCAGCGTTCGACTGGTCTTGGGCTGCAGGTCAACGTGGTCCAGGTATTCGCGCAAGGAAACGTCGTCCAGCGCCGCCAGAAGAATCCTGCCCATCGATGTGCAATAAGCAGGAAGGCGCCCGCCCACCGCCAGATCAACGGAGATCAGTCGCTGAGTGGTGGCCGAGCGGGCGATATAAAGGATGTCATCTCCCTCCAGTGTTGCCATGTTGCAGGCTTCGTGCAGTTGATTGCTCATGCGGTCCAGATAAGGCTGGGACGACACCGCGAGCGGCGTGGAAGACAGGTAAGCGTGGCCGAGGGTCAACACTTTCGGCAGTAATGAGTAGGTGCGGCCATCAGTGGTCGCGTAACCCAACTTGATCAGCGTGTGCAGGCAACGGCGCACGGCGGCGCGCGGGATTTCGGTTCGATGGCTGATCTGCGCGATGGTCAGATGCCGTTTGCGCTCCTGAAACGCATGAATCACGGCAAGCCCGCGCGCCAGCGAGGTCATGAAATCCGGATCACCTGTGAGGGCCTGAATCCTCTTCGCGGGTGACGCCACAATGGGCGGCGCCAGGGAGGCAAAGGAATTACGCAGTTGATCGTTCATGCTGACACCGTTCGTCGCGGCCATGCAGGCCTTCTGTTGCGCCACTCTCGCCTCTTTTTGCAAATGCGGCAAGGCTGCTTTGGGCGATTATCGAACCACTGGCCGATAATCGCAATTGACCCATTGACCGGTTGCTTATACCTTTCACACGCCACCATGTGGCTTCTTGGAAATACTGGTCAGGTACCCACTGAGAAGTCCCAGGCACGGCCTTGCTCACCGCAAGGCCGTTTTTGTCTCTGCCCGCCAGCACTCCCGATAAATGTATGAGTTCGGATACATTCGTGCCGTCCGATTCACGATCGCTTGCATTTACGTCGTCAGAAATTTGTCTCGGCAGTTCTGAATCCTGAATAACAAAGTTCTGTCACAACTCCGTTCGGTCTAAACTTCGGAACCTTCGTACAGCAAAATAGTATTTATCCCATCTAATGGAACTGCGACACTTTCTACAGTTGACTCCTCTGTAGTTCTTGGAGATAGTAGCGTTTCATTGACGATCTAAACGCTACAGCGTGCTTTCAATCCATCGCACATCCTGCATGGATCCAATTCACGCAGGCCCTGCACAACTCATCGAGCAGGTTCAGCGATAGACAGGCCAGAAGCCTGGTCAATATGCCAGCATCCTGGCATTCGATAATGAATTGTAGCTACGACAAGGTTGTCGTTCTGGTGCACGTAGCCGCAGATATGAAATGTGCTTAATACTTTCGCCGCGCTCTGATTGCGAAAGTCCGTCCTGGCAACCGGTAATCCGGGCAGCAGGCCTTGGTACTTTCAGACCCTGTGATAACGCCGGAATCAAACTCGACCATTCAGGTAATAACGTGACCAAAGATGAACTGCGCGCAGAACTAGAGCGCCAGGAACAACGTTACAAGGAAGTTTACGGTGGCGAAGTGACCACCTATGCCGCTCAACCCGAGCCAGAGCGCAAACCGTGGCGCAAGCGAGCGAGTCTGCTCGATCAGGCGTTCAAGCAAGAACTGCAGAAGATGGAACAGGAACTGAAGGAAGAGCCTTGAGCGACCTTGGCAGTGCGCTCGACATGGGTCACTGACGGTCACTCGCCTCGCCCCTTCCCGGATTCAGCTAAGGTTGAAGCGTGCATGTGCGCTTCCTGACAGGAAGTCAATGGGCTGTATCGGCAGAAATTTCGTTGCAGCGTGCTACCAGTTGGCAGCTTGCCTATCGATTAGTTTTTTTTCTGTCATAATCCCGCCCCCTTAATACCGGGTCAGAAAACCTTCCATGATCGATTTATTCAGCGGACTGGATGCTTGGGTGATTGTGAGCCTGTTGCTCGCCCTGGCTTTTGTCCTCACCTTCGAGTTCATCAACGGCTTTCATGACACCGCCAACGCGGTGGCGACAGTCATTTATACCAAGGCCATGCCGCCGCATCTGGCCGTGTTCTTCTCGGGGTTCTTCAACTTTCTCGGGGTATTGCTCGGCGGCGTCGGCGTGGCTTATGCCATCGTCCATCTGCTGCCGGTCGAGCTTCTGATCAACGTCAATACCGGTCACGGGCTGGCGATGGTGTTCTCGCTGCTGGCGGCGGCGATCACCTGGAATCTGGGCACCTGGTATTTCGGCATTCCCGCATCGAGCTCGCACACGCTGATCGGCTCGATCCTCGGCGTGGGCCTGGCCAACGCGCTGATCAACCACATCCCACTGGGCGAAGGCGTGAACTGGCAGAAGGCGATCGACATCGGCGCCTCGCTGGTTTTCTCGCCACTGGCGGGCTTCATCATCGCGGGGCTGGTGCTGATCGGCCTGAAAGCCTGGCGTCCCTTGTCGAAAATGCACAAGACCCCCGAGCAACGCCGCAAGCTCGACGACAAGAAGCATCCTCCGTTCTGGAACCGCCTCGTCCTGGTGATCTCCGCGATGGCGGTGAGCTTCGTACACGGCTCCAACGATGGCCAGAAAGGCATCGGCCTGATCATGCTGGTGCTCATCGGCATCGTGCCGGCCCAGTTCGTACTGGACCTCAGCACCACCACTTACCAGATCGAACGTACCCGCGACGCGACTTTGCACCTGAGTCAGTTCTATCAGCGCAACAATGCAACCCTGGGTGAGTACCTCGCACTGGGCAAGGCGACGACAGGCGATCTGCCTGAGCGTTTCAGCTGCAACCCGGAGCAGACCGAGCCCACCATCGATGCGCTGCTGAACAATCTCAAAGGCGTTACCGACTACCACAGCCTGGCGCCTGAACATCGCATCGAAGTCCGTCGTTATCTGCTGTGCCTGGATGACACCGCGCGCAAAGTCGGCAAGCTGCCGGCGCTCGATGCCCGTGAGAAATCCGATCTGGAGAAGCTGCGTAAAGACCTGACCGCCACGACCGAATACGCGCCGTTCTGGGTGATTCTGGCCGTCGCGCTGGCGCTTGGCATCGGCACCATGGTGGGTTGGAAGCGCGTCGTGCTGACCATCGGCGAGAAGATCGGCAAGCAGGGCATGACCTACGCGCAGGGCATGTCCGCGCAGATTACTACCGCCAGCGCCATTGCCCTGGCCAACGTGTTCAGCCTGCCGGTTTCGACCACCCACATCCTGTCGTCCGGCGTCGCCGGGACCATGGTCGCGAACAAGAGCGGCCTGCAAGGTGGCACCGTGCGCAACATCCTGCTGGCGTGGGTGCTGACATTGCCGGCCACCGTGCTGCTGTCTGCCGGCCTGTTCTGGCTGGCGTCCAAAGCATTGGCCTGACCCGACCGATGTGAAAATGCCCATTCATTGAATGGGCATTTTTTTGTCCGGACGTTGCTTGAACATCTCCGGCAGGAGCCGTCACCGCCGCTTCTTGCCCCCACCCAGCAATGACCCCATCAACCCACGCACCAGCTCTCGGCCGATCTGATTGGCGGCCTGACGCACCGCGCTTTTCATCGCCTGCCCAGCCAGTCCTCCCAAAAAACCGCCTGCCAGGTCGGCGAAACCGCCTTCGGGCTTGGCTTCCGCAGGCGCAGTTGAAGCAGTGTCTTTTCCGGTCTCGCCTTTGCGCGCCAGCAGCATTTCGTACGCCGACTCCCGGTCGATGGGCTTGTCGTAGCGGCCGGACAGCGCCGACTGGCCGATCAACTCCGCGCGCTCCGATTCGCTCAGAGGTCCGATCCGCGATTGTGGGGGCGCGACCAGAACCCGCTGCACCATAGCGGGCGTGCCCTTTTCCTGAAGAGTGCCGACCAACGCTTCGCCGATGCCCAGTTCGGTCAGCACGGCCAGCGCATCGAAGTCCGGATTGGGACGAAACCCCTCGGCCACGGCGCGCAGCGATTTCTGCTCTTTGCTGGTGAACGCGCGCAAGCCGTGCTGAATCCGCAGGCCAAGTTGCGCCAGAATGTTGTCCGGCAGATCCCCCGGCGACTGAGTCACGAAGTAGACGCCAACGCCCTTGGAGCGGATCAGCCGCACCACTTGCTCCAGCCGATCCTGCAAGGCCTTCGGCGTGTCGGCGAAGAGCAGGTGTGCCTCATCGAAAAACAGCGCCAGCAGCGGTTTATCGGCATCGCCCCGCTCCGGCAACTGCTCGAACAGCTCGGCCAGCAACCACAGCAAGAAGGTCGCATAGACCTTCGGTGCCTCGTGCACCAGGCGGCTGGCATCAAGCAGGTGGATGCGCCCGCGACCATCGCTGGCTGGCTGCAAAATGTCTTCCAGCTGCAACGCGGGTTCACCGAACAACGCTTCGGCGCCCTGTTGCTCAAGTACCGCAAGACGCCGCAACAGGGCCTGACTGGAACCGGTGGTGATCAGCGCGCTGTCTTCGCCCAGCACCTCGGGGTTGTCCCGAAGATGATTGAGCAGGGCTTTGAGGTCCTTGATATCCAGCAGCAGCAGACCTTCGCGATCCGCCACTTTGAACGCCGCATATAACGCCGATTGCTGACTGTCGGTCAGCTCCAGCAGGCTGCCCAGCAGCAACGGTCCCATTTCCGACAATGTAGTGCGCAAAGGATGACCGGACTGGCCGTGTACATCCCACAATGTCACGGGATATCCCTGCGGTTTGTGGTTCAGCCACGGCATACCGGCGATGCGTTCGGCGATCTTGCCCTGGGGATTGCCAGCCGCCCCCAGGCCGCAAAGGTCGCCTTTGATGTCGGCGGCGAACACCGCAACGCCGGCATCGCTGAAAACCTCTGCCAGGCGTTGCAATGTCACGGTTTTGCCGGTCCCGGTCGCCCCGGCCACCAACCCGTGACGGTTGGCCAGCCGCAACGCCTGGCCCACCGGTTCGCCGCTCAGATCAGCGCCAATCAGAATCTGTTGAGAATCAGCCATGTCTTTACCCACAAGTCGCGATTGATTTTCCCGAGAGCGTCGAAGCCGCGTCCTGCATCGGCCGCAACCCACGGTGCCGGTCAGGCTGGCTTTTTCACTTTAGCCCACGTGGAGCAATTCCCCTTGGCGGCGCTGATGGCGGCGGATATGTAACCGAACATCTATTCTCGGGAAGGGTCAACCAATGACGACAGTCCGGACGGAGGCATACCGTGCACATCGCTGACATGACCATGTTCTACGCCCCTGCCAGCGGTGGCGTGCGCACCTATCTGGACGCCAAGCATCGGCGTCTGGCGCTCTATCCCGGGGTTCGGCACAGCCTTCTGGTCCCAGGTCCGGACAGCAGTCATGAAGACGGTGTCTATCGGGTTCCGGCGCCGCCTGTGCCGTTCGGCAACGGCTATCGCTTTCCGCTGCGTCTGGCGCCTTGGCGAAACACGTTGAACAACCTGCAACCGGACCTGATCGAGGTCGGCGATCCCTACCTGACGGCATGGGCAGCGCTCGATGCGCGTCGGCAACTGGATGTCCCGGTGATCGGCTTCTATCACTCGGATCTGCCGCTGCTGGTGAGCAACCGGATAGGCACCTGGCTGGGCGCCAACGTGGAGACCTATGTCAGCAAGCTGTACGGCAATTTCGACCGGGTTTTGGCGCCCAGCTCGGCGATGGCCGAAAAGCTGATCCGACTTGGCGTCAAGCATGTCCATGTGCAGCCGCTGGGGGTCGACCTGCAGACGTTCGAACCAGGCTGCCGCGATCCGGGTCTTAAAGCCGAACTGGGGCTGATCCCGGACACTCGCTTGCTGATCTTCGCCGGTCGCGGCTCGAAGGAGAAAAACCTGCCGGTGCTGCTCGATTGCATGAAGGCACTTGGCAAAGGCTATCACCTGCTGCTGGTCGGCTCGCACATGCCGACCGCGGTGGCGGACAACGTTTCCGTCATCGATCACTTCCGCCCTGCCGGAGAGGTTGCACGGTTACTGGCCAGCGCCGATGCGCTGGTGCATGCCGGCGATCAGGAGACATTCGGGCTGGTCGTTCTTGAAGCCATGGCATGCGGGATTCCCGTGGTGGCCGTCGATGCCGGG
>Ga0160435_1000583_pt1 | contig 11085 bp, 10 predicted proteins | sample HID1973K_E0MG_FD_108213 | JGI IMG/M metagenome (GOLD analysis project Ga0160435, IMG submission 108213) | Enriched mosquito-associated microbial communities from UW Madison campus, WI, USA - HID1973K_E0 MG | ecosystem: Host-associated > Arthropoda: Insects > Digestive system > Unclassified ...
CCAAGGAGATCGGCTGCAGCGCGCCGATGGTCGGCATCATGGCCCGCACCGGCCGGCACCTCGACGCCAAGCCGTTCGGCTGGAAGCCCCGCCCTGGCCAGCTGACCATCGACGAGCGTGAGCAGATCATGCTCGGGATCAACCGCGGCGACACGTTCACCTTGATCGCCGAGCAGCTGGGACGGGCGGTGTCGACGATCAGCCGTGAGGTCAAGCGCGCCGGCGGCCGGGCCAGCTACTCGGCCTGGCATGCGCACGAACGTGCTCGCGAGCAGGCCCGTCGCCCCAAGCCGTTCAAGCTCGCCTCAGGCCGGCTCCTTACGGAAGTGGCTCGTCGGCTCGAGCAGCTCTGGTCACCGCAGGAGATCGCTGCCCGCCTACGGTTGGATCACGCCGCCGATCCGGAGATGCGCGTGAGTCACGAGACGATCTACCAGTCGCTATTCGTACAGGGACGAGGCGAGCTGCGCCGCGAACTGGCACGGTGCCTGCGGTCCGGACGAGCCGCCCGCAAACCGCGCGGAACGTCCGACGGCCGCGGACGTATCCCCGGCATGGTCATGCTCAGCGAGCGTCCGGCAGAGGTCGACGACCGAGCTGTGCCAGGCCACTGGGAAGGCGATCTGATCCTCGGCGAGGGCAGCCGTAGTGCCGTAGGCACCCTGGTCGAGCGCTCCACGCGGCTCACCTTGCTGCTGCACCTGCCCGACGGGAAGAGCGCCGAGCAGGTCGAGGTCGCGATGCGCGCCACGATCAGCACCCTGCCGGCCTCCTTGGCGCGGACGATCACCTGGGACCAAGGGGCCGAGATGTCCAAGCACGCCGCGTTCACCACGGCCACCGGTATCCCGATCTACTTCTGCGACCCCCACTCGCCCTGGCAGCGCGGCAGCAACGAGAACACCAACGGGCTCCTGCGCCAGTACCTGCCTAAGGCACCGACCTGAGTCTCGTCAGCCGCAAGCAGCTCGACGCAATCCAGGACAGCCTCAACGACCGACCGCGCAAGACGCTGAACTATCTGACACCATCAGAGAAGTTCGCAGAGCTCCTTGCGCCCACCGCTTGAATCCGCCGATCTTGAAGCGAGCTGCGACTTTCTTCGGGGCGGAGCTCGACCGCCAACACAAGAGGTAGTCGCCTTCATCGACGCCAACGCAACCGCGGTCGTCGAGGGTCGCAGGCTCGGGGTCGAGCCCATCTGCGAGGTCTTGCAGGTGGCTCCGAGCACGTACTACGCGGCCAAGTCCCGGGCGCCGTCCAAGCGCGCGACCAGGGACGCCGCGCTGCGCCCCGCATTGCGGCAGATCTGGGAGGCGAACAACCAGGTCTACGGCGCCCGCAAGCTCTGGAAGGCCGCGACCCGGGCCGGCTGGGACGTCGGCCGGGACCAGGTCGCTCGCCTCATGCGCGCCGAGCAGATCACCGGCGCGCTGCGCACCAAACGAGTCCGCACGACGCGTCGGGATCCGCTCTCAGCGCGGCATCCGGACCTGGTCAAGCGGGACTTCACCGCGCCGGGGCCGAACCAGTTGTGGGTCACCGACCTGACCTACGTGCCGACCTGGGCCGGGGTCGCCTACGTCTGCTTCATCGTCGATGTCTACTCGCGCATGATCGTCGGTTGGCGGGTCGCCGCGCACATGCGCACCGAGATGGTCCTGGACGCGATCGAGATGGCCCGCTGGTCTCGCGGCAGCCGCATCGACGGGCTGCGTTGCCACAGCGACGCCGGGTCTCAATTCACATCTATCCGCTACGGCGAACGCCTCGCCGAGATCGGCGCGACACCCTCAATCGGGACCGTCGCCGACAGCTACGACAACGCCCTGGCCGAGACCGTCAACGGCTACTACAAGGCCGAGCTGATCCGCGGACCAGCCCGTTCGGGCCCCTGGAAGACCGTCGAGGACGTCGAGCTCGCCACCCTGGGCTGGGTCCACTGGCACAACACCGTCCGCCTGCACGGCTACCTCGGCGACATCCCGCCGAACGAGTTCGAGACGAAGTTCTACGCTGCACAAGGGAGCGACCAGACCCTGGTCGAAATCCCATAGCCCGAGCCTCTATCGAACCCAGGGCGGTTCAACGGGCACGAACGAGGTCGTCGGCTCCGGGGACGGGTCATCCTCCGAGACGGCAATGGCACCTCTGCTTTCAGTGGTGACTGCGATCAAGGGGTACGACGTCCCGAAGCTGTCCTGGACTGACTTCTCCCCAACGTTGACCACCGGTTGGAACGTGTACCGGGCCCGTTGGGTCACGGGTGAGACCGCTGGTGTGTCTGACCTGACTCTCGTTGCGTCCCTTCCGACCGGAACGACTACGTGGACGGACAGCGCCTCCCAGGTCAAGCCTGGTGACTCGGTGCGGTACGTCGTCACCGCGTCCCTTGACCGGGGTGAAGGCCCGCAGTCGAACGCTGTCCTGACCGGGATGCGCCCCGCAGCCCCCACAGGGTTGACCGCGACAGGTTCCGGCACGAACATCGCGCTGGCGTGGAAGGGACCGGCTGGTGCGACGTCCTACGACATCTACCGCGATTCGGCCCTCGTCAAGACACGCGTGACCGGCACGAACTTCACTGACGCCATCGCCGCGTACGGTCACCGGCACGCCTACCAGGTCGTGGCCGTGAACCGCTACGAGAACCAGTTCACAACCGGGCTCGTCGACAACGACCTGACCCCTTCAGGGACAACGACAACATCGTCGACGTACTCCGGCAAGCTGCGCAGCTACTCCAACATCGCGCAGGGCTTCACGGCCCCGGCGGCTCCGGTGGTCGGTTCGACTGCGACGCGGGCGGTGCCGTCGACGTCCACGAACGCGGCCACTGTCTATTGGAAGCCGGCGGCATGGTCGGGTGCTGGGACGAGGGCCGTCGCGACGCTCGACGCGTCGTGGAGTGCGGACCGACACGCATCGACCACAACTGCGTGGACGGCGATGTGGGCAAAGCTCAGCCGGGCGACGACCTCGAAGGCTGTGACGGGGCTTCCGTGGGGCGACACGACCACCGCGCGCGTACAAACATGTAATCCGGCTGGATGCGGGCCCTACGCGACCGTGACCGCGCTGACCGTCCCGCCGGCGCCGTCGTCCTGCTCGGTCAGTGCCGTCACGACACGCAGCGCGACGATCACCCTGGTGCCCGCCGCCATGACCACCTCGAGCGCGACCGCGTACGGGGTTACAGGCGGGGTTGCCGCCTCCGGCTACAGCCTCGCGTGGGGTGGCGCTACGACCAGCAAGGTCAAGACGGTCGATAAGCTCAAGGCGGGCGTCAGTCAGACCTTCTCAGCCACGACGTCAAACAGCACCGGGAAGTCTCCGGTGAAGACCTGCACCGCGAGCACTCCGGCCGTCCAACTCACGCTGAGCGCCGCACCCAGCGGGACGGGCACAGTCGCTCAGAAGACGCGCACGATCGTAGCGAAGGCCACCTCGTCGAACGCGAGCGTGTCCACGCCGAGCATCGTCCGCTCGTCGGGTTCTGCTGGTGTCACGGGTGAGGATCTCGGGGGCATGACGAAGTGCAGCTCGTCGTCGACCGAGCAGTGCACGGCGGTCGATTCGTGGCGTGCCGACCCGCTCCGGGACGCGGTCTCCTACAAGGTGACTGCCTCCGCTTCGGACGGCGTGAACACCCTGAGCAAGAGCGTTGCCGCGACGACGGCCACCCTCGACGCACCAACGCTCACGGTTGGGACCAGGACCACGAAGTCCATCAAGCTGTCCATGACTGCCGACAACGGCGACTCTGGGAACAGCCAGCTCGGCTTGTCTGGCGAAGGGTGGCAGGACGGCCGGAGCGCCACGTTCGACAACCTGTCCGACGACCACGATTTCACCGCCTACGCGAAAAACTCCGACGGTTTCAACGTCAGCCCGACGGTCTCGAAGGACACGAGCATCCCACTGTTGACGGCTCCTTCGCCGACGTGTTCGGTTTCGGTGACGGACGCGACCGACCCCGGCACCGTTTATGTCAGTGGCGGCGACCAGGCGCAACTCTCGTCGAGCGGTGCTTGGTATGTGAGCTCGCACCCATTCCCGAGTCTCCCCGCTGGCACGTACAGCTCGATTCGCGTCAGGGAGAACCGCACCGACGGATACAACGTGTCGGCATACGGCTACGACTACTGCGCGAGCGTGACCATCAAAGCGGGCAAGCCTGCCGCTCCGTCTTGCTTGAAGGGCGCTGTTGCTGGTGGTCCAGGTGGCATGAACGCTACGTCATTGACCTGGTGCGGCGTCAATGGGGCCGTTGACTACGAGTACATGATTGAGACATGGAGTTTGACCGGGGACTCGAACGGAAAAAGCGCTGCCAGTAGCACCGGTCAAACGAGCAGGGACGAAGGTGGTGAGACCCGCACTCACTCTACTGGCATGACTTGGAGTACCGTCTCGAAGTGCCAGTGGAGCCTGCGCGCCGTGGCATCCAGTGGGCTCAAGAGCGATTACTCGCTCTCGAACATGGTCTACGCCCCCTGATGTCCTGACGACACAAACGCGGCAGGCCCCGTCGAGATACTGGGCCTCCCGCGCTTGTGTCGATTAGCTCAACTTCGTCGCATCGACGATGTCGAACCGGTCGGAGTCCTTCTGCTTCGCGATCCAAGCCTTGGTCTTGGCGAGTGCCTCATCGTGCGACCAGGAAACTGTTGCGGCTGGCAGCGTCGCGTCGAAGTCGGGGTTCCAGGACGAATAGCGGACGCCCTTGCGGCCATCTCGCTCTCCGTGCATCGCCGCCAGTACGATCACAGTGCGCCCTGTGGATGCCGATGCGGAAGCGGCCTGGGAATCGGCATCCAGGGCAATCTGCGAACTGCCTGAGACGTTCTTGAACTTCTCGACCGACTTGCGCACCGGTTCGGCGATGGCCTTCTTGACGTTCTTCGGGAGCGGACTGGCCGGGTCGAAGGCGAAGTTCTCGCCGGTCTCCCAATCGTTGTAGACATCCAGGCCAGCCTTGGTTGCTGCGTCGATCGCAGCGGGGTCGGCGAGCTTGTCACCGGACTTGATGGCCTTGGCCTCGGGGGCCTTGGGTGTCTCGACACCGGTGCCGGTCGTCGCGCTGACGACCGGCACCGGTGTGGCGTCCTGGACCGTGCCGTTGCTGCACGCGCCGAGGAGGCCGGCCACGAGGACGGTGCTGACGGCGAGGGCGGGGAGCTTGATGTGTGTGCGCATTTCGGGGGTCCTTTCGTGGCCGTCGTGGCCGGGGGCTGAAGGTCTATATCGGATAGTGCTGAGCGGGGGTCGAGGTGCCAGTAGGTGGTCAGCGCCAGATGAGAACGCTGGCGACCATGGACGCGGCTCCGGCAGTGAAACCGGCGACGATGAGGACGAGCGGCCGGCGAGCTGCGAAACGTCCGAGACGGTCCGAGCCGGGAACTGGGCGGGTGAGGAAGGTCGGGTAGGTCACCGTGTGTTTCCGTTCTGCGAGTTTCGTATGTGTGTTCGTACGAACAACTGTACATCATGATAGGTACATAGATATAGCCCTATCTATGTAAGATGCATACGGTAGGATGGTGAGCATGAAGGGAGGTCGCCATGGACCCCGTGAACGCTCGCATCGACGACGCACTCGCGCCTACGCGAGCACTGCTCGAGGAACTCGCCAGTGACGACGCGACGGCGAGAAGCCGGGCCTTGACGGCACTGGCAGCGGCATTCGACAACCTGCAAGCAGACGCCCGGGCCATGCGGTCCGACGCAATCCGTACTCGCAGATCGGTAGGCGAGTCTGTTGCAAGCATTGCTGCCGACCTTGGCCTGACGGTCGGGAGGGTCCAGCAGCTCGCCAGGGACAACCGGGTCTACCGAGGGCCTGACGCCGACGCTGTGGACGCAGCGGCGCGACGCCAGGCGGCGCAGGAGCGGGCGCGACTCAGCGAACAGACCCGTGCTGCCCGATCCGCTACCCGTGAGGCAGAGCAGGCGTCCGCTCTCGCCGCTCGCGTCGCGGAAGGCCGCGCCCTTCAGGCTCGTCTCGTTGCCGGCGAGACGCGTGACGCCCTCATCGAGCAGACGGGCTACTCCCGTCAGCGGGTGGCGTCACTGTTGTCGGAGGCCCGGCGCGCCGGTGCGGACGAGACGAGCTGACCGACGCGACCGGGCGTCAGCGTCCTATTCGTTGACGCCTTGCGTGGTCCGCCTAACGATCACCTCATGCACTCCCGATAGCGAGTAAGTCGTGCGATCTGCGAACGTGAGCTGTTGGTACGAGACCGGAGGCACAAGAATACCCACGGTCACCTCGCCGCGACCGAGAGTGCCGTATCCTCTGCCGTCGAGGACGACGACGTCTCGCCCTGTGTACTCGTCCATTGGGATGTTCTGAAGCATCTGATAGACAGATAAGCCCCAGTCGATAGCTGCCTGTCCTACCAGTTGGCCGGGTCGGCGGATTGCCCGCCATGACGTTGTCGTTCGGGCCTCCTCTAGCGCCTCCTCGACAATTCTCCGGTCCACCCTCAGCGTTGCCGACCAGCGCCACACCCTCCAGCCGCGACACTTTCCTGGCGCGGTTTGTGCCGCGAGTAGTTCCGCGTCGCCTGGGGAGTTCGCCTGCGCGCGCCCAGAGCCGTACTCGAAACCGCGCGCAGCACGCGCCCAGGCCGCGTCGCAGGTGGGATCCAGGGCGTCGCTAGGCGTCCGAGCGCGAGTGTGCTCGCCCCAGGGGCGCCGGACGTGCTCCGCGCGGAAACGGGCGTTGGGAATCAAGGAGCTCCAGCGAGCAAGCCAGTCGTCTGCCGTCACCTCCTGACCATATCGGGCCCATAGCCGTAGGATCGCTGAAGTTGGTCGATAACAGCGAACCTCAACCGTGTCACCTCTGGAGAACGCTCACGTGGGCCGTAATGATTGTCGCGCCGATCCCAGAGCTGGACAGACGGCGGTGCCTGGCATTCCAGACGCTGCTCGGGTGGAGGCTGCGCACCGCCGATGACACCGACGGACCCCGCTTGATCGTCGAGTTCCACGTTCCCTCGGTAAGCGCCAGAGGTGGCCCCCGGCCCGTACGGACTCCTACCCGTAGACGGCGCGGACGTGGTTCGACCCCGGTGGCCTTGGCCGCAGATGCTGACAGGACCTTGGAGGTTCGTAGTGGAACAGGACGAGACGGGGCGCGCGAGTGGTGCTGACGCTGAGAAGGTGAGACGGCAGCGGCGTCGATTCGTGGGCGAGCTTGACGATGAGCTCAGGTTCGTCACTACGCCCGCCGAACAGGTAGATGACTTGCTCCTCCGCTTGGGCCTTGGTGGGGAGAGGCCCTAACGCCCGGGAAGCGTCGTGCCGATATTGCTCACGTGACGACTGGGGCGCACGGCATCACGGCCGAGAGGGTCGGTAAGCGACGCGGGCCGTCAGTTGCCGGTTGGATTCTGCTCATCCTCGCGCTCGGTCTGTGGGTGCCGCTCGCGGTGTTCTTCGTTCGCGACTCTCACGAGAACGATCCCGCTCCAGCCCCGCGCGCGGCGGACGAGCTGATGAGCAGCCACCTCAATGAAGGGCTACGGCTCGTGAGACAGGCATGCGGGGATGGTGAACTCGCGTGGGAACTCGAGTCGGTCGATATCCCAGTCGGGAGCACGGGCGATGTCGGCACATGGCACTTCGTCCAGGTCGCGCCTTCGGCACAGGACTTCACGATGCGCGCGTCTGCGTCTCTCGAGAGCGACCTGGAGGTCGTCATGGGCTACTGCACGTCCGACAGGTAGCCACTCCCTCCGGGTCGACGATCGCGACGCGCGGGTCGCCAAGCGCGTCGACAGGGACGGTCGTACCGACCCAGCTCGTGACGGACGGGGCGGGTCGGCAGGCGCACGCCTCCCAGCCCCAGGACGGCGCGTGACGGACCGGGCGGAGCGGGGCAGCGCAGGCTCCGACGCACGGTCGGAGGAACGGGCCAGGCGGAGGTCGCGATTCGTTGGCGCGACCTTGACGAGGTGCTCGTCGTGCGACCCGACGACCAGACTCTGACGCGTGACGAGGCGCCCCTGCGCCGTACGCTCGCGTCGTGAGCCGCAGGGGACGCCGCGAGCCGATCGCGTGGGACGCCGACGCCTGGTTCGCCGAGGATGGCGCTTAGGACTCTCGCTACGTTGACCGAAGCGCTCTGGGCGTCGTCAAGGTCGAGGCGTACCACGCCGATGAAGCACTTAGAACGCTCACTGATCTAGGAGTCACTATGTCTACACGTGCTCGCATCCTCGCAGTTGCCACGATCCTGACGGTGACTGTCGGCCTCGTGGCATCGCCCGCGTCCGCTTCCTCGAAGGGGCCGTCGCCCATCACGAAGGTGACGACGTCGCAGAGCGCCTACGCAGCGCGGACCGTTCGGGACGCGAACACGGGTGCGACCTCTGCGCGAGTGACGGCCTCCAAGTTCTGCGTCAAGGCCAAGACGGATGGTGACTGGTACGGGAGCGTCACCGTGGTCACGTACGCCGGCAAGAGCGTGAAGAGCAGCAAGTTCCGGGGCGCCGCCATCATGGACGCATCCTTCGGTGAGACCGCGAAGGTCTGCTACTACGTCGGGAAGACGACCTCCGACGTCAAGAAGCTGCGAGCACTCGGCTACCAGGGGTTGACGCGCAAGTCGTACGTCACCTTCCAGGTCGTCGTGTCGGGCGAGGTCGGCTACAAGGACTTCCAGAAGGTCATCGTCAAGAGGATGAAGTAGGCCCGCAGTCACTCGGGGTCGATGATCGCGGTACGTAGGTCGCTGAGCGCGTCGACGGGGACGGTCGTGCGGACCCACCGACTGACGTCCCGGCATCCTTCTGCGGCCCGACACCCGCACGCGGGGCAGACCCACACGGTGTGCCGGCGTGCGCTCGTGCAGGTGCAGCCCGTCCACGCGTAGGTCGGGGTGTCCGGGCCCGCCTCGGGCCACTCGGCCCCGCAAGCCGGGCATGCGGCGGGTGGGAGCCGGAGCCAGCCACTGCCCGTGACAGCCCACGCCAAGCGGCCGTCGGGGTGGCGAGGCGCATGGGCGGACATGCGGTCAGAGTACGCTTTTGTCGAACAGGTGTTCGGTGGCGCGGGTCACATTCAGAACGTCTACACGTTGGGGTGACCCAGTCGAACAGGAAGGACATGAGCAACTCATCCCAGGCCACCGAGCCTCACCAGACCACACCGTCAACCGATTCCGCCTCGACGCCCTCCGCCGACGTGCTCCCACTGCACCTGGCCGGTCCACACCTGACCGAAAAGCAGTTGGCCGCCCGCTGGCACGTGCATCCGGGCAGCCTCGCCAATGCCCGTTCTGCCGGCCGTAGCCCCGTCCCGTACTCGAAGCCGTTCGGCCGCGTTCTGTATGCGCTGGTCGACGTCGTAAAGGCCGAAGCGGCCACCACGGTGGCAGCGTGACCAGCACGAACACGAGGCTCGCACCTGCAACCGCAATCCGGCTTCGCCGGCTACGGTCGGTGGGATGATGGCCCGCCCAAGCATCGTCCCAGGTACCAGCGGGGATATCAGCGTCATCGAGCAGGTGCTCCTCGACAGCGGCTCGTGGGTCGCGGTGAAGCAACCGACTACCGGCAAGGCTGCGGACCCGGACAAGGTCGCCGCAGTTGCCACGGCCGTCGCCGCCAAGCGACCACGACGGTGGCGCGCGCGCGTCGCCCATCGTGACCTGGACGGCAAACTCCGCGAAGTCACAAAGTTCGCCAGCACCAAGGGCAAGGCCGAGACCGAGCTCAAGGCGGCCCTGCGTGACCGCAGCGCTCCAGCAATCAGTGACGGGCTGCTGCGTGCAAGCATGCGGTTCGCCGACGCAGGGCAGGTGTGGCTCGACCAGATTCGACGCGCCGACAGCGGCATCGCGGACAGTTCCCGCAAGGACTACATCTGGGGTTGGGGGCGCTACGTGGCCCCGTCGCCGTTCGCTCAGTTCACACTCGCCGAGGCCAACGCGGTGCCGCGCATTCGGCTGTTCCTTCAAGGCGTGGCGGATAAGCACGGCACAGGTGCCGCAAAGTCCGCGCGGACGCTCGTGTCGAACGTGCTGACGCTCGCCGTCGGCGACGGAGTGCTCGAGGTGAACGTCGCTCAGCAGATGAAGCCCGCGAAGCGCTCGGTGGCCGTCGTCAAGCCCCTCTCTGAGCGCGAGAAGCGCCTTCTCGAGCAAGGCTTCACCGCCGAGGACATGCAGTTGGACACGACCCGAGCGTTCAGCGCGGACGAACGAGCCGCCATCGTCGCCAAAGTCCGTGCAGACGCTGAGGGGTCCGGGATGGTGCGCCGTGCGGACGTGGCAGACCTCGTGACCTTCCTCGCCGCAGTGGATCCGCGCATCGACGAAGCGCTCCGCGTCCGCTGGGACACCGTCAACTTCGCGTCGGGGACGGTGCACATCCCAGGCACGAAGACGGAGACGTCCGACCGGACCCTCAGCGTCGCGTCGTGGGCCATGGACGCGCTGCGTGAACGACACCGGTTGGAGGGGCGCCCCGCCAGGGGGTACGTCTTCCACGGGCCACACGGGGGACTGGAAGACAAGCGTGACCAGTCGAACGCGGCGAAGGCTCTCCGCAGGGCGCTCGACGACGTGGGCCACCCTTGGGCCGTGCCGCACACGTTCCGTCGCACCGTCGCGACCTTGCTCGACGCACGCGGGGTGCCGCTCCCGCAGATTGCCGACTACCTGGGGCACGCCGACCCGAGCATGACCGCTCGGAAGTATCTCGGCCGGAAGCCGAAGGACACGACCCGAGCGGCAGCGAACCTCTAGGCCAAGGCCGCTACAGCCAGCGCCCGGACCCCACGACCAGGGGGTTCGGGCGCTGCCGTTTCCTGGGAGCAAAGCCGGGAGCTGCTGCGACAGCGATCGCTCAAACCTGGGAGTAAACCGGTAACGAGGGTTATCTGGGAGTCGATAGACGGTGCGAACGGACAGTCCGACTGAGTGTCGTCGCAGTTCAGTGACTTGGAGAAGCGCCCCCGGCAGGACTCGAACCTGCAACCTACGGATTAGAAGGCCGTTGCTCTATCCATTGAGCTACGAGGGCACGGTCGCTGCCGCGGGACCAGAGTAGTGGCGCGCCGACGAAGGGAGCG
>Ga0160435_1000584_pt1 | contig 11069 bp, 10 predicted proteins | sample HID1973K_E0MG_FD_108213 | JGI IMG/M metagenome (GOLD analysis project Ga0160435, IMG submission 108213) | Enriched mosquito-associated microbial communities from UW Madison campus, WI, USA - HID1973K_E0 MG | ecosystem: Host-associated > Arthropoda: Insects > Digestive system > Unclassified ...
CAGTGCCCTTGAGGTCCACGAACACGGGGACCTCATCTTCGGCTGAAGCTGCCCGGTCAAGAATTGCCATGCCCGGCTGCTGCGGCTCCGGGCTGCATGACACCATCGCCAGCATCCCCACGGCTGCAACTGCGGACGTCACTACAGAGCCTCGGACCGGCACGATTCCCCCACCTCAAAAGAAAATATCTACTTAGCAACGATATTGCCGGGGAACACGTTCCGCAAAAGCGACTTGACTTGATCCATGCAGCAATTCGATGTTATGAAAATCGATGGATCGAACCATTTACCAGCACGCATCGTGGCCGTCAATTCATAAACAAGGGAAATTGCGCCAGATATCCCTGCTACGCTCTATCCGCCATCGAAATCGCATGGATTTACAAATGGGGGAAAATGGATATCAGAAAAATTCTTTTGGCAGCAACAATCTCCGCAGGCCTAAGCCTCGGCCTCGCTGGGCCTGCCCACGCATCCGAAACGCCGCCGGCGGCGCCTTCCAGTGACAATGTCCAGGCCGCAGTAGACCACCACTTTGCGAACCTTAATGCGCCTGTCATGCCTTCCAAGGGAGAGATGGCCGGCACGGATGCCGTAGGGGACACCTACCGCGTCACCATCACCGGCCAGCAGTACGGAACCGAATCTCCGGACATTCTGACAAGCTGCAGGAATCCCGGCGCAACCTGCAGCCTGTCCCGTGCAGTGACCATGTCAGCCACAGTGTCGGGTGGGTTCGGATTGTCGGCGGGCGCCGTCAGCGCACAAGCGGGACTCAGCTATTCGGTATCCGTCTCCGATACTGTCTCCTGCACGTCGCCGGTCCTGGGCTATAACCAGCTTTACATCGCACGCCCATCTGGAACATTCGTTTTTTACAATGTTGACCGTTACAACCTTTTCGGTTTTCATACCGGCACCGAGCGTGGGACGGCATTCTTCCCCACTGGAGTTTCGTGCCGTGTGATTTACGGGTAAGGCAGTACGCGAACATGGGCACCCATTACCGGAATTGGCAATGGGTGCCCTTTCGTGCTCCAGGAAATTGAATGACCAAGGGCAGGACTATTCCCCGTGAGGGGCGGCTGTCGATTCCCGGACCACCAGCTTCGTGGCCAGTTCGACCCGTCGGGAATCCGGCACCTCCCCCTGGACCTGGCGCAGGATAATCCGGAGGGCCGCCCGGCCGATGTCCCGCAGCGGCTGCGCCACGGTGGTCAGGGCCGGAACGGACTCCTCCGCCTGCCGGATGCCATCGAATCCCACCACGCTGAGCTCCTGCGGGATCCTGACCTGTTGACGGAGGGCCTCGGCGATAACGCCCAAGGCGATGGTGTCACTGGCGGCAACCACCGCTGTGGGCCGGGGCTCGAGCAACAGCAGGTCGCGGAGCCGCCGCGCGCCGTCGTCGGACCTGAACTCTCCGGCCAGGACGTACCGGTCCTCCGCAGCGATTCCCTGCGAGCGCAACGCCGCAAGATAGCCGTGCAGCCTGGCCTGGCTGCACTCCACCGTCTCAGGACCGCCAAGGAACGCTATGCGCCGGTGTCCCAGTGACAGGAGATGCGCCGTGGCGTCCTTGGCGCCGGCCCAGTCGGTGCAGCCGACGCTTACCGCCTGCTCCGACGGCGGATTCAGCGGATCGATGACCACCACGGGAACGCCGCGGCGGTGAAAGGCGTCCAGCGGCGCATCGCCGAAGGCCGAGGTCACCACGATCATTCCGCACCGCCCCTGGTCCACGATGCGCTGGGCACGTTGCTCCGGGTTGGGCGCTCCCCCGCGCGAACCCGTGCTGCTCAGCACCACCTCCACGCCGCCAGCCGCGGCCGAATCCATAATTCCGGCCAGCACCTCCGCCGTGTAGCCGGAGTTCAGGGAGTCGACCACCACCTCCACCACCGGGACTGCAGCGACGGAGCGGCGGTGCTGCACCGGCGACCTGTAACCCGACTCCTCCAGGATGGCGAGGACCCGCTTCCGGGTTTCAGCGGCAACGTCCGGCCGGCCGTTGATCACCTTGGAGACGGTGGGAACTGAGACGCCGGCCTGCCGCGCCACCGCCGAGAGTGTCATCCTGCTGCGATTGGCCATCCGCGCTTCCCATCCCGTCGTCGAAAGTTTTCGGTGGGTGAAAGGCTTGACGCGGAAACACAACCCAAATTAGCGTCAAGTTATCCCGAAATAGTACCGAAAACTTTCGAACGGCTGCAAAGAGGCACCTATGGCAAACCCCACCCCGCTGCGCATAGGCATGGCGGGCTACGCCTTCATGGGCGCCGCACATTCGCACGCCTGGCGAACGGCCCCGCGGTTCTTCGACCTCCCGCTGGTTCCGGAACTGACCGCCCTGGCCGGCAGGAACGCCGACGCCGCTGCAGCAGCGGCCGCCAAGCTGGGTTGGAGTTCCACCGAAACGGACTCGCGCCGACTCATCGAGCGGGATGACATCGACCTCATTGACATCTGCACTCCCGGCGATACGCACGCCCAGATTGCCATTGCCGCGCTGGAAGCCGGCAAGCACGTCCTCTGCGAAAAACCCCTGGCCAACACGGTGGAGGAGGCCGAACGCATGGCCGCCGCGGCACGGTCCGCCGCCACGCGCGGTGTCTACGCCATGTGCGGCTACAGCTACCGCCGCACCCCGGCCCTGGCGTTGGCCAAGCGGATGGTGGACAGCGGCAGGCTGGGGACCATCCGCCACGTGCGCGCACAATACCTCCAGGATTGGCTCAGCGACGCAAATGCCCCCATGACCTGGCGCCTGGACAGGTCCAGGTCCGGCTCCGGCGCGCTGGGCGACATCGGCGCCCACATCATCGACGCCGCCCAGTGGATCACCGGCCAGCAGATCTCCGGGGTGTCGGCGCTGATGGAGACGTTCGTCCGGGAACGGCCCCTGGCGGGCGACCTCGTGGGCCTCGGCGGCCATGGAAACCTCGACGCCGGCTCGCCCCGGGGAGCGGTAACGGTCGACGACACGGCGATCTTCACGGCAAGGTTCGACGGCGGCCCGGTGGGGGTTTTCGAGGCCACGCGCTATGCGCTGGGACGGCGGAACGCCATGCGGCTGGAGATCAACGGCAGCGAGGGCTCCCTCGCCTTCGACTTTGAGGACAACAACGTCCTGTCCTTCTATGACGCCGCCGAAGGGCCCGACGCCGGCTTCCGCAGGATCATCGTCACCGAGCCCGAGCACCCCTACGTGGGGAACTGGTGGCCCACCGGCCACGGCCTCGGCTACGAGCACGGCTTCACCCACCAGGTGGTGGACCTGGTGACCGCCCTCGCGGCCGGCCGCCAGCCTGAACCGTCCTTCGATGACGCCCTGCAGGTGCAGCGCGTCCTCGCAGCGGTGGAGACGAGTGCGGGCAATGCCTCCCGCTGGCAAGAGATCCGCCAACCAGACCCAGCATCCAGCTCCTATGCACATGAAGGAATATCCCTATGACCGGCACGAAGAACGCCCTGGTGGTCCGCGGCGGGTGGGACGGGCACCAGCCCGTCGAAGCAACAGACCTGTTCATCCCCTTCCTCAAGGACCACGGGTATGACGTCCGGATCGAGGAGTCCCCCAAGGTCTATGCCGATGCGGACTACATGGCCGGCGTGGACCTCATCGTCCAGTGCATGACCATGAGCACCATCGAAAAGGACGAGTTCGCAGGCCTGCGGGCCGCCGTCGAAAACGGGACCGGCCTGGCGGGCTGGCACGGCGGCATCGCAGATTCGTACCGCAATACCTCCGACTACCTGCACCTGATCGGCGGGCAGTTCGCCTGCCACCCGGGCAAACATCCGGACGAGCGCCACGGGGAACAGGCGGACAACTACGTTCCCTACACGGTGAACATGCTTCCCGCCGCAGCAGACCACCCCATCACCCGCGGCATTCCCGACTTCGACCTGGTCACCGAGCAGTACTGGGTGCTGGCCGATGACTACATCGACGTCCTGGCCACCACCACCCAGAAAGTACGGTCCTGGGATCCGTGGCACCGCGAGGTCACGTCACCGGCCATCTGGACCCGCCAGTGGGGCGCGGGAAAGATCTTCGTCTGCACGCCCGGCCACCGCGTGGAAATCCTTCAGGACACCAGCGTCCGCACCGTCATCGAGAGGGGGCTGCTGTGGGCCAGCCGCTGACCGCGGGCACCGCCACCACGGTCGGCATCATCGGCTGCGGCGCCATCAGTGCCCAGTACCTGGCGAGCTTTCGCCGCCTGCCGAACGTCCGGCTCACGGCCGTCGCGGACCTGGACCTGTCCCGCGCGCAGGCTGTCGCGGACTCCTGCGATGGCGTGCGCGCCGTGACGGTGGACGAACTGCTGGCTGATCCCGCCGTCGGCCTCGTCCTGAACCTCACCATTCCTGCCGCCCACGCGGACATCGCGCTCCAGGCCATAGCCGCCGGGAAGGCCGTGTACGGCGAAAAGCCGCTGGCGGCGAGCACCAAGGAGGCCCGGGAGGTTCTGGACGCTGCGAAGGCGGCCGGCGTTGCCGTGGGATGCGCTCCGGACACGGTCCTGGGCACTGGAATCCAGACCGCGCGGAAGGCGATCGACGACGGCCTGATCGGCACCCCCATCGCCGCCACCGCCGTCATGGCCACCCCGGGACACGAGCGCTGGCACCCCAATCCGGACTTCTACTACCAGCCAGGCGGCGGCCCGCTGCTGGACATGGGCCCGTACTACGTCACCGCGCTGGTAACCCTGCTGGGTCCTGTGGTTTCCGTGACCGGCGCCGCCAGCCACACCAGGGATCAGCGCACCATCGGCTCCGGCCCCCGCGCCGGCGAAACCGTACCCGTCCACGTGGACTCGCACGTGACCGGGACACTGACGCATGCCGGCGGCGCCATCTCCACGCTGGTGATGAGCTTCGACTCCGTTCGCACCAAGAGTCCCAACCTGGAGATCCACGGCGAGCGCGGCTCGCTGGTGGTTCCGGACCCCAACAGGTTCGACGGCGACGTGGAGCTTTTCACGCCCGGTGCAGCGGACTGGGAGGTGCTGCCGGTTTCGGCCGGCTATGTGGGCGCGGGCCGCGGTTTCGGGATCGCGGACCTGGCGGCCACCGCTCCCGGCAGCGAGCCGCGGGCCGGGGGCGAGCTGGCGTTCCACGTCCTGGATGTCATGGAATCGCTGCTGGAGGCTGCACGGACCGGCGCCGCCACAGAGGTGCGGAGCACCGCGGCCAGGCCAGCACCGGTCCCGCTGACTCCCGCCCGGCCGGAGGACGGCCCGGACGGCCGCCTGCCCCGCGCCTAAACGCGCCCGTCGCTGCGGGCGCTCCGGTTCCGGCCCAGGGACTTGGCCGTGTACAAAGCCGTGTCCGCTGCCGCGATGAGATCGTCCACCTGGGAGGTCCCGGCGTCGTACGTGGAAATCCCGTAACTTGCCGTGGGCATCTCCACCCCGTCCAGGCGGGCGTCCGCGGCGAGGCGGCGGCTGATCTCGGAGGCCACCAGCTCTGCCCGCTCGGGGCTGGCCCCGGGCATCAGGAGGACGAATTCCTCGCCGCCGTAACGGCCCACCAGGTCGGTGGTCCGTACGGTGGCGGTGCAGGCATCCGCGAACCGGCGCAGTGCCACGTCCCCGGCCGCGTGGCCGTAGGTGTCGTTGACGGATTTGAAGTGGTCCAGGTCAGCCAGGATGAGGGCCCCGGAGGCACCGGTGATGGCCCGGTCCGCCAGCTGCTCGGCGGCCAGGTCCAGGAAGGCTTTCCGGTTCAGGAGCCCGGTGAGGTCATCTCGCGAGGCCACCACGCGCAGGGCCCGCGTCTGCTGCTCGCTGCTGAGGGCCGCCATGCTGAAGGACACCACCACAAGGAGCACCATGGTCACCAGCGTGGTGACGGCGGACCCGAACACTGTGACGAACGTGCGCCCGTCCTGGCCTTCCAGGACGAAGGCCAGCCAGCGGAAGAAATAGTAGACGGCCAGGCCACCGGCGGAGACCGCCATGGGGATACGGACCCGGGAGTACCCAGGCTCCAGGCGCCAGAGTTCGCGTGAGGCCAACCCGATGCTGATGCTCATGGCGGCAAGGAAAACGGTCCCGCCGGACCAGGTGTTGGTGGCCGGGCTGTCCAGGGCCGACGCCACCAGGGTGGCCAGGGGAAGGCCCGCGAAGGCCCAGATGCGCGGCCGGACGGTACGCAGGGACCGGGCGCCTGCCCAGACGGCCACGCCGCCGTTTACCAGCAGCACGTTGCCCACGGGGTTGGCCCAGATCTGGTGCGGCGTCCCGTCCAGCAGGAAGCAGCCGGAGCCGCCCAGGAAGAAGATCAGGGCCACGCACCACCAGCCGCTGTACGGCGAGCGCGTTACCCGGTACGCCGAGAAGTAGAACAGCACCACCAGGACCAGGGCCATGAGGCCGAAGGCGATCCGAAGGGTCGTCGTATCCAGAACCATGTCTCCGAAAGTCCCCCAAACGCCGAAACCCTAACTGCCCCCAAGTATCGCACCGCCCCGACGGGGCCGCACCCACCCGCAACGCCATGACGAACGTGTTCGGACCGCCTAGGGTGGAAGATGCTGCCGGATCACCGGCATGAGCCACCAGAAAGGCCCGCCATGCTCCTTCTCTTTGGCTTCAAGACGGTCGACAAAGCCCTCCCGGGCAGGCCCGGAACGTGCCAGCACTGCCGTGCCCACGTACACCACGCCCTGGTTGAGCGGGCCACCAAGTTCACGCTGTTCTTCATCCCGGTGTTCACCACGTCCCGGAAATTCCGCATCACCTGCACCAACTGCGGCTACGTCTCGTCCATCTCGGGCCGCCAGAAGCGGGCGCTGGAAATGCGTGGATGACGCTGCGGGAACTTCCGGCCGTCCCGTAAAGTTGAATGCATTATGGACGACCCTCCTTCACATATGCCCTGGCCCCTCTGCCTTCTGACCGGATCACCGGCCACCACAGGAGAGGGGCGCCCCAATGTATGAATGGATCATGCTGGGCATCGGCCTGGTCCTGACCGTCGGCACCGGCTTCTTCGTCGCCTCCGAGTTCGCCCTGGTGAACCTTGACCGGCACGACCTCGAAGCCCGCCAGGCCCGCGGCGAGAAACGCCTCGCGCCCACCATCAAAGCCCTCAAGATCACGTCCACCCACCTTTCGGGTGCACAGCTGGGTATCACCCTCACCACGCTCCTCACCGGTTACACGTTCGAGCCGGCCATCAGCCGGATGCTCAACGGCCCGCTGACGTCCGCGGGCCTGCCGGAAACACTGGTGCCGGCCATCGGGTCCGTGGCCGGTATTTTCCTGGCCACCATCTTCTCCATGGTGATCGGCGAACTGGTTCCCAAGAACTTCGCCCTTGCCCTGCCGCTGGCCACCGCCAAGGTGGTAGTGCCGTTCCAGACGCTGTTCACCACGGTCTTCAAGCCCGTGATCCTGCTCTTCAACAACACCGCCAACAAGATCATCCGCGGCTTCGGCATCGAACCCAAGGAAGAACTGTCCGGAGCCCGGAGCGCGGAGGAGCTGAGCTCCCTGGTGCGCCGCTCCGCCGTCGAAGGCGTCCTTGACCTCGACCATGCCACGCTGCTGCACCGGACCCTCCGCTTCACCGAACACAGCGCGGTGGAAGTCATGACGCCGCGCGTCCGGATGACCGCGGTGGGTACCGCGGACACCGCGGAGGACATCGTCAGCCTGGCCAAGTCCACCGGCTACTCCCGCTTCCCGGTGATCGGCCGGGACCGTGATGACGTGGTGGGTGTGCTGCACGTCAAGCAGGCGTTCGCCGTCGCCCTGTCCGACCGCGCCGGCACCACCGCCGGCGATCTCATGATCGAACCTTTGCGCGTTCCCGAATCCATGGGCGTTGACACCCTCCTGAACCTGCTCCGCAAGCAGGGGCTGCAGGTGGCCATCGTCTCCGACGAGCACGGCGGCACCGCCGGGATCGTCACGCTGGAGGACCTGGTGGAAGAGATCGTGGGTGAACTGGAGGACGAGCATGACCGCGCCCGCGTGGGCGTGGTCCGCACCGGGCGCTCCATCACCTTCGACGCCGCGCTGCGCCCGGACGAACTCCTGGACCGCACCGGCATCCGCGTGCCGGACGGCGAGTACGACACCGTTGCCGGCTTCGTGACGGACCAGCTGGACCGGCTGCCCGAGCTCGGAGACGAAGTGGAGGTCGACGGCGGCACGCTCCGTGTGGAGCGCGCGCTGGAGACCCGCGTGGAGCGGCTCCGCTTCACGCCCGCCGAATCCGGTGAAGCACCGCAAAGCCCGCACGACAGGATCGTGGACAACATCACCCGGGAGCTGACCCATGAGTGAATATCTTCCCGGCATCATCTGGCTGGCCGTGCTCCTGGTGGTCAACGGCTTCTTCGTGGGCGCCGAGTTCGCGGTGATCTCGGCCCGCAGGTCGCAGATCGAACCCAAGGCGGAAGCGGGCAGCAAGGCGGCCAAAACCACGCTGTGGGCCATGGAGCACGCAACGCTGATGCTGGCCACCAGCCAGCTGGGCATCACCGTCTGTTCGCTGATTATCCTGAACGTCTCCGAGCCGGCCATCCACCACCTCCTGGAAATCCCGCTGGTCCTGACGTCCCTGTCCTACGAGGCCATCAGCATCATCGCATTCATCGTGGCGCTGCTGCTGGTGACCTTCCTGCACGTGGTGCTGGGCGAGATGGTGCCCAAGAACATTTCGTTCTCGGTCCCCACACGCGCTGCGCTGATCCTGGCACCGCCGCTGGTAGTCGTGGCACGGATCTTCAAGCCCGTGATCTGGACGCTGAACGGCATCGCCAACAGCATCCTGCGCCTGTTCAAGGTGGAACCCAAGGATGAGGCCACCAGCGCCTACACCCTGGACGAGGTGGCCAACATCGTGGAGCAGTCCACCCGCGACGGCATGCTGAAGGACACCACCGGCGCCCTGACCAATGCGTTCGAGTTCACCGCCAAGACGGTGGCCGACGTTCAGGTTCCGCTGGCGGACATCGTGCTGCTCCCGGAGACTGCCACCCCGGCCGACATCCAGCAGGCCGTTGCCCGGCACGGGTACTCGCGCTACATCCTCACGGACAGCAACGGCGAATCCGCAGGCTACCTCCACCTCAAGGACGTCATGGACCTCACCTCGCCGGAGAAGTTCGCCCGGCCGGTGCCCGCCAAGCGGATCCGGCGGCTCGCCTCGGCCTTCGCAGGCTCCGAACTTGAGGACGCCCTCGCAGCCATGCGCCGCACCGGCGCCCACGTGGCCCGGGTGTCCGACGCCGAGGGCGCCACCACCGGGATGCTGTTCCTCGAGGACATTATCGAAGAGCTGGTGGGCGAGGTCCAGGACGCCACCAGCGTCTGACCGGCGTTCCAGCACCAGGGTGCGGCCTCCTGCGGGAGGCCGCATCTTTTTTTGCGCCGACACCTAGCCTCCGACGACGCACGCCGCTAGAGTGGGTCCCGGTTCCGCCCTGCCGTTCCCGGCAGGGACGACGGGAACCTTCGAGGGAATGGAGGTGGTTTTGATGACTGCAGTTGCCGCGCGCCCCGGGCGCCCCGCACCCATCAACCCAACCCTTTTCCCCGCCTGCACCGCCAGCGCCTGACGCACGCCGGTGCACCGGGACATTCTCCCGAGGAAACACCTTGAACACTTCTTCAGGCAACGCCCTGGACAGCAACATCACCAACCAACAAACTAATGACGGCCCCTCCGGTTTCGGCTACACGGCCGCCGTTGCCCGATATTTCGAGGACCATCCCTGCCCTGAGGGCACCGGACGAGGGCGGGTGGTCCGCGTGGACCGCAACCTGCTGCTCGTGGCAGTGGCCGACGGGCTCCTTCATCTCCCCTATCCACTGAGCGGTGAGGCTGCCGTCACCGGCGACTGGGTCTGGATCGGGCCCAACCGGGCCGGTGACCGGCAGATCCTGGCCGTCCTTCCGCGCCGGTCCGAACTGAGCCGCAAACGCGCCTTTGAGGACTCGTCCGCCGAGCAGGTCCTGGCGGCGAACATGGACACGGTGGGGGTGGTGGTTCCCGTGGACCGGCCCCTCACGCACAACCGGCTTGAGCGGACGCTCGTGGCGGCGTGGGATTCCGGCGCCACTCCCCTGGTGATCATCACCAAGGCGGACCTTGCGCAAATAGCGGACGACGTCGTCGGGAAGGTCATCCTGCAGGCCGCGGGAGTGGACGTGGTCACCACCTCGGCCGAAAACGGAGACGGGATCGACGAACTGCTGGCACACATCCCGGCCGGCGGCACCATCGTGCTGCTGGGCCCCTCCGGCGCCGGCAAGTCCACGCTCATCAACGCCCTGGTGGGCCGGGAAGTCCAGCACACCGGCGAGGTCCGGTCCGGGGACTTCAAGGGCAAGCACACCACCACCTCCCGGGAGCTGGTGCCGCTGGCCAACGGCACCGTGCTCATGGACACCCCGGGCGTTCGCGGGTTCGGGCTGTTCGACGCCGAGGACGGGCTGGGCGAAATGTTCGGCGACGTGGAAGAGCTGGCCGGGACGTGCCGGTTCAGTGATTGCGGGCACGGCAACGAGCCGGGTTGCGCCGTCCGGGAGGCCATCGACGACGGAGTCCTGCCGGAGCGCCGCTGGAAGTCCTACCTGAAGATGCAGCGGGAACTGGCGGCCCTGGCGCGCCGGTCCGACGTCGCGGCCCAGCGGGCCTACTACCGCGAGTGGCACCAGAAGGTGGTGTCCGTGGGCAAGTCCCAGCGGTGGGCGGAGCGGGAGGTTGCCGAGCAGCGGGAGAAGGCCGGGGGCAAACGCCGCAAAAGCCGGTGAAGGGGCGTCGCTGTCACCGCCAGGGAGTAGGGTGCGGTCATGGACATCATCCTCGTTCCCGGATTCTGGCTGGACGCTTCTTCCTGGGACGCGGTGGTGCCGGCGCTTGAAGCTGCCGGCCACCGCCCCGTTCCCCTTACCCTGCCCGGGCTGGAGTCGAAAGACGCCAACCGCGCAGGGATCGGCCTGCAGGACCACATCGATGCGGTGGTGGCTGCAGTGGATGGGCTGGACGGAAAAGCGGTGCTGGTGGGCCATTCCGGCGGTGGCGCCATCATCCACGGC
>Ga0160435_1000585_pt1 | contig 11034 bp, 11 predicted proteins | sample HID1973K_E0MG_FD_108213 | JGI IMG/M metagenome (GOLD analysis project Ga0160435, IMG submission 108213) | Enriched mosquito-associated microbial communities from UW Madison campus, WI, USA - HID1973K_E0 MG | ecosystem: Host-associated > Arthropoda: Insects > Digestive system > Unclassified ...
ACCTCGAGGTGCTGCTGCAGGCCACCGAGCTGGTGGTCACTACCCAGTTCGGCTCCACCTCCATGCTGCAACGCAAGCTGCGGGTGGGCTTCGCCAAGGCCGGCCGCCTGATGGACCTCCTCGAGTCCAGGGGCGTGGTGGGACCGTCCGAAGGCTCAAAGGCCCGTGACGTCCTGGTCAAGCCGGACGACCTCGCGCCCGTTCTGGCAGCCATGAAGGGCCAGGAAGCACCCGCGGCGCCGGATGCCCAGACTGCCGCCCTGAGCGACAACGCCAACGCCAACATCGCCCAGGGAGGATACGCCGAGGACCTGGTGGCGGCCGACCTGGACCAGCGGAAGCAAAACGTCGAATATTACGACGGCTCCGATTCCGCGCCAGGCGGCTACGGGGACGACGACGAGGGGTCCGAGGACGCCTGGTCACTGACCGGTCGATAGCCCGGGGACTGTAGCCTAGAAACGTGACTAGCACTGATGCAACCGCCGCCGGCAAGGGCCGTGCCGGGGTCGGGAACCTACCCAACGTCCTGACCATGATCCGCATCGCGCTGGTGCCCTTCTTCGTCTGGTTCCTGATCGCCGACGCCCCCGGGCTGCACAGCGAATCGGGGATCTGGCGCTGGGCCGCGGTGGTGGCCTTCGCCGTGGCGATCTACACGGACAAGCTCGACGGCGACATCGCCAGGAGCCGGAACCTCGTCACGGACTTCGGCAAGATCGCCGATCCCATTGCGGACAAGCTGCTCATCGGCTCCGCCCTGGTGATGCTGTCCGTGCTGGGCGAACTGCCCTGGTGGATGACGCTGGTGATCCTGGTCCGTGAATGGGGAATTACCGGCCTGCGGTTCTTCGTCATCCGCTACGGCGTGATCCCGGCTTCCCGGGGCGGAAAGCTCAAGACCGTGGTCCAGACCGCCGCGATCTTCCTCTATCTCCTGCCGCTGGGGGCTGTGGCGCCCTGGCTCACGTGGGTGGCGTTCGCGGTGATGCTCGCCGCGGTGCTGATCACCGTTTGGACCGGGGTGGAGTACGTCGTCGAGGCACTGCGGCTCCGGGCCAGGGGCAAGCTGCAGGCACGCGCCAACCAGGGCCGGGAACAGCCGTGACAAACCTTCACCATTTGGCCGGCGAGGCAGTCCGGCAGGCGCTGGAGGCCGGGCGGACGGTGGCCACCGCAGAGTCGCTGACCGCGGGCATGGTTTCAGCCGTCCTGGCTGATACCCCGGGAGCGTCGGGCATGCTTCAGGGCGGTGTGGTGGCCTACCGGAATTCGGTCAAAGAAGCCGTGTTGAACGTCGCCGGTGATCTCCTCGCCCGGGTGGGATCCGTGGACGGCGGTGTGGCCGGCGCCATGGCCGCCGGAGCCAGGACTGCCCTGGGCGCCGACATCGGCGTCAGCACCACCGGCGTCGCCGGCCCCGAACCGCATGACGGCAAGCCCGTTGGCACTGTCTACATCGGCATTGCCACCGCCGGGGGAGCGGCGGCCTACGAGTACCACTTCGAGGGGACGCGTCCCGAAATCCGGGGCCAGGCCTGCGGAGCGGCCCTGGAACGGCTACTCGAAGCACTTTCACCTGATCAGACCCGGCAGGCGCCGGGCTGGCAGCGCCCCTTGTTACCGGGAGTAAAGTTGCCGGGAACAAAAGCCGGTACCGATTAGTTATTACATTGTGTCGCTTCCGAAGAGCGGAGGCGCCTAGGATGAAATGACCACGACGGTTCGCTTGGCGGCGGACCTGACTTATGAGGGAGCAAGGCGATACAGATGGTAAAGCAGCCCGTATCCGTAAACGGCGTTGTCCGCTGGAAGGATGTGGGCCTCGCCGATCAGGCTAAGAGCGAACAAAAGGAGCGCAAGATGGTTGTACTTCGTCACGAAATTGGTGATGTCCTGCGCGATGTCCGCCAGCGTCAGGGGCGCACGCTCCGTGAAGTCTCGCACAGCGCCCGGGTCTCCCTTGGCTACCTCAGCGAAGTTGAGCGCGGACAGAAGGAAGCATCGTCCGAACTGCTGTCCTCGATTTGCTCGGCCCTGGATGTTCCGTTGTCCAGCATGCTCCGCGAGGTCAGCGACCGGGTGGCAGTCGCAGAAGGCGTTGCCGTACCGGACACCGTTCCGCAGGAATTCTCCCAGCGTTACGGCCGCGACCTTGAGCGCGACCTGAACACGGAACTCAACGACGAACTGTCTACCGGCCTCCTCTCCGGCGCCCGCTGAGGGTTGCCCGCCCGGTAACGGGTCCTGGAGCCCACGAAACCCCCGGCCACCGGCCGGGGGTTTCGCCGTTTCGGCCCTGAACCGGCTCCTTAGGCCCGAGGGTCTTCGGAATCGTTGTCCTGGGGAAACCCGTCGCGTTCGTAGGTGGCATTGAGCTTCGCCATATAGCGGGCCAATTCCTGGAGGTCACCGAGTGGCCATTCCCCGAGCCGTTCCCGGAACACCTGCCGGCGGGCGTCCTGCACTTCGTGCATCTTCTCCTCGCCCTTCGGAGTCAGCCTGATGGCCTGCGCCCGGCCGTCCAGCGGATCGGCCTCCTTCGACACCAGGCCGAGGCCTTCCAGGAAGGCGATCTGGCGGCTGACCGACGGCTTGCCCACGCCGATGTTGATGGCAAGATCCGTGAGCCGGATGGTGCCCTCTTTCCGGATGACGGAAAGCAGTCCGTAGGCGGCCGGTTCCATATCCGGGTGGACCTCGCGGGACAACTGGTTGGAGATTGCCCGGGCCCGCCGCCAGAACAGGCTGATCTGGTGTTCCACGTTCTGCAGCGCGGAGTCCACGGTGTCCTCGGTCGGAGTGCTGCCCGGCAGGGCGTCGGGGGAGTTGCTCATGGCAACAATTCTAGGGTCCGGCGCATGAGAGAATCTTCCGATGCGATTGAGCGACTATTGGCGGCTGATGGACGACGAGTTCGGTGCGGGCTATTCCCGCGTCCTGAGCAGCACCTTGGTCCTGTCCGGCGTTGGCGGCAGGACCGCAGACCAGGCCCTGGCCGCCGGCGTGGAGCCCCGCAGGGTGTGGCTCGCCCTGTGCGACGTCCAGGATGTGCCCGCGGAGCGACGGCTCGGCAGGGACATTAAACCGCGTCGCGACTAGCAGCCACACCCGGTTTTTCGGCTGACACGCCGGGAAGTTGTTCGAATACCTGTTCGGATATGACTATGATTTTTACAGCGGGTTATCCACATAGCCGTTGTCATCCGGCCGGAATGTCAGTGGGTCCCCTTAGCGTCAGAGATGACCAATAAACGGCCGCGAAGGCCACCATCGAGAAAGCATTAGAGGTGTCAACCATGGCGGCAGCCCCGGATCGTGCAAAAGCGCTGGAAGCAGCACTGGCCCAGATTGACAAGCAGTTCGGCAAGGGCTCTGTCATGCGCCTGGGCGACGAAGTCCGTGCCCCTATCGAAGTCATTCCCACGGGCTCCATCGCCCTGGACGTCGCCCTGGGAATTGGCGGCCTTCCCCGCGGCCGGGTCATCGAAATCTACGGGCCGGAATCGTCCGGTAAGACCACCGTCGCGCTGCACGCTGTAGCCAGCGCCCAGCGTGCCGGCGGCATCGCAGCCTTCATCGACGCTGAGCACGCCCTGGACCCGGACTACGCAGCCAAGCTGGGCGTGGACACGGACGCCCTCCTCGTATCGCAGCCGGACACCGGTGAGCAGGCGTTGGAGATCATGGACATGCTGGTCGGCTCAGGCTCGCTGGACATCGTGGTCATCGACTCCGTGGCAGCCCTGGTGCCCCGCGCCGAAATCGAAGGCGACATGGGAGACAGCCACGTCGGCCTGCAGGCCCGCCTGATGAGCCAGGCGCTGCGTAAAATCACCGGACGCCTGAGCCAGACCAAAACCACCGCCATCTTCATCAACCAGCTGCGTGAAAAGATCGGTGTCTTCTTCGGTTCTCCCGAAACCACCACCGGTGGTAAGGCCTTGAAGTTCTACGCGTCGGTCCGCATCGACGTCCGCCGGATCCAGACCCTCAAAGAGGGTGCCGATTCGGTGGGTAACCGGACCAAGGCGAAGATCGTCAAGAACAAGATGGCACCGCCCTTCAAGATTGCCGAGTTCGACATCATCTACGGCCAGGGCATCTCCCGCGAAGGCGGAATCATCGACATGGGCGTGGAGCACGGCATCATCAAGAAGTCCGGCTCCTGGTTCACCTATGACGGTGACCAGCTGGGCCAGGGCATGGAGAATTCCCGCCGGTTCCTGCGCGACAACCCCGAACTTGCGGCCGAATTGGAACGGCTCATCAAGGAAAAGCTGGGCGTCGGAGTCAAGCCCGCTGACGCGGAGTCCAAAGAGGATTCCCCGAAGCTGAAGGCCGTCGACGGGTTCTAGCAGTTGACTGGCTTCGAAAAACGCCGGGGTGGGTCCGCAGGGACCCGCCGCCGGCGGACCGGCAGCCCTTCGGCAGGCCCGGAGGAAACGGAACCCGCCGCCGATTCCGATTCCGGTTCGCCGGGATTCGGCGACCGCGAGCCCGACCCGGTTACCGTGGCGCAGACCATCGTCTACCGGCAGCTCACTGTGTCGGCCAAGAGCCGGCTCCAGCTGGCCCGGAAGCTCGCCGAACGGAATATTCCTGAAGACGTTGCTGAATCGGTGCTGGACAAATTCGAGGATGCCCGGCTGATCGATGATGCCGAGTTCGCCAACATGTGGGTCCGCAGCCGCTCGCAATCACGCAAGCTGGCGAAGGGTGCACTGCGCCGGGAACTGGCAGATAAGGGCATCGACGAGGAATCCGCTGCTGCGGCACTGGAGCAGCTCTCCGACCAGGATGAGGAGGAAGCTGCCCGGGCCCTCGTCGAACGCAAGCTACGTCCCGGCACGGACCTCGAGGACCGTGCAGAGCGGGACAAGGCCACCAGGCGGCTGGCGTCGATGCTGGCCCGCAAGGGATACCAGCCGTCCCAGGCCTTCCGCATCGTCGGCGAGGTCCTGGACTCCCGGTCCGGCCAGTGCGGCGAAGACTGACGGGCCGCGCCGCAACCAACTGCGTAGGCCCGGATAGTCGGCCCCTTCCTGGCCCGGGACTCCGAGAGCCAGCCCCAACCTTGCACAGCCGGTACCCTTAACAGGTGAGTTTGACCATTCCTTCCCCTTTTTCCGGCGCCCCCACCGAAGAACCGGTGTCAGGCCTGCCACATGAAGCCACACCACGTACCTACCAGGTGCGCACCTTCGGCTGCCAGATGAACGTCCACGACTCCGAGCGGATGGCCGGGATGCTTGAGGACGCCGGTTACGTCCCCGCGGACGGTGACCGGGCCGACGTCGTTGTCTTCAACACGTGCGCCGTGCGTGAGAACGCGGACAACAAACTTTATGGAAACCTTGGAATCCTGGCGCCCGTCAAGGCCGCGAACCCGGGTATGCAGATCGCAGTCGGCGGCTGCCTGGCCCAAAAGGACCGCGAAACCATCCTGAAGAAGGCCCCGTGGGTGGATGCTGTTTTTGGTACGCACAACGTCGGTGCACTCCCGGCGCTGCTGGAACGGGCCCGGCACAATGACGAAGCCCAGTTGGAAATCCTGGAATCGCTGGATGTGTTCCCCTCCACGCTTCCCACCAAGCGTGACTCCGTCTACGCCGGCTGGGTCTCCATCTCCGTCGGCTGCAACAACACCTGCACGTTCTGCATCGTGCCGGCGCTGCGCGGCAAGGAAAAGGACCGCAGGCCCGGCGACATCCTCGCCGAAATCCAGGCTCTCGTGGACGACGGCGCCATTGAGGTCACCCTCCTGGGGCAGAACGTGAACTCCTACGGAGTGGAATTCGGGGACCGCCAGGCGTTCTCCAAGCTCCTGCGCGCCTGTGGCGATATCGAGGGACTGGAGCGCGTCCGCTTCACCAGCCCGCACCCCGCAGCCTTCACGGACGACGTCATCGACGCCATGGCGGAGACTCCCAACGTCATGCCGCAGCTGCACATGCCGCTGCAGTCCGGCTCCGACAGCATCCTGAAGGCCATGAAGCGGTCATACCGGTCCACGAAGTTCCTGGGCATCCTGGACAAGGTCCGCGAGAAGATCCCGCACGCAGCCATCTCCACCGACATCATCGTCGGCTTCCCGGGCGAGACCGAGGAGGACTTCCAAGCCACGCTGGACGTTGTGGAGAAGTCGCGGTTCGCTACTGCCTTCACTTTCCAGTACTCCAAGCGCCCCGGCACCCCGGCCGCTGACCTTCCGGACCAGCTGCCCAAGGCCGTGGTCCAGGAACGCTTCGAGAGGCTGACGGCCCTCCAGGACAGGATCGCCGCGGAAGAAAACAAAAAGCAGCTGGGCCGCCGCGTGGAGGTCATGGTCACCGCGCAGTCCGGGCGGAAGGCAGAAGAAACCCACCGCCTGTCCGGACGTTCACGGGACCAGCGGCTGGTGCACTTCTCCGTCCCCGACGACGCCCCGGCACCCCGGCCTGGCGACCTCGTCACGGTCACCATCACGGACGCCGGCGCCTTCCACCTCATCGCGGATCCCGTACCCGGGGAGTACAGCCTGCGCCGCTCCCGCGCGGGTGATGCCTGGGACAGGTCCCAGGCCGAGTCCTGCGGTGTCCCCGCACCGGGTACCGGTGACGGGCGCAAGGGCGTTTCGCTTGGCATGCCATCGCTGCCCGTGCGCACTTCCTGATCCGTGGGCACCCCGCCCGTCATCGCCGTCGTCGGTCCCACCGGGTCCGGGAAATCCGATCTTGCCGTCAGCCTGGCCCTTGAACTGGACGGCGAAATCATTAACGCCGATGCCATGCAGTTCTACCGCGGCATGGACATCGGAACCGCCAAGATCACCCCGGCCGAGCGCCGGGGCATAACGCACCACCTCCTGGACATCCTGGATGTCACCCAGGAAGCCAGCGTCTCGGACTTCCAGCGGCAGGCGCGGCAGCTGATCGGGGACATCCATGCCCGGGGGAAGCGGGCCATCCTGGTGGGCGGCTCCGGCCTTTACGTCCGCGCCGCCCTCGACGTCCTCGAATTTCCCGGGACGGACCCGGATCTGCGCCGCTCCCTCGAAGCTGAGCTGGCCGCGCACGGTACGGCGCACCTGCGGGCCCGCCTCCAGGACGTGGACCCGGCCTCGGCCGAACGGCTGAACGATGACCGGCGCATCATCCGCGCCCTGGAAGTCCATCAGCTCACCGGCCGGCCCTTCAGTTCCTTCATGCCCCGGCGGGAGTACTTCCAGCCTGCCGTCCAGATTGGCTTGTCCGTTGACCGCGCGGCACTGCATGAACGGTTGGCCGCCCGGGTGCATGCCATGGTGGACACCGGATTGCTGGCTGAAGTCCGCCGGCTTGATGGACTGGGCCTGCGCACCGGAAAGACCGCGTGCCGTGCCTTGGGCTACTTGCAGTTCCTGCAGGTCCTCGACGGCTCCGCCACCGAAGCTGAGGCTGTTGAAAGCACCATCATCGCCACCAGGCAGTTCGCCCGCCGCCAGCTGACCTGGTTCCGCGCCGACCCCCGGATTACGTGGATCGACTGGCAGGACCCGGATTTGCTGGCCAAGGCCGCAGGCCTTTGCCGCCGGTAGCCTGAACGCGTCCGGTTTCCGGTGCCATTGGGCCTGCCGGTAGGCTTGACGGCATGGACGCAACCCTGACAGAGACCACCGGAACCGCCTTTCAAACGCTGGCCGGGCTGCGCTTCTCCAAAGGGCACGGAACCGGTAACGACTTCGTCCTGGTGGCCGATCCGGAGGGTGCACACACCATTGAGGCCGGCCACGTGGCTGCCCTGTGCAACCGGCACCTTGGCATCGGCGGAGATGGCCTGATCCGGGCCGTGCCGTCACGGTTCCTTCCGGAGGGCCGCGAGATCCTCGCCGCCAACCCCGAGGCCGAGTGGTTCATGGACTACCGGAACGGCGACGGCTCGCTGTCCGAAATGTGCGGCAACGGCGTCCGTGTCTTTGTCCACTTCCTCCGTGCTGAAGGGCTGATCGATCTTCCGGTGGGCGGCGCCCTTGCCATTGGCACCCGCGGCGGCCTGAAGACTGTGGTGCGCACCGCCGACGGCTATGCCGTGGACATGGGACCGTGGGAGTTCATTTTTCCCGGTGAGGCCACAGCGAAAGCCATGGACTCACTGGTGACCGCCGAAGGCCTGGAGGTCCCGCGCCCGGCCCTGTCAGTCAGCATGGGCAACCCGCATACCGTGGTTGCCCTCGCCGAACTCGCGGAGCTTGAAGCAACCCGCCTCTACACCGCCCCGGCCGTGGAACCGGTCCCGGCCAACGGAACCAACGTCGAATTCGTAGTTCCGTCCGAGCCGCTGGTCCTCGATGGCATCGGATCCGTCACCATGCGGGTCCACGAACGCGGCGTGGGGGAGACGCAGTCCTGCGGCACGGGAGCCTGTGCCGCCGCCGTCGCAATCCGCCACTGGGCCGGGGCTGGAGCCCCGGACGCCTGGCGCGTGAACGTTCCAGGCGGAGTCGTCGGCGTTAAGTTCTTTGCAGGCGCCGGCGGCCACGAACATGTGGAGCTCAGCGGCCCTGCCGTCATTGTGGCGTCGGGGACGCTTTCCTGACTTTCAATACGCGGAACGATTTTGATGTCGACTCCCGCGTCACCGTGAAGGACCCGCCGAGTTCTGCCATCAGCCAGCGCTGAAGCGAGTCCGAGCCCAGGTTCTTCTGGACCACTAGGTAGGCAGTCCCTCCCGGGGCCAGCCGGGGCAGCCACAGCTTCAGCAGGGAGTGCAGCTCATCCTTGCCGATCCGGATGGGCGGGTTCGACCAGATGGTGTCGAACCGCACCCCGGGATCCACGGCCTCCGGCGTGCTGGCTGCAACATTAGACAGGCCCAGCGCTGCGGCGTTCCCGTTGGTCAGGGCAATGCAGCGCTCGTTCACGTCCACGGCGTAGACCTGCGCATGAGGTGCCTTCAGCGCCATGGTCAGGGCGATGGGTCCCCAGCCGCAGCCGATATCCAGGAGGTTGCCGGTAGCTGCGGGTGCGGGAACCTCGGCCAGCAGAACGGCGGTTCCCTTATCGATTCCGTCCGGGCTGAAGATGCCGTTCGAGGTCTGCAGCGTCCGCGTTTCTCCGGCGAGTTCCACCGTCAGCGGTTTCCGGGTGAAGGGGCCGGCGGGCGATGCGCTGAAATAGTGTGCGGACTCCATAACTGGCCAGAGTAGTTCCCCTAGCAGCGTAATGGGAAACCGCGCCACGGCGCCTCTGTTAGTCTTGAGGGCATGTTCTTGATCTTCGAGTAGCCGGCACGGGCGATTGCCCGTCCCGCTCCCTTGTCCGCGGTGTCCACTCCCGCCAGCGATTCTGCCCACAGCGACGCAGGCTTTCCGCCTTCCGCTTGTGCACCGGACCAAACTCCACCGTTTGCTCCGGACGCCGGACAACACTCGAAGCTTGATTCGTCTGTGCTTCCTGCCGTGATGCCGGTCCCAACCCCCTCCGCCGCCTTTCCTTCGCGGCGCCCACATTGCCGCGGCATCGTTGCCCGGCGGCCAGTACAGGAGACACTGCATGACCGCAGCCCCTCAGCCCAGCGCGAATACTTCACCACATTCCACCGAACGGCACTATTCTGGAAATGCCGAAACTTCAAAGGAGACCATGACCAGCCAGCCCAACACCGGATCCGATCCAGCAGCCCAGGATATGAGCCCTGCGGAAATCCAAGCTGTCATCGACCGGATCCTCGCCAAGGACGTACCGGCCAACTCCAGGACGTCCGGCGGTGCCGGCGACGCGAAGGCGGTCCTCGGCAAGGCCCAGGCCATCTCCCACCTGGACGATGAGCACTCTGAATACGACGGCGACCAGCAAGACCTCGAAGAGCGGCGCGCCCTGCGCCGCACGGCAGGGCTTTCCACCGAGCTCGAAGACGTCACCGAAGTCGAATACCGCCAGCTGCGGCTCGAGCGCGTAGTCCTTGCCGGACTTTGGTCCGAAGGCACCCTGGCCGACGCCGAGAACTCCCTGCGGGAACTCGCAGCCCTGGCCGAGACCGCCGGCTCCGAAGTGCTGGACGGCCTCGTGCAGCGCCGTGCCAAGCCGGACCCCGGCACGTTCCTGGGCTCGGGCAAGGCCCTGGAGCTCAAAGACATTGTCATGTCCACGGGAGCGGACACCGTGGTGGTCGACGCTGAGCTGGCCCCTTCCCAGCGACGTGGGCTGGAAGACATCGTCAAGGTCAAGGTCATCGACCGCACCGGGCTCATCCTGGACATCTTCGCGCAGCATGCGAAGAGCCGCGAAGGCAAGGCCCAGGTTGAGCTGGCGCAGCTCGAGTACCTGCTTCCGCGCCTGCGTGGCTGGGGCGACTCTATGTCCCGCCAGGCAGGCGGCCAGGTGGGCGGTGCCGCCGCCGGCATGGGCTCGCGTGGTCCCGGTGAGACGAAAATCGAACTGGACCGCCGCCGGATCCGCACCCGGATGGCCAAGCTGCGGCGCGAAATCGCCGCGATGAAGCCTGCCCGGGAAACGAAGCGCGCCAACCGCCGTCGTAATGAAGTGCCGTCCGTAGCGATTGCAGGCTACACGAACGCCGGAAAGTCGTCCCTGCTCAACCGGTTGACCGATGCCGGGGTGCTGGTGGAGAACGCCCTGTTCGCCACGCTGGACCCCACCATCCGCAAGGCCGAGACCTCCGACGGCCTGGGCTACACCCTGGCCGACACCGTGGGCTTCGTCCGGTCCCTCCCCACCCAGCTGGTGGAGGCCTTCCGCTCCACGCTGGAGGAAGTGGCCGACTCGGACCTCATCCTGCATGTGGTGGATGTGTCCCACCCGGATCCTGAAGGCCAGATCGCCGCTGTGCGGAAGGTCTTCGGCGAGGTTGACGCCCGCAAGATCCCGGAGATCATCGTCCTGAACAAAGCCGACGCCGCAGATCCCTTCGTGGTGGAACGGCTGAAGCAGCGCGAACCGCGCCATGTGGTGGTTTCGGCGCGCACCGGCGAAGGCATCGCGGAACTGCTGAAGACCATCAGCGACTCGATTCCGCGCCCCGGGGTCAAACTGGAGCTCCTCATCCCGTACAACC
>Ga0160435_1000586_pt1 | contig 10990 bp, 9 predicted proteins | sample HID1973K_E0MG_FD_108213 | JGI IMG/M metagenome (GOLD analysis project Ga0160435, IMG submission 108213) | Enriched mosquito-associated microbial communities from UW Madison campus, WI, USA - HID1973K_E0 MG | ecosystem: Host-associated > Arthropoda: Insects > Digestive system > Unclassified ...
CGCGCACCTCACCCGAGACGTGCACGTACACCGATGCCGGCGCCACCGTCTCGGAGACGACCTCGGGCACCGTCTCCACGGCTGACTCCGCGCCGGTCCGGACGATCCCGATCGCGATGGTGACCGCAGCGACGACGACCACGAGGACGACAGCGGCACCGATCGCCAACCGACGTCGAGACCTCGGCACCGTCTGCGCATCCATGGCACGATCCTCGCGGCGTCGCACCATCCCCTCCGCAGCCGGCGAAGGGACGGTGGACGAACGACGATCAGAGGTCCGCAGTGGAGAAGACGCTCAGGAGACGGTGAAGCTCACGACCTTTGGCGCTCGCACGACGACGCGGGTGATCTCCTTGTCCCCGATCGCGCGGCTGACCTTCTCGTCGGCGCGGGCACGCGCCTCGAGCTCGTCACCGGAGATCTTCGCCGGCACCGTCAGGGTGCCGCGCACCTTGCCGTTGACCTGAACGACGGCCGTCACCGACTCCTCCACGAGCAGGGTCGGGTCCGCCTGCCGCCACGGGACGACACCCACGAACGGCTCGTATCCGAGGATCTCCCACATCTCCTCGGCCGTGTGCGGCGCGAAGAGGTCCAGGATCATCGCGACGGCCTCTGCGGCCTCGCGAACTGCGGCATCCGCGGGACCGGCTCCCGAGTCGATCGCCTTGCGGGTCGCGTTCACGAGCTCCATGAGGCGGGCGACGACGACGTTGAACTTCGACTGCTCGACGAGACCGACGACATCGGCCCACAGCCGGTGGGTCACACGGCGCAGCGCCGCGTCCCCCTCGGCCCAGACGACGTCGGTCGGGCTCGCCACATCGGATGCCACGCGGAGCGCCCGGGCGAGGAACTTCTGCGCGCCGGTGGTGGACACATCCTCCCAGTTGATGTCGTCCTCGACCGGGCCGGCGAAGGCGATCGCCACGCGCACTGCGTCGGCGCCGGGATCGGTCATGCTCGAGGCGAACTCCACGAGGTTGCCCTTGGACTTCGACATCTTCGAGCCGTCGAGGAGGACCATGCCCTGGTTGATCAGGCTCGTGAACGGCTCCGTGAAGTCCACGAGCCCCATGTCGAAGAGGACCTTCGTGATGAAGCGGGCGTACAGCAGGTGCAGAATCGCGTGCTCGACTCCTCCGATGTACGAGTCCACGGGCGCCCACTTCGCCGCCTCCGCGGTCGGGAAGGGCTGCGCGGCATCCGTGGGCGCCAGGAAGCGCAGGAAGTACCACGAGCTGTCCACGAAGGTGTCCATCGTGTCGGCATCGCGAAGCGCCGGCTCGCCCGTCTCGGGGTCGACGGTGTTCACCCATTCGGTGGCGCCGCCCAGCGGCGAGGTGCCCTTTGGCTTCAGGTCGAGGCCGGTGGCGTCGGGCAGACGGACGGGCAGCTGCTCGTCGGGCACCGGGACGATCCGGCCGTCCGAGGTATGGATCATGGGGATCGGGGTCCCCCAGAACCGCTGCCGGGAGATGAGCCAGTCGCGCAGGCGGTACGACTTCGCCGCACGACCGTTGCCCGCCGCCGAGAGCTCCTCGATCGCGCGGGTGATGGCGTTGCGCTTGGACAAGCCGTTGAGCGATCCGGAGTTGATCAGTCGACCGTCGCCGGTGAGGGCGACGCCGGTCCGCACCGGGTCGAGCGCCTCGAGGTCTTCGTCACCCAGCGGGTCGATCGGCACGCCGTCGTCGTCGAGCTCGATCACCGGGATCGCCCCGGTCACGGGCGCGGTCGTGTCGACGACCACCTTGACGGGCAGATCGAACGCCCGCGCGAAGTCGAGGTCTCGCTGATCGTGCGCCGGCACCGCCATGACGGCACCGTGGCCGTAGTCGGCCAGCACGTAGTCGGCCGCCCAGATCGGGAGGCGCTCACCGTTGATCGGGTTGATCGCGAACCGGTCGAGGAAGACGCCCGTCTTCGGACGGTCCGTCGACTGACGCTCGATGTCGCTCGACTTCTGGACCGTGTCGAGGTAGTCCTGGAAGCGCATCCGCACCGCACTGGACGACCCCGCGGCGAGCTCCGCGGCCAGGTCGGAATCGGGCGCGACGACCATGAAAGTCGCGCCGTGGAGCGTGTCGGGGCGAGTGGAGAAGACGCTGATCTTCTCGGTGCGCCCTTCGATCTCGAAGTCGATGTCCGCGCCGACGGACCGACCGATCCAGTTCCGCTGCATCTGCAGCACCTTGTGCGGCCAGAATCCCTCGAGCTGGTTGAGGTCGTCCAGCAGCCGGTCGGCGTACTCGGTGATCTTGAAGTACCACTGGGTCAGCTTCTTCTTGACGACCTCGGCGCCGCAGCGCTCGCAGTGACCGTCGACGACCTGCTCGTTCGCGAGGACCGTCTGGTCGTTCGGGCACCAGTTGACGGCGCTCTGCTTGCGGTAGGCGAGGCCCCGCTCGTACAGGCGCTGGAACAGCCACTGGTTCCAGCGGTAATACTCGGGGTCGCTGGTGTGGAGCACGCGGCTCCAGTCGTAGCTCGAGCCGAACTCGCGGAAGCTCTTCTTGTGCTGATCGATGTTGTTGTAGGTCCACTCGCGCGGATCCGAACCGGCACCGCCCTTGATCGCCGCGTTCTCGGCCGGCAGCCCGAACGAGTCCCACCCGATCGGGTTCAGGACGTTGTACCCGCGGTGCCGCCAGAAGCGCGCGACCGCGTCGACGTATGCGTAGTTCTCGGCGTGACCCATGTGCAGGTCGCCCGAGGGGTACGGGAACATGCCGAGGACGTACTTCCGGGGGCGAGTGTCTTCGTCGCCGCCCGCCCGGAACGGGTCGGCCTCAGCCCAGCGTGCCTGCCACTTCGTCTGGATGGCCGAGGAGTCGAAGGAGCCCGGCTCGGGGGTCGAAGCGTCGGTGGAGGTGCTGGAAGACACGGAGAACCAATCGTGCATGAGGTCGGGAGGGCGCGCGAAAGCGCCGTTCCAGCCTAGCGGACCCGGATTTCACCAGCCCGGCGGCAGCGCGCCACCGAGCGCGGCCAGCGGTCCGCGGGCTTTCACCCCGACCTCGGCGACCTCGTCCGCGGCGACCGAGCCCCAGGTGATCCCACCACCGGCGCCCACGTACGCGCCCTGGGGGTGGGTGACGATCGATCGGATCACCATCGCGAGATCCAGATCACCGTCCTCGCCGATCCAGCCGAAGCAGCCCGCGAACACTCCGCGTGGTGCGCCTTCGAGCCGGTGCAGGATCTGCATCGCCGATAGCTTCGGCGCCCCCGTCATGCTGCCGGCCGGGAACGCGGCATCCCACAGATCGCCGACTGTCGTGCTCTCGATCAGCCGGCCCGCGATGGTGCTCACCAACTGATGGACGGCCGGGTAGCTCTCGATCTCGAGCAGGCGTTCCGCGGCGACGGTGCCCGGTTCGCACACCCGCTGCAGATCGTTGCGCATCAGGTCGACGATCATGACGTTCTCGGCCTGCTCCTTCTCGCTGGCACGCAGCTCGGCGGCCAGCGCGGCATCCGTCACCGGATCGACGCCGCGGGGACGAGTGCCCTTGATGGGGCGGGTCCGGACGATGCCTCCCGAGACCTCGAGGAAGCGCTCCGGCGTGGCACTGAGCAGCGCCGTCCCGCCCGAGCGGATCATCCCGCCGTGATGCGAGGGGGTCGCCTTCCGCAGCCGCAGATAGGTCTCGAAGGGGTCGACGGATGCCGCGGTCTCGAAGCGCGTCGTCAGGCACAGCTGGTACGCGCGGCCCTCCCGGATCTCCTCACGGCACTGCGCGATGAGATCCGCGTACTCGGCGGCGTCGTGACGCGCCGTCACCTCCACCGTCGCAGCCGCGCCGGGGCGGGGGGCTCGCGCGCCCGCGGCCCATCCGTCGACCGTGGCGACGACGTCGGCGAGCTCGTCGGCCGGCGCGACCACGAAGACGCGGTGCTCCGCGTGATCGAACGCGACGAAACGATCGACGCGCAGCCAGCGATCGGCGATTCCGCCCTCGGATGCCGGTGCGCCCGCGTGGCGCGCGGCTGTGTCGTATCCCGCCCAGCCGACCCAGCCGCCGGCGAACGGGCCGAAGGGGCCCTCGTCCGCTCCACCGCAGACGACCGCCGTCGGCGTGGCCGCAGGTGTCCCCTCGCCGATCCAGCTCCACCCGTCCGCGGCATCCGGCCCGGCATCGAGCCAGAACGCGTGCTCCGCGTCGGCCCACCCGGCGGCGAACAACGCTGCCGGATCGACCCACCCCGGGCGCTCGAACGCGGAGAGTCGGGCCATCCCGACAGATTATCGGGGCATCCATCGGAATCGTCGGGGCATCCCCCAGGCGCCGTCGCCGGCGCTCGGTAGCCTGAAGGGGTGAACGAGTTCCTCACCTGGCTGCTCGACACCGTGCAGGATGTCGACCCCGTGGTGCGGACGATCGTCGCGGGTGTCGCGATCATGCTCGAGACGAGCGTGCTCGTCGGGCTGATCGTGCCCGGCGACACCATCGTCATCGTCGCCGGCACCGCGGTCGGGAGCGTCGGCGAGGGGGCGATCCTCGTCCTGACCGTGCTCGTGGGTGCACTCGTCGGAGAGAGCATCGGCTTCGCGCTCGGGCGCTGGCTGGGGCCTCGCATCCGCTTCTCGCGCTTCGGCGCGCTCATCGGAGAGAAGAACTGGATCCGCGCCGAGCTGTACCTCCGCCGCCGCGGCGGCGTGGCGATCTTCCTGTCGAGGTTACTCCCCGTCCTGCACTCCCTCGTGCCCCTCACCGTCGGGATGAGCGGCTACGCGTACCGTCGCTTCCTGGCGTGGACCCTCCCCGCGTGCGCCATCTGGTCGATCGCGTACGTCTCCGTCTCGGCCGCGGCCGCGGGGGGCTACCGGGAGCTCGCCGACAGCCTCCACTTCGCCGCCTACCTGTTCGTCGGCGTCATCGCAGCGTTCCTGGTGCTCGCGTACGTGATCAAGCGGGTCATCGCGGCACGGGAGGCCCGTCACCTCCGCACCGACGTTGTCAACTCCTCCGAGGGTGAAGCCGGCGACGTGAAAGACTGAAGCCGATGGCTTCTCCGACGACCCCCGAGACGAAGATCCTCTGGTTCGCGCGCCTCGAGTACCGCTTCCACGCCTGGCGTGAAGGGCGTGCGCGCGCGCGCGGACGGCGACCCACGGTCGCCCCGTTCCCCGGGTACGGCAGCACCGAGTGGGTGCGCGTGCTCGGCCGCGTGCTCATCCCCCCGAAGGTGAAACGACGCGAGCGCGGCGAGTACGCCGGCGTCCGCGGGTGGCGCAGCTTCGCCGCCGTCCCTATCGCGCACGCCACCGTCACGGTGACGATCGACGGCGTCGACCACGAGGTCGCCGCCGATCGCGGTGGTGTCGTCGACATCGTGCTGCCGGCGACCCTCTCCCCCGGGTGGCAGACGGTGACCATGCACGTGGAAGGCTCCGAGCCGGTGGAGGCCCGGGTGTTCATCGTCGGCGCCGACGTGCGCTTCGGTGTGGTGTCCGACATCGACGACACCGTGATGGTGACGGCGCTGCCGCGACCGTTCCTCGCTGCCTGGAACTCCTTCGTCTTGAACGAGCACGCTCGGCAGCCGGTTCCGGGCATGGCGGTCCTGTTGGAGCGGCTCATGCGGGACAACCCGGGCGCGCCGATCCTGTACCTCTCGACCGGCGCCTGGAACGTCGCCCCCACGCTCGTCCGCTTCCAGCGCCGCCACCTGTTCCCCTCGGGGGCGCTCCTCCTCACCGACTGGGGGCCCACGCACGATCGCTGGTTCCGCAGCGGCAAGGCCCACAAGGAGGAGAACCTGCGCCGGCTCGCTCGGGAGTTCCCCGACATCGACTGGCTGCTGGTGGGCGATGACGGGCAGCGCGACGACGAGATCTACACCGCGTTCACCGTGGAGCACCCCGACCAGGTGTCGGCGGTCGCGATCCGGCGCCTCACCCCCGCCGAGGCCGTCCTGGCCGGTGGTCGCACGGCCGTCGACGACCACACCGCCGCAGGTGTGCCGTGGGTGACCGGGGACGACGGTTCGGAGCTGCTCGAGCGGCTGAGTGACGTCGGCGTCATCCGCGACGTCGCAGACCCCGCCTAGGCTGACGCCATGTGCGGAAGATTCGTCGTCGCGAACGTGGCATCCGAGTTGGTCGGCGTGCTCCGCGTCGACGTGGAGGGCGACGATCTGCCCGCGCCGTCCTACAACGTGGCACCGACCGCTCAGGTGGGCATCGTGCTCGATTCCGCCAAGACCGATCCACCCACCCGCCGTCTCGAATCGGCACGCTGGGGCCTCATCCCGGGGTGGGCGAAGGACCCCAAGATCGGGGTGAAGGCGTTCAACGCCCGCTCCGAGGAGCTCGAGGACAAGCCGATGTTCCGGCAGGCGCTCATCAAGCGTCGTGCCATCGTCCCGGCGACCGGGTACTACGAGTGGGCGACGATCGACGACGGCAAGGTGCCCTACTTCATCACGCCGGCCGACGGCTCGTCGATGCTGTTCGCCGGGCTCTACGAGTGGTGGAAGGATCCGCAGAAGGCCGAAGACGACCCCTCCAAGTGGCTCCTGTCCTTCACGATCCTCACCCGTGATGCGGTCGCCCCGCTCGGCTCCATCCACGATCGGATGCCGCTGTTCGTCGACGCCGACTTCGCCGACGCGTGGCTCGACACCGACGTGGACAATGTCGGAGACCTGCTGGATGCCGCGGTGGACGCGGCGCCGGCCGTCGTCGAAGGGCTGACGGACCACGAGGTCGGACGCGAGGTGGGGAACGTCCGTAACGACTCCCCCGACCTCATCCGACCGGTGTGACCGCTGCGGCCGCCTATCCTCGTCAGGTGACGACCACCGCCCGCCTCCGCCTCTCGCGCGCCGAATGGTCGGCCCGCGCCGCGGCGCACGAGCAGCGTGCCGACGCGCTCACCGCCGGTCGGCGCGCTCGGGTGCAGCGCGGGCAGACGCATCCCGTGGACGACTTCCTGTACACGTACTATTCGTACAAGCCGGGTCTCCTGCGCAAGTGGCATCCGGGGCGGGATGTGGCCCTGATGGATGCCGCTGACGCGCCCCACGCCGCCTGGCGCTGGTACCGCGTGGACGGCGAAAGCGTGGTCGCCGACGTGAACGCGTTCCTGACCGAGATGGAGCCGCTCGTCCGGGCGATCCGCGGCATCCTCGCCAGCACGCTCAGCCGAATCGGCTCGTATGGCTGTTTCGGCATGCACGAATGGGCGATGGTCTACCGGGACCGGGAGACGCGGCATTCGGTGCCGCTGAGGCTCGGGCACAGCGGAACCGATGCGGTCGTCGCGTCGCATGACCTCCGCTGCACGCACATCGACGCGTTCCGCTTCTTCACGCCCGACGCCACGCCGAAGAACCGCTTCGCGCCGGCACGCGAGACCCAGGCCGACCACGAGCAGCCGGGGTGTCTCCACGCCGGGATGGATCTGTACAAATGGGCGGTCAAGCTCGGCCCGCTCGTGCCGGGCGAGGTGCTGCTCGACGCGTTCGAGTTGGCCCGCGACATCCGCGAACTCGACATGCGCGCATCTCCGTACGACCTCCGCGACTGGGGCTATGAGCCGGTCGCGGTCGAGACGTCGGCCGGGAAGGCCGCGTACGTCGTCGCTCAGCGGGAGTTCACCGAGCGCGCTCAGCCGATCCGTCGCGCGCTTCTCGAGCGGATCGGCTGAGCGCAGGTCACTCCAGCTCGATGGTCGCGTCGGGGTTGTTCAGGACGATCATCGGGGTCACGGTCGCATGTCCCGCCGCCGCGATCCGGTCGCGATCGAACCGGACGAGCGGATCGCCGGTCTTCACGACGTCACCCGCCGCCACCAGCGTCTCGAAACCGTCGCCCTTCATCGAGACCGTGTCGATGCCGATGTGGATGAGGAGCTCGGTCCCGTCGTTCAAGCGGAGTCCGATCGCATGGCCGGTCGGGAAGACGCTCTCGACGGTGCCGTCGGCGGGCGCCGTGACGACGTCGTCCGTCGGCTCGATCGCGATGCCCGGTCCCATCGTGCCGTCCGAGAACATCTCGTCGGGCACGTCGCTCAGGGGGACGACTCGTCCGGCCACGGGGGCTTTCACCCGCACGACGGCCGGTGCGGTCGTGGCGACGGACACCGGGGCCTCGGCTCCGGCCGGAGCGGATGCCGCACGTCCCCGCCCGGCGATCACGTCCTCCATCGCATCTTTCACGAACTGCACGTTCAACCCGTAGACGACCTGCACCGATGTGCCCCCGGGGCGGATCGTGCCCGCAGCGCCCGCCCGTGCGAGTGCCTTGTCATCGACCTTGGACGTGTCCGCGACCTCCATGCGGAGTCGGGTGGCGCAGTTCTCGAGCTCGACGATGTTCGCGCCGCCGCCGAGGGCCGCGACGAACCGCTCCGCCGTGGCGTGGAAGTCGCCGCGAGGTGCGGCATCCGTCGTCTCGTCGTCGATGACCTCGTCGTCTTCGCGACCGGGCGTCTTCAGGTCCCAGCGGCGGATGATCCAGCGGAACACGACGAAGTAGACGGCGAACCAGAACACGCCCATCACGGGGATGAGCCAGGGGTTCTGTGCGAGCGGGTTCATCCAGCTCAAGACGAGGTCGATGAAACCGCCGGAGAATCCGAAGCCCATCCGCACCGGCAGAAGCGCCGAGACGAACAGCGAGATGCCCATGAACACGGCATGCACGAGGTACAGCCACGGGGCCAGGAACATGAACGCGAATTCGAGCGGCTCGGTGACGCCGACGAAGAACGACGAGATGGCGCCGGAGAGCAGGATGCCGGCGGTGACCTTGCGCCGCGTCGTCTTCGCCGTCACGTACATCGCCAGAGCAGCACCCGGGAGACCGAACATCATGATGGGGAAGAACCCGGTCATGTACTGACCGGTGACCCCGTAGACACCATCGCCCGAGGACCCCTGCAGGAAGTTGTTGAGGTCGTTGATTCCGGCGACGTCGAACCAGAACACGGAGTTCAGGGCGTGGTGCAGGCCGAGCGGGATGAGCAGGCGGTTGAAGAAGCCGTACAGGCCTGCACCGACCGGCCCGAGGGTGACGATCCATTCTCCGAAGCTGACGAGCCCGCCGTAGACGAACGGCCACACGAACATCAGCGCGACGGAGAGGACCAGGGAGGCGCCGGCAGTCACGATCGCGACCGATCGACGCCCGGAGAAGAACGACAGCGCGTCGGGAAGCTTCGTGTCGCGGAAGCGGTTGTAGCACCAGGCGCCGATGAGACCGCAGATGATGCCGACGAAGACGTTCTGGATGTTGGTGAACGCGAGGTCGACATCCTCTGCTGCGGCGCCGGTGAGAGCGCCGATCGTGGTCGGGCTGAGCATCGTCGTGACCGTGAGCCACGACACGAGGCCTGCGAGAGCCGATGTGCCGTCGGATTTCTTCGCCATGCCGATCGACACACCCACCGCGAACAGCAGCGCGATGTTGCTGAGCAGGGCGCCGCCCGCCGCGGCGAGGAACGCCGACGCGACGTTGTCGTCGCCGCCGTTCGCGGACTTGATCCAGTAACCGATGCCCGAGAGGATCGCCGCGACCGGCAAGACGGCGACCGGCAGCATGAGTGATCGACCCAGCCGTTGGAAGAACTTCATCGTGACTCCCGTCCCGGCTCCCCCGATGGAGCCCTGCCGAGAGAGTACGCCTCCGAGGCTCGCAGCACCGGGACGTCCACGCGCGTCGGAGCCGGGTCAACCCTCTCGCGCCTGCCGCTTCGCGAGCGCAGGATGAGGGGGACGAAAGGATGACTCATGACTGACGCACCCACATCGCCCGAGAACCTGGAGCGCTTCGCGGCCGGCGAGGGCGAGCACCTGCCACCGGCACCCGAAGGCGCCCCGGCCGGTCCTGACGACCCCGAAGCGGCGTTCACTCCTCCGCCGGGCAACACGCCGTACAGCGCCCGCACCGCAGTGGACGACAATCGGACGCCCGAAGACGAGACCGTCATCGACCCGAGCTGAACCGAGGAGTGGCCGGAAACCACAAAACCCCCGGAGAACCGGGGGTTTTCGTGGACCTGAGGGGACTCGAACCCCTGACCCCCTGCATGCCATGCAGGTGCGCTACCAGCTGCGCCACAGGCCCTTGGTCGCCGCTCGCGGCAACCCATTCAGCTTACTACACGTGAACGGGTGCTTCGAACGCAGGTGGGCGACTCAGTCGGACGTTGCGCTCTCGGACACTCCGACGGGGATGATCGGGCAGTCCTTCCACAGCCGCTCCAGCCCGTAGAAGACGCGCTCCTCCTCGTGGAACACGTGGACCACGAGATCGCCGAAGTCGAGCAGGATCCAGCGGGCCTCGCTTCGTCCCTCACGGCGGAGCCGCTTCTGACCCGCCTCCAGCATCCGCTCCTCGACCTCGTCGGCGATCGCCGCGACGTTGCGCTCACTGGAACCGGTGACGAGAAGGAAGGCATCGACGAGCGGCAGCGGCTCGGACACGTCGAAAGCGACGAAGTCCTCCCCGCCTTTGCTGTCAGCCGCCGCGGCGGCGATCCGCACGAGCTCGTGCGTGTGTTCGGTGGCAACCATCAGAAGACTCCATTCACGACGGCCAGAATCAGGACCGTCGCCAGCGCGAGGGCGAGAGCACCGGCGGTGATCGCCAGTGTCATCATCAGCCGACTGCCCTTTTCGGGCGCCGGCGGACGGATGATCTCGTCCGCGCTCTTGATCGTGCTGATCGCCGAGCTCGCGGCGATCGGGGTGGGTGAAGACGCGGGAGGGAGCTCCCCGTCGATGAGCGCCGCGTCGAGGTCTTTGCCGTCCTGCGATCCGGGCACGGCTCCGGTGGAACCGTAGTTCTCCGGAAGCGAGTAGCTGCCGGTGATCAGCAGCTCACCCGTACCCATGATCGGAACGGACAGCGACCCCGTCTCGGGTGTCTGCGAAAGGATCAGCGCGTTCGGGGCCGAGCTCGAGCCGCCACCGCCGCGAGCGAGAAGGTGATCGAAGGATGCCGGCAACTCGACATCGCCCGGATCGCCGGACA
>Ga0160435_1000588_pt1 | contig 10941 bp, 12 predicted proteins | sample HID1973K_E0MG_FD_108213 | JGI IMG/M metagenome (GOLD analysis project Ga0160435, IMG submission 108213) | Enriched mosquito-associated microbial communities from UW Madison campus, WI, USA - HID1973K_E0 MG | ecosystem: Host-associated > Arthropoda: Insects > Digestive system > Unclassified ...
GCCGCCCAGTTGCGCCAGCACGGTGGCGTGCCCGATCCAGGTCACGGCCGGCTGCATGGCGGCGCCGGCGCGCGCATTGGCGGCCAGAAAGTCCAGCTCCGGCGCCTGCTGCGGAATGGGTTCGCGCGGCGGCCGTGGAAGGCCCTGGCGCCGCGCCTCGCGCTTCCAGCGCAGCACCTGCGCCAGCGACTTGCCGCTGAACTCGATGTAGTTGTTCTGGAAGCCGCCGACGCGGTGGTGCGGCTTGCGGGCGGGATCGTCAGGCGGGGTCATGAGCCCGCCAGCGCGGCCGGGAGGGAAAGGGCTGGCACCTCAGCGCAGGCGCACCGGTGTCGCGCGCCAGGCGTCCAGGTCGATCAGCGAGCCGGGCACCGTCAGCAGGCGCAGCGCCTCGCCGGCGCTCAGGTCCAGTTCGGTGGCGAAGTAGCGGATCTTGCATTCCCCGATCATGATCTCGTCGCCGTTGACCAGGTCGTGCGAGAGCACTTTGCGCCCGTTCACCAGCACCCCGTTCTGGCTGGCCAGGTCCTTCAGCGTGACCAGCGCGCCGTCCATGATCACCACCGCGTGCCGGCGGCTGACGCGCTCCTGCGTGATCACGATGTCGTTGTCAGGCGAGCGCCCGATCTGCGTCTCGACCTGCGTCAGAAGGACTTGCCGGGCTTTGTTCGGCTCGGCGAAAAGAATCAGTTTGGGCATGGGTTCGGGCGTCGGAAGATGGGCTGAGCGCGCCGGATTCTAGCGACGCCCGTCTACTTTCCGATTACTTCCCGCCTTGCTACTCCTTGACCGACCCGGTCAGCCCCGACACGTAGTACTCGACGAAGAAGGAATAGACGAAGGCGACGGGCAGCGAGCCCAGCAGCGCGCCGGCCATGAGCGGGCCCCACTGGTACACGTCGCCCTGCACCAGCTCGGTCACCACGCCGACCGGCACCGTCTTCACTTCGGACGAGGAGATGAAGGTCAGCGCATAGATGAACTCGTTCCACGACAGCGTGAAGGCGAAGATGCCGGCCGAGATGAGCCCCGGCACCGCCAGCGGCAGCACGATCTTGACCAGCACCTGCCAGCGGCTGGCGCCATCGATCTGCGCGCACTCCTCCAGCTCGGCCGGAATGGAGCAGAAGTAGCCCATCAGCAGCCAGGTGCAGAACGGGATGAGGAAGGTCGGGTAGGTCAGGATCAGGCCCCAGCGGGTGTCGAACAGGCCGAGCTGAAACACCACGTTGGCCAACGGAATGAACAGGATCGAGGGCGGCACCAGGTAGGCCAGGAAGATCGCGAGCCCGACGTGCTTGGCGCCGCGAAAGCGCAGGCGCTCGATGGCGTAGGCGGCGAACACCGAGGCCACCAGCGAGAAGCCGGTCGAGATGACCGACACCATCACGGTGTTCCACAGCCACTGCGGGTACGAGGTCTCGAACAGCAGCTTGTGGAAATGCGACAGCGTGGGCGCGATCACCCAGAACGGGTTGCCTTCGCGCGAGAGCAATTCGGCCTCGGGCTTCACCGCCGTGATGGCCATCCAGTAGAACGGGAACAGCAGCACGATCAGGAACACCACCAGCGGCAGGTAGACCGTCACCACCTTGCGCGGCAGCGAATCGAGAAAGCCCATGCCGACCGCGTCGATCTTGTTTTCCTTGCTCAATGCAGTCTCCCGGCGCCGTGCGCTTGTCGCGTGCTCATCGATCGCTCCCGCCTTGTTGCCAGGCCCGGCGCTGCAGGCCGAAGAAGCTGAACAGCACGCAGGCCAGCAGGAAAGGCACCATCGCAATGGCGATGGCGGCGCCCTCGCCCAGCGCCCCGCCCGAGATGGCGCGCTGGAAGGACAAGGTCGCCATCAGGTGCGTGGCATTGAGCGGGCCGCCGCGCGTGATCACGTAGATCAGCTGGAAGTCGGTGAAGGTGAACAGCACCGAGAAGGTCATCACCACGGCGATGATCGGCGTCAGCAGCGGCAGGGTGACGTGGCGGAACTGCTGCCAGCGCGTGGCGCCGTCGATCGCCGAGGCTTCGTAGAAGGTCGGCGAAATGGTCTGCAGGCCGGCCAGCAGGGTGATGGCGACAAAGGGCACGCCGCGCCACACGTTGGCGATGATCACCGCGATGCGCGCGTTCCAGGGCGAGCCGAGGAAATCGATGTAGGTGTCGATCAGCCCCATTTTCACCAGCGCCCAGCTGATGATGGAGAACTGCGAGTCGTAGATCCACCAGAAGGCAATCGCCGACAGCGCCGTCGGCACGATGTAGGGCAGCAAAATGACGGCGCGGAAGAAGGTCTTGAAGCGGATGTTCTTGTTCAGCAGCAGCGCCAGCCACAGCCCCAGCAAGAACTTCGCGATGCTTGCCACCACCGTGTAGAAGATGGTGTTGAACAGCGCCAGCCGCGTCACCGCGTCGTGCCACAGGTATTCGTAGTTCTCCAGCCCGACCCACTCGCCGGCGCGCCCGACCTTGGCGTCGGTGAAGCCCAGCCAGGTGCCCAGCCCGAGCGGATAGGTGAGAAACAGCAGCAGCAGCAACGCCGCCGGCGCCATGAACAGCAGCCCCAGCGCGTTGCGACTGTTCTCCAGCCTTGCCAACATCTTCATGCGTGAACCAGTAGCTAAACAGGCATGGGACGCGGCATGCGCCGGCCCGGAACAACCGCGGTGCCGGCCCACCCGATGGTGGGGCGGCACCACGGCGGCGGATCAAACCTTGTAATAACGCTCAGCGCGCTTTTGCGCGCGCTCGGCCGCCTCCTTCGGCGTCTTCGAGCCACTGGCGGATTCGGCCACCATGTTCGCAACGATGAAGTCGGCCGCGGCGCCGGCCGAGGCATAGCCCAGCTTGCCGTCGAAGCCGGCCGGCCGCAAGTTCTTCACCGAGTCGCGGTAGGGCGTGTTCTTCGGGTCCGAAGTCCAGATCGGGTTCTTCTCGTAGTCGGCCAGCGGCTGCGCCACGTAGCCGCCGCAGCCCTGCAGCCAGTCGTCGAACTGCGGGCGCTCCATCATGAAGCGCAGGAATTCCTTGGCCGCATTCGGGTACTTGGTGTACTTCATCGCCATCTGGTTGAAGAACAGGTGCGACTCGGTCGGCTTGCCCACCGGCCCGATCGGGAACACAGCGTGGTTGATGTCGGCCGCCATCTCCTTGATCTTCGGGTCCTGCGAATTCTTGGCCGCGTAGTAGACCGAGATGCCGTTGTTGGTGACGCTGATCTGGCCGTCGAGGAAGGCCTTGTTGTTGTTCGGATCGAGCCAGGACAAGGTGCCCGGGATGAAGTTGGCGTACAACTCCTTGCCGTATTCCAGCGCCTTGATGGTTTCCGGGCTGTCGATCACCACCTTGTTGTTCTTGTCGACCAGTTGGCCACCGAAGGCCCACATCAGCCAGTTGCACCAGGTGCTGTCGCCCGTGGCGTTGCCCAGCGCCATGCCGCCCGGCGTGCCCTTTTCCTTGAGCGCCTTGTACAGCTTGAGGAAATCATCGGTGTTCTTCGGGAAGACATCGAAGCCGGCCGCCTTGACCATGCTCTCGCGATAAACGATGAGCGAACCGAAGGCGCCCAGCGGCAGGCCGATCCACCACTTGCCGTCGGGCCGCATGAAGGCCTGCGCGGCGGGATACCAGCCGCCGTATTTCTTGCCCAGGTACTCCGCCAGGTCGGTCACGTCGAGCAGCTTGTCGGGGTACAGGTTGGCGTCGTCGTTGGTCGACAGGATGATGTCCGGCCCGGCGCCGGTGTTGGCCGCCACGGCGGCCTTCGGGCGCACGTCTTCCCAGCCCTCGTTGTCGACCCGCACCTCGACGCCGGTGGCCTCGGTGAATTTCTTGACGTTGGCCATGTAGGCGTCGATGTCGCCCTGCACGAAGCGGCTCCAGCGCAGCACGCGCAGCTTGGCGCCCTTCTCCGGCTTGAAGCTCAGCGACTGGGCGTAGGCGCCGGTCGAGAACAGTGCGGTGCCGGCACCGAGCGATGCGGCAGCCGCCACGCCGGCCGAGCCCTCCAGAAACTTGCGTCGATTGAAGTCACTCATTCATGTCTCCTTGGAATTGAACGGACCGTCGAAAGAAGTTCAGGCAGCCAGCCGCTCACCGGTGCCTGCATCGAAAAGATGCGCGCGTTGCAGATCGGGCTGCAGGTGGATCACCGTGCCCGGCTTGAAATCGTGCCGCTCGCGGAACACGGCGGACAGCTCGGTGCCCTCGTGGCGGCAGGCGACGAAGGTGTCCATGCCCGTGGGCTCCAGCACCGCCACGCGGGCCGGAATGCCGCCCTCGCTGGCCAGCATCAGGTGTTCGGGCCGGGTGCCGTAGACCACCGGCTGGCCGTCGACGCCGCCGGCGTGCAGCGGCGCGTCGAGCCGGGTGCCGTCCTGCAATTCCACCTGCGCGCCGGCGCCGTTGCGGCGCAGCGTGCCGGGCAGGAAGTTCATCGCCGGCGAGCCGATGAAGCCGGCCACGAACTGGTTGGCCGGCAGGTCGTACAGGTCGAGCGGACTGCCGGTCTGCTCGATGCGCCCGTCGCGCATCACCACGATCTTGTCGCCCATCGTCATGGCTTCGATCTGGTCGTGCGTGACGTAGATGGACGTGGTCTGCAGCCGCTGGTGCAGTTCCTTGATCTCGCTGCGCATCGCCACGCGCAGCTTGGCGTCGAGGTTGGACAGCGGCTCGTCGAACAGGAAAACCTGCGGGTCGCGCACGATGGCGCGCCCCATTGCCACGCGCTGGCGTTGCCCGCCCGAGAGCTGGCGCGGGTAGCGCTCCAGCAGCGGCGCCAGCGCCAGGATTTCGGCGGCGCGCGCGACCTTCTGCTCGATCACGCTCTTGTCGGTCTTGGCCAGCGCCAGCGCAAAGGCCATGTTGTCGCGCACCGTCATGTGCGGATAGAGCGCGTAGTTCTGGAACACCATCGCGATGTCCCGTTCCTTGGGCGGCAGGTCGTTCACGCGGCGTTCGCCGATGCGGATCTCGCCGCCGTTGATCTCTTCCAGCCCCGCGATCATGCGCAGCAGGGTGGACTTGCCGCAGCCCGAGGGGCCGACCAGCACGGTGAATGAGCCGTCGGCGATGTCGATGTCCACCCCATGCAGGATGGCAACCTCACCGAAATTCTTCTTGACTGCCTGGATCGTGACACTGGCCATGCACCGGAATCCTCATGTTGGCGAACCACAAGCACCCATTGGCCCTGGCGACCGGATGCAGCGGGGCAGTATCGACAGGGACCCGGCGACCCGCCATCAGGGCAAACCGGTAGGCGTTAACCCCTGAAAAATTTGTATGATGACCCGATAACCGTGCTGCAATCCGCCAAGCCTTCTCCCACGCCGATCCGCGCCGAACCCTTGCGTTTGCCAGCCGACCGGCTGTCCGACCGGCTCGCGTTGCGGCTGGCCGCGCTCATCGAATCGGGCGCGCTCGCACCCGGCGACCGCCTGCCGACCGAGCAGCAACTGGCTCTCGCGCACGGCGTCTCGCGCACCGTGGTGCGCGAGGCGGTGCACCAGCTCAAGAGCCGCGCGCTGGTCGCTTCGCGCCAGGGCTCGGGCGTGTTCGTCGCGCCGCGACCGGTGCACCAGCCGCTGGTGTTCGACCCTGCCGTGCTCGACTCGGTCGAGGCGGTGGTACACGTGGCCGAGGTGCGCCGCGTGCTCGAAGGCGAAATCGCCGCACTGGCGGCCGAGCGCGCCAGCCGCAGCCAGGTGGCGGCGCTGCGGCGCACGCTCAAGGCGATCGACGAAGCGGTGGTGGCCGGCGGCGACGGCGTGGCCGAAGACCTGGCCTTTCACCGCGCCATCGGCGAGGCGGCGGGCAACCCGCAATTCCGCCTGCTGATCGGCTTTCTCGAACAGTACCTGCGCGAAGCCATGCGCGTCACGCGCGGCAACGAGGCACGCCGGCCCGACTTCATGGCCGAGGTGCAGCACGAGCACCGCTCCATCGTCGAAGCCATTGCCGCGCACGACCCGGCCGCCGCGCGCCACCACGCGCTGCAGCACCTCATCCGCGGCCAGCAGCGGCTGGTCGAAGGCGGCGTCATTCCCAGCGGACCGCGCCGGCGCGCGGGCCGCAAACCCATCACCCGATCCAAGGAGAAAACCCCATGAAACTCATGATCACCGGCGGCGGCGGCTTCGTCGGCGCCCGCCTGGCCCGCACGCTGCTGCAACGCGAAACGCTGGCCGGCCGGCGCATCGAACAACTGGTGCTGACCGACATTGCCCCGCCCCCGGCCGACCTGCTGGCCGACAAGCGCGTGCAGGCGCGCACCGGCCCGTTGCTGGCGCAGGCCGAGGCGCTGCACAAGGAGGATTTCGACGGCATCTTCCACCTCGCCTCGGCCGTGTCGGGCGAGTGCGAGGCCGATTTCGACCTCGGCATGCGCTCCAACCTCGACAGCACGCGCGCCCTGCTCGATGCGCTGCGCGCGCGCCAGATGAGCGGCGCCCAGCCGACCCGGCTGGTGTTCTCCAGCTCCATCGCCGTGTTCGGGCCCGACCCCGGCGTGAAGTTTCCCGCGGTGGTGGCCGACGACACGCTGCCGACGCCGCAGACCTCGTACGGCGTGCAGAAGCTGATCTGCGAGCACCTGCTGTCCGACTACACGCGCAAGGGCTTCATCGACGGGCGCGCCGCGCGCCTGATGACGGTGACGGTGCGCCCCGGCCGCCCGAACGGCGCCGCTTCGTCTTTCTTCAGCGGCATCATCCGCGAGCCGCTGGCCGGGGTCGAGGCGATCTGCCCGGTCTCGCCCGACGTGTCGCACCCGGTCTCTTCGCCCGCGCGCACGGTCGACGGCCTGATCGCCGTGTACGAAGCCAGCCGCGAACAGTTCCAGGGCCGCACGGCACTCAACCTGCCGGGCCTGAACGTGCGCGTGAGCGAAATGCTCGACGCGCTGGAAGAAGTGGCCGGCAGCGCGGTGCGCGCGCGGGTGCGCTTCGAGCGCGACGAGCGCGTCGCCAACATCGTGGCCAACTGGCCGACCGGCGCCTCGGCGGCACGTGCCACGCGACTCGGCCTGAAGGCCGACAACAGCTTTGCCGACATCGTGCGCCAGTACATCGACGACTGCCGCGCACTGCCGAACGCCGACCAGACACTCAAGGGCCTGGCATGAGCACCAAGACCACCGCCAAGAAGCCTTCGCCCAAGTCCGCGCCCAAGGCGCCGCGCCGCAAGGCCCTCAAGCTGCGCTCGCAAGCCTGGTTCGACAACCCCGACAACGCCGACATGACCGCGCTCTACCTGGAGCGCACCATGAACTTCGGCCTCGGATTCGACGAGCTGCAATCAGGCCGACCGATCATCGGCATCGCGCAGACCGGCTCGGACATCGCGCCCTGCAACCGGCACCACATCGTGCTGGCCGAGCGCGTGAAGGAAGGCATCCGCGACGCTGGCGGCATCGCCTTCGAGTTCCCCATCCATCCGATCCAGGAAACCTGCAAGCGCCCGACGGCCGCACTCGACCGCAACCTGCAATACCTGTCGCTGGTCGAGGTGCTGTACGGCTACCCGATCGACGGGGTGGTGCTCACCACCGGCTGCGACAAGACCACGCCGGCGCAGATCATGGCCGCCGCCACGGTCGACATTCCTGCCATCGCGCTGAACTCGGGGCCGATGCTCAACGGCTGGCACGAGGGCGAGCGCACCGGCTCGGGCACCATCATCTGGAAGGCGCGCCAGATGATGGCCGCCGGCGAGATCGGCTACCAGGAGTTCCTCAAGCTGGTCGCTTCGTCGGCGCCCTCCACCGGGCACTGCAACACGATGGGCACGGCCTCGACCATGAACTCGCTGGCCGAGGCACTGGGCATGACGCTACCGGGCAGCGCCGCCATTCCCGCGCCCTACCGCGACCGCCAGGAGATGGCCTACATGACCGGCAAGCGCATCGTCGAGATGGTCCGCGAAGACCTCAAGCCGTCCGACATCCTGACGCGCGAGGCCTTCGAGAACGCCATCGTCGTCAACTCCGCGCTCGGCGGCTCGACCAACGCGCCGATTCACCTGAACGCCATTGCGCGCCACATCGGCGTGAAGCTGGACACCGGCGACTGGGAAAAGCACGGCTACAAGATCCCGCTGCTGGTGAACCTGCAGCCGGCCGGCGAGTACCTGGGCGAAGACTATTACCGCGCCGGCGGCGTGCCGGCCGTGGTGGCCGAACTGATTGCCAAGGGCAAGATCAAGCCCGCGCTCACGGCCAACGGCAAGACGCTGGTGGACAACTGCGAAGGCCGTTTCACCCACGACCGCAAGGTCATCTTTGCCTACAACAAGCCGATGATGAAGAACGCCGGCTTCCTCGATTTCTCGGGCAACCTGTTCGACTCGGCGATCATGAAGACCAGCGTGATCTCGCCGGAATTCCACACGCGCTACCTCGAGAACCCGGTCGACCCGATGGCCTTCGAAGGCCGCGCCATCGTGTTCGACGGTCCCGAGGATTACCACCACCGCATCGACGATCCGAAGATGAAGATCGATGAGCACTGCGTGCTCTTCATGCGCGGCGTCGGCCCCATCGGCTACCCCGGCGCGGCCGAAGTGGTGAACATGCGTCCACCGGCCTACCTCATCAAGAAGGGCATCCACGCCCTGCCCTGCATCGGCGACGGGCGCCAGTCGGGCACCTCGGGCTCGCCGTCCATCCTCAACGCGTCGCCGGAAGCGGCCACCGGCGGCGGCCTGGCGCTGCTGCGCACCGGCGACCGCGTGCGCATCGACCTGAAGAAGCGCACCGCCAACATGCTGGTCTCCGACGAGGAACTGGCCAAGCGGCGCGCCAAATTTGAAGCCGACGGCGGCTATCCGTACCCGCCGAGCCAGACGCCGTGGCAGGAAATCCAGCGCGCCATCGTCGGCGAGCTGAACGAAGGCATGGTGCTCAAGCCGGCCGTGAAGTACCAGCGCATCAACACCACCTTCGGGCTGCCGCGCGACAACCACTGAAGAAGCTTCTGCTGGCCAAGACGGCGGCGCCTGCCGCGCAACCCTGCAGCCCTGCGAAGGGGTTGCGCGAGGCCGGCATCACGCGGCCGCGCTGGCGGCCGGCCCCGAGGGTCGCAGTCCGTGCCGCTGCATCGTCGCCATCAGCCGCGCGCGATCGGGCGGCCCGCCCGCATTGACGATCTCCCCCATCTCGCGGAAATACCCCGCGCCGATGTCCGGCGTGTTGATCACCAGCGCGCGCGCCATGCCCGCGTGCGGATTGCTGAAGCCATGCGGCACGCCGGGCGGCGTGGCCATGCACTCGCCGGGTTGCAGGTCGCGTGTCTCGCTCCCCACCGTATAGCGCAGCGTGCCTTCCAGCACGCAGATGAACTCTTCGTTAGCGTCGTGGCTGTGGGGCGGCGGGACGTTGGAGCCGGGCGGCACGCGCAGTTCGAAGCAGCCGATCTGGCAGTTCATGCTGGGTTCCTGCAGATAGCGGATCTCGAGTTGGCCGACGCGGATGACCTCTTGCTCGGCGCGGGGCAAAGCATCATTCATGGCATACTCCTTAGTAAAAATATTTTACGATTAATTGTATAAATTCTTTACGAATGTTCAGCAGAAAGAAGAGCGACGAAGCCATCACGCCGCTGATTGGCTCCTTGCTGCGCCTGCCGCGCGAGCACGTGGTGGCACGCATGCTGGCCGAGGTCAATCGCCAGGGCTTCGATGTGTCCGAGGCCGAGCTCGGCATCTTCATGTACCCCGGTCCAGAGGGGCGGCGCCCGAGCGAGCTGGCTAAGCAATGCAACGCCTCGCGCCAGGCGATGAACTACCAGCTGGCCGGGCTTGAACGGCGCGGCTACATCGCGCGCGATGCCGGCCCGGCGCCAAACGCAACCGTCGTGCGCATGACGCCCAAGGGCCGGGAAATGCTGCGCCTGATGCGCGATTGCGTGGCGACCGTTGAGCGCGAGTGGATCGCGCACCTGGGCGAAGAACGCTTCAACGCGCTGCGCGATGCGCTGTACGACCTGTCCATCTGGCTCGGCAAGGTGCGCTGACATCCACGCCAATTGGATGAGAGCGGTCTGGCACCATCGGACCATGCCCATTGCCTTCAGTGCCGCCCTCTTCTGCCTCGTTCTGACCGTCTCCGACGGCGACACCCTCAAGGCCCGCTGCGATTCAGCCCGCAGCGGCGAACAACAGCGCACAGTGCGCCTGGCCGGCATCGACGCGCCGGAAAGCCGGCAGCCCTACGGCCAGCGTGCGCGCCAGGCGCTGGCCCGGCTGGCGCGCGACAAGCCGGCGCGCCTGCTGTGTCACGACACGCCCGACCGCTACGGGCGCAGTGTCTGCAAAGTGATGGTGGCGCCCGACAGTTGCCGGCGCGAGCCCTGCGCGCGAACGCTCGATGCCGGCCTGGCCATGGTCACGCTGGGGCTCGCCTGGTGGGAGCCGCACTACGCCCGTGAGCAGACACCGCAAGACCGCGGCCAGTATGAATTTGCGCAGGAAGAAGCGCGCGCCAAGCGCGCCGGCCTGTGGCGCGAGCCGCGGCCCGAACCGCCCTGGCAGTGGCGCCGCGCCCATCCGCACCCGGGCTGGCCGCCGCGCTGAGCGGCCTGCGCCAAGGGGCGCCCGCTCAATGGCGGGTGAAGAAGCCGCCGCGCCCGTTCAGTTCGCCCACGGCGGCCAGCGGCAGGCCGTAGCCCCGGCTGCGTTGTTGCAGGGCCGAAATGCCGGCCATCATCGCGGCCGAATAACTGGGCAGCGGCCCGGGGGCGCTGTCCACGGTGCGCGGCGTCACGCCGGCCCGCTCCTGCTCGAGCAGCATCCAGTAGAAGTGCCCGTCGATCGGCTCGTCAACGATCAGTTCGATGGTGTCGTGTTTCATGCTCTTTCCTTTCCTCTCGCGCTGCGCGCGTCCCTCCGCGATGGCTCGTTGCAACTCGGCCGGTGGCGCCCTTCCCGATGAACAGGAAAAGACACGCCGGC
>Ga0160435_1000589_pt1 | contig 10936 bp, 9 predicted proteins | sample HID1973K_E0MG_FD_108213 | JGI IMG/M metagenome (GOLD analysis project Ga0160435, IMG submission 108213) | Enriched mosquito-associated microbial communities from UW Madison campus, WI, USA - HID1973K_E0 MG | ecosystem: Host-associated > Arthropoda: Insects > Digestive system > Unclassified ...
AAGGACCTGCCGCCCGAAGTGCTGTCCGGCGCCCCCAGCGAAATGGGGATGGCCGCCGCGCCCACGGCCGCAGCGGCGCCGCTGCTGCCCGCCTTCGACCCGCGCGACAGCGAACCCGCCATGGCGATGCCGCAGGCCGTCAACGGCGCCGCGCCAGGCGCTGAAGCGGCACCGGCCGCGAGCTGGGAGAACGGCCTGGAGATCGAGGCGCAGGCCTTGCTCGCCGCCGGCCACCACGACGTGTGGGATGCCTTGTCGCGGCGCTTCGAATCGCGCCTCATCTTGACCGCGCTGGCCAACACGCGCGGCCGCCGCATCGAGGCAGCGCAGAAGCTGGGCATCGGCCGCAACACCATCACGCGCAAGATCGCCGACCTGCATCTGGACCGCGACGCGACGGACTGAGCAAACCGCTGCAGCAGCCGCCTTCGCTAAGGCAGCGCGGCGCCGCGCTGCGGATCGATGTGCTGGCGCAGCATGTCGATGAACGCGCGGATCTTGCGCGGCGGGTGGCGGGCGGCCGGAAACACGGCGTAGATGCCGCTCTCGGGCAGCCGCCAGTCGGGCAGCAGGCGCAGCAGCCGTCCTGCCTCGACGTCGGCCGCCACCGCGTAGTCGGGCAGCACCGCCAGGCCGCCCCCGGCCAGCGCGGCCGAGCGCACGGCATCGGCCGTGTTGGCCCAGAACGAAGCCTCGAATCGAAGCGCCTTGCGACGGCGGACGCTGCCGGTGCCGATGAAGTTCCACGCCAGCGGTTGCTGCAGCGCCGACAAGGCGATGAAGGGCAAGGGCGCCACGGCCTCCGGCGTCTGCGGCACGGCCACGTTGTCGAAGAAGTGCGGCGCGGCCACCAGCCATTCGCCAAAGCTGCCGACACGCGTCGCCTGCAGGCCCGAGTCGGCCAGCCGCCCGGCGCGCACCGCCACATCGATGCCCTCGGCCAGCAGATCGACCACGCGGTCGCCGCCCAGCAGCTCGATCCGCAAGGCCGGGTAGCGCCGGCGCAGCGCCACCGCCACCGGCGCCACCACCGTGGCGGCGTAGTCGATGGGCGCCGTGACGCGCAGGGTGCCGCGCGGTTCGGCATTGCTTTCGCCGGCGGCGGTGATGGCCGCCTGCGCGTCGCGCACGATGCGGCGGCTGGCCTGGTAGAAGTCTTCGCCGGCCTGCGTCAGGCTTTGACGCCGGGTGGTGCGCAGCAGCAGGCTGACACCGAGTTCGGCCTCCAGCCGCTGCAGATGCGTGCTCACCATGGTCTTGGCGAGCCCGAGCTGGCGCGCCGCCGCGGAGAGCGACCCGGCCTCGACCACCGCGGCGAACACCGCCAGCCGGTTCAGATTGACGTCGCCGAGTTTCTGCATGATGAATTGTCCATTCGCAGTGGACAGAATAAGCGTGATTGTCCAACTTATCAAAACACCGGCGCAGCCCTAGATTAGAGGCCTCAACCCAACGAAAGGAACGCGATCATGAACATCGCACTGATCGGCGCCACTGGCCAGGTCGGCTCCCGCATCCTGGCCGAAGCGCTGGCGCGCGGTCACCAGGTGACGGCCATTGCACGGAATCCGGCGGCGCTGGCAGCACGCCCCGGCCTGTCGCCGCTGGCGCTGGACGTGACCGATGCCCAGCGGCTGGCTGCAGCGCTGGCCGGGCACGATGCGCTCGTCATCTCCGTGAAGTACTCCGAAGTCGCGGCGGCGCCGCTGCTGGAGGCTGCCCGGCGCGCCGGCGTGCCGCGCGTGCTGGTGGTCGGCGGTGCCGGCAGCCTGCAGGTGGCGCCGGGCGTGGACCTCGTCGACACGCCGGAATTCCCGGCGCCGTACAAAGCGGAAGCGCTGGCGGCACGCGCGTTCCTGTTGCAACTGCGCGGCGAGCGGGTCATCGACTGGACCTTGCTCTCGCCCTCGGCCTTGTTGCAACCGGGCCCGCGCACCGGCCGCTACCGGATTGGCGGCGACCAGCTGCTGGTCGATGCCCAAGGCGCCAGCACCGTCTCGATCGACGACCTGGCCCATGCCCTGGTCGACGAACTCGAGCAACCCCGGCACAGCCGCAGCCGCTTCACCGTCGGCTATTGAGCGCGGCAAGGGCTGCGCACCTCAAAAGGAACGTCCATGTCCACCGTCCACACCTTCCATCGCCATGCCGACGTCGGCGGGCTGCGCATCTTCTACCGCGAGAGCGGGCCGCCGGAGGCGCCGGTGCTGTTGCTGTTGCACGGCTTCCCGAGTTCATCGCACCAGTACGTGCGGCTGATGGCAGCACTGGGCACGCGCTTCCGACTCATTGCGCCGGACCTGCCGGGTTTCGGCCACAGCGATGCGCCGGCGGCGCAATCGGCCGGCGGCACGCAACGCTACAGCTTCGACGAGCTCGCGCGTTGGATGGACGCGTTCTGCGAGGTGCTGGGGTTGCGCCGCTTCGTGCTGTACATGTTCGACTACGGTGGACCGGTCGGCATGCGCATGGCCGAGGCGCACCCCGAGCGCATCGCCGGCCTGGTGGTGCAGAACGCCAATGCCTACGACGAAGGGCTGAGCGAGATGGCGCGCGGGTTGGCAGCGCAGACGCCGGCTTCGCCCGACGGCGCGCAGTTCGTGCGCGGCATCCTCACGGCGGACATCACGCGCAGCCAGTACCTGATCGGCGCGCATCGCCCCGAGCAGGTGTCACCCGACGGCTGGACCCTGGACCAGCATTTCCTCGACCTGCCCGGGCGGGCAGCGATCCAGGTGGAGCTGGCGCTGGACTATCACAGCAACCTGGCGCTCTATCCGAAGTGGCAGGCCTGGTTGCGCGCGCACCGGCCGCCGGCGCTGATCCTGTGGGGCCGCAACGATCCTTTTTTCCTGGAGGCCGGCGCGCACGCCTACCTGCGAGACCTGCCGGACGCGCAGCTGCACCTGTTCGAGACGGGCCACTTCGCGCTGGAAGAATGCCTGGCCGAGATCGCGCCGCTGGTGGCGGCCTTTGCAGCGCGCGTCGAGGGCGCGGGACAGGGGCGCTGAACGGCCCCTTGCAAGGCCGGCGACGACATCTCTTGGCACCCCGAACGCAGGATGGCGGCCCGGGGCACGCGCATGTAGACTGCGCGGCGCGCGCGAGCGCCCGCTGGATTCGCCTCCACCATCAGCCTTCATGAGCCAAGCTGTTTCAATGCCCGATTCCACCGTATCGGCTCCCTTTGACTTTGCTTTCGGCCCCTACCGGTTGCTGAAGGACAGGCGCTGCGTTGTCACGGATGACACCGCCGTGCGGCTCGGCGGACGGGCCTTCGATCTGCTGGTGGCGCTGCTCGAACGCGCGGGCGAAGTCGTCAGCCGCCGCGAACTCGAGGAGCAGGTCTGGCCCCGGTCCGTGGTCGAGGAAACCAGCCTGCGCGTTCACATCTCGGCATTGCGACGGGCCTTCGGCGACGGGCAGCAAGGGCCGCGATGGATCGAGAACGTGCCCGGTCGCGGCTATTGTTTTGTCGCACCCGTGGTCCGTGGCAAGGCAGCCGCGCCTGCGGCCTCCGTGCTGCCAGCCCCGCGCAGGATCGCGCCTGCGATCCCGGCGCGGGTCATTGGCCGGACCGAAGCCCTGGACAAGCTCAAGCTGCACCTGCAGACCCATCGGCTGGTGACGATTGCAGGGCCGGGCGGCATTGGCAAGACGACGCTGGCGCGCGTGCTGGTCGGCCAGTGCAGCAACCACTATCAGCAAGGCGCCGTGTTCGTCGACCTGGCGCCCGTGCAGGATGGCGCGCTGGTGCCAGCGACCGTCGGCAGCGCGCTGGACCTCGTGATTCCGGTGCAGGACGCCCTGCAGTCCCTGACGACGTCGCTGCGCGACGCCAACGTGCTCATCGTGCTGGACAACTGCGAGCACGTCGTCGACGCCACGGCGTGCCTGGTCGAACAGCTGTTGGCCCAGACGTCCGTGAAGATCCTCGCGACCAGCCGCGAGGCCATCAACCTGGACGGCGAGTGCACGCACCATCTGGTCCCGCTGGCGTTGCCCCGTCCCGACGAATCCCTCAGTGCACAGCAGGCCATGCGCTTCTCCGCCGTGGAACTGTTCGTCGCCCGTGCGGCTGCCGCGAGCGAGCAAGGCTTCAGCTTGAGCGACCACAACGTGGGCGATGTCTGCCAACTCACGCGCCAGCTCGACGGCCTGCCGCTGGCGCTGGAGCTCGTGGCCGCAAGGGTGCCCAGCCTCGGCGTGCGCGAACTCAGCTCGCGCATCGGCAGCCATCTTTCGCTCGTGGCGCGCGGACGACGCAATGCACCCGCGCGCCACCAGACCCTGGCGGCCATGCTCGACTGGAGCTACCAGCTGCTGCCCACCCCGCAACAGATCGTGCTGCGGCGGCTTTCCCTCTTTCGCAGCAGCTTTGCCCTTGAGGCAGCGCTCGAGGTGGCGAGCGACGCGCAGGTCGGCCGCGCGGAAGTCCTGGAGGCCGTGCTCGGACTGGCGACGAAATCGCTGATCAGCGTCGACGCCACGCGCGAACCGGCGGCCTACCGCCTGCTGGAAACCACCCGCACCTTTGCCATGCAGAAGCTGTGTGAAGCCGAGCCGCCTGGCCCGGTGGCACGGCGGCATGCGCTGGAGATGCAGAAGAAGCTCATCGTGGCCGACGCGGACTATGACGCCATGTCACGGGCGCCATGGCTGGCGGCCCACGCGGCCCAGGTGGCGGACATCCGGGCCGCGCTCGACTGGTGCTTCTCCGAAGGCGGTGACATGGACATCGGCATTCAAGTGATGGTCAACGCCTTGCCGCTGCATGAACTCGGCCTGCTGGCGGAGCAGACCGAGCGAATCGAGCGCGCCCTGGCTTACCTGCGCCAGTCGAAACCGCCGCGGCCGGACCTGGAGCTGCGCTTGAACCTCAAGTTGACTTGGCCGAGCCTGGAGCCCGACTGGGGCCGACGGCCCACGCTGGCCATTCTCTCGCGTGCCATGGAACTGGCCGAACGCGTGGCGGACCCGACATCGCGCATCGGTGCCCTCTACTGCACCTGGCTCAGCGCGTTCGTGAGCGGGGATTACCTGTCGGCCACTCGAACCGCCGAAGATGCGCTGGGCATCGCGCAGGAGTTCGATGACACGGCGGGCGTGGTGCTGGCCGAGCGGCTGCTCGCACAATGCCACCACTTCATGGGCGACCACGCCGCAGCGCGGCGCCTGGCCGAACGCACACTCGCGCGCGAAGCCTACCGGCTGCCGCCCGAGTACGCGAGCGCGGTGCCACGCGGCGTCTCGATGCGCATTGTTCTGGCACGCATTCTCTGGCTCGAGGGGCTGCCCGACAGCGCGGCGCGCATGGCTGACGAATGCCTCGCCTTGTCCGAGAAGGCGCACTGCCACGCACAGCTGCAGACGCTGGGCTTCGCGGCCATTCCGATTTCCCTGTGGCGCGGCGACATGGCGCTGGCCGACGACATGGTTCATCAGATGACGGCCATCGCCCGCAACGGCAACTCTCCCTATTGGGCTTCCTGGGCCCGCTCGTTTGCGGCGGTGATCGAAAGCCAGCGAGAAGCGCCGGCCGGTGGCGTGGCGCCTCGCATGCCCGCCATCCAGACCATCAACGCGAAGGAACTCGATTGCATGGCCAGCGTCGCCTCTTGCTGGAATCACCCGGTCAGCCTGAGTCGGCTGCACACCGGTGCCTGCGAATGGAGCGCCGCGGAAATCCTGCGAAAGCACGGCGACCACCTGATGCAGCAGGGTGATGCCGACAGCGTGGCATCGGCCGAAGAGGCGTTCCGGCGTGCCATGGACCTCGCGCGCCGGCAAGGTGCCCTGTCTTGGGAGTTGCGCGCCGCCATGAGCCTGGCTCGCGCATGGATCGGCCGTGGGCGTTTCGCGGAGGCACGCGAACTCGTGGCGCCGATCTACGCGCGCTTCAGCGAGGGCTTCGAGACCGAAGACCTGCGACGGGCGCGCACGCTGGTGGGTAACTGAAGGCGGCGCCCCCCTGGATTGCCGGGCTCGCGCAGGGGGCGAGTGACACGCGTTGGTGAACGGACTCCCCCGCTTGGCCGGCTCCACGCACCGCCTTGCGGGTCAGGTGTTCGCGACGGTTGCGGCGAACCATGAGCACCTCAACATCCCAACGAGGAATCCCATCATGTCGCTGCGTGCCACCGCCACCCCCGGCGCTCTCCTGCTCACCCCCGAAGACCATGCGTTGGTCATGATCGACTTCCAGTCGCAGATGATGTTCGCGCAGCACTCGATCGACGCCACGGTGCTGCGCACGAACACCGCGCTGGTGGCGCATGCCGCCGCCGGCTTCGGTGTCTCGACGGTGCTCACGACGGTCGCCGAAAAGAGCTTTTCCGGCCCGCTGTTCGACGAGATCACCCGGGCCTTTCCCACGCACGAAGTGCTGGACCGCACGTCGATGAACAGCTGGGAAGATGAAGCCGTCGTCGCGCTGGTCAACGCGATCGGCAAGAAGCGGCTGGTGGTCTGCGGGCTCTGGACCAGCGTCTGCATCGTCGGCCCGGCGCTTTCCGCGCTGGATCAGGGCTTCGAGGTGTATGTGATCACCGACGCCTGCGCAGACATTTCGACGGAAGCGCATGAGCGCGCCGTGGCCCGCATGATGCAGGCGGGCGCGCGCCCCATGACGGCGCTGCAATACCTGCTCGAGTTGCAGCGCGACTGGGCGCGTACCGACACCTATGGCCTGACGACCGGCATCGCACGGGAGTTCGGCGGCGCCTACGGCGTGGGTATCGCCTACGCCGCGACGATGTTCGGCGGGCACGAAGGCTGAGCGTGCAGCGCAGGCGTCCTTCGCTTTCGCGAATTCACACAAATTCACACTGAATGGAAACCGCCCCGGATTTCACATCGATTCACTTGGCGCGGCTGCTCGCGCACGCCACATTGGTAGCCAGAACAACACGCCAAAGGAATCGCGCCATGCAAGATCTCACGACCATCCGGGTGCAGGTACTCTGCAACGACCCGCTGCTGTACACCGGCCTCAAGACGGCGTTGGGCGAACAGCCCGACCTCGACTGGATGCCCGCCGACGACATGCCGCCCGACGTCGTCATCGCCGACTACGAGCAGGGCGTAGGCCTTGTCACGGCGCGAAAGGCGCGAGGCGCGGGGCCCGGGCACCTTCCCAAAGTCCTGATTCTGTCGACGCGCGACAGCGAATGGGAGATTCGGGCGGCGCTCGAGACCGGTGTACGCGGCTACCTGATCCAGGGCTGCGAGCTCGACGAGCTGATGAACGGGGTGCGCGACGTGCACCGCGGCATGCGTCATGTCTGCGGCCCGGCAGCACGCCGCCTGGCCGACAGCGTTTCCTATGCAACCCTGACCAGCCGGGAACTCGAAGTGCTGCGCCTTGTCGCCCAGGGCCAGGCCAACAAGGCGATCGCGCGCGACCTGGCGATCGCCGTCGGGACCGTCAAGTCGCACCTGAAGACCATCTTCGAGAAGCTGGGCGCGCGCACCCGCACGGAGGTCGCCGCATTGGCCGAACGGCGCGGCATGCTGCGGCCTTTGTGCACGCCGGCGATCGACTGGCCACAGGGGAGTGCGTGATGCGGTCGCTTCCTGCTGGCCTGTTTGTTGCACTGCTCGCTCACGCGCCGCGTGCAGCGGCCGTTGCGTCCATGGTCTGCTCGAACATCGCCCATTCGAGAGAGTCGCCGTCGAGAGATCTGGCCCATCCTCGGTGCGGCTCCTTCAGCGTTTCAACTTCAAAGAGGTCTCCCATGCGATTGCTCATCTCGCTTCTTTTCACGTCGCTTGTCGGGTTCATTTCCCCTGTTGCTTCGGCCGGCGCCTTCGATTTCCCCGGCTTCGCGGTCCGCGAGATCAAGGCGGACGGCGCGACGATCCACACCCGGGTGGGCGGCTCCGGGCCGGCCGTGGTGCTGCTGCATGGCTATGGCGAAACGGGCGACATGTGGGTTCCGCTGGCCGTCGAGCTTGCCAAGGACCACACGGTGATCGTTCCGGACCTGCGCGGGCTCGGCCTGTCGTCCAAGCCGGCGGGCGGCTTCGACAAGAAGACGCAGGCAGGCGACGTGGACGCCGTGCTCGCCGCCTTGAACGTCAAGCAGGCCGATGTCGTGGCGCATGACATCGGAAACATGGTGGCGTTCCAGTTCGCCGTTCAACATCCCGACATGGTGCATCAGCTGGTGCTGATCGACGCGCCGGTGCCCGGCGTCGGGCCCTGGGATGAGATTCTCAAGAATCCGCTGCTGTGGCACTTCCGCTTCGGCGGTCCCGACATGGAACGCCTTGTGGCCGGGCGCGAACGCATCTACCTGGATCGCTTCTGGAACGAGTTCTCCGCCGATCCGGCACGGTTCACGGAGAATGCGCGCCGCCACTACGCCGCGCTGTACGCGCGTCCGCGGGCGATGCATTCCGGGTTTGCGCAGTTCGCGGCCTTCGATCAGGATGCTGCTGACAACCGCCAGTTCCTTGCGAGCGGCGGCCGGTTGAAGATGCCGGTGCTGGCGGTCGGCGGGGAGAAGTCCTTCGGCCCCATGATGGCGACGGTCATGCGTGCTGCCGCCGACAACGTGACCGAGGGCATCGTTCCGGGCTCCGGACACTGGATCATGGAAGAAAACCCGCAGGCGACGACCGCCATCGTGCGGGCGTTCCTGTCGCGATGAAACCCATCAAGCAAAGGAAGACGTCATGGACCTGAAGCTCAAGGGCAAGCTCGCGCTGGTGTCGGGCAGCACGGCCGGCATCGGCCGCGCCATTGCGGCGGCGCTGGCCGCTGAAGGCGCCCGCGTCATCGTCAATGGCCGGACGCAAGCCGCCGTGGATGCGGCGGTGGCCGGCATGCCGACCGTCCCGGGCGGAGAGGTGCTGGGTTTCGCGGGCGATCTCGGTACCGCCGCGGCCGCGCAGGCGCTGGTCGAGCGCTTCCCAGGCATCGAAATCCTGATCAACAACCTGGGCATCTTCGAACCCAAGCAGTTCGAGGATATTCCGGACGCCGACTGGATGCGCTTCTTCGACGTCAATGTGCTGAGCGGGGTGCGCCTGGCACGCTTGTGCCTGCCGGCCATGAAGCAGGCGAACTGGGGTCGCATCATCTTCATCTCCAGCGAAAGCGCCATCCAGATTCCCGCCGAAATGATTCACTACGGCATGACCAAGACGGCCCAGCTCGCCGTGGCGCGCGGCCTGGCCGAATCTCTGGCGGGGACCGAGATCACCGTCAACAGCATCCTGCCCGGCCCGACAAAGTCCCGCGGCGTGGGTGATTTCGTCGGCGCGCTGGCCAAGGCCGACGGCATGTCTTTCGCGGCCTACGAGAAGGAATTCTTCGAGAAGGCGCGACCGACATCCCTCATCAAGCGATTCGAGGCGCCTGAAGAGATCGCCAGCATGGTGGCCTACATCGCGAGCCCACTGTCGTCGGGGACCACAGGCGCGGCACTGCGCGTGGACGGCGGTTGCACGAAGAGTGCGTTCTAGTCGAAGCCTCTTGTTGCCGCGCAGCTAGCGGCTGCGCTGGCCTTCGGTCAGCGTGTCCAGCTGGAAGCGGCCGCTCTTGTCCCACAGCCAGGTGTCGACGTAGGTGTGGGCGCCGATGTCGGCCGGCGGCGCCGGCAGCGGCGAGGCGTCCTTGATCAGCTTCTCGATCTCGCCGGGCACCTCGGGCGCCTGCGACGGCGTGCGGCTGAAGGTCACTTCGGTCACGCGCCCATTGGCGTCGAGGTGGGTCTCGACCACCGCCACCGCGTACACCAGCGGCGGCAGCTTGCCCTTGTAGATGCGCTTGGGATAGCTCCTGTAGATCTGGCCGGCGCCGGCCTTGCGATAGGCCCGCACCGCCGGCGTCTGCGCCGTCAGCGTTTCGGCGCCGCCGAGCGTGCCGTCGAGTGGCGACGACGTCTCGGCAGGGCGAACCTGTTCCTTCACCGCTTCGAACAGGCCGCAGCCGGAGAGGGCGATGGCGACGCCCAATGCCCACGCGCCATGGCGAAAGAGGGATGCATTCATGACGCAAGCATTGTGCGCAGCACGGCCGTGAACGCAATCCCCGTTCGATCCTGTCGGCTCCGGTGACTTACTTGCCGATCTCGCTCAGGCTCACCGGCTTGATCTTGCCGCCCTCGACCGTCACCACCACCGGATCGACGATGGTGCCGCCGGTGGCGTCGACGCCGCGGAAGTCGCCGGCGTTGTACTTCACCGGCAGCTTGGCCAGCGCGTCACCCAGCTTGGCACGGATCGCCGTCGCATCGGAGGTGGTGCCGGCCAGCTTCATGGCCGCGGCCAGTGCATGCGTCAGCGTGTAGTTGTACGACGATTCCGTGGTCGGGTCGCGATCGGCGCCGTAGGCCTTGCGATAGGCGGCGGCGAAGGTCTTCGGGCCGGGGCGCTCGTCGTAGGTGACCGGCAGCACGCCGACCGAGCCGTTGAGCAGATCGAGCCCGCCGGTGACCTTGGCCATTTCGTCGACCTTGGCCTGGTCCATCAGGATGAAGCCGCCCTTGAAGCCCAGTTCGCGCGCCTGCTTGGCGACCAGCGCGGTCGGCTCCGAGGGGCCGCCGATGAACAGCACGTCGGGCTTCTCGGCCAGCACGCGGCTCACGCCGCTGTAGAAGTCGGCCGACTTGTTATAGGACATCGGGTTGTTCGAGCCCACCTCGCCGCCGAGCTTCTTCCAGTCGGGCTCGAACAGGGCCGACCAGGCCTTGGCGTATTCGTGGTCGCCCGGCAGCATGCCGACCTTCTTGCCGAACTTCTTCATCTCGTACTTGGAGAAGGGCTCGATGTAGGAGACGAAAGTCGGCGGGATGCGCACCGTCAGCTTGTTGCCCACTTCGGTGATCTTGGGCGTGCTCGAATAGGCCATCACCAGGAACTTCTCCTGCTCGTTGAAGGCCTGCATGGCGTAGATGCCGCCCGAGTGCGGCACGAACACGGCCGGCAC
>Ga0160435_1000592_pt1 | contig 10864 bp, 11 predicted proteins | sample HID1973K_E0MG_FD_108213 | JGI IMG/M metagenome (GOLD analysis project Ga0160435, IMG submission 108213) | Enriched mosquito-associated microbial communities from UW Madison campus, WI, USA - HID1973K_E0 MG | ecosystem: Host-associated > Arthropoda: Insects > Digestive system > Unclassified ...
AGAGAGGCGCGTCGAACGCCTGGCATCGCCTTCGCCGGACGACAACCGCGTCACTCATGGCTGCATCAATGTCTCGCCCGAGTTCTACGAGGCAGTCATCCGTCCGACGTTCGAGCGGGGCGGGCTCTTCTACATCTTGCCGGACAAGGCTTCGCTGGCGGAGACCTTCCCGGACTTCGTGCAAAGTCGCGCGACCGCGCAACACAGCGATGGAAACCACGCAGAGTCCGCGCGTCATTGAAGGGCGCAGCGGCGTATTGCCTTTGGTGTGTGAGGCGGTGGAGCGGCGGGGCCAATGACAGCAACAAGGATGATGGACCGCCGCGGGCGGACCCGGCGGTTGCTGCCATGACATAATATACATTATGCGAACAACTGGTAGGTAAGGGGTGTTGCGCCAAGTGTGAAGTAGATGAGGGTCGCCGCGGCCGACCTACGCGACCTGCGCCGTATCGGCGAGGCGGGCTATCTCTACCGCCTGGAACACAGTAAGACCCAGCAGGCGGGCGTCACCGCGACTTCTGCCCCAGACAAGCCGGTGCTCGAGCGGGCCGCCCTCGCCCTGCAGGACTGGCTGGACGCAACCGGGATCACCGAAGGGGCGATCTTCCGGCGGCTATGGAAACAGCGGGTGGGCCCTGCCCTCTCCCCGGCCGCGGTCGGGGAGATCGTACAGCGGCGGGCCCGCTTGGCGGGATTGGAGGGGGATTTTGGGGGCCACAGCCTGCGGTCCGGGTTCGTGACCGAGGCCAGCCGTCAGGGCGTGGCGCTGCCGGCGATCATGCAACTGACCGAACACCGGTCAGTGTCGAGCGTCGTGGGGTATTTCCAAACCGGAGGTGCGTCGGCGAATCCCGCCGCGCGCTTACTTGAAGCTCCCTGATGCCGCTTTCGGCACGGCCACCTTCGGTCGCTCGGTCGACCATCGCGTAGCGACGGAAGGCTTCCCCGTAACACAGCTCAGCCCTTTCTAGGACCCCTGTCCACGATGTAATCGCGCAAGCGGTTACAGGCCGGCGCCAGCTTCGCAGCTCGATCGCGATCGACTGGGTCGAAGCGGTAAGTGATGGTGGTTACCCCCGCCAGGTCGCTCGGAAGTTTGACTTTCTCGTCGCGTGGCTCCATCAAGATTGCGCGGTCCACACCGAGCCGCCCCATAAACAATCCGAGCTCAAAAATCACGTTATCGCGCGGCGCTGGCCAGTCCGCGCCGCGGCTTTCCACGGTGTCATCGCCATGTGCGATAGCAATCGCAAAGTCAGCCTTGTCGACTTCGTCTTCGAGGGTTTTCAGAGTATAGCTGGTGGCTCGGAAGACGCCCTCATTCCACGGGATGACATCGAAGTCGTCATAAGACAGCGCAGTGTGCACCGCGCGGGCGATTTCGACCGCCTCGCCTGAACTAATCAAGAAGACTCGAGTCCGCTCGCTTGCGCTCCGAACGAGGCGGTTTCGCTCTTCCAGCTTCTGCGCCATCAATACCGCAAGGTGACGGAACACTTCCGGGTACTGCCTGCCGAGCTCGGACAGCTGCGGCTCCGTGATCACTCCGGCCAAGACCGGCATTGTGGCGACGACGGTTGCCGAGCGAGGCATCGTCGGATCGACAGCGGCCATCTCCCCGACGACGTCATTCACCGTCCGCTCCGCCACTTTCGAGCCCTTTACGACTATGTCGACGGAGCCGCCCAAGAGTAGGAAGAGGTTGTTATCCGCCCCGCCCGCTGAAATGAGCGCACGACCAGCTTCGAATTCCTGGAGCTTTACCAAATCTGCCAACACCTCCGCCAGCGGAGCGCTGCCACCCACCATCTTCTGCTTGGTCAACGCGCTCACAAGGCGGCGTCGGCCCTCCGGCCCCCGAAAACGTTCGATCACGTGCTTCCCCGCTCCGTTTAGGACAACTTCAATGCCCCTTGAACTGTGATATGACGCCCACATCTGCGAAATCAACCCCCTGGAATGGTCTTCTCAAGGGGTGAGCCAACGGCGGGGCATGCTGCCGGCACAATGGGTGCTTTGGGGTGCATCACACCACTTGGCCCAGCCATTCGACAAGTAGGGGAAGCACCATGGGACATAGTTGGAAGCAGGACAGGAGCGACAAGCGCATTGCCACTCGCTACGCGGAAGTTGAGGGGGACAAAGTCAAGGTTGTCGAGTACAAGCGGGAGATGTCACTTGACAACATTCCCGTCTGGAAGGCCTACCGCATGGATGCGGCGCACCTTTACATCGACATCATCAACATCAGCGAACTGCTCGGATCCACGGCTGCCGAAGGCGAGACCTGCCACAAGCGAACGCTCCGCTTTCTCAATCAGCACTACCGTGCGGTACACCGCATCCTCAACGACGCTGGTGCCATCCGCGTCGATTTCCACAACCAGCGGCTCCATGCAGTTGTTCCTCAACCTTACGGCGAGGACAGTGGGTCCGACCGTGTTGCGCGCGCGGTTGCAATTGCCAAGCTGTCTATCGACGTGCTGGCCGAGACGGGAGATGACGACGAGCACATCCCGAACGCAAAGGTGCGTGTCGGCATCGACTGTGGGCCCGCTCTTGTGGTTAACAATGGCCGCCGCAGTAGCCGTGAGCCCTTGTTCCTAGGTTCGCCGGCAAACCGCGCGGCTCACTGTGCCGGCGGCGGCACGGCCGAGGGCATCTACCTGACTAACAATGCGCGGGCCGCGATGGGGTTTCCAGCCGTCGCCGAGGGCAAGGACAAGGTCACGGCGCTGACTCAAGCGCAGATCGACAAGTGCATCGAGGAGGCCGACCTTGGCATCTCGAAGGACAAGATCGTTCAGGCGTGGCGCGATGAGCAGAAGGACCATCCGATCGGAGCCTTCGACTTTGTCCATCCCACGCCTCCGCTTTCGGATCTTGATTTTGAAGTGCTCAACGCCTCGAACTCCAAGCGTTTCGAGGGCGTCTCGGTGTATGCGGACATTGATGGATTCACGGCTTTCGTGGACAAACATCTGGACGACAACCCCGAAGATCTGGTCCGAACCCTCCATGTGCTTCGTTCGGAACTCGACGCCGTCGTCCAAGCCGACTTTGGCGGCCGACGCGTCCGCTTCATCGGCGATTGCTTGCACGGCGTGCTCGCTGAGGGTACGTCGCAAGCCACGGATATTGAGGACACCATTAGCACGGCGACGCTCTGTGCCGGTGGATTGCGGAGCGGATTCGAGCGTGCGATGACCCATCTACAGGGCAAGAGCATCGACGTCGACAATCTCGGCCTCGCGATCGGATTCGAGCTCGGCCCGATCAGCCTCACACGTCTGGGAATGAAGGGCGGTAAGGTCCGCTGCTCCACGGGCCGCGCCATATACCGCTCGGAGGAGGAGCAGAAGCGCTGCAACGGGACGCAGAGTGCGATCGGCGCCGATGCATATGGGTCGGCCTCCTTGGCGGTAAAGGAGGTATTTGGCGCAATCCGCCTGGCTGAGAGCCTGAGTTACAACGCGGCGGTTGACCAACTCAACAACGCCGGCGATCGCGTTGCGAAGGCCGCGTATACCGAAGCCATGCAAGTCCACGCGCCCGCCATCGTCTCGAGCCTCGGTGATCCGCTGCGTCCGCACTTCAGGGGGTGAGCATGCCGCCGTCGCCCCTGGCGTGGCTCGGCAAGGTGGCCCCCGAATTCGGGGCTATCTTGTCATCTGGAGAATCGTCGGCCAACGCAGTCATCTCTGTTCCCCGTGCGGGCGGGGACCGGCATGACTTCGCGCTGGAACTGTCGGCAACGGGCAGCGCCGTAAGTGTTCGTGAAGAGTCGTCCGTACGCTTGCCGGTCTCTTGCCCGGATAGGCACATAAATGAGGGTGGATGGTTCTGCCTTGGGTGGGGCTCGACGGCCGCGCCAGCGGTCGTGGACGAAGATTCGGCACGCGCGTGGTGGACCGCAGTTGTGCGCTATTTGCAGTTGCAACTGAAAGCCAATGAAATCGGAGTCTGGGCTAACGGGACTAACGACTGGGCCCACGGCGATGCTGCCGGGCATCAAGCGCTCGCAGAGGCTGCGGCTGACAGTCTGGGAACGCGTTTTCGGTACGATCTGCGGGCTGGGAAGTTCGAGGTATTTCGCGAACAGCATGCCCGCGGAGCACGTCTCGAACTTCGACGCTCGGGCAGTCACATCGCGCGCGTCGCGGTCGGTCCACCCGCCACGTTGAAAGACAGTCGAGTGCCATGCCCCTGCGATCAACCCGCAGGAATGACTGTAGGCGCCTGCCGCGACCACGCCGATCAGCTGGCCAGGTTCACAGCGGAGCTCTGGCGCTGGAGGGAGGCCGAAGATCGGTTTCTGCGCGAACTTGCAAGGCGCGGCGTGGCTTGCTGCGGTGCACTTAAGCGTTGCACGTTGCGAAACTTTATCGTCCGCGAGAAAGCCGCGACGGTGAAGAAGGAGCGACATACGCTACGACACAAGCCGCGACGCCGTCCCCGCCTCTGACGGCGCGGTCACGAGCGGCCTGAAGGCAGCTGAAGCCTTACTCGGCTTCTCTGTATGCACGAAGGTAGCCACCCCGGACGTCCGTGGCTGCATCATTGCGCCTGATCTGCTAATACCTGCTCAAACCGCATCGTGCGCCTTGTGCATTACACAGGAACATCAAGCGAACCTTTGCATCGGTAGTGATGGTGAGGAGAGACCTTTCCGTATGGCCCCTCCCATGCATCGCCGCCGCTAACCCAGACCTTTGCCCATGGCTCAATGCTCGCGAATACACGACCAGTAACTCTGGTCGGATAGTCGTGATCAAGTCCGTCGAAGCTGTTAAGCTTCGCCGCGTAGTTCGCCGCAGCCCCGACCCAAATGAGATCCGAGTCTCCTCGCACACCAGCCTTGCAAACGAGCAGATCACTCGCGTCAATGCCGACGGTGTACCGCAGATCTTGGTGGTCCATATATCGTCGATGAAACTGCGGGTTGACGATCTCCGTCATGGCTCTATGCAGCTGCAGGGCTGCGATCACGGCTCTGGTTTCTTTCCTGGCCCCCAGGAAGACTCCCATGACTCGATCCCCATCGTAAGCCTCGATCACCCCATCGTTCATCGTGATGAGCTTTGAAGCGCAATGCAGGAAGGCCTTGTAGCATTCGGCGGCCGACTCCGGCTTCATGCGATCAACGATGTCAGTCGATCCGCTCAGGTCCGCGTACAGCACGCACGCGGAGAGTGTTTTTCCAACATTTCCGAGGGAGATGGCTCGGAGCTCGGGGACAACTCGACCGGCAGTGACACCCCAGTTTCCTGCCGAGATCTCAGCAACCTTGTCGATAAGCTCCTGCTTGAACGTCATGGAGCACCCACAACTACACAGATAGCTGCCAGCCACACTGCGATAGAGAAGCCTCCGAACACCATCGAGTAACGCACATGTCGATGCTTGCAGTTGGCAATCACCGCGTTGACATGAATCTGGTTAACCAGATCGAGATGCACCACGGAAGCATCTGCGACTTCAACCCTCTTGAGATATTCTGCAGCCGAGTCATGCTTGGCGATCTCGCGAAAATATATTAGCGACGTGTTATTCGCTTCAGTACGCGGGAAGAAAACGGACATTGCGAATCCGAGCCCGGGAACCATCAGCAATGCAGCAAGGGCGAAGAGATGCTTGCCCGCGAGTGGCGGAGTTGTCGAATCAAGGATCGTTGCAGCAATGCCGGCAAGCGCCATAAACGCAGCCACGAGCCCCCCCGCCTTAACGTCCGCTGCAGCGATCCAGTGTAACTGGCGCTCCAAGACCCATCGGAGGTGCCCCAGGTCGGTATCGGCGTCCATTTCGTTCCTCCCGCCGCCCCGGCGGATGGGGGCTGTCATCCCTAATATTCCAGACCACGAGGAAGCGAATCAATGACTTTCGTAAAGCATTGAGTGGCCCAACCCATCGGCTAACCAGAGCCTAGTTGAAGATTTCGAATCTGGGTCTGAAATTGCTCGTCCTACCCACGATAAATCAGCCTAATCCCCTGTCCCGTCTATGGCCGCCTCCGGCCAGAGGCGGGCGTCGCTAGCTTCTCGCTTGCTTCCGCTGACGCCGCAAAGCATCCAAGGCCAAGCCCAAGTTTGGGGCCACTTCGGCTAAGGGTGGACCGCTGTCGTGACCCCCCCCGATAGCGGGGCCATCAGCCGGTAGAGATTCCGACCTTCTTCGGCGCCTGTAGCCTCGCTTGGGACCCGTGTTCTCGGGCGAGTTCCGCAGGGGTTTTCCATGCCAGTGCACAGTGGGGGCTCTCCTCGTTATAGAAGCGCCGCCACGCTTCGATTTTGCTCCGCGCGTCGGCCGACGAGAAGAACCAATGCTCGTTCAGGCACTCCTGTCGCAGCCGGCCATTGAAGCTTTCCACCATCGCGTTGTCCGTCGGTGTCCCGCGTCGGGAAAAATCCAGCTCCACGCCTTTTTCATAGGCCCAGCGGTCTATCACTTTGCCGGAAAACTCGCTGCCGTTATCCACCTTGATTGCCTCGGCTTGCCGCGTTGGGTGACCAGGCGGGCCACGGCCCCGGCGACATCTTCAGCGCGCATGGACTGGTCTATGACAATGTCCAGGCACTCATGCGTGAAGTGATCCAGCACCGGCACCGACCGGAAGCGACGGCCACCCGCAGCCGATTCAGCTCCGACGGCCCAAGGCCACCGTACTTCTTGCGCCACACATAGAACGTCGCCTCCGCGATGCCCATCTTGCGACAGACCTCGCCGACCGCCATCCCCGGCTCGACCTGCTTGAGCGCGTAGGCAATCTGCTCCTCGGTAAAACGGGACGTCTTCATCGCTTGACTCCTCGTGGTCCACGGGGGCCTAGGCGGGCGAAGTCTCTACTTTACGTTGGCCGGTTTTCAGGGGGTGGGTCAAAGGCAAAACAGGCGAAGCTCAGCCGAGGCCCCGAGGCGTTACACCAAGCCGAACAATCGTTCGGATGAATCCAAGGAAGCTGTCGCCAAACAGGAGTGCGAAAGCCATAGACGTATAAAAAACAACCAATACAAAGGGAATTACTGCGACGCCAATTACGTTCTGGCAGTCAACATTAATAACGACGAATGCAGTAATTATGGCTGCCTCAATAAGCAGCGCCAAACCAAACGCAATCCTAACCAATCCAACCCGAACCTTGAAGGCTCCAGACGAGGCGCAATCAAATTTTGTATATACAAGAAGAATGAATAAAGCGATGAAGGCGGAGTAAAGCAGACCGGGCGAGGATTGAGATATCGGACACCCCGAAAGATACAAAGATCTAATCAGAATAAACGACAAATACACCGCCCCTGTCGCCATTAAAATCCTGAAGGCGGTGATGGTCAACGATTCGAGCCGCACTGGCATTGGTTAAAATTACTCCTATAATTGAGGACGGCGCCAAGCGGACCAAGAATCTTCGTGCCAGCTCTGAGGTATTTCGCGCGACTCAAGTTCGCCATGGCTCGATTGCGCATGCCATTTCTTATTGAATAGTGCGCATCGCTTCTGCGGGCTCGATCAAGCTGCCTTGTGGCCCTCCTTTCATAGCCGGCAGCCGCTGCGTCAAGGCTATGGCCAGCAGCCGCAAGGGGGGTTTTTATCTCACTATACTGACCAAAGCGCACCTCAACATTTGGATAGAAATTTACGTCCACGCCCGTAGAATCCAAGGCGAATGCCAGAAGGGCGGTGGGCGGCACAAGGTCAATCAGTAGATCCGCGATTGCTTCCCGTTCGCAGTCATTAGCAGGGACATATCCCGTTACATTATTCATAGTGCCATCATTCCAAGGCCCGATCGACTCCAATCCTAACGGATCAGTAAGTGACACCGGATTACCTTCTACGTACGCATACGAATTGAGGCCAGCGCTAAGGCCGATTGGATCTTCGCTTATAAATCTTCCCGCCCCAGGATCGTAGTAGCGAGCTCGGTAGTAGTATAGTCCGGTGCTATCGAGCTCCCGCCCAGTGTACTGATACGGGTTCTCGATCCCCTGCGGATCCTGCCCCGAATCCCCGTAGGCGTCGTACTCATAGGACCGAATGGCGTTGCCATCGGCATCGGTCAAAGCCCGTGTGCTGTTCAAATGATCCGTCACGAAGTAGCGACGGCCCGCACCTGCGCCGCGCGCGATGCGACGGTCAATGCCCGGCCCTGTCAGGATCGGAACCGTTGCGCTGCCATCATCTTCTTGTACCGTATCCACTCCGTCATACAGGTAGGTCGTGGTGATTCCCGCTTCGGTCTTGCTGTAACGCCTGCCCAGCGCGTCGTAGCTGAAGGTAGCGATCACCACTCCGTCCTGCTTGATCGACGCCAGCTGGTTGCGCGCGTTCCACTCGTAGGTTCGGCCACCCTGCGCCGCCAGGTTGCCGTTCGAGTCGAAATCCAGCGTCGCACCACCGTATCGGGTCATCCGATTGTTGTCATCAAAGCCCATATCGCCCCGCGCCACAGGCAATACCTGCGGCGCCCAGGTACCCGTCTGCGCAACCACACGGCCGGAACTATCGTAGGCGTAGCCCAAGGTACCCAGCGCGCTGGCACCCGGTTTCTGCCAGGCTAGTCCCGTCAGTTGGCCGGCCGAGTCGAAGGTATAGGCCGCCTCCACGCCATTGGGCAGTCTTGACTTGGTGATCCGATCGACATCGTCGTATTCGTATTCCTGCACCTCAGTTCCTTGCAGGATCTGACGCAGACGATCACCGGCATCGTAGCGGTACTCCACCGTTGGCTGAGAACCAGCGGTCATCGACGTGCGCCGACCTACGGCGTCGTAACCATAGGACACCGTACCCTGGGGGCTGGTAGAAGTCGTCATACGGTCGAAGTCGTCGTAACCCCAAGCCAGCGCTCCCGATACCGAGTCGACCAGGCTCTGTAATCGTCCGGCGGCATCGTAGTGGGATACGACGGTGGTACCGTCGTGATACGTCGTAGTGTCGCGACGCCCCAACCGGTCATAGGTGTAATGCGTTGTGAAATCACGGCGATCTGTGTAGGTCAGTACACGACTCATGCCGTCGTATGTCCAGGACTCGCTCTGACCCAGACTGTCGGTCCGCTTGAGCACGCGATCGCGCGAATCGTATTCGTAGGTGACACCTGCCTGATGCGGCAACAATGCATCAGTCAAGTTGCCATTGGCGTCATAGGCCAGTTCGGTGGTCCCACCGTCCGGACTGACGCTCTTGATGACTTGCCCCCGCGCATCGTACTCCGTACGCGCCGGCTGGCCATCAGGACCCTGCGAGGCGACTTGGCGACCGAGCGCGTCGTAGCGAAAGTTTACGATACGTCCCAAGGGGTCGCTAAGGGCGACCAGATCCGCGCCTACGTAATAGGCGATGGTCGTGTTGGACAGTGCGTCAGTCATGGTATCCGGCAAACCGGCGCTGTTACAGGTGAATTTGCTGGACTTGCCCAGCGCATCGGTAACTCGAGATAGGCAACCTTGCAGGTACTCCAGCGTAGCGGTGCGATTGAGCGGGTCTGTCACCCGCGCCACCTGACCCTCGGCCGTATATGCAGTGAGTGCGTTCACGGCCTGGCTGGTGCCGGCCAGCCACGTCGTCTTCACTACTTGGCCGAAGCCGTCGTACTCATACTCCGTGCGTCGCCCGGTCGGGTCGATCCGAGCGGTCATCCGACCTTCGGCGTCGCGCTCGAAACGAAACTCTTGAGCTAGAGGCGTGCCGTAGGCAAGTGTGTCAGAAACCGGGTACATACCTTCGCCGAAGACCACGCGACGCTGGCTGCCATCCGGATGGGTGACGAGGGTGCCGACGGTGTCGCCGTCCATATGGTTGTATTGGATCTGATAAACCGCGCCATCGGCAAGGGTCTGCCTGGTCACCCTACCGGTGGGCACCAGAGAGGTGCCGTTTAGCTGCTCTTCGTATTCGTTGAGCAACACGCGATTGCCGCGCTGGTCGTAGATGGCCGATAGGCGATGGCGCAGCGTTGTCCCGCTACCCCAGCTCTGGTACTCATACCGGCGGAAGGTATTGTCCGGGTAAAAGACCTTTGCCAGCAGCCCCTGTGTGTTGTATTCGTAACGCCAGGTGGACCCTAGCGGGTCGTTGGCTGAGGTGATGCGGCTCTGCGTGTCGTAGTTGATGTCGATGTATCGTCCATTCGGCGACGATAGACGGCTGACGCGCCCTGCGTCGTAGGTGTAGTCGAGCTTATTGCCGAAGCGGTCCTGGCTCCACAGGATGCGGTTGGGGCTGTGCGGTTCGAAAACCATCTCGGAACCGTCACGCATCACCAGACGGTACTTGTAGCCGTTGTTGCTTTCGGCGGTAAGAACGGCGCCCGAAATGCCCTGCTTTCCGTCATATCGCCAGGATCCATATGCACCCGAGCCCGAGATCTGCTTGAACACCAGTGGTGACCCATTGGGCAGAACCAACTGGAGCTCACTGTAGTCGGTGCTCTTCATGGCAATCCGATAGGCAAAGCCAGCCGCGGGCGCGTCCAGGGAAAGCGCCCTCCGCTCCAGACCGCTGGAAATAAAGAATTCCTGTAAGACCAGATTCTTCGTCATTTTCTGAATTGACCTATCGGCATCTCCGGCCCTTCTTCGGAAGCTTGATTTTGCCGTCCCGTATGGGGCTCGTAAGCGTCCATATGGGACCGATCTTTGCGGTAGCCCTCAACCTCGCTGTGCTGTGAAGTCCACCGGCACGATCTGTCGACCAAATCGAATCCCTTGGCGGAATTCCTCACGATTCGGCAAATGCCGCGCCTCAACCCCTCAAAGAATTCTCAAGCAAATCCACATAAGTATCGAGGCGGTTGCGCAGGCCGATCAACAGCCATCCCATCGCATACAGCAGCACCATCGCCCAGATGAGCAGCCCGGCCACC
>Ga0160435_1000593_pt1 | contig 10855 bp, 10 predicted proteins | sample HID1973K_E0MG_FD_108213 | JGI IMG/M metagenome (GOLD analysis project Ga0160435, IMG submission 108213) | Enriched mosquito-associated microbial communities from UW Madison campus, WI, USA - HID1973K_E0 MG | ecosystem: Host-associated > Arthropoda: Insects > Digestive system > Unclassified ...
ACAGTGGTGGCCTGCTCCGACTCGTCCGGCTACGTGGTGGACGAGGCGGGCATCGACGTCGCACTTCTTCGCGAGGTGAAGGAAGTGGAGCGCGGCCGCCTGAAGGACTATGCGGAACGCCGCGGCGGTGTCACCTATGTGGACGGCGGATCCGTGTGGGACGTCGACGCCACGGTGGCGCTGCCCTGCGCCACGCAGAACGAGCTCGACGGCGATGCTGCCGCCCGCCTGGTGCGCGGCGGCCTCCTGGCGGTCGGCGAAGGCGCCAACATGCCCTCCACCCGCGACGCCGTTGCGGTGTTCCAGGACGCCGGGCTGCTGTTTGGCCCCGGCAAGGCTGCCAACGCGGGCGGGGTGGCCACCTCGGCTTTGGAAATGCAGCAAAACGCCAGCCGGGATTCGTGGTCCTTCGAGCACACCGAGGAACGGCTGACGGAGATCATGGTGGGCATCCACCACCGCTGCGCGTCCACCGCTGACGAGTACGGCCAGCCGGGCAACTATGTGCTGGGCGCCAACATCGGCGGCTTCGTTAAAGTGGCCGATGCCATGCTGGCCCAGGGCCTGATCTGACCGTTACGTTCCGCGGCGCCAGTCCGACGGCGGCACGCCAAACGCATCCCGGAACGTGCGGCTGAAGTGTGCCGCATCCAGGAAACCCCACCGGGCGGCCACTGCGCCGACCGGCAGCCCGGCGTGCAGCGGGTCCCGGAGGTCGCGACGGGCGCCTTCGAGCCGCTGCGTCCGGATCCAGCTGGCCACCGTGGTGCCGGACTCGTGGAAGACGTTGTGCAGGTGCCGGGTGGAAATGAAATGCGCCGCGGCGATGCTGGCCGGCGAGAGCAGTGGGTCCGACAGGTTCGCGTCAATGTACTCCCGCACCGCCACCGCCAGCAGTGCCTGCGGCTTCATCCGGTCCGGGGAGATGTCCATCTCGGCGTGCAGCATGGTGGACACCAGGTCCAGGGCGTTTGCCGCCAGCCTCGACCCGCTGGGCCCGTTGAGGACGTCCAGGTTCCCTGACAGCTGCCGGATGAACTGCCCCACGATGCCGCTGAGGCCGCCATCGCCGGCCATCCGCACTGCCGCCAGCTGCCCCACGTAATCCGTGGGCAGGGCGAGGGCGTCGCACGGGAACATCACCACCAGGATCCGTGTGGTGTCCTCGAAGGCCAGGGTGTAGGGCCGGTTGGTGTCGTAGATGGCGAGGTCGCCGGGGCGGAGGACCGCCTCCCGGTTGTCCTGGATCAGCAGGCCGGTGCCTTCGAGCTGCAGGTTCAGTTTGAAGTACCGCTCGTGGGCCCGGGCAATGAGCGCCGGCGTGCGGTGGACTTCGTGGGATGTGGCCGTGACCTCCACGATGGACATCCGGTCCAGGACCCTGGAACGCAGCTGTCCGCGGAAACCCTCAACGTCTGCCGTCTCCGCCGCCAGCGGCACGAAGGACTCGGCCACCAGATGCTTCCAGTGGTCGAACGATGAGGCAATGCTGGCGGTGAGGGCCTGGCTTGCGGGGACCGTGGCCCGGACGGGTGCTGGCATGGCTGCTCCTGACGAGTGGTCACTCGGACGTTCCCCCGGGACTGTGTCGTGGAACACAGTGACAACAGGTTAGGGTCCCTGGAATTTTTTTTCAACACTTGGCGAAAAAAGGCGACGGCGGCACTTTCCCGCGTGCCGTCGTCGTCCGTCCCCTGAGCGCGCCTCGGGCCGGAGGCCACCGCAGCCCATGCGCGGCGCGAAGACCCGGGCCGGGTGTTCTCCGACGCGCTGGTCCTGACCGCAACCGTGGCAAGCATCGCCGGCGTGGGCCTCATCCTCGTCGATGCGTCCACGGCGGAGGGCTTCGCCAAAGATGCCATGGTGGCCATGGCCCTCGGCGGCATCGCCCTGTCCTGGTTCCTGGTGCACACCCTCTTCACCCTGCGGTACGCCTCGATGTTCTACCGGGACCGGGGTGGGGTCGATTTCAACGAGGAGGAACCTCCCCGCCACAGGGATTTTGCGTACCTGGCCTTCACGGTGGGCATGACCTTCCAGGTTTCGGTCACGAGCCTCAAAACGCGGGCGATCCGCGGTGCGGTCCTCCGGCAGGCACTGCTGTCCTACCTCCTGGGAACCATCGTGCTGGCCATCACCATCAACCTGGTCTCGGGCCTCGTCCGCTAGGCGGAGCCAGGTGCATGCCCGGACATGCGAATGGGTGCAGTCCCCTGAGGGGCTGCACCCATTGCTGTACCGGGAGCCGGCCTGGGACTAATCCTTCTTGAAGGCGTCCTTGACCTTTTCTCCGGCCTGCTTCAGGTCAGCTTTGGCCTGATCGGTCTTGCCCTCGGCCTTCAGGCTTTCATCGCCTGAAGCGTGGCCTGCAGCTTCCTTGCCCTTGCCGCCAAGCTTTTCCGCGGCGTTATCAATCTTGTCGTCCAAACCCATGAGCTGCTCCTTGCGTTCGTACCCGCCCCGGGAAGTCCCGGAACCTGACCCTCAATACTAAGCATGCTTTTAGTTTCCCGCGTCCCTTTCCCGGCGGGTTTAAGGCAAACTCGCAGGATTAGGGTAGGGGCCCTTGCAGCGTCCCGGCTGCGACACTGTCTGGCTGCGTTTCCCGGCGCTGCCGGGGGCGGCTGTGGCGCGGTTCAGCAGCGCAGCAGGGCCAGATAGGCTTCCAGCTGCGCGGCGTGGCCGAACTCCATGCGGTCCGGCGGGGCGAGTGCGGCCTCGATCTGGGCGCCGAGCAGCATGTTCAGGAGCTGGCGGGCCAGGAGGGAATCGTCGACGGCGGCACGCACGTCGCCGCTCTTACGCGCCTCCGCGAGGTAGCGCCGGATGGTCTCCACCCATTCCTCCATGGACTGCCGGTGGATTTCCGCCTTCCCGGTATCGGTGACCGCCTTCTGCCAGAACGGGATCACGATGCGGGCCTCGTTGACACGTTCCTCGTCCAGCGGGAGGACCTCGAGGCAGAAGGCCTGGAGGGCGTCGAGGCCGGACTTGCCCCCGGTGACCTCCGCAATGCGACGGTTGGTCCGGTTGAACACGTGCCCGAAGGCGAACTCCAGGAGTGTGTCCTTGGTGGGGAAATAGGGTTTCAGGGCTCCGTTCGCGAAGCCGGCCTCCTGTGCGATTTCCCGCATGGTGGCGCCTTCCATGCCCTGCCTGGCGATGATCCGCCAGGTGGCATCCACCAACTCCAGGCGCCGCTCGTCATGGTCAACAATCTTCGGCACCGCGGACCACTCCCGGAAATTTTTTGGCTCGGACTCTTGTGGGCCATGTTACGGACGTTTATTCTCTACAACTATAGAAAATAAACCACCGGCAGCCGGCGACGGCCCGATCAAAAGGTTTCCCATGACTCTCACCCCCACTGAAACCAGCACGGAATCGGCCTCTGCATCTTCCTATGGGCCGGTCACGGCAGCGGAGATCCTCGAAGTGCGTTCCATCCTCCAGACCAACGGGCTCTTTGGCCCACAGCACCGCATCGCCTACCTGGGGCTGCTGGATCCGGCCCGCGGCACGGACCCGCGTGGCGCGGACCCACGCGGTGACGTCGGCGCAGTGAACCGCCGGTTCCGTACCTTCATCCACGATGTCTCCGGCGCTGCGCCGCGCGATGTTGTGGTCTCAGTGACGCAGCGGACGGTGGAGACCGCCGTCGAACTCGACACCGCGGTGACCGGCGAACTGCCGGTCCTCGAAGAGGAGTTCGAGGTGGTGGAGTCGCTGCTTGCCACTGACGGACGCTGGCTGCAGGCCCTGGCGGACCGAAACCTGGACGTCAGGAAGGTCCGGGTGGCACCACTTTCCGCCGGCGTCTTCGAGTACCCGGAGGAAAAGGGCCGGCGCATCCTGCGCGGCCTGGCGTTCGTCCAGGAGTTCCCGGAGGACAGCGCCTGGGCGCACCCGGTGGACGGGCTGGTGGCGTACGTGGACGTCGTCAGCCAGGAAGTCACGCAGGTGCTGGACACGGGCGCCGTCCCGGTTCCCGCCGAACACGGCAACTACACCGACCCGGAGCTCACCGGCCCGCTGCGCACCACGCAGAAGCCCATCAGCATCACCCAGCCGGAGGGGCCCAGCTTCACCGTCACCGGCGGCAACCACGTGGAATGGGAAAAGTGGAGCCTGGACGTGGGGTTCGATTCCCGCGAAGGCGTGGTCCTCCACAATCTCGCATTCCAGGACGGTGACCGGAAACGGCCCATCATCAACCGGGGCTCCATCGCCGAGATGGTGGTTCCGTACGGCGACCCGTCCCCCATCCGGTCCTGGCAGAACTACTTCGACACCGGCGAATACCTGGTGGGCCAGTACGCCAACTCGCTGGAACTGGGCTGCGACTGCCTGGGCGAGATCACCTACCTGAGCCCCGTCATCAGCGATGCGTTCGGCAACCCCCGGGAAATCCGCAATGGCATCTGCATGCACGAGGAGGACTGGAGCATCCTCTCCAAGCACTCCGACCTCTGGAGCGGGATCACCTACACCCGCCGGAACCGCCGCCTGGTGATCTCCTTCTTCACCACCATCGGCAACTACGACTACGGCTTCTACTGGTACCTCTACCTGGACGGCACCATCGAGTTCGAAGCCAAGGCCACCGGCGTCGTGTTCACGTCGGCGTTCCCGGAAGGCGGCTCGGTCAACATCTCCCAGCTCGCCCCCGGCCTGGGCGCACCGTTCCACCAGCACCTCTTCAGCGCCCGGCTGGACATGGCCATCGACGGATTCACCAACCGGGTGGAGGAAGAAGACGTCATCCAGCAGGCCATGGGCCCCGGCAACGAGCGGGGCAACGCCTTCTCCCGGAAGCGCACGCTGCTCACCCGGGAGTCCGACGGCGTCCGGGAAGCCGATGCACGGGCCGGCCGCACCTGGATCATCTCCAACCCCGAATCCCGCAACCGGCTGGGCGAGCCGGTGGGCTACAAACTCCACTCGCAGAACCAGCCCACGCTGCTGGCCGATCCGGACTCCTCCATTGCCCGCCGTGCGGCGTTCGCCACCAAGGACCTGTGGGTCACCCGGTACGCCGAGGAGGAGCGGTACCCCACCGGGGATTTCGTGAACCAGCACGGCGGCGGAGCTGGCCTGCCCGGGTATGTGGCGCAGGACCGGGACATCAACGGCCAGGACATCGTGGTGTGGCATACCTTCGGCCTCACCCATTTCCCTCGGGTGGAGGACTGGCCCATCATGCCCGTGGATACCGTGGGGTTCAAGCTCCGCCCCGAGGGCTTCTTCGACAGGAGCCCAGTCCTGGACGTTCCCGCGAACCCGAACCAGCAGGCGTCCTCCTGCCACAGCGAGGGCGGCAGCGGTGGTTGCCACTAGCTTGGCCCCCGCCACGCCGGGCGGCACAGCCACGCGGACGACGCCGGGCGGACGGGTCCGCGCCCACGGTCCCGTCCTGCACCGGCGCCTCTGCGCTGTGGTCACCGCAGTGTCCTGCGCTGCGCACCTGTGGCTGGCTGTCCCGGGGCACCACGGACCCTGGCTGGGTTTCCTGATGCTCGCCCTCGCAGCCGCCTGCCTTCCCTGCACCGTGCACATCTGGCGGCACAGCCGGGTGGGGCCACTGCACCAGGTGGCGGCGTCCGCCGTGGCGATGGTGGCCGTGCACGCTGCCCTGCTGCTGGGCACGGCCGGTGCGGTGCACGCCCACGGGGGAGGGCCGGCGTCGTCCGCCGTTTCCCTGCCCGCGGCGGAGGCCAGCCTGCAGCTGCTGCTGGTCATCGCCCTCGAACTCACCACCGCGCTGCTCGCCACAACGCTGGTGGCGCGGCTCCGTGCTGCACGCCGGCCTGGCTGAGCCGCCCGGCGTCACGCAGGGCACGCTTTTGGCCTTCCCGGGCCCGGTGCTCCGCGCAAAAGCCGGGCTCCGCCGTCGGGCGCCCGCCGAAAGGATGTTGCGCGTGACGCGGGCAGGTCCCGCGAACTACTTCTCGTCCGGCCCCAGGTCCGGGGCGGCCACGAAGCGGACCTCCCGGGTGGTGCTGCCCTGCAGTTCCAGGACGGCGAGCTCGTTGGCGCCCTCGCGGATCAGCGGGCCGGGTACATACAGGGTGCGCTGCGGGCCGCGGCTCCAGTAGCGGCCCAGGTTGAAGCCGTTGATGAAGGCGTTGCCCTTGGTCCAGCCGTCCAGGCGGAGGAACCTGTCGCCCGCCCCCTCGGCCTCGAAGGTGGCGAACGAAACCGACGGCCCGGCAACTCCGGTCCCGCCGGGCTGTTCGGCGGGAAGTTCCACTGCAGCGGCACGGAACGCCGCCAGCGAAGACAAGTCCACCGGCCGGACGCTCCAGTCCCGCACTTCCACACCGTCCAGCAGTGCCGGACCGGTCAGGCCCTTCGCCTCCCCGATCCGCGGCCCGTAGTTGACCCGGCCCTGGTCCTCCACGAGGACCTGCAGTATGCCGCCGCGAGGGAGGACGATGGAGCGCTCGCCGAGCTCCCGGCTTAGCGTCCCGAGGGGAAAGCCGTCCAGGAAGAACTGCGCGCGGTCGCGGATTTCGCTGAAGGTGAGGACGCCGCCGTCGTCCAGCAGCCGTTCGTAGAGGAAGAAGCCGCGGTACTGGCCGGTGGTTTCACTCGGCGGCACGGAACCGGGGACCGGCACGGCGGGGAAGGCTGCGGCGGCATCCAGGAGCGGGGCGCTCGACGTTACCGGCACAGCCGACGCTGGAACAGCGGCCCGGCGCTCCGGCACCTCCGCGGGAACCGGGAAGTGCTTGGCGATGACGTCCCGGAACGCGAAGTACTTGGCCGTGGGGTGGCCGTCCTCGGTGAGCGGCGCGTCGTAGTCGTAGGAGGTGATGGTGGGTTCGTAGATGCCTTTGTCGTTGGCACCGTTGGTGAAGCCGAAGTTGGTGCCGCCGTGGAACATGTAGATGTTCACCGACGCGCCGGCGGCCAGCAGGGCGTCCAGTTCCGCAGCCGAGGCGGCGGCATCGGTGGTGTGGTGGTGTGTGCCCCAGTTGTCGAACCAGCCGTTCCAGAATTCCGCGCACATCAGCGGCCCGTCCGGCTGCCGCTCCCGCAGGAAGGCCAGCCGCTCATCCGCGCGTGAACCGAACGTGCCGGTCTTGTGCAGCCCGGGCAGCGAGCCGTCCTCGATCATGGTCCCGAAAGGCTGGTCGCAGGTGAACAGGGGAACCTCGACGCCTGCGCGCTTGGCCGCATCCACGAGGTGCTGCAGGTAGGCCTTGTCCGAGCCATAAGCGCCATATTCGTTTTCGATCTGGAACAGGATCACCGGACCGCCGCGGGTGACCTGCCGCTCCACCACGATGGGCAGCAGCTGGTCCATGAACCCGTCCACGGCCGCCAGGTAACCGGGCTCGCTGCTGCGCACGCCAATACCCGGCTCGGTGAACAGCCACGCCGGGAGGCCGCCGTTGTCCCACTCCGCGCAAATATAGGGCCCGGGCCGGACGATCGCGTGCATGCCCTCGGCTGCCACCAGGTCCAGGAAGCGGCCCAGGTCCAGGCCGCCGCCGGTCCGGAAGCTGCCGGGCGTGGGGGAGTGCTCGTTCCACGGCACGTACGTCTCGATGGTGTTCAGGCCCATGAGGCGCGCCTTGCCGATCCGGTCCGCCCACAGGTCCGGGTGGACGCGGAAGTAGTGGATGGCGCCGGAGAGGATGCGGAACGGTTCTCCGTCCAGGAGGAAGTCGCGGCTGCCGATGGCAAAGGTATGCACGGTGGATCCCAAATCAGTTGGCGGTGCGGAGGGCGGCGGCGTAGGCGTAGGAGGTGTTGCTCCAGATGACGAAGAGCAGTGGTGCGGGCGCCAGGGCAATGCCGAGGACGGGCTGGAGGACGGCAGCGGAGGCGATGATGCCCAGCAGTACCAGGGCGGCGAGGCTGAGGTACCAGCGTTGGACGGTGAGGTAGAGGGCTGCCTTGAGCAGGTTCTTGAGGCCTGTTCCGGGCAGGAGGACGACGCCGGCGATCGACATCACGGTCACGGTCACCGTTGCGGCGGCGGCCACGAGGATCACTGGGACCAGCAGGGCCGCCGCCGGCATCGACTGGACGATCACCAGGTCCACGCCGAGGAACAGCAGGATGGCGACGGCTGCGAGCCCGAGCGGGGCGGTCCGCCGGAAGCTGCGGCGGTAACCGCTCAGGTAGGCGGCGACGGGTTTTACCGCGGCGCCGTCGTCGTGCAGGGCCTTGAAGGTGGTGAAGAGCCCGGCGAGGGAGGGCGGAATGGTGATGGTGAGGGCGAGGAAGAAGGGCCACGCGGCGGCGGGGTCTGCCACGAGGGCCAGGCACAGCACCAGCGGTGCGTTCGCGAGGGCCATCAGTACATTTCCGGCGAGGAAGGTGTAGATGAAGCCGAAGATGTTCCCGAAGGCCTCGAAGCCGGGGCTGGGGATCCGCCCGGCCAGGCCGCGTTGCCGGGGGTGTTGGCCTGTGTTCGGTGAGTGCCGGGTGGGGTGCTGTGCCACGGTGGTCATCCTTTCATGCCGCTCGTGGCGATGCCCTGGATGAAGTAGCGCTGGCCGATGAGGAAGATCGCGAGGATGGGGATCACCGAGATCACGGAGCCGGTCATGATCATGGCGTATTCGGCGTCGAACTGGCCCACGAAGGAGCGCAGGCCGAGTTGGACGGTCCAGAGCCGGTTGGAGGTGAGGTAGATGAACGGGCCCATGTAGTCGTTCCAGGTGTTCACGAACGTCAGCAGGGCCAGGCTGGCAAGTGCGGGTTTGGACAGGGGGAGGATGACGCGGGCCCAGATGCCGTATTCGCTGAGGCCGTCGATGCGGGCGGCTTCGCAGAGTTCATCCGGGATGGTCATGTAGTACTGGCGCATGAGGAACACGCCGAACGCGCCGAAGGCCTGGAGCAGGATGAGGGCGTTGAAGCTATTGGTGAGGCCAAGGTTCTGCATCATGATGTACTGCGGGACCATGTAGGCCTGCCAAGGCACGGCGATGGTGCCGATGTAAGCCAGGAACAGTACGTCGCGGCCGGGGAAGCGGACCTTGGAGAAGCCGTAGGCGGCCAGGGAACCGGTGAGGACCTGCAGGCAGGTGATGATCACGGCGAGGTAGAGGGAGTTCTGGAGGTAGCCCATCATGGGGATGCGGGTCCAGATGTCGGTGTAGTTGCTCCACACGAACTCGGTGGGGATCCATTGGATGGGGACGGTGAGGACCTGGTTGTTTTCCTTCAATGAGGAGGAGAGCATCCAGATGAACGGCACCATCAGCGCCGCCACGAGGACCACGAGGGCGGCGTAGATGACGAGGTCGGTGGTGCGTTTTTTCCGCTCGCGCGGGGAGCGGCGGCGTTCGGTGCTGCGGTCCTCCTCCGCATCGTTCGGGGGAAGCCCGGTTCCCAGGAGCCGGGACTCGGCCTTGAGGTCTTCGGCCATGTTGGTCATCAGCGTTCCCTCCGCTGTTGGATCTTGAATTGGAGCACGGTGACGGTCAGCACGATGAGGAACAGCACGAGGGAGATGGCCGAGGAGTAGCCGAATTTTCCTTCGCCGATGCCTTCCTGGTAGATGAGCTGGGACAGCACGGTGGTGGAGCGGCCGGGGCCGCCGTTGGTCATGACGACAATGAGGTCGAAGACTTTGAAGCTGGAGACGGTCAGCATGACGACGACGAAGAACGTGGTGGGGCGCAGGGAGGGGATGGTGACGTTCCAGAAGCGTTGCCAGGCGGAGGCGCCGTCGACTTCGGCGGCTTCGTAGAGTTCGGCGGGGATGGCCTGGAGGCCGGCGAGGTAGAGGACCATGTAGTAGCCCATGTCGCGCCAGACGCTGGTGATGATGACCGCGGGCAGGGCCCAGTCGGAGCTGGAGGTCCAGCCCGGCGGGTTGGCGATGCCGATGGTGGTGAGGAACTGGTTGATGGGGCCGTTGTCGGGGCTGAAGAGCATGTTCCAGACCACGGCCACTGCTACCAGTGAGGTGATGTACGGGAAGAAGATGGCGACGCGGAAGAAGCCGATGCCTTTGAGTTTGCGGTTCAGGAGCATCGCCAGGAGCAGGGCCAGGGCCATGGTGAGGGGGACATGGCCGATGGCGTAGACCACGGTGTTGCGCAGAGCGATCCAGAAGGAATCGGAGGCGAACATCCGCTGGAAGTTGGCCAGTCCCACCCACTTGGGGGCGGTGAAGGAGGTCCATTCCATGAAGGACAACGCGAACGCGGCCAGGACCGGGATGAGGGTGAAGGCCAGGAACCCCAGGAAGTTCGGCAGGATGAACGTCCAGCCAATCAGCGTGTTGCGGCGGGCCTGCTTCCGGTTGCCCCGGCTGTGGACAGCCGGGGCAACCGTCGAAGGAATAGTTTCAGTGCTCATGGCTGCCTGTTACTGGCCCAGGACTTCGCTTTTGACGCGCTTGCCCATCTCGGCAACCCCGTCGGACACCGAGCGCTCACCCACCATGATCAGATCGTGCTCCTGGTTGAGGACCTTGTCCGTGGCGGCAGACTTGTCACTGACCGGCATTTCCAGGGCAACCTTGTCCGGGGTGAAGGCCTTCTTGGACAGCTCGTCCGTGGGCATGCCGGCAAGCTTGAAGTACTCGGCGGTGATGGCGTCGTTCTGCAGGGCCGGCACAACGCCGATCTTCGAGATGGCCTTGGCGCCCTCCTCACCGGCGGCCCACTCGATGAACTTCTTGGCTGCGTCCGAGTGCGCGGCGTTCTTGTTGACGGCGAACGCAGTGGGCGAACCGAAAGTGGTGACCTTGCCGTCGTCGTTCTTCTGCGGCATCGGAGCCAGGCCCCAGTCCACGGTGGACTTGCCTTCCTTCTTGGCCTGCAGGATGCCGGCGATGTACCAGGTGCCCATGGGCATCATGGCTGCCTGGCCGGTCTCGAACATG
>Ga0160435_1000595_pt1 | contig 10783 bp, 4 predicted proteins | sample HID1973K_E0MG_FD_108213 | JGI IMG/M metagenome (GOLD analysis project Ga0160435, IMG submission 108213) | Enriched mosquito-associated microbial communities from UW Madison campus, WI, USA - HID1973K_E0 MG | ecosystem: Host-associated > Arthropoda: Insects > Digestive system > Unclassified ...
ACGCCCGCCAGCCCGACCCTGTTGATGCCGCGCGCCGCTCGCGCCGGCACCTATCTGCTGGTGCTCAAGCCGGTGCAGGGGCCGGCCACCTGGAACCTGGCCATCGAACGCAGCAAACCGATCGCTCTTGACGGCAGCCCGACCCAGGTCGCCAACGCCGCGCCGGGGCAAAAGAAGCGCTTCGTCTTCGACGCGACACAACTGCAACGACTGGGCCTGGGTGCGAGCGACCTGGTCATCTCCAGCGGTACCTATGTCTATCTGTACGCCTACGGCCCGACCGGCAACCAGATCGCCAGCGACAGCTACAACAAGAGCAACGGCGGCGAACATCTGAACCTGGCCATCCCTGCCAGCGGGGTCGGTACCGTGGTCGTCGCCCCGCAAAGCGGGGGCCAATCCATGGCGCTGACCTTGACGCTGTCAAAGGACCTCGAAGCCGCGCTGCCGCGCGAATCGATCGTCGACCTGGCGCTGCCCAGGCGCGGACAGAACGCGCGCTACACCTTCAGCGTGCAGGCAGGCGAGAGCCTGGCGTTGCAGGCGTTCGCGCAAGTGTCCGATCCGGCCGGGAAAAGCGTCGCTTACCAGATCTACCGTCCCGACGGCACGCTGCTGACGTCCAAGACGTTCGCCGCCTACGGGACGGTGAATCTGCCGACCCTGCCGGTGTCCGGCGACTACCAGCTTTTCGTGGATCCAACATCGGGGACCACCCTGGGCACCAAGCTGCGGCTCACCGCCGGCACCGACAGTGGCATGCAGGCCAACGGCAGCGTCGGCGACATCGTCACCACCTTCCCGGGCCAGCCCGTCTACGCCACATTCCAGGCCACTGCGGGCCAGACCCTGGGCCTGGGCCTGAGCGACCTGGTCATGTCCAGCGGTACCTATGTGAGTGTGGCGGTATTCACGCCCACCGGCACACAACTGGCCAGCGACAGCTATTACGCCAGCTACGGAGGAGAGCAGTTCAACCTGGCCATCCCGGCGACGGGAACCTATGCGGTGGTGATCACGCCGTTGTCGGCTACCCAGACCATGCAGCTCAAGCTGACTTTGTCGGATGACCTGCGCACGACCCTGGCGCGCGAGACCGCGCTCGAACTGGCACTGCCTCGGCGCGGCCAGAATGGGCGCCTGTTCTTCGATGCGCAGGCTGGCGAAACGCTGGCGCTGCAGATCTCGGGCCAGGCCACGGTGCCGACGGGCAAGAACGCTTATTACCGCGTCTACAAGCCCGACGGCAGCCAGTTGGCGACGCGCACCGAGAACGACTTCGGGACGATCAACCTGCCGACACTCCCGGTAACCGGAACCTACCAGGTTTTCGTGGATCCGGTGTATGGAGAGTCGCTGTCCTCGCGCCTGGTGTTGACCGCGGGCAAGGACAGCGGCACCCAGATCAACGGCCAGGTCGGTGAATTCGCCACGACGGTCGCGGGCCAGCCGGTCTATCTGACGTTCGACGCCAGCGCCGGGCAAAAGCTGGGCATCGGCCTGAGCGACCTGGTGGTCTCCAGCGGTACTTATGTCGGTGTGGCGGTATTCGATCCCAGCGGTGCGCAACTGGATTCCAACTCGTACTACGCCAGCTACGGCGGTGAGCAGTTCAATCTGTCGCCGGCCAAGAGTGGCACCTACAGCGTGGTGGTGACGCCGCAGAGTGAAAGCCAGACGATGCAGTTCAAGCTCGCCATTTCCGAAGACCTGCGCGCGTCGTTGCAGCGCGAGACACCGCTGAACCTGTCGCTGGCGCGGCGTGGGCAGAACGCAAGGCTTGCCTTCTCGGCCAATGCCGGCGACAGCCTGGGCCTGGTGATGACCGGGCAGGCGACCGTGCCGGCGGGCAAGAACGTCTACTACCGTGTCTACCGCCCCGATGGCACGCAGGTCGCCACCAAGACGAGCAGCGCGGCCTACGGCAGCTTGAACCTGGCCACGCTGGATGTCAGTGGCGACTACGAACTGTTCGTCGACCCCACCTATGGCGAGCTCCTGCAGGTCGGCTTGACGCTGACCGGCGGCCAGGCCCATCTGTCGGCCGATGGCGCGGCGCTGCAGGTGGCCAGCACCACGCCAGGGCAGTCGGTATACATGACCTTCGACGCGCAGGCAGGCGAACAACTGGGCCTGGGCCTGAGCGACCTGACGGTGTCCACGGACGCCTACGTATCGGTGACGGCCTACGGGCCGACCGGCACCTCGTTGGGGAGCGAAACCTACTACGCCAGCTATAGCGGCGGGCAGATCAACCTGCCGATCAAGACCTCGGGCACCCAGACCGTGCTCATCACCCCGCAGAGCAGCAACCAGACCTTCCGCTTGAAGGCCTGGCTGTCGCGCGATGTCGGCGTCGCGCTGCAACGCAACGTCGCGTACGAGCTGTCGCTGAGCCGCCCGGGCCAGAACGCGCGGCTGAAGTTCAGCGCCCAGGCGGGCGACAACCTGGGCCTGCTGATCAGCGGCCAGGCCACGGTACCGGCAGGCAAGGCCGTGGCTTACCGGGTGTATACGCCCAGCGGCAGTCTGCTCAGCAGCGTGTCGGTCTCCAGCACCGCCTACGGCACCTTGAACCTGCCGCGGCTACCGGCCACCGGCGACTACGAGGTGCTGGTCGATGCCAACTACGGCGAGACGCTACACACACGCGTGACGATCTCCGACGGCATGGCCGGCGTCGCGTTGGACGAGCCCGGCGTCATCATCGCTTCTCCGCGCGTGGGCGAACCGGTGTATTTCCTGCTGCCGGCGGCGGGAGGTTATCCGTCCGGCTTCGGCATCAGCGACCCTTCGAACGAAGGCACTGCGTTCAACGTCAACGTATACAGGCCGGATGGCGCCAGTTCCTCGAGCGCCACCTGCAAAGTGGCCGACGGCGGCTGCGAGTTCGACATGGAACCTTCGGCCGATGCCTACTATGCGGTGATCGTGACGCCGCAGAGCGCGACCCAGCGGCTGATATTCCGCGCCACATTTACGCGCGACAAACAACAGGACATTGTCGACAACCAGTTGCGCGGCGTCTCGACACAGCGCGCTGGCGAAAACGGTTCGCTGTTCTTCGATGCCGACGCCGGCGAGAAGGTGAACCTGCTGATCGGCGGTTATTCAACGCTGCCCGAAGGCAAGTCCACCACCTTCCAGTTGTTCAAGCCCGACGGCACCAAGCTGGCCGCGCCCAGCACCAAGGTCGGCGAGACCACGCTGTCGCTGGGGACGATGCCGGTCACCGGCCGTTACCGGGTACGGGTCGATCCCAGCTTCATCGGCGAACTGAGCGTGGGCGTCACGCTGCAGGTGCAGCAGCCATGAATCCATTTTCCTCGAAGAACCAAGAAAATCTGCGCAAGGAACGGAGCAGTCACATGGTCAGCAATCGCAAGGGCTGGAAGTCCATTATCGGCGGGGTATTGCTGGGGCTGGTGGCCGCAGCGGCCTCGTCGGAGCAACTGCCGTCCACGGCCAGTCCCCCGACTGCACCAGTTCCGGCATCCGCGGCGCGCGATGCGGCGGGCGCGGAGCAATACCTGCGCCTGGCCGGCAATCAGCTGCTGACATTGTCGTCCGGCGGCACCGAGCTGCGCCTGCAGACCACAGGCAAGGCCGCCCGCAGCCGCAGTTGGCCATTGCCCGAAGTGCGTCGCAACGCGAGCCTGACCCTGCTTCCCGATGGCCGCGTGCTGATCTGGGGCGGCCACGACGCCAAGGGCGATCCGCAGGCAGGCGGCCTGTGGTTCGATCCGGAGTTGCGCGCACTCGACCCGGCGCAGCGCCTGCCGATGACCGCACGCAGCGGCCATACCGCCACCGTGCTCACCGATGGCCGCGTGCTGCTCGCCGGCGGCACCGGCGCACAGCGCGGCTACGAGTTGTGGAACCCCGACTCGGGCCAGTGGAAGGCGCTCGACGGTGGCCTTCCCGTGGCCAGCGGCCATCGCGCGATCCTGCAGGCCGACGGCCAGGTGCGCCTGCTTGGCGCGGTGGCAGGCGGCGTGGGCGAACGCACCGACCTGCTGTTCGATCCGCAGCGCGATGAGATCGCCGCGCGCGGCAATGCGAAGGACCTGCCCGCCGCGGCCGGCCTGGCCGGCTCGCTGCCCGCGCCGGGCGCCAACAACGTCGCGATCAACGCGCGCCTGGCACTGCGTTTCTCCGAGCCGGTGCGCCTGGACGATCTCAACGAAGCCACCGTCACGCTGTTCGGCCCCGGCGGCGCGACCGCCTTGCGCGTCGTCGCCGTCGAGAATGGCCGGCTGGCCTTCGTGACGCCGCGCCGCGAACTGTTTCCCGATTCCGCCTACACGGTGATGGTGGATGGCGTCAGCAGCCAGAAAGGCAAGCGCCTGCCGCTGATGACCCTGGACTTCCATACCGCTGCCCTTGCTTCACCGCAGGACGCCGCTAGCGCACGGGACGGGCAGGGCGCCAATGGCGCCGGCAATGGTGGTGAAGGCGTCGCGAGCTACTGCGAAGGCAAGTCGCGCACGCTGGCGCTGTGCCAGCGGCAGGGCCAGATGCAGGATGGCATCTGGACCCCCGGCCAGGACAACGCGGGTGAGAACTGGCGCGTGCCCGGCCGCCAGCCGGAAGCGGTGCCGCTGGGCTTCATGCCGGAGCTGTTCAAGACCTGGGGCAAGACCGCACTGACCGGCTCGGTGCTGCGCGCCGACGGCCAGCCGGTCGCCAACGTGGCGGTGAGCATCGGCGACCGCTTCGCGCGCACCAACGCCGAGGGCCGCTTCCTGCTGTACGACGTGCCGGTTGGCCGCCAGAAGGTCTATGTCGATGGCACCGCCGCCAATGCGCCGGGCGTGGAATACGGCCAGTTCGTGGTCGGCGTGGACATCGCGCCGAAGACGCTGACCCAGGTGCCCTTCACCATGTGGCTGCCGCGCATCGCCGCGCGCGACAAGATCAAGATCCCGTCGCCGACCACGCGCGACCTGGTGCTCAAGCATCCCGACCTGCCGGGCATGGAACTGCACATCCCCGCCGGCACGGTGATCCGCGACCACAAGGGCAAGATCGTCACCGAAGTGGCGATCGTGCCCACGCCGGTCAACCGCTCGCCGTATCCGCTGCCGACCAACTTCCCGATGTATTTCACCCTGCAGCCCGGCGGCGCAGTGCTGCAAGGCCTGACCCCGGAAGCCGGGCGCGGCGCGCGCGTGTACTACCCCAACTACGACCACCATCCGGCTGGCACGGCGGCCGACTTCTGGCTGTACGACGCGATGGAAGGCTGGCGCGTGTACGGCCAGGGCCGTGTCAATGACGCCGAGACCCAGTTCGTGCCCGAGGACGGCGTGGCGCTGCGCGAAGTGGTGACCTTCGGCGCAGCGGTGAGCCCGAACGATCCGGCGCCGGAAGAGGGCAAGCCACCGGAGCCGCAGGAGTGCGGCGAGTGCAACGCGGGCACCGGCGGAAGCGCGTCGGCGGGCGACCCGATCGACCTGAAGACCGGCCGTTTCGCCTACCAGGAAACCGACATCGCGATCACGGACGTGGTGCCGATCGTGCTGGGGCGCGACTATCGCCCCAGCGACCGGGTCAAGCGCGAATTCGGCTATGGCACCGCGGCCGGGTTCGCCTATCGCATCGCGATGAAGAGCTCGGATTACAGCGAACTGCAATTGGTGTTGCCTAATGGCTCGCCCCTGGTGTTCAAGCAGATCCCGGGCTCCGGGAGCGGTGCCTACGGCGCATGGCGATACGATGGCAAGCAAGGCATTTCCGGCGCCGTCCTCGCCTATACCAGCGGAAGCTACGTGCTGACGATGCGCGACGGCGCGCAGATGGTATTCGAACCGCATAGCCCGAACCGGATCCTGCGCAGCCAGGACCGCTTCGGTAACAAGACCGAGTATGTCTACGATGCCGGCCGGGTCAGCCGGATCCTGTCGCCCAATGGCCGCTACATCGACCTCAACTACGACACCCAGAGCCGCATCATCTCGGCCAACGACCCGCTGGGCGCGACCTGGGGCTACGAGTACAACGCCCAGGGCCTGCTGTCCAAGGCGATCTATCCAGACCAGACCTCCCGCCGCTACGAGTACCAGAGCTGGGGCAGCGGCACCACGCTGCGGCACCGTCTGTCTGCGATCTACGACCAGCGCGGCAACCGCGTGCTACTCAACGAGTACGAACAGACCGGCACCGGCACCGCGATGACGACCACCGGGCGGGTGATCAAGCAGACCTTGGCCGATGGCGCGGTGTACCAGATCCAGTACGACCACGTCGATGGCGCCACCGTGGGGACCTTGGTGACGCATCCGGACGGCAGCCAGCGCCGGGTGGTGTTCGGCGACGGGATGTACCCGGTTTCCGACACTTTGGCCTATGGCACGCCGCTGGCACAGGAGTACAGGTTCGAGCGGGACGCGCAAGGTCGGATGACGGCGAGGATCGACCCGATCGGACGGCGGACGGAGTATGAGTACGATGATTACGGACAGGTAGTGAAGACGACTTGGTTGGCGGGCACTAGCCAGGCCGTGAGCTCGCAGACCTCGTACACCTCCGAAGGACGGGTGGCGTCCATCACCGATCCGCTCAATCGGACTACATCGCTGGAATACGTCCAGAGTTGTCTGTCGCGGGTCACCAATACGTTGGGCAAGTCCGACACATTTACCTGCAATGACGCGGGCCTGCCCGAAACCACTAGCGATGCGTTGTCCAATACCACCGTTGCCTATTACGTCGGCGCGGATCTCATTGCCCTCAGCGACCCGCTGGGTCGTGACGTGCACTTTCGCTACGACGCGATTGGTCGCCCGGTCGCGGTACAGGGGCCGGACGGCCAACTGGCGCGCACTGAATACGATGCTCGCGGGCGAGTCATCAAGAGCATCAGCCCGGATGGCGGTACTACCGAACTGGCCTATGACGCCAATGACAACCTGACCGATGTGCTGCTGCCACATCAGGCTGGCATCACCTACGAATACGACGCGCGCGACCGCGTGACCAAGCGCACCGACAGCCTGGGCCAGAATGAATCCTGGACCTACGACGGCATGGGTCGCGTGCTGACCTACACCGATCGTCGCAACTTCAGTACGCATTACACCTACGACTCGCTGGGGCGCCGCGATACCACGACCTACCATGACGGCACTACGGTCGCATCTCATTACGATGCCGCAGGGCGATTGCAGAGCCTGGTCGACTCCGCATCAGGAACACTCTCATGGGGCTATGACGACTTCGACCGCATGACCACGGCCACGAGTCCTCAGGGCACGGTAACTTATGGCTACGACGTTGTGGGCAGGCGCACATCAATGACGGCAGGCGCTCAGCCGACGGTGGAGTATCGCTACGATGCCGGCGATCGCTTGCGGCAGATCCTGCAAGGCAACGAGATACAGGAATACGAATACGACGATGTCGATCGGATCACCAAGTCACGACTGCCCAATGGGGTGGAAGCGGCCTACACCTTCGATGCGGTCGGTCAACTCACGGGGCTAGCCTGGCAGAAGCCAGGCGCCAATGCCCTGGGCACTTTGGGCTATGCCTATGACCGTTCGGGCCGTGTCGTTGCTCAGACGGGGACCTGGGCGCCGCAAGCATTGCCTCCAGCGCGCGCCGATACGGACTTCGATGACAACAATCGCATGACCCGGTATAGCGGAACGACGCAGGACTTCGACGCGAACGGCAATCTGACCGGACAAGTGGGCCGCACCTACGAATGGAACGCGCGCAACCAGTTGGCGTCGATCAAGCAGGATGGAGTAGTCATCGCAAGCTTCGGCTACGATGCAACAGGCAGGCGTTACAGCAAGACCGAGGCCGGAATTACCGCCACTTATTTGTATGACGGCGTGGATACCGTACAGGAGGAGGTGGGCGGTGCGACCATCCCGATCCTGACCGGCCTGGGCATCGATCGCCGCATCTCGCGTGGCGCAGGCGCGGATCGTCGCTACTTCGTGACCGATCATTTGAATAGCACTCGGGCCTTGACCGATGCCGATGGCAATGCCACTCGATCGTATGAGTACGGTGCCTATGGGGATTCAGCGCAGGATCCGCAGGGCATCGAGAACCCGTACCAGTACACAGGACGTGAGCGCGATCATTCGGGCCTCTATTATTATCGAGCACGCTACTACGATCCCAAAGCAGGCCGCTTCATTAGCGAAGATCCGATCGGATTGACGGCAGGTCCGAACGCATACGCGTACGTTGGTGCATCGCCTCTAGTGTATACAGACCCCATGGGGTTGGATCGAATAGTCACCTATCAAAATATGGGCTGGACGGTCTATTACGATAATGAAGGCGGGTATGTGCAATCTTGGCCTTCTCGGAGTGCCGTGGCGAGAAGCTCTCTGCCTGGCGCGGCTGGCCCTTATCATTCAGAAAATGTATATCCATCGGAAGGGCCGCATCACAACAATGCAACCGCATACGGCCCCAATGACATTTTGCGAACCGATGACAAGCGCGGCCGTTGGCTGCACGGCGGAGGGACAGGTCTGAAGGATCCTTTGGCGCCACGGCAGGGATGGAAGCCCACGATGGGCTGCACGCGCATGCAGAACGAAGACATCCAGGAGCTTGTTGATCTTGTCAGAAAAGTGAAGGCAGAAGATCCGAATCGGAAAATTACGTATGATCGATACAATTACACCGCGCCGGTGATCGTACCCATATGGTGAACAGATTGGGCCTTCGCTCCTTCCTCGTTCTTGGGGCCATTTCCGTGGCCACTTTTCTCTGCGGCTACGCTTTGGCTGCGGAGAATTCATATATCGCCAGGGCTTTCAAGGAGGCGGCTTTCAACCCCCATGCCTTCCTTGAGACACAAATAGTCGCCCATTACGGGGCTGGTGACGTCAGAGAAAATAAAAATTTCGTAGAGCACAGATATCTGGATCCCAGTTCTGGGCTTGGTGCCATTGTATCCATCGATGCGGATCCGGCCCCGCAGTATCGGATCGCATCGGAGATAATGCTGATCGCAAAAGATGTCGGTATTCCGTCCGCGAATCTGGAGGGGTTGGGGAAGATCGCTTTGTTCGGCGTGAAGGTGGGAGATGGCCAGGCCGCTGCGCAGGCGGTTGCCCAACGGAAGTATGGTGCGAAATCCATTCGGACAAAACTTCTGGGCGAGCCCGTCACCCAGTTAATGTTCTTCTCTTCGGAGGAAGAGACGAATACTTTCTACAAGTACTATTTTAAGGACGGGCATGTCGTGGCGATGTCTATCGGATTGACGGATTAGCGCTTCAATATTCCCTGCCTCGGCATATCCTTGCCAGGTGCCAAGATAAGGAACGCCATGACCCATCTGTTCCTGATCTGGAAAAGCCTCTGCCGCAAGCCCATGCGCACCGGCCTGACCTTCGCGTCGATGACGGTCGCCTTCCTGCTGTTCGGCCTGCTCAACGGCATCAACCAGGGCCTGGACAGCGTCACCGCGCGGTTCCACCTCGATCGCCTGTACGTCATGAACCGGATCGGCATGTACCACCCGCTGGTCGTGCCGTTCGCGCAACAGGTCGAGAAGATCCCCGGCGTCAAGGACGTCGCCTATTGGGCGTATTTCGTAGGCTATTACCAGCGCCCCATCGTTCAGCTGCCGATCGTGGCCGCGGACGTGGGCCGCATCTTCCGCATGTACCCGGAACTGCAACTGCCGCCGGCGCAACTGCAAGCGATGACCCGCACCCGCACCGGGGCGGTCATCAGCAACCACCTGGCGCAGAAGTGCGGCTGGAAGATCGGCGAGCGCGTGCCGGTGAAGTCGGCGATCTGGCCGCGCAAGGGCGGCGACGATACCTGGACCTTCGACATCGTCGGCATCTATGCGCCGTCGGAGGCCTCGCCCGCGCTCAACGACCTGTTCTTCGTCAACCTGGATTAATTCGACGAGGCGCGCGCCTTCGGTGCCGGCGCCGTGCACCTGATCATCGCGCGCACCGAAGACGAGCGGCGTAGCGGCGAGATCGCCAAGGCCATCGACGAGTTGGCGGAGAGTTCACCATTCCAGACCCGCACCCGCACCGAGAACGCCTACGCCGCCGTGCAGTGGCGGCAGATCAACGACCTGCGCGTGATCGGCAACTTCATCACCATCGGCGTACTGTTCACCCTGCTGGTGGTCAGCGCCAGCACGATGATGCAGTCGGTGCGGCAGCGCTTCTCCGAACTGGCGGTGGTGATGGCAGTGGGGTTCACGCCGGCCAGGGTCGCTGCCCTAGTCGTCGGCGAAGCGTTGATGCTGAGCAGCAGGCGAGTCACCCGCGACGCCCAGGACGCGAGCACGAACACCAGCACGAACACAAGCACATGGCCCAGCGACAGGCTGAAGTAGCCGATCGCGAACTCATGCCCCAACACCTGGCGTAGCAACTCGTAGAGCGGCCGCAGTATGCGGAAGCTCTCCATCATTTAGAGGCACCCGCCGATAATCGCCGCGGCGATGGCGCGTAGAGCCGTCGCTCCTACGTTCAGGGATCCGGTGTTCGTCTCGCGGTTCCAGCGCAGGTCAAGTCGCCGACGACAAAGCCGCCTTGCCAAGCCCCGCGCCGACAAGCGCGGGGCTTGGACGCGACGGCACGAGGCCCTGAAGCCTCGTGTCAACAAAACTTCGGCGACGAATCCGCGGCGCGGACCAACGTCAGTGCGTTCTCGAGACCGCGTAGCGGGCCAGGCCGCGCAGGGCGGCGACGGCGTCGTTCTCGGGCAGGCCGTCGAGCGCGCGCTCGGCGGCGGTGGCGTACTCGGCGGCGCGTTGGCGGCTGTAGTCCAGCCCGCC
>Ga0160435_1000596_pt1 | contig 10763 bp, 10 predicted proteins | sample HID1973K_E0MG_FD_108213 | JGI IMG/M metagenome (GOLD analysis project Ga0160435, IMG submission 108213) | Enriched mosquito-associated microbial communities from UW Madison campus, WI, USA - HID1973K_E0 MG | ecosystem: Host-associated > Arthropoda: Insects > Digestive system > Unclassified ...
CCAGGCGCACGCGCTCGCTCGAAATCTCGAGCCGGATACGCGCTGCGGGCGGCGGCGTCGCCATCGGCCCGCGCTCAGGCCAGCAGGTGATCGACGATCAGCTGCCAGTGCGGCGCCTCGACCGGCGTGATCGACAACCGGTTGCCCCGGCGCAGCACGATCATGTCGGCCAGCTCGGGCGTGCTGCGCATCTCGGGCAGCGACAGCAGGCGCGTCTTGCGCAGCGCCTGCACGTCGAGCAGCAGCCAGCGCGGCTTGTCGGGCTTGGACGCGGCATCGAAGTAGGGCGATGCGGCGTCGAACTGGGTGGGGTCGGGACGCGTGCCGGATGCCACGCGCGCCACGCCGACGATGCCGGGCTGCGGGCAACTCGAGTGGTAGAAGAGCACGCCGTCGCCCACCTGCATCTCGTCGCGCATGAAGTTGCGCGCCTGGTAGCTGCGCACGCCGGTCCAGGGCACGGTGGCCGCGGGCGCGGCCAGCGCATCGTCGATCGAGCATTCGTCGGGCTCGGACTTCATGAGCCAGTAGCGAGGCATGGTGGGCTCGTCTCCTCGGTTGCGCGCGCAGGGATGATTTTTGGGGCGGACGCAATCGTCGCACAACGCAGCGCCCTTGCGTAGCTGCCGGGCCGGTGCACGCCTGTCGCGGACGTCACTAGAATGCTCCACTCCTTCGCCATGGCCGCCCCTCACCTCCTGCTCGACCGCCTTCGCGCGACGCCCCGTCAACGGGCGTGGCTGCTGTGGCTCGTGCTGGTGCTGCTGCCGCTGGCGCAATGGGCGGCCACCGTGCACGCGGTCTCGCACACGCGGGCCGACCTGGAGGCGGCGTCGACCGCGCCTCACAAGGCCATCGCGCACCTTGCCGATTGCGACTTGTGCCTGACATCGGCCGCGCTCGGCGCCGGCGCACTGCCCGCCGCGGCGCTGCCGATGCAGGCGCCCGGCCATCGTCCGCCTCACCCCGTCGCGCTCGCCCAGGCGGCGCCGCGCGCATTCACCGAGCTGCCCTACCGCAGCCGCGCGCCGCCCGCCTTCCTGCTCTGACTTCCCCGCGCCGGCCCTGAGCGCGCCCATGCAGGGCGCCCGGCCGGCTCTCACTCGTCATTGCAGGACTTTTCCTTTCATGCACAAGCCATTTCCGGCGGGCGCACTCGCGCTCGCCCTGACCCTGCCTGCCGCCGCCTGGGCGGCCGGCGATCCCTCCTCCGCATCGTCCGCCGCCGACGTCGAGGCATTGCGGCGCGAGATCGGTGCCATGCGGGCCGACTACGAAGCCCGCCTCAAGGCGCTGGAAGCGCGCGTGCGCACGGCCGAAGCCGCCGCGGCGACGGCAACCGCCGCGCCGAGCGCCGGCGCACCCGGCTGGGGCTCGGCACCTGCCGCCGCCGCTGCAACGGGCGCAAGCACCGCCCCGGCAGCGGCCGCGGCCCCTGCCATCGCCGCCGCCCCACCGACCGCCACCGCCGGCGCCAGCGGCGGCGCCAACAGCTTCAACCCCGCGGTCTCGCTGATCCTCTCGGGCGGCTACACCCGCACGCAGCGCGACCCGGCCGGCTACGCCATCACCGGCTTCCCCCATTCGCCCGACAACGAGATCGGCCCCGGCGAGCGCGGCTTCACGCTCGGCGAGACCGAGCTGACCTTCTCCGCCAGCGTCGACCCCTGGTTTCGCGGCGCCGCCACGCTGGCGCTGGAGCCGGACAACTCGGTGTCGCTGGAAGAGGCTTTTGTCGAATCCACCTCGCTCGGCTACGGCCTGACGGCCAAGGCCGGTCGCTTCTTCTCCAACGTCGGCTACCTGAACACACAGCATGCGCACGTCTGGGATTTCGTCGACAGCCCGATGGCCTACCAGGCCCTGCTCGGTTCGCAGTACGCCAACGACGGCGCGCAGCTGCGCTGGCTGGCGCCCACCGACACCTTCCTGGAACTGAGCGCCGAAGCCGGCCGCGGCAGCGCCTACCCCGGCACCGACAGCAACGGCAACGGCGCCGGCATGTTTGCCCTGGGCGCGCACACCGGCGGCGACGTCGGCACCAGCCACAGCTGGCGCGCCGGCGTGTCGATGCTGCAGGCCAAGGCCGCCGACCAGACCCTGGCCGGCATGGACACGATGGGCTCGCCCTTCGACAGTGCCTTCACCGGCCGCACCCGCGTCTGGATCGCCGACGGCGTCTGGAAGTGGGCGCCCGAAGGCAACGCCTCGCGCACCAGCTTCAAGCTGCAAGGCGAATACCTGTACAGCCAGCGCAGCGGCAACCTGGTGGTCGACCCCGCCGCCGCCGCGGTCGCGGGCGACTACGACAGCACCCAGTCCGGCTGGTACCTGCAGGGCGTCTACCAGTTCGCTTCGCGCTGGCGCGTGGGCCTGCGCACCGAGCGGCTGGATGCGGGCACGCCGGCCTTCAGCGCGGGTAACGAGCTGGTGGCCAACAACGGCTATGCACCCACCAAGAACTCGCTGCTGCTCGAATACGCGCCGAGCGAGTTCTCGCGCATCCGCGTGCAACTGGCGCGCGACGAGGCGCGCCAGGGCCAGCCGGACAACCAGATCTGGCTGCAATACCAGATGAGCCTGGGCGCGCACGGCGCACACAGTTACTGAAGAAGATGAAGCAAGGAAAGCACACCATGAAACACCTCCTTCGCCGTCTGCTGCCGCTGCTGCTGGCAACGCCCCTGGCCCTGCTGGCGCTGCCCGGCCACGCCGCGCTGCGCGTGCTCGCCTGCGAACCCGAATGGGGCGCGCTGACCCAGGCGCTGGGCGGCGAGCGGGTCGACGTGTCGGTCGCCACCGGCGCGCTGCAGGACCCGCACCGCATCCAGGCCCGGCCCAGCCTCATCGCCCGCACCCGCAACGCCGACCTGGTGGTCTGCACCGGCGCCGAACTGGAGATCGGCTGGCTGCCGGTGCTGCTGCAGCAGTCGGGCAACGCGAAGATCCAGCCGGGCCAGCCCGGCAACTTCGCGGCCGCCGACTTCGTGCGCAAGCTGGGCGTGCCCACGCAGCTGGACCGGGCCCAGGGCGACGTGCACGCGGCCGGCAATCCGCACATCCAGACCGACCCGCGCAACATCGCCCGCGTGGCCGATGCGCTGTCGGCGCGGCTGGCGCAGATCGACCCGGCGCATGCCGCCGACTACGCCAGGGCGCACGACGACTTCGCACAGCGCTGGCAGGCCGCCATGGTGCGCTGGACGCAGCAGGCCGCGCCGCTCAAGGGCCTGCCGGTCGTGTCGCAGCACGACGCCTTCGTCTACCTGTACGACTGGCTCGGCCTGAAGGAGGTGGCGGTGCTCGAGCCCAAGCCCGGCGTGGAGCCCACCGTGTCGCACCTGCAGGAGGTGCAGGCCGCCCTGCGCAGCAACCCGCCGCGCATGGTGCTGTACGCCGCCTACCAGGACGCCCGGCCGTCCGAATGGCTGGAGCGCAATGCCGGCGTGCCGGCGGTCAAGCTGCCCTTCACCGTCGGCGGCACCGACGAGGCGAAGGACCTGTTCGCCCTGTTCGACGACACGCTGGCACGGCTGGCCACCGCCGCCGCGGGACGCAAGCCGTGAACTGGGGCGCGCTCGACATCGGCATCCTCGGCCCGGCCCTCCTGGCCGGCCTGCTGGTGCTGGCCACGCACGTGCCGCTGGGCCAGCAGGTGCTGGACCGCGGCATCGTCTTCATCGACCTGGCCATCGCGCAGATCGCCGGCCTGGGCGTGATCGCCGCCGATGCGCTGGGCGCGCCCGAGCACGGCATCGCGGTGCAGGCCGCCGCCGTGGCGGCCGCCCTGCTCGGCGCCTGGCTGCTGACCTGGACCGAGCGCCGCGCCGGCCACCAGCAGGAGGCACTGATCGGCGTCATGTTCATCCTGGCGGCCTGCGCCGGCATCCTGCTGCTGGCCAGCAATCCGCACGGCGGCGAGCACCTGAAGGAACTGCTGGTCGGCCAGATCCTGTGGGTGGACTGGCGACAGGTCGGCTGGCTCGCCGCGATCTCCGCGCTGCTGCTGGCCGCCATGCGGCTGGGCTGGACGGCGCGGCTGGGGCGCTTCGGCTTCTACGCCACCTTCGCCATCGCGGTCACCGCCTCGGTGCAACTGGTCGGCGTGTACCTGGTGTTCTCCAGCCTCATCATTCCGGCGCTGGCGACGCGCGCCATGGCGGCAGCCGCCACGCCGGGCGCCCGTGCCTGGCGCGGCTGGTGCATCGGCGCGCTGGGCTATGCGCTGGGACTGGCCTTGTCGGCCCTGCTGGATCTGCCGTCCGGCGCGGTGATCGTCTGGACGCTGGCGGTCTGCGCGCTGGTGGCGGCGCAGGCCGCCACGCGCCGGCGTCACTCCTTGACCGAACCCGTCAGGCCGGAGACGTAGTACTCGACGAAGAAGGAATAGACGAACGCCACCGGCAGGGAGCCCATCAGCGCGCCGGCCATCAGCGGGCCCCAGTGGTAGACGTCGCCTTCCACCAGTTCCGTCACCACGCCCACCGGCACCGTCTTGCTTTCCGACGACGACACGAAGGTGAGCGCGTAGATGAACTCGTTCCACGACAGCGTGAAGGCGAAGATGCCGGCCGAGATCAGCCCCGGCACCGCCAGCGGCAGGATGATCTTCACCAGGATCTGCCAGCGCGTGGCGCCGTCGATCAGCGCGCACTCCTCCAGCTCGAACGGGATCGAGCGGAAGTAGCTCATCAGCAGCCAGGTGGCGAAGGGGATGAGGAAGGTCGGGTAGGTGAGGATGAGCGCCCAGCGCGAGTCGAACAGCCCCAGGCTGACGACGATGGAGGCCAGCGGGATGAACAGGATCGACGGCGGCACCAGGTACGCCAGGAAAATGGCGCCGCCCGACGGCTTGGCACCGGAAAAGCGCAGCCGCTCGATCGCGTAAGCGGCCAGCACCGCGCAGAACAGCGACAGGAAGGTGGACACCACCGACACCACGATGGTGTTCCACAGCCAGGCCGGGTATTCGGTGTGGAAGAACAGCTTCTCGAAGTGCGCCAGCGTCGGCGCCAGGATCCAGAACGGATTGCCCTCGCGCGACAGCAGTTCGACATCCGGCTTGAAGGACGTCACCGCCATCCAGTAGAACGGGAACAGCAGGATGACGACGAACAGCCCGATCGGGATGTAGAGCGTGACCCAGCGGCGCGGCATCGACTGCAGGAAATCCATGCCGGTGCTGTCGTTCTTGCGCTCGCTGCTCACTTGTCACCGCCTCGCTGCCAGGCCCGGCGCTGCAGGCCGAAGTAGCTGAACATGATGGCCGCCAGCAGGAACGGCACCATCAGCGTGGCGATGGCCGCGCCCTCGGCCAGCGCACCGCCGGGAATCGCGCGCTGGAATGCCAGCGTGGCCATCAGGTGCGTGGCGTTGAGCGGGCCGCCGCGGGTCAGCACGTAGATCAGCTGGAAATCGGTGAAGGTGAACAGCACCGAGAACGTCATCACCACCGCGATGATGGGCGACAGCAGCGGCAGCGTGATGTGGCGGAACTGCTGCCAGGCGGTGGCGCCGTCGATGGCCGAGGCCTCGTAGTACGACGGCGAGATGGTCTGCAGCCCCGCCAGCAGCGAGATGGCCACGAAGGGAATGCCGCGCCAGACGTTGGCGATGATGGTGGAAATGCGCGCGTTCCACGGGTCGCCCAGGAAGTCGATGTAGTGGTCCATCAGCCCCATCTTGACCAGCGCCCAGCTGATGATGGAGAACTGCGCATCGAAGATCCACCAGAAGGCGATGGCCGACAGCGCCGTCGGCACGATCCACGGCAGCAGCACGATGGCGCGGAAGAAGCTCTGGAACGGCAGGCGCCGGTTCAGCAGCAGCGCCAGCCACAGCCCCAGCAGGAACTTGGCGATGCTGGCCACCACCGTGTAGAAGAGCGTGTTGAACAGCGCCAGCTGGGTCACGCTGTCGGTCACCAGGAACTCGAAGTTCTCCAGCCCGATCCACTCGCCGGCGCGGCCGATCTTGGTGTCGGTGAACCCCAGCCAGGTGCCCAGGCCGAGCGGATAGGTCAGGAACAGCAGCAGCAGCACCGCCGCCGGCAGCATGAAGGCCCAGCCCAGCGCATTGCGGCTGTTCTGGAAACGCTGCATGAGGCTCATGCGGGGCGGCGCCGCTGCGCCCTGCAGGTGCGCGTCCTGCGCCGCGGCAATCACAGCTTTGCTCAAATCGCCTCCATCGCCCGGCGAAGCCCGGGCCGTTCGGGGACACCCACGGAACCGGCTTCGCCGGGCCGTCGGGTGTGCCCCCTGGAAGGGGGTCGGCGGACCTGCGAAGCAGGGGAGACTGGGGGTCAGACTTTGTAGTAGCGCTCGGCGCGCTTTTGCGCGCGCTCCATCGCCTCCTGCGGCGTCTTCGAGCCGCTGATGGCCTCGGCCACCATGTTGGGGATGATGAAGTCGGCACCGGCGCCTGCGGAGGCATAACCCAGCCGGCCCTCGAAACCGGCCGGCCGCATGTTCTTCACGCAGTCGCGGTAGGCCGTGTTCTTCGGATCGGAGGTCCAGATCGGGCAGCTCTCGTAAGCGGCGAGCGGATGCGCCACGTAGCCCCCGGCGCCGATCAGCCACTTGTCGAACTGCTCGCGCTCCATCATGAAGCGCAGGAACTCCTTGGCCGCGTTCGGGTACTTGGTGTACTTCATGACCATCTGGTTGAAGAACAGGTGCGACTCGGTGGGCACGCCCACCGGGCCGATCGGGAACGACGCGTGGTAGATGTCGGCCGACATCTCCTTGACCTTCGGGTCCTGCGAATTCTTGGCCGCGACGTAGATCGAGATGCCGTTGTTGGTCACCGCGATCTGGCCGTCCAGGAAGGCCTTGTTGTTGTTCGGGTCCAGCCACGACAGGGTGCCGGGGATGAAGTTGGGATACAGCTGCTTGCCGTACTCCAGCGCCTTGAGCGTCTCGGGGCTGTTGATCACCACCTTGTTGCTCTTGTCCACCAGCTTGCCGCCGTGCGACCAGATCAGCCAGTTGGTCCACAGGCTGTCGCCGGTGGCATTGCCCAGCGCGTAGCCGCCGGGCGTGCCCTTGTCCTTGAGCGCCTTGTGCAGCGCCAGAAAGCCGGCCGTGTCCTTCGGAAACTCCTTGAAGCCCGCCGCCTCCACCATGCTCTTGCGGTAGACGATCATCGAGCCGGCGGCGCCCAGGCCCAGGCCGATCCACTTCTTGCCGTCCGGGCGCAGGTACTGCTGCACCGCCGGATACCAGCCGCCGTACTTCTTGCCCAGGTATTCGGCCAGGTCGGTCACGTCGACCAGCTTGTCCGGGTACAGGTTGGCATCGTCATTGGTCGACAGAATGATGTCCGGCCCGGCGCCGGTGTTGGCCGCCACCGCCGCCTTGGGCCGCACGTCTTCCCAGCCCTCGTTGTCCACCCGCACCTCGACGCCGGTCTTCTCGCTGAAGGCCTTGACGTTCACCATGTACGCGTCGATGTCGCCCTGCACGAAGCGGCTCCAGCGCAGCACGCGCAGCTTTGCGCCCTTGTCCGGCTTGAAGCACATCGCCGACTGGGCATTGGCGTAGGTGGTGAACATCGCACCTCCCACGCCCAGCGACGCGGCAGCCGCGACGCCCGCCGAGCCTTCCAGGAACTTGCGTCGATTGAACTCGCTCATGCATGTCTCCTTCTTCGTGTGTTGGACAAACGCTGCGCAAAAAAAGCGAAGACTCAGGCTGCCAGCCGCTGGCCGGTGGCGGCATCGAACAGGTGGGCGCGCTGCAGGTCAGGCTGCAGGTGGATGACCGAGCCGGGCGCGAAGGCGTGGCGCTCGCGAAACACGGCCGACAGCTCCGCGCCCGCATGGCGGCAGGCGACGAAGGTGTCCATGCCGGTAGGCTCCAGCACGGCCACCTGCGCCGGGATGCCGCGGCCGGTGGTCAGCGTCAGGTGTTCCGGCCGCGTGCCGTAGACGACGGGCTGGCCGTCCTGGCCACCCGCGCCCAGCGGTGCGCCGAGCAAGGTGCCGTCGGTCAGCTCGACATGTGCCTCGCCACCGTTCAGGCGCAGCACGCCCGGCAGGAAGTTCATGGCGGGCGAGCCGATGAAGCCGGCCACGAACTGGTTGGCCGGATGGTCGTACAGCGACAGCGGGTCGCCCTGCTGCTCGATGTGGCCGTCGCGCATGACGACGATCTGGTCGCCCATCGTCATCGCCTCGATCTGGTCGTGCGTGACGTACACCGACGTGGTGCGCAGCCGCTGGTGCAGTTCCTTGATCTCGCTGCGCATGGCCACGCGCAGCTTGGCGTCGAGGTTCGACAGCGGCTCGTCGAACAGGAACACCTGCGGGTCGCGCACGATGGCCCGGCCCATCGCCACGCGCTGGCGCTGCCCGCCCGACAACTGGCGCGGGTAGCGCTCGAGCAGGGGCGACAGGGCCAGGATCTCGGCCGCGCGCCGCACCTTGGTGTCGATGGTCGCCTTGTCCGCCTTGGCCAGCGCCAGCGAGAAGGCCATGTTCTCGCGCACCGTCATGTGCGGGTACAGCGCGTAGTTCTGGAACACCATGGCGATGTCGCGCTGCTTGGGCGGCAGGTCGTTCACGCGGCGCTCGCCGATCAGGATGTCGCCGCCGTTGATCTCCTCCAGCCCCGCGATCAACCGCAGCAGCGTGGACTTGCCGCAGCCCGAAGGCCCCACCAGCACGGTGAAGGAGCCGTCCGCGATGTCGATGTCCACACCGTGCAGGACCGGGACCTCACCAAAGCTCTTCCTGACGGAGCGGATCGTGACACTTGCCATGCAGTGCAATCTCCTGAGAGTGGGAAAACGGTTTCATCCAGGGCGTGGCGAACACGCAAGAGCCCCGGGGCTGCCTCCGTTGCGGCGCAGTATCCGCGACTGGTCAGGCCAATTGCCATCCGGGCAAACCAACCCCTGGGCAACCCTGAGAAAATTTGTATGATGACCTGATCACCGTGCTGACCACCTTTCGCGCTCCTTCCGTTGCCGCCCTTGCGCCGCTGCCGTTGCGGCAGCCCGCGGACCGCCTTTCCGACCGCCTGGCCCAGCGCCTGGCCGGCCTCATCGAGGCCGGCACCCTGGCGCCCGGCGAGCGCCTGCCCACCGAGCAGCAACTGGCCACGGCGCATGGCGTGTCGCGCACCGTCGTGCGCGAGGCGGTGCACCAGCTCAAGTCGCGCGCGCTGGTGTCGGCGCGCCAGGGCTCGGGCGTCTACGTGCTGGCGGCGCCGAGCAACCAGCCACTGGCCTTCGACCCGAGCGTGCTCGAATCGGTCGAGGCCGTCGTGCACGTGGTGGAAGTGCGCCGGGTGCTCGAAGGCGAGATCGCCGCACTGGCCGCGCAGCATGCGACACGCGCCCAGGTCGCCGCCATGCGGCGCGCCCTCAAGTCCATCGATGCGGCCGTCGCCGCCGGCCGCGACGGCGTGGCCGAGGACCTGGCGTTCCACCGCGCCATCGGCGACGCCAGCGGCAATCCGCAGTTCGGGCGGCTGCTGGGCTTCCTGGAGCAGTACCTGCGCGAAGGCATGCGCATCACGCGCGGCAACGAGGCCCGGCGCCAGGATTTCATGCAGGAAGTGCAGAACGAGCACCGCCTCATGGTCGCGGCCATCGCCAGGCGCGATGCCGATGCGGCGCGCGCGGCCGCGCTGCACCACATCAGCCGCGGCCGGCAGCGCCTGGTCGAAGGCGGCGTGCTGACGCCGGCGCAAAGCCAGGCCACCCCATCCAGACGCAAGCGCGCGGGCGCTCAGACCGCGGCGCAACAACCATTCAAGGAGCAAACCCAATGAGACTGATGATCACCGGCGGCGGCGGCTTCCTCGGCGCACGCCTGGCCCGAACCCTCCTGGCACGCGGCGAACTCGCCGGCCAGCCCATCAAGCGCATCGTGCTGACCGACCTGGCGCCGCCACCGGCCGACCTGCTGGCCGACCCGCGCGTCGAGGCCCGCACCGGCCCGCTGCTCGGCCAGGCCGAGGCCCTCAAATCCGAGGCCTTCGACGGCATCTTCCACCTGGCCTCCGCCGTCTCGGGCGAATGCGAGGCCGACTTCCAGCTCGGGCTGAGCTCCAACCTGGACAGTACCCGCGCGCTGCTCGACGCGCTGCGCGCGCGCACCGAGGCGGGCGTCACCCCGGCGCGGCTGGTGTTCTCCAGCTCGATCGCGGTGTTCGGCCCGGATCCGGCAGTGGCCTTCCCCAAGGTGGTGGCGGACGACACCCTGCCGACGCCGCAGACCTCGTACGGCACGCAGAAGCTGGTGTGCGAGCACCTGATCGCCGACTACACCCGCAAGGGCTACATCGACGGCCGCGCCGCGCGGCTGATGACCGTCACCGTGCGGCCGGGCCGGCCCAACGGCGCGGCCTCGTCCTTTTTCAGCGGCATCATCCGCGAGCCGCTGGCCGGCGTGGAGGCCATCTGCCCGGTCTCGCCCGACGTGTCGCATCCCATCTCGTCGCCGACGCGCACCGTCGAAGGGCTGATCGCGGTCTTCGAGGCCAGCCGCGAGGCCTTCTGCGGCCGCACGGCGCTCAACCTGCCGGGCCTGAACATCCGTGTGGCCGACATGCTCGACGCGCTGGAGGAAGTTGCCGGCAGCGCGGTGAGGGCGCGGGTGCGCTTCGAGCGCGACGAACGCGTGGCGAACATCGTGGCCAACTGGCCCACCGGCGCATCGGCCGCGCGCGCCGCACGACTGGGCTTGCGCCCGCACGAAAATTTCGCAGAAATCATCCGGCAGTACATCGACGATTGCCGCGCCCAGCCCAACGCCG
>Ga0160435_1000597_pt1 | contig 10754 bp, 7 predicted proteins | sample HID1973K_E0MG_FD_108213 | JGI IMG/M metagenome (GOLD analysis project Ga0160435, IMG submission 108213) | Enriched mosquito-associated microbial communities from UW Madison campus, WI, USA - HID1973K_E0 MG | ecosystem: Host-associated > Arthropoda: Insects > Digestive system > Unclassified ...
CCCGAACCCCGAGTGCGACGGCGCGCTGGTCGCTGTCGACGGTCACCACGATGGGGCGTCCCTCGCCGTGCTCGATGGCGTTGCCGAGCAGGTTGCGGACGATGCGTCGCACCCGGCGCGGGTCCATCTCCACGGGCGAGTATCCGCCGGGGGCCACCAGCCGGACATCCGTCCCGTGCTGCTCGGCGAGCTGTCGCATCGACTCGATGACGTCCTCGGCGAGGTGGGCGAGACTCGTGGCCTCCGCCTCCAGCTGCACCGAGCCCGCGTCGTACCGGCTGATCTCCAGCAGGTCGGCCAGCAGCAGCTCGAATCGCTGCACCTGGGCGTGCAGCAGCTCCGCCGCGCGCGCGGTCGCCGGTTCGAACTCGTCCCGCTGGTCGTTGATCATGTCGGCGGCCAGCCGGATCGTCGTGAGCGGAGTGCGCAGCTCGTGCGACACGTCGGACACGAAACGCTGCTGCACGAGGGAGAGTTCCGCCAGCTCCTTGATCTGGCTCTCGATGCTGTCCGCCATCGCGTTGAAGGAGCGGCCCAGCGTGGCGAACTCATCCTCGCCGCGCACTGGGAGCCTCACCGCGAGATCGCCGGAGGCGAGCTTCGCACTGGTCTCGGCGGCCTGGGCGATCGGCACGGTCACCGACCGCAGGACGAACAGCGAGATGCCGCCGATCAGCACGAGCAGCGCGATGCCGACGACCCACAGCGTCACCTGCACGAACTGGAGCGTCTGCTGCTCGGAGGCGAGGTCGTAGGCGAAGTAGAGCTCGTAGGCGCCCGCCTCGGGGACCACGAGCTGTTGTCCGACGAGGATGCCGGGGGTCTCGCCCTCGTCGCCGTCGGGAAGGGCGATCGACTGCCACCACTGCCGATCGCCGGTGAGCTGGACGCTCTCCTGGAGCGCGGGACTGATCATCGACGCCGTCAGCCCGCCACCTTCGAAGCCCTGCGGGGCGATCGCGGACGGCTCGTCATCGATGCGGAAGACGGCGACCATCGTGGTTCCGCCCTGGCGCGACAGGATCTCGCGGCGCACCTCGTCCATCAACACCTGCAGGGCGACCGGGTCGCCCTCCACCACGGCCGCGTCAAGGGTCGTCTGGGCTGCCTGCGTCGCCCGCTTCGCGGCATCCTGCACCTGAGCCGAGCGCGACTCGTACAGGTCGTTCTGGATCGCCAACGACATCCACACGAGGGCGATGAGGATCGTCAATGCCGTGAGGGTGACGGTGGCCGCCAGCGTTCGGAAGCGCAGCGATCGCCGCCACGCGAGCGCGATGCGCCTCCCCCACGATCGCCAGTCCCGCCACGCGGGCACCACCGTGTGAGTGCCGGTGCGGGTGGTCACCGACACCGGCACGACTCCCGGGCGCTGTTCACACCGCGGCGCCGGCGCGGTAGCCCACGCCGCGCACGGTCGTCACGATCTGGGGGTTGTCGGGGTCCTTCTCGACCTTCGCGCGCAGGCGCTGCACGTGCACGTTGACCAGGCGCGTATCGGCCTTGTAGTGATAGCCCCAGACCTGCTCGAGCAGCATCTCGCGGGTGAACACCTGCTGAGGCTTGGATGCCAGGGCGACGAGCAGCTCGAACTCGAGCGGCGTGAGCGCGATGGGACCATCCGCCCGACGGACCTCGTGCGCGGCGACGTCGACGGACAGATCGCCGATGCGCAGGGTCTCACTCGGCGACTCGGTCGCCGCCGGGCGCAGACGGGTGCGGATGCGGGCGACCAGTTCCTTGGGGTTGAAGGGTTTGACGATGTAGTCGTCGGCCCCGGATTCGAGTCCGCGCACGACGTCGGCGGTGTCGGTGCGCGCGGTGAGCATGATGATCGGCACGCCGGACTCGGCACGCACCTGCGTGCACACCTCGATGCCATCGAGCCCGGGCAGCATCAGATCCAAGAGGATGAGATCCGGTCGCTCGTCGCGCCAGGTGTCGACCGCGGCAGCCCCGTCCGCACAGAAGACGACGTCGAACCCTTCCGTGCGCAGCACGATGCCGATCATCTCGGCCAGGGCGGTGTCGTCGTCGACAACCAGGATGCGCGATGTCATGCGGGCGGTACGTCCTTCAGGTCTGGCGGAATGCAGGTGGCCCGCCGTCGGGTGGTTCCACAGTATCCGACCGCCGCCACCGGCGGGGAGACGCCGCACGGCCCGCTCCGAGAGGAACGGGCCGTGCGGCGGTGCGATCAGCGGTGCAGGTCGAACCGGTCGAGTTCGGTCACCTTCGTCCAGGCCGCGACGAAGTCGCGGACGAACTTCTCGGCCGCGTCGTCGGAGGCGTACACCTCGGCGATCGCGCGCAGCTCCGAGTTCGAGCTGAACAGCAGGTCCGCACGCGTACCGACACCGATGGGCGAGCCGTCGGCGGCGGTACCGCGGTAGGCGTGGGCCCCCGGGTCCAGCGCCGTCCAGGTCGCGCCGAGATCCAGCAGTGACACGAATACGTCGTTCGTGAGGACACCGGGCCGCTGCGTGAAGACGCCGTACGCCGACCCGTCCCAGTTCGCACCGAGGGCTCGCAGGCCGCCCACGAGGACCGTCATCTCCGGCGCGCTCAGGGTGAGGAGGTTCGCCTTGTCGACGAGGTGGTGCTCGGCCGGCAGCACGGCGCGCGGTCCGTAGTAGTTACGGAAGCCGTCGGCGGCGGGTTCGAGGTAGCCGAACGACAGCTCGTCGGTCTGCTCCTGCGTGGCATCCGTGCGACCCGGGTGGAACGGCACGGTGACAGCGGTGCCCGCGTCGCGCGCAGCCTTCTCGACACCGGCGTTGCCGGCGAGCACGATCAGGTCGGCGAGGGACACCTTCTTGCCGTCGGTCCGTCCGTCGTTGAACGCCGACTGCACGCCCTCCAGGGCACCCAGCACCTTCTGGAGCTGGGCCGGGTTGTTGGCCTCCCAGTCCTTCTGCGGCGCGAGACGGATGCGGGCGCCGTTGACGCCACCGCGCTTGTCGCTGCCGCGGAACGTGGATGCGGCCGCCCAGGTCGTCGAGACGAGCTCGGCGACGGTCAGCCCGGTGGCGAGGATCTGCTCCTTGAGCGCCGCGGCATCCGCGTCGTCGATGAGCTCGTGATCGACCGCGGGGACCGGGTCCTGCCAGAGGAGCTCCTCCTGCGGAACCTCGGGGCCGAGGTAGCGGGCGATCGGCCCCATGTCGCGGTGGGTCAGCTTGAACCAGGCGCGCGCGAAAGCGTCGCCGAACGCGACCGGGTCGTCCTTGAAGCGCCGCGAGACCGCGTCGTACGCGGGATCGGTGCGCAGGGCGAGGTCGCTCGTGAGCATGCGGGGCTCGCGACGACCGTTCGAGTGCGCGAGCGGGACCATGTCCGCGCCGCCGCCGTTGATGGGGCGCCACTGGTGGCCGCCGCCGGGGCTGCGCATGAGCTCCCATTCGTACGCGTACAGGATGTGGAAGAACTCGTTGTCCCAGCGGGTGGGGTGGTAGGTCCACGTGACCTCGAGGCCGGAGGTGATGGTGTCATCGCCGACGCCCGAGCCGTTGTTGTTCTTCCAGCCGAGACCCTGCTGCTCGAGCCCGGCGGCCTCGGGGTTGCCCTCGAGGTTCGTGTCGGGCGCGGCGCCGTGGGTCTTGCCGAAGGTGTGGCCACCGGCGATGAGGGCGACGGTCTCCTCGTCGTTCATGCCCATGCGGCCGAAGGTCTCGCGGATGTCGCGCGCCGACTTCAGCGGGTCGGGCTCGCCGTTGGGACCCTCGGGGTTGACGTAGATCAGCCCCATCTGGACAGCCGCGAGCGGCTTCTCCAGGTCACGATCGCCCGAGTAGCGCTCGTCGGCGAGCCAGGTGGTCTCCGGGCCCCAGTACACGTCGTCGTCCGGCTCCCAGACGTCGGGACGGCCGCCGGCGAAGCCGAAGGTCGAGAAGCCCATGGTCTCGAGCGCGACGTTGCCGGCGAGGATCATCAGGTCGCCCCAGGAGAGCGACTGGCCGTACGTCTTCTTGATCGGCCAGAGGAGGCGACGGGCCTTGTCGAGGTTGACGTTGTCGGGCCAGCTGTTCAGCGGCGCGAAGCGCTGCTGGCCGGTGCCGCCGCCACCGCGGCCGTCGGTCGCGCGATAGGTGCCGGCGGAGTGCCAGGCCATGCGGATCATGAGCGGGCCGTAGTTGCCGAAGTCGGCGGGCCACCAGTCCTGCGACGTGGTGAGGACCTTCGCGATGTCGGCCTTCACGGCGGCGAGGTCGAGCGCCTCGAACGCGGCCTTGTAGTCGAAGTCCTCGCCGACGGGGTTGCCGACGGCCGGGTTCTTCTTGAGGATGCGGAGGTTCAGCTGGTTGGGCCACCAGACCTGGTTGGCGTTGCCGACCGTCGGGTGCGGCTGGCCACCGTGGTTATCGCGGTCGGCCCCGGGGGCGCCGTGGAAGACGGGGCACGCGTCGGCGTCGTTCGAACGAGGACGGTCCTCACCGTCGGCACGCTCGTCGACGGGGGTGTCGATCGGCGTGACGGCCTGGTCGACGTCGGTGGCGTCAGCGCCGATGGGCTGGGCCTCGGGGTCACGGTCGCTCATGGTGATCCTTCCGTTGGGGGTGTATCGGGTCTGGTCAAGAAGAAGGGGATGCCGCGCAGGCGCCGCACACACCCCAGTAGGTGACCTCGGCGGAGGTCACCTGGAATCCGTGGTCGTCGGAGGGGTGCAGGCAGGGCGCGGCGCCGACGGCGCAGTCGACGTCCTGCACCGCACCGCACCGGCTGCAGATCAGGTGGTGGTGGTTGTCGTCGACGCGCAGCTCGAAGAGCATGGGCTGTCCTGCCGGCTCGATCCGGCGGACGAGACCGGCGTCGACGAAGTCGCTGAGCGCGTTGTAGACCGATTGGCGACTGGCGCGCGCGAGAGTGGGCGCGACGGCGGAGAACACGGCGTCCGCGCTCGCGTGGGGGTGCGTGAGGAGCGCGCCGATCACGGCGACCCGGGAGTCGGTGACCCGGAGCCCGGCGTCGCGGAGCGCGGCGACGGGATCGAGGGCCGTGAGGGACATGACTTCAGCCTACACCTCTCTTTTGATCAATTCAAAAGAGAGGTGACCTCCTCCGCCGGCTCAGTAGCGGTAGTGGTCGAGCTTGTACGGACCCTCGACGGGGACGCCGATGTACTCCGCCTGCTCCTCGGTCAGCTCGGTGAGCTGCACACCCAGGGCCGACAGGTGAAGGCGAGCGACCTTCTCGTCCAGCGCCTTGGGCAGCACGTAGACACCCGTCGGGTACGCGTCGGTCCGCGTGAACAGCTCGATCTGGGCGAGCACCTGGTTCGTGAAGGACGCGCTCATGACGAAGGACGGGTGACCGGTCGCATTGCCGAGGTTCAGCAGACGCCCCTCCGAGAGAAGGAGGATGCTGCGCCCGGTGGGCAGCCGGTACTCGTGGACCTGAGGCTTGATCTCGACCTTCTCGACACCCGCGACCGCTTCGAGTGCCGCCATGTCGATCTCGTCGTCGAAGTGGCCCACGTTGCCGACGATCGCGAGGTGCTTCAACGCGAGGAGGTGCTCGACCGTCACGACCCGGGTGTTCCCGGTTCCGGTGATGACGATGTCGACCTGATCCGCGACGTCCTCGAGGCGGGCGACCTGGTAGCCGTCCATCGCCGCCTGCAGCGCGCAGATCGGATCGACCTCGCTCACGATCACGCGGGCACCCTGCCCGCGCAGCGCTTCGGCCGCGCCCTTGCCGACGTCGCCGTAACCGACGACGAAGGCGACCTTGCCGCCCATGAGGACGTCGGTGGCGCGGTTGATGCCGTCGGGCAGCGAATGGCGGATGCCGTACTTGTTGTCGAACTTGGACTTGGTGACGGAGTCGTTGACGTTGATCCCGGGGAACAGCAGCTTGCCGTCGGCGTGCAGCTCGTAGAGGCGGTGGACGCCGGTCGTGGTCTCCTCGGTGACGCCGAGAAGACCCTGCGCCATGCGGGTGAACCGCTGCGGGTCGCGGGCGAGGCTCGCACGAAGGGTGTCGAGCACGATCCGGTACTCGGCCGAATCAGCATCCGTCGCCTCGGGAACGACCCCCGCGGCCTCGAACTCGGCCCCCTTGTGCACGAGGAGCGTGGCGTCGCCGCCATCGTCGAGGATCAGGTTCGGGCCGTCGAAGCCCTCGGTCGACCAGTCGAAGATGCGGTCGGCGAGATCCCAGTACTCCCGAAGGGTCTCGCCCTTGAAGGCGAACACCGGCACGCCGGCCGGCTCGTCGACCGTGCCGGTAGGCCCGACGACGACCGCGGCGGCGGCCTCGTCCTGCGTGGAGAAGATGTTGCAGCTGGCCCAGCGCACCTGCGCCCCGAGGGCGACGAGGGTCTCGATGAGCACGGCGGTCTGCACGGTCATGTGCAGCGAGCCGGCGATCCGCGCCCCGGCCAGCGGCTGCGACGGCCCGAACTCCTCACGGAGCGCCATCAGCCCCGGCATCTCGTTCTCGGCGAGGCGGATCTGGTGGCGACCGGCGGGCGCGAGGGCGAGGTCGGCGACGACGTGTTCGAGGGTCTTCACAGAAGTGGGCACACGCCCATCCTCCCACGCACGAGCCGACGCATTCCGTCCCGTGACGGCTCGCGGCGGAGCGATTCGCGTCGGGTCGGCGCGGCGCGCTGACGGATCAGGCGCGCAGGGTCTCGTGACGCACGACCACCCAGCCCTTGGGCACCGAGAGTCGGCCGGTGTGGATCGCGCACAGGTCGTGCGCGTGAGGGTCGTTCCCCGCACCCAACGGTCCGACGACGGCCATCTGGTCGCCGTAGTCGTAGGTTAACGTCGTGACGGCTTCCCGCGCACAGGCCACCTTGGAGCAGAGTCTTCCGAGCATCGTCCGCCACGCTACCGGGCGGTTCCGTCCGGTTCGGGATGCCGCGCCGGTCACGCGTCGCGGCACTCCCCCGCAGACTGATCCGCGTGCGACGCGGCGCATAGAATGGCGTCATGAGCGCGGAGGTCACGGAGTGAGGCGACGCGCACGCGCGGCATCCCGTCCCGACCGACACGGCCGACACGGACGGGTCGACCGCAGCCCCGTCGTCCGGCCGCCGTTGCCGGCGATCGAGACGCGCGCCGAGAAGTTCGACCTGACGGTGAGCACCGCCGTCGAGTTCCTGCGCAGCGCGTGGCCGGAGCTGCGCGAGGTGCGATTCGACGTGGGGTGGATGCCTCCGGCCGCCGACGCCGACGGCATCCCCCGGTGGGCGGTGCTCTCCGACGAGCGCCGCATCGTCCTGTTCCGGTTGCCGATCGAGCGTCTCGCGCGACTGCACCGCAGCGACGACCTCCACCGTCGGATGATGATCGAGAGCTGCGTCTTCCGCGCCGCCGCCGAGTACCTCGACCGCGATCCGTGGGACCTCGGCCCCGACCGCTTCCGCTTCTGAGCGCGCCCGTCAGCGGGGGCGCACGACCACGGGAGCGGCGGCCGCATCGGCCGGCACGACTGGGTACGAGGCCAGCGCTCCGCTGCCCGCGAAGGTGACGTTCGCGTGCACACCGCTCTCGCCGGGATCCAGCCGGTAGGTCGCGCCGCCGTCGAGGGCGACGGAGACCGCGTCGCCCGCGGGGACCGTGATCTCCCGGGACGTGCCGGCACCGGCATCCTCGGTCAGGACGATGGTCCGATCCGCGTCGGGGTCGGCGACGACCGCCAGCCGGGGATCGGGGCCGGCGGCGACCGCGAGCAGGCTCGGCACGTCGATGCTCTCCGTGGTGGCGTACCAGGCGAAATCGGACCCCTCTCCGACACCCGTCGCCGCCCAGAGCGCGGCGACGACCGGCGCGTCCGCCTCGACGGTGGCGCTGTACCTGCCCGCCGGGAGGGTGGCCACATCGACTTCGAGCGGGATCCCCGCCTCAAGGGTGAGCGGATCGGTGCGGTAGACCTGCTCGCCGGAGTCGATGGACGTCACGGTCACGGTCGCGGTGGCTGCGTCCGACGGTGCGAGCACTCGGACCAGCGTGTCTGCTGTGGAGTCCCCGCCGACCACGGTGAAGGAGGGGATCTCCTGCCGCGCGGCGGGCAGGGCGGTCGGCACGCTCTGATCGATCCCGCCCGGAACGAGAGTGCGGGTCAGGGAGGACTGCAGAGTGGCCTGCACCGGCGCCTGGGTCGCCGTCACGAGCACCACCGGGCTCTGCTCGCCGAGCGCCAGCGCCGCCAGCGGGACGACACGCTGGGATCGCGGTGGAACGAGGACGCCGGAACCGGCGTCGGGAGCGACCTGGCCTGCGGCACCGAAGACGGTGAGCTCGACACGGGATGCCACGTCACCCGGGTTCGCGAGCACCACGAGGTCGGCCGCGCCGGTGAGTCCGCTTCCGGCGGCGAGCCAGGACTCCATCGTCGGCGGCGTGCAGGCAGCTGCCGCGAAGCCGGCCAGGTCGGCGTCGTCGACGGTGGCGGATCCGGCGGCGGCGAGATCGGTCCGCTCCCGATCGATCGGCTCGGCGGCGAACGAGCCGGCCGCCGGAGCGCCCGGCACATCCGCCGGGGCGATGTCCGCGACCTCGGGGGCGGGCGCACCCGGGGTCACCCCGACGGTGAGGCGCTGGGCTGCGGCGGAGGCGAGTGCGGAGACGTCCGCGGCATCCCGTCCGATGGCGAGAACCCCGCCCCCGCAGGCCAGGAGCGAGGTCGACGGCTCGGGATCGGCCGTCACCGACAGCGCCGAGCGGTGCGACGTGGGCCAGGACGCGGGCACGGCGAGGGCGACGCCGGCGATCGCCGCTGCGCTGATGACCGCACCGACCGCGATCCTGATGCGGGAGCCTGAACGGGTCATGCGTTCCTCCTCGATCCGATCACGCGGGGGTGCCGACGCGCGTCGCGCAGACTCGTCCGGGTGGGCACGGCCAGGAGCAGGGCGATCGCGATGACACCCAGCTGGAGGAGGGCGATGCGGCTGCCCGTCGGACCGGCGGACTCATCGGCGCTGCGTTCCGCGATGGAGCCCCCCACACTCCAGAGCTCACCGCGCGCGGTGCTCCCGACACTGATGAGGTCGCTCCGCTGGTTGAGGACGTTCTGCGCGTTCAGACGCGCCGCCCGCGCCACGTCGCTCTCGTCCCGCGCTTCATCGATCAGAACGTAGGCGACGCCGTGCCGGGCGAGCACGCTCACCACGTCGCCGTCGGCCGAGCTGACGAGATCGGCGGTGACGTGCGCGAGCGCGGTGTCGCCGTCCGACAGGGCGGTGCGGGTGGACTGGAGCGTGGTCTGACCGCCGAGCGTTTCGCTCGCCCCCCAGACGACGGATGCCGTGAACCCGGCGTCCTCCCCCGCGGTGAGCACGAGCGTGGCCGTCTGCTCGCCGGCGCGCTCGCCCTCGCTCCCCGCCGTCTTCACGTACGCGGGCAGGGTGCTGGCGGGGCCGTCGGCGATGGATGCCTCGCCGCGGACGGGCGCCGACAGCGTCGGCAGGGAGCCCACGGCGAGGAAGACGATGAGGACCGAGGCCGCGATCGGCGCACCCCGACGCACGGTGACCCCGTCCGCCCGACGGACGCCGTCCAGGCCCGCGGCTGCGGACATCAGCAGGCCCGCCCACGCCAGGCTCAGCGCGGAGCCTGACCACAGCGCCACCGGGCCGGACAGCCCGACCGCCACCGAGATGCCCGACGCGACGATCGCCGTCACGATGCCCGCGAGAGCCGTGATCACTCCCAGCGCGGCGGGGACGAGCCGTCCGAGGACGGGCCCCGCTGCGGCCAGCAGCAGAACAGGGGCAGTGAACACGAGAGCGAGCCACGCGACGGAGGACGACTCGGGGAAGAGCCCCTGGAGGACGGCCGTCCACCCTGCGGCATCCGCCGAGGGATACCCGAACACCAGCAGGAGCCGGTCGAGCGGCTCCGCGCCGGACGGAGCCGCCCAGATGGCGCGCCCCGGATCCGCGAGAAGCCCGGCGGGGTTGCCGTCGGAGATCTGCCGCCACGCGAGCGGAGCGAACATCGCCACCGTCGGCACCACGAGCCAGGCGATGCGGCCGGCTCCCCGACCCCGTCGGAGGGCGATCGTGAGGACGAGTCCGGCCAGCCAGAGGACGGCGGCCGCGGGAGCGAGCGAGGGCGCACAGGCGACGACGACGGCGAGGAGGACCGACGCCAGGCCGGCGCTGCTCCAGGAGCGACGTGCGGCGGCGCCGGTGTAGAAGAGCCACGGCAGCGTCAGATGCAGGATCACGGCTGCCGGTCGCCCGTCGGTCAACGCGACGAGGAAGGTCGGCGCCACCGCCCACGCGAACGCCACCGCCGCGCGGAGCACGGAACGGTCGGTGACCCGCGTCGCCGCGAACCACGCTCCCAGCGCCGCCAGCGGAAGTGCGAGGACCCAGAGGATAACGAGCGCGCGGGAGGGTTCGGCCGGCGAGAGGGAACCGATGACGGCGATCACCGCCGCGAACGGATCCGCCGGACCCGTCGTATCCCAGCCGAGTGCGCGCGGCCCGTAGGCGGCATCCGTCCAGAGCGCGATGACACCGGCACGCAGAGGCGCCAGCGCGCCACCGCCGAGCACCGGCCACGCGAGGAGGGACGCGAACGCGAGGACGGACGTCGCCAGAGCCCCCAGGACCACCCACGCACCACCCCCGCTGAAGAAGCGGAGCTCTTCCCGCGATCCCGCCGAGGGACCGTCGTCGTCCAGGCGCTGCTGCAACTCGCGCCGCCCGATGCGCAATGGCGCGAGCTGCGTCCACGACACCCGGCGCACGCGTGAGATGAGCCGGCGCGCGCGGATGAGCGAGGGGATGCGGA
>Ga0160435_1000599_pt1 | contig 10673 bp, 8 predicted proteins | sample HID1973K_E0MG_FD_108213 | JGI IMG/M metagenome (GOLD analysis project Ga0160435, IMG submission 108213) | Enriched mosquito-associated microbial communities from UW Madison campus, WI, USA - HID1973K_E0 MG | ecosystem: Host-associated > Arthropoda: Insects > Digestive system > Unclassified ...
CCCACTCGACGACCTTCTCGTCGGCGTAGTTCTCATTGATCCAGTTCGCGGCGGCCTCGCCGTTGGCGTAGCCCGTGTTGTAGGCGTCGACCAGGTACTGGGCGTCGTAGTTGTCGAGCACCTGGGTGTAGCCGACGACCTTGATCCCCGCCTCCTGGGCCTTCGCGGTCACATCGACGAGCGCCTTCGCGTCGACGGCGCAGATGATGATCGCGTCGACACCCTGCTGGATGAAGTTCTCGATCTGGGTGACCTGCTTCGCCGCATCCGACTGCGCGTCGACGTAGTTGACCGACATGCCCTCTTCGGCGCCGTAGCTCTGTGCTTCCTGCACGAGCTCAGCCCAGACGGGGTTGCTCAGGTCGGAGAAGGTGACGCCGACGCTGTAGCTGTCGTCGTCGGCCGCCGGACCGGAGGCCTGGCATCCGGTGAGGGCGAGGGCTGCGACGGCGACGCCGGCCGCAGCCGCGAGGAGTGTCTTGCGGATCTTCATTGCTGTGTTTCCTTTCGAGGGGTGATGCCGGGTCACGACCGCGTGGCCCCGGCTCGCCGGGTGGTGGGTGGTTCGGATGTGTGGTGTGGTGTCGGGCTCAGGCGACGGCCCGCGTGAGCGGGATACCGCCGATCTGCTTGCGTCGTCCGGCGGACGATTTCGAGGTGGCGTCGTAGATGACCGCGGCGAGCAGGATGACGCCCTTGATGACGAGCTGCACGTATTCGCTCACGTTCATGAGCACGAGGCCGTTGTCGAGCACGCCCACGATCAGCACGCCCACGAAGACGCCGAAGAGCGAGCCGCGGCCTCCCATGACGCTCACGCCGCCCAGCACGCACGCGGTGAGCACGTTGAACTCGAAGCCCGCGCCGGTGGCCGACTGCGCGGAGTTGAGCCTCGACAGAAGGATGACGGCGCCGATCGCGGTGAAGAAGCCGCACAGCGCGTAGACGAACACGGTGGTGCCGCGCGTGTTGACGCCCGAGAGCCGGGTGGCCTCGACGTTGTTGCCGATCGCGTAGAAGTAGCGCCCGACGTAGGTCTTGTTGAGGATGACGAATCCGACGATCCAGATCACGATGAGGAAGATCAGCGACACCGGCACCGGGCCGAGCGAGCCCTGCCCGAGCACCGAGAACTCGCGCGGGAATCCGGAGATCGGCAGCCCGCCCGACAGCAGGTAGCTGACGCCGTTGAGGATCGTCATCATCGACAGCGTCACGATCAGCGGCGCGACGCCGGTGAGCGTGATGATGAGGCCGTTGATGATGCCGATGGTGGTGCCGAGTGCGATCACGATCGGCACCGCGAGGTACCACGGCAGGTCGGCTTTGCTCATCAGGAGCCCGCAGACCACCACGTTGAGCGAGATCTGGTAGCCGACCGAGAGGTCGATGCCGCCCGTGATGAGAACGAAGGCGAAGCCGACCGCGCAGATGCCGAGAGTCGTGACCTGCTTGGCGATGTTGAAGAAGTTGTTCGCGTCGAAGAAGGTCGGCGACATGATGCTGAACGCGATGATCAGCACGATGAGCACCACCAGGATCCCGAGTTCGCGAACCCTGGGCATGATGCGGGCGATCATTCGGCTTCCCCTTCCGCAGCGAGTGCCATGACGGCCTCCTGCGTGATCTGCTCCTTGCGGAGGATTCCCTGCTGCACGCCCTCGCGCAGCACGACGATGCGGTCGCTCATGCCGATCAGCTCCTCCATGTCGGAGGAGACCATGAGGATCGTGCGACCCTCCTCGGCGAGGCGGTTCATGATGAGGTAGATCTCGTGGCGGGCGCCGATGTCGATGCCGCGCGTGGGCTCGTCGAAGATGAGCACGTCGGGGTGCATCGCGAGCCACTTCGCCAGCACGACCTTCTGCTGGTTGCCGCCGCTGAGCTCGCCGACGCGGGATGAGATGCCGGGCGCCTTGATGCGCAGTTGCCGGGAGTAGTCCTCGGCGAGCGCGTTTTCGCGGCCGTGGTCGATGATGGTGCCCCGCGACAGGCGGCTGAGCTGCGGCAGCGTGATGTTGTCGCGGATGCTGAAGTCGAGCACGACGCCGTGGCGCTTGCGATCCTCGGGCACGAGGGCCACACCGTTGCGGATGCCCTGCATCGGTGTGCGTGCGCCGGCGGGGGCGCCGTTGATGGTGACGGTTCCGGATTGCGCGGGCACCGCGCCGAAGATGAGCTCCATGAGCTCGGTGCGGCCGGCGCCGATGAGTCCCGCGAAGCCGAGGATCTCGCCGCGGTGCGCGGTGAAGCTGATGCCCTGCACGCCGTTGCCGGTGAGGTCGTCGACCTCGACGGTCGCCTCGCCGACGGCGTGCTCGCGCGTCGGGTAGGTGTCGCTCAGCTCGCGGCCGACCATGAGGGTGATGAGCTCGCGGCGCGTGGTCTCGCCGATGTCGCGCGTGGCGATGTGGGTGCCGTCGCGCAGCACGGTGACGCGGTCGGCGAGCCGGAAGATCTCGTCGAGGCGGTGCGAGATGTAGACGATCGTCATGCCTTCGGCCTTGAGGGCGTCGACGACGAGGTACATCGCCTCCACTTCGCTGGCGGTGAGCGGTGCGGAGGGCTCGTCCATGATCAGCAGGCGGGCCTCTTTCGAGAGCGCTTTGGCGATCTCGACGATCTGCTGGTAGCCGGTGGTGAGGGTCTCGACGAGCGCGTTGGGTGAGATCCGCACGCCGAGCCGGGTGAAGAGCTCGGCCGAGCGGGACTGCATCGCCCGGCGGCGGAGGAAGGGCCCGGTGCGCAGGTACTCGCCGAGGAAGACGTTGTCGCTCGCGCTGAGCGTCGGCACCAGGGTGAACTCCTGGTAGATGACGGCGACGCCGAGGGTGCGGGCGAGGTGCGGGGTGAGGTGCGGGTAGCTCTCGCCGCCGATGGTGATGGTGCCCTCGGATGGGGCGATCGCGCCGGCGAGGATCTTGATGAGCGTGGATTTGCCCGCGCCGTTCTCTCCGACGATGGCGTGCACTTCTCCGGCCCGCAGCTCGAGGTCGATGCCGTCGAGTGCACGCACGCCGGGGTAGCTCTTGCCGAGACCGTCGACGCGGAGGAAGGGCTGCTCGCTCACCACATCACCTCCGAGCTTCTTTGCTCACGGGGCCACCCCGTGATCGAACGTTCGAACACGATGTCATAACGTGTTAGAAGTTGTCAATAAACGAACAAGCGCTCACATCATCCGCGCGATGACGGCGCGTCGAACGACGACGGCGGTGCCACATCGCACCTCCAGCGCCCGCGTGGCAGGGGCTAGCGCAGGTCCGGGACGAGGCCGCGGTAGGCGCTCAGTTCCGCGGATGCCGGATCGAGTTCGGTCGCGAGCACGTCGACCTGCGCGAGCCGCACGGACGCGGCGGTCGCGTGCCCATCGAGCTTGGCTGCATGCGCACCCACCACGATGCGGGCGGATGATCGCGCGAAAGCGCGCTTGATCTCGGCCTCCTCGAGGGTGTCCTCGTAGCAGGCGTGCTCGTCGATCGCGGCAGCGGATGCGAAGAACGCTGCGAAGCGCATCTCGCCGAGGAAGGCGGTCGCCACCGGGCCGACGAGCGAATCCGAACGCCGGTCGGCCGCGCCGCCGGTGAGGATCGCGGTGACGCCGGGCCGATCCTGCAGCGCCTGGAAGGTGAGCATGCCGTTCGTGACGACCGTCAGACCGTCGCGGCTGGTCAGCTCGAGAGCCAGCCGGTGCATGGTGGTCGACGAGTCGAGCGCGATGACCCCCGCATCCGGGACGAGGGGGAGGAGCTTGCGCGCGACCTGCTGCTTCTGCTCGACGTTGGAGCGCTCGCGTCCGTGGAACGACACCGGTCCACTGAAGACCGCGCCGCCGCGAACGCGCCGCGCGCTGCCCTCGGCCTCGATCTGACGCAGGTCGCGCCGCACCGTCATCTCGCTGACGCCGAGTGCGGCCGCCGCATCCCCCAGGCTGATCGTCTTCGAGGCGCGCAACTGGTCGAGCAACCACTCACGGCGCTCCTGACCAGCCAACGACTCCACCATCGCAGTGTATGGGTGCGCCCTATGCTCGGTCGCATGGCGGTCAGCGGCACACTCGAGTCGGAGCGACGGCGCCAGGCGCTCGTCGAACTCGCCGAGAGCGGCGCCACGGTGCTCATCGACGAGGCCGCGGGGCGCTTCGAGGTGTCACCGATGACGATCCGCCGCGACCTCGCCGAGCTCGAGGCGACCGGACGCATCCGCCGGGTGCGCGGCGGCGCCGTCGCGGCCCCCATGCCGAAGCCGTTCGTCGAACGGCGCACGCTCAATGTCGCCGCGAAACGCACCATCGCGCGCAAGGCGCTGGGGCTCGTGCCGCAGCGGGGAACGATCGCGCTCGACGCCTCGTCGACGATCAGCCTCGTCGCCGGCGAGATCGGGCAGCGCGACGGCCTGACGGTGTTCACGAACTCCGTCGAGACCTTCGGCATGCTCGTCGGAGTCGGGGGCGTCTGGCCGCTGCTGTCGGGGGGCTCGCCCGAGCCCGCGACCGGCAGCCTCGTGGGGCCGCTCGCCGTGCAAAGCGCCCGGTCACTGTTCTTCGACCTCGTGCTCACCTCGGCCGACGCCCTCGACGACTCCGCCGGCACATCCGAGGTATCGCTCGCCGAGGCGCAGATGAAGCGCGCGATCGTGGAGCAGGCGAGCTCGTGCGCGGTCTGCGTCGACTCGTCCAAGCTGGGGCGCCGTTCGGTCGCCGCCGCGATCGCATCCGAGCGCATCACGACACTCGTCACCGAACTCGACCCGGCCGATTCCCGGCTCGACCCGTACCGGGGGAACGTCGAGATCGTGTGATCGCCCTTTTCGGATGCGTTAATTGATGTTAGATTTCACGCAAACGAACACGAAGGATCGAACATGGCCCGCACGAAGACGTCGACCCCCGAACAGCTGATCGCGCGAAGCAACCGCCTCGGCTCCGACCCGGTGAACACGAACTACGCGGGCGGCAACACCTCCGCCAAGGGGACCGCCACCGACCCCGTCACCGGCGACGACGTCGAACTGATGTGGGTGAAGGGCTCCGGCGGCGACCTCGGCACCCTCACCGAGGCCGGCCTCGCCGTGCTGCGCCTCGACCGCCTGCGCTCGCTCGTCGACGTCTACCCGGGCGTCGACCGCGAAGACGAGATGGTCGCCGCGTTCGACTACACGCTGCACGGCAAGGGCGGCGCAGCGCCGTCGATCGACACAGCCATGCACGGGCTCGTCGACGCTGCACACGTCGACCACCTGCACCCGGATTCGGGCATCGCTTTCGCCACCTCGAAGGATGGCGAGAAGCTCACCAAGAAGGCCTTCGGCGACAAGGTCGTGTGGGTGCCGTGGCGCCGCCCCGGCTTCCAGCTCGGCCTCGACATCGCAGCGATCAAGGCCGCCAACCCGAAGGCGATCGGCTGCATCCTGGGCGGCCACGGCATCACCGCGTGGGGCGACACGAGCGACGAGGCCGAGAAGAACAGCCTCTGGATCATCGAGACCGCGCAGGCCTACCTCGACGCCAAGGGCAAGAAGGCGCCCTTCGGCAAGACCGTGAAGAAGAACGCGGCACTGCCGGATGCGGAACGCCGCGCCAAGGCTGCCGCGCTCGCGCCGACCATCCGCGGCATCGCATCCCACGACAAGCCCACCGTCGGCCACTTCAGCGACGACCCGCGCGTGCTCGACTTCCTCGCATCCGAGAAGGCGCCGAAGCTCGCCGCCCTCGGCACCAGCTGCCCCGACCACTTCCTGCGCACCAAGGTGAAGCCGCTGCTGCTCGACCTGCCGGCGAACGCATCCGTCGACGACTCGATCGCCCGCCTCAAGGAACTGCACGAGGCCTACCGCGCCGACTACACCGCCTACTACGAGAAGCACGCGGACGCCGACTCCCCCGCGATCCGCGGCGCCGACCCGGCGATCGTGCTCGTGCCGGGAGTGGGCATGTTCAGCTTCGGCGCCAACAAGCAGACCGCCCGCGTCGCAGGCGAGTTCTACCTCAACGCCATCAACGTGATGCGCGGCGCCGAGTCGATCTCGACCTACACCCCCATCTCGGATGCCGAGAAGTTCCGCATCGAGTACTGGGCCCTCGAAGAGGCGAAGCTGCAGCGCCTGCCGAAGCCGAAGTCGCACGCGACCCGCGTGGCGCTCGTCACCGGCGCCGCATCCGGCATCGGCAAGGCGATCGCCACCCGCCTCGCGGCCGACGGCGCGTGCGTCGTCATCGCCGACCTCGACCTGGCGAAGGCCCAGGCCGCCGCCGCCGAGATCGGCGGAACGGATGTCGCGGTCGGTGTGCAGGTGAACGTCACCGACGCCGCCCAGATCGACGCCGCCATCGCGGAGGCGGTGCTCGCCTTCGGCGGCATCGACCTGATCGTCAACAACGCGGGCGTCTCGCTGTCGAAGCCGCTGCTGGAGACCACCGAGCAGGACTGGGACTTCCAGCACGACATCATGGCGAAGGGCTCGTTCCTCGTCGCGAAGGCCGCCGCGAAGGTGCTCATCGAGCAGGAACTCGGCGGCGACATCGTCTACATCGCCTCCAAGAACTCCGTCTTCGCGGGTCCGAACAACATCGCCTACTCGGCGACGAAGGCCGACCAGGCCCACCAGGTGCGCCTCCTCGCGGTCGAGCTCGGCGAGCACGGCGTGCGCGTCAACGGCATCAACCCGGATGGCGTGGTGCGCGGATCCGGCATCTTCGCCTCCGGCTGGGGAGCCAACCGCGCCAAGACCTACGGCATCGAGGAGGACGACCTCGGCAAGTTCTACGCGCAGCGCACCATCCTCAAGCGCGAGGTGCTGCCCGAGAACGTCGCCAACGCGGTCTCGGCCATCACCGGACCGGACTTCTCGCACACGACCGGGCTGCACGTCCCCGTCGATGCGGGCGTCGCGGCCGCCTTCCTGCGCTAGGACTGACACATGATGTTGCGAAGCGGCACCGTCGCCGCCGTCGACCTCGGCGCGACGAGCGGCCGGGTGATCCTGGGGCACATCGACGAGACCGGCATCCGCCTCGAAGAGGTGTCGCGGTTCCAGAACGCCCCCGTGCGCACGCCCGACGGGCTGCACTGGAGCGTCACGGAGCTGTACCGGGACGTCGTCGAGGGTCTCGCCGAGGCTGTCCGCCGCGCCCCGGAGCTGCTGTCGATCGGCATCGACTCGTGGGCGGTCGACTACGCGCTGCTGCGCGACGGACGGATGCTGGGCGAGCCGTACTCGTACCGCGACGACCGCAACCTCGCCGCCGTGACGCTCGTGCACGACCGCGTCGGCGCATCCGAGCTGTACGCCCGCAACGGCCTGCAGCATCTGCCCTTCAACACCCTCTTCCAGCTGACCGCAGACCGGGTGTCGGGCGCCCTCACTCAGGCGGACACGTTCCTGCTGATCCCCGACCTGCTCGCGTTCTGGCTCACCGGGCGCAGCGTCGCCGAGCGCACCAACGCATCCACGACCGGGCTGCTCGAGGTGACGACCGGCGAATGGGACACGGCCCTCATGGAGCGTCTCGACATCCCGGTGGGGATCGCCCGCGGGCTCGTCGACCCCGGAACCGTCATCGGCGGCCTGCTGCCGACGGCGCTTCGCGGCACGGGCGCGACGGATGCCGTGGTCACGGCGGTGGGGTCGCACGACACCGCGAGCGCCGTGGCGGCGGTGCCGTCGACGGATCGCGACATCGCCTACATCTCGTGCGGGACCTGGTCGCTCGTGGGTGTGGAGCTCGACAAGCCGGTGCTCGGCGAGGCGTCGCGGCTCGCGGGGTTCACGAACGAGGGCGGCGTCGACGGACGCGTGCGCTACCTGCACAACGTGATGGGCCTGTGGCTGCTGTCGGAGTCGGTGCGCGAGTGGGAGAAGTCGGGCGAGAGGATCGACCTCGGCGACCTGCTCGCGGAGGCAGACGCGGTCGACGGCGACGTGCCCGTGTTCGACGCCGACGACCCCGCGTTCCTCGCACCCGGTGAGATGCCCCAGCGGATCGCCGCCTGGTTCGAGTCGCGCGCACTGCGGGCGCCGTCGACCCGCGCCGAGCTCGTGCGCTCCATCCTGGTGAGCCTCGCCGAGGCCTACGCGCTGAACATCCGCCGCGCGTCCGAGCTGTCGGGCGTCGAGGTGCGCACCGTGCACATCGTGGGCGGCGGATCGCAGAACACGCTGCTGTGTCGCCTCACCGCTCGAGCAACCGGCCTGCCGGTCGTTGCGGGTCCGGTCGAGGCGACCGCCATCGGCAACGTGCTCGTGCAGGCACGCGCGCACGGGCTGGTGTCGGGCGACCTCGAGGAGCTGCGCGAACTGGTGACGCGTTCGTTCCCGGTGACGCGGTTCGAGCCGTAGGCATGTCTCGTCCACTCGCGGTCGTGGTGATCGGATCGGGCCCGCACGTCGACCCATGGCATGACCTCGATGCGACGGGGGCTGCCGTCGGTGCACTCCTGGCCGACACCTGCTCCGTGGCGGTCACGGCCACGGACGAGCTGGCGGGCGTCGACCGTGCCGACCTCGTCGTGGTGAATGCGGGCGGCGACCGCGACTCGCCGCCGGCCGATTCCCGCGCCGTCGTGGGCGCGCTGCTCGCGGCCCACGCATCCGGCACGCCGCTGCTCGCGCTGCATTCGAGCGCCATCGCGTTCCGCGACGACCCGCGGTGGGCCGACCTCCTCGGCGGGCGCTGGGTTCCGGAGGTCTCCGGGCATCCGCCGATCGGCGACGCGAACGTGCGCGTCCGGGCCGACGCGCCCTTCGGCGAGCCGGGCGACGTGCAGCTGTTCGACGAGCGCTACACGTCACTCGAGCGCCGCGCGGGCACCCTGCTCGTCGCCGAGCACGACGAGTCGGGCACGGCGCATCCGCTGGTCTGGGCGCGCGACCCGGCGCGCGGCGGCCGCGTCGTGTACTCGGCGCTCGGCCACGACGTGCGCTCACACGAGTCGGCTGGTCACCGCCGGCTCATCGCCGACGCGGTCGCCTGGCTGCTCGCCTGACGCGCGGTCAGCGCTCGATGTGGTCGAGGTGCAGCATGCGGGCGAGGTTCTTGTCGAGCTCGTCGTCGTCGAAGACGCGCTTCCAGTCGGGCTTGATGATCATCTCGCGGCCGTAGTCCATGGCGATGAGGCACGCATCGCTGAACGGGTTGTCGCCATTGAGCGAGTTGGCGAGCGCCACCTGGGTGTGACCGAGCAGGATCGAGCGGGCCGCGGGCTCGGGGATGCCGATCTTCACGGCCTCCTCGAGCGACTCCTTGAGCAGCGCGCCGATCATGCACGCGATCGTCTCGACGAGGGTCGGCTCGAGCTGCGCGAGCTGCTTCACGGTCACCCAGTGCACGTCGATCACGGGCGCGAAGATCGCCCGCACGACGGCCTCGACGAGCTGCTTCACGGCCGGGTCGTCCGACTCGACCGCGGCGATCGCGTCCTGCTTCGCGGCGATGCCGCCGAAGGTGTCCGCATACTCCTCGGGTGTGTGACGCTCGACGAACACCGACGGGTGGCACGGATGCGTGACCGCCTGGATGACGTCGTCGCGCCGAGTCAGCAGCCCGGCGTAGGCGGCGGCCGGGTCGAGGGTGAGCAGCACGGCGCCCGCCTTCAGCTGCGGCACCACCTCGGCCGACACCGCCTTGAGGGCCAGGTCGGGCACGGCGAGGATCACGACGTCCGCATCGCGCACGGCGTCGGCCGTCTCGGTGAGGGCGCGGCCGGCGGCCGTCACGCGCTCCTGCCCGGCGGGCGAATTCTCGACGTAGGCGACGGTATGCGCCGTCTTCACGAGGTTGTTCGAGACGCGCATGCCCATCTTGCCGCCGGCGCCGATCACGGCGATGGTCGCGGTGGGGGCCTGCGTCTGGGGGGTGAGTGTGTCGGTCATGGTGATCAGTGCTCCTTCAGATATTCGACGTTGTAGCTGGTCCAGTCGCGCTCGAGCGCGACGGTGTTCGTGAGGTCGCCCTGCCAGGGCAACCAGTGCTCGACGATGCGGGTGATGCCGCGGGCGGCCGGGTCGACCGTCTGCATGAGGTGGGCGACGTCGAGCAGCCCCTCCCCCATCCGCGCCCCCGCGAGGGTGAAGCCCACCCAGCCGTCCCGGCGCGAGAAGGCGAAGTCCTTCACGTGGATGCCGTTGACGTGGGGGGCGCAGCGTTCGACCACCTCGCGCGGGTTCTCGAGGGCGGCGACCGTGTTGGCGGGGTCGAGGCAGATGCCGAGGTTGGGCGAACCGATCTGCTCGACGAGCGCGACGAGGTCGGTGGAGCTCACCTGCTCGTAGGTCTCGAGGCCGAGCTGCACGCCCGCCGCCTCGAACGCCGGGAGGGCGTCGCGCAGCATCCGCTCCGCCTCGGCGAGCGTGGGCCGGGAGTCGGGCGCGAACACCATGCTGCGCAGGTAGCGTGCGCCGAGCACATCGGCGATCTCGAGGAACGACGCCAGGTGCGCGGGCGAGACGCCTTTCGTGCCGAGTTCGAGGCGGATGCCGAGGTCGTCGGCGGTGGCCCGCAGCTCGCGCAGTTCGGCGGCCGAGAAGCCGAGCAGCGGCGCGTAGTCGCAGATCTGGAAGAGGCCGAGTCCCAGCTCGGACGTGCGCCGCAGCATTCCCGTGAGCGGAAGCGGTTCGGGGTTGCGGCCGTCCGGCAGCGCCGAGGCGCCCTCCCAGAAGAAGGCGTAGGTGCCGAG
>Ga0160435_1000600_pt1 | contig 10669 bp, 8 predicted proteins | sample HID1973K_E0MG_FD_108213 | JGI IMG/M metagenome (GOLD analysis project Ga0160435, IMG submission 108213) | Enriched mosquito-associated microbial communities from UW Madison campus, WI, USA - HID1973K_E0 MG | ecosystem: Host-associated > Arthropoda: Insects > Digestive system > Unclassified ...
ACCAGCTGCACAATAGGACTCGCGCTAGAGATGTCTGCAGCGACCATCAGATGCTGTACGCTCAGAACCGCATCGTCCGACGAAGTGGCGATGACCTTGCTAAGCCTTTTTGCGATCGTCGGCTCTATCTCTGTGCCCCGAAGTTTCAGCATCAAACCGTAGTTCTCTACGCGTATCTTGTGTGCTTGGCCCCAGATGTAGACTGAGTGCTGCAAGCCTAATTCTGAGAAGTGTTCGAGTGCCGCTTTATCGCACGCAACCTGACCGTCCCAGGTCCATCGTCTCGGATCAACGCGTGTAAGGCGCGGCAACTCACTTTCTGGTTTGACTTGAACCACCTGTATGCTGCCTTGCCTTATGACTAAGAAGTCCGGCACGTATGGGCGTCGCCGACGATGCCCATTGGCATCGAGCGTCAGTAGACTTACGCGTGGCGGTTGTTCCCAATACTCAAGTACATCGACGTCGTACTCTAGTTGCACCGCGAGCGCATACTCCTCTGAGCTTTCGAGAGCCATTGCAGCACCCATCTTGTTGCTTGGGTATCGCCAAACAGTGTTTCGCTTGTCAGTTGACTCAACTCTTCGCGCAGGCGCACTAGATCGCGCTTGGGATATGTAATCAATCGCAAGCCCGGGTAGGCCGAGCTGCATTACATAGCTGCCGAAATCATCAGATGACATAGGCATAACGCCTCCAATGCCGCAGCCGGTAGCTGCGGCAGAGAAAAAGAGAGACACGCGGCGCTGCCGCGAGGCTTGACTTTGTTGGAGGGGTGCGCTCAATATCAGGCAACGGGCGCTAATCCGTTTGCCAGACCAAAGGCCGCACACTGCAATGTGCGGCCTTTGCTTTTGAGGGCCCCGATGGCTGCGTTAGCTCATGAGGCGGCCTCCTCCCTGTTCAGGGATTGATGAAGCCAGTCGCAAACCTCTTCTCGTCTGGCGAACCAGCCACGACGACCGGGCAGTGTGAACATTTGCACGGCGAGCCTACCCGTCCGCCTTGCCTTGGCCAGTGCTTCCCTTGATGAGAAGCCCATCAATCGGGCCGTGTCTGCCGCCGACAGAATCGGACTATCCGGAACTGATACGCCAGGCGGTGATGAGCTCCAGCGGCCCGGGTCTGGGCGAGCTGAAAGGGTCTCGGCAGGACTAGACATCGTTGGTCGCGCTCCGTCCGGGCTCGGTCCGTCTAGGCCCTTTAATAGTCCAGCTGCGCGTACAATGCAAGTGTCTGATTTGTATAATATATTTATATCGAACTTGGTAAGGCCAGGCCGTGTATCAGCGCACCGCGCGACTCCGTGAGCCTGGTAGTGGTAGCTGCCCCAGGCAGATCTCTTCAAACGCGCATCAGGTCGGTCGCCAAGGGCATCGTGCCGATGGAGGAACCGCTGGCCTGGGAAGAACGGACCGCTCTATACGGAAGGGTCTGAACATCGCACATCACTGGCTGGAGATCGCATGCTGCTGTTTTTGGATTGCGAATGGGCAGATGTCCTCGAGGCTGAGCTGGTCAGCATCGCCCTAATTGGCGAAGATGCGACGTGCTTCTTCTACGCCGAACGCGAGAAACTCCCGGCGCCTGCACCCACGTTCGTGCAGGACGTGGTTTATCCGCTCTTAGACCGAGGTACCGCAGCAATGAGCGACTTGGCCTTGACCCAAGCGCTTCGAGAATTCTTTCACCGAGTATCGAATCCGATCGTTGTCGCTGATTACCCACTCGATTTCGAGCTACTACGGTATGCGCTGGAAGGCACGGGTCTATTGGCCACTCAGAGAGTTGGTCTTGTTGCGATGCCCAGATACGAAGTCAAAGAAGCTTTCGACGCTTCGCTCCACGCGGCTATTGAAGCGAGGTTTTCCACGGACTCGAAGATCGAGGCTGGTAGACATCATGCCTTGGTCGACGCGCGAGTGCTTCGGGATGCTTGGCTTGCACTAGGAAGGAGCAGGTGAACACCCAACTACACGGAAGGCGTTGTTGTAGGCCAAAGCCATTGCTCGGAGGGCGGCTGCAGCCATGCTGGCTCCGCGCAGGTTGACTTCGGTGCAGAGACGAGGCCATTGATGATGCGGCCGTGCTTCACGTCGGCGGATACAATCGTTGTGCACGTAACGAACGAGGGGAGACATGGATTCGACAGCACTGGAAGGGGTGCTTGGCACAGTCCACGATTTGCTGATTGCTGAGGGCATGAACGAGGCTGCCCAACTGGTGCGGTCATACCCGGCCAGGTCAGAGCAAACCGGCTATGACAACTGGAACGGCGGCACCGAGCTGTGGGAGGTCTATTTCGAAGTTCCACCAGTGGACTATGCCCGGCTGGGATCGCGCCGCGCGCAGATTGAAGAACAGATTACAACCCGCCTTAAGATAGTCCTTGAGCCTGATACCCAAGACTGGTATTCCGCCAAGGTTGTTCCCCGCAAGACACAGTCCAAGGACTGGCGGGCAGAGAACTCCGAACTGCCACGAGAGGTGCGGTTGCACATCGTGGATGGCCTACGCCTGGAAGGTGTCTCATGGCGGGGCCAGCTGGACGACGTCGAGTTCTTAAGCCGCTTGTACGACCTAGATAAGTTGCCTTCGCATGACCCCCGCTTTAAGGACGCGTCCGGAGACATCTGGCAGCACTGCATCAACAACGACGATTGGGACGCGAACTGGGCATTCTCGGACAAGCGGTTTGGGTTGATGGATGGTCCGGCCGAGACGTTTCTCCGCTTTTTGAGCGAAACCTTGCATCCGGTGGTTCGTCCCGACCGAGACGAGGCAACCAAGCTGGTGTCGCACTACAACGATCAACTTCGTCCGACCGGATGGGAAATCGTCGAAGAGGAAAGGATTGGTGGGCGACCTCGTTTCACCTACCGTCGGGCCGATCACCAAGGTGGCCGTGCGGTGTCGCGTGCTCGTACTGTGGCTGACGCACTGGACGCCGGCTGGATGGCGAAGGCCATCGTGCGTCTGGAGCGATCCATCGAGGCGGACCCGGAGCTGGCCATCGGCACCGCCAAGGATCTGGTCGAGTCCTGCTGCAAGACCATACTGATGAAGCGGAACGTGGAATTCGGCAAAGGTGCCGACCTTAACGACCTGACTAAGTTGTTGGTCAAGGAGATCCAGCTAGTACCGGAGGGCATATCGGATGAAGCCAGGGGCGCGGAAAATATCCGCCTAATCCTCCGTAACCTCACACAGCTAACCAACAACCTGGCGCAGTTGCGAGGGTTATATGGCTCAGGACATGGGCGCGACGGGCAGCACCGTGGCCTTCAAGCACGCCATGCCCGTTTGGCGGCAGCTGCTGCGGTGGCCTTCATTGACTTCACGGCCGAGACTTACCGGGAGCGAGAGGCTCAGCAGGTCAAGGAGTAAGCCAACGACGAAATCGCGCACTACGCACTAGCGATGCTCGAAACAGCGATGCTCCTCTTGATCCGGGATGCCCACGCCCGACTGGAACGGACGGGACGGGGGAGGCGGGTTGCGATGTGGACCATTGTGCAAGCCTTTGCCCTGGTCCGCGCCGACATGTTGGCGGGCCAGTCTGTGGCGCGACGCCTGAGATCAGCTCCCTATAACCTCAGGCTTCGGCCCTCAAATCGTTGCACTACGTTGTACTGTCCATGTAGGAAAAAACGCAGTACATTAAGCGTATGCCAAGGGAACGTCCAAAAACCAAGACGACCACCGTGACGCTTCGGGTGACTCCGGAATTGAAAGCGGCGGCTGAGGTTGCGGCTGATCGGGACCACCGCAGCCTGACCGGGCTCATCGAAGTGTTGATCCTCAACCATTGCAAGAGCCAGGACATTCCCGTTAGCGCCTCAACCCATAAGGAGAGCAGCCAATGAGCCGAACTGCGGCATCAGCCAAACCCGTCAAAGTGGCCAAGACGCAGGCTGAAATTCCTTTCTATCGGTCCAATGAAAAGCCCTATGGGGCTTTCAGCAACCTGCTCCGTCGGACCATGGTGTTCGAGGGGCGTGAGTACCCCACCGCGGAGCACGCTTATCAGGCAGGCAAAGCGCGAAAGGAAGCGGTGCGTGATTGGATCCTGAGCGCCCCGTCGCCCTCGCTGGTGGCGATGGCAGCGCACGGTCTCTACACCTGGGACATCAACCCGGACTGGTCGCGTACCAAGTTCGACAGAATGCGAAATGTGCTGAGGGCGAAATTCACCCAGCATGAGGATCTGAAACAGTTGCTGCTTTCGACGGGGAACGCGCGATTGGTCGAGGCTGGGCGCACCGATAATCCGGTGAACCGGACCTGGGGCGAAGTGAATGGAAAGGGATTGAACATGCTGGGAGTGCTGCTGATGGAAATCCGAGAGGAGATTCGCCTAGTCGAACCGCAGACCAAGGCGAGGAGCAAGAAAGCAAAGCAGGCTAAGCAGACCGGCAACTCGCGTGCGCGGGACGTCGTTCGCGCAGTCGCATAAGGATCGTTGATCGCCCGCCTCATGCAGACCAACCGTTACCAGACCGAGCTCAACAAGCTGGCAGCAACCTACCACGCTGCGATGCAGGCTGACGTCACTGATCTCAAGCAGGCGATCGCCGGAGCCAGTGAGTCAAGTGTTATCGGGGTGGGGTCGGGTGGATCGTTCACCGTCGCTGCGCTGCTGTGCAATCTGCACGAGTCCTACACGGGCCGTGTTTCTCGGCCATCTACGCCTTTAGAAATCATCTGCAACCCTACGCTGGCCTCGTCGAGCCCAGTGTTTCTGATCTCAGCCGAGGGCAAGAACCCCGATATCACGGAAGCCTTGGATCGCGCGCGTCAGCACAGTGCGCGGCCAATCCACGTGTTGACCAATCGCGGCTCCAGTCGGCTGATGGATGGCGTGTCCCAGCTCTCCGATGTCAACGCGCATATCTTCGAGCTGCGCGAGAAAGATGGCTACCTGGCGACCAATAGCCTGCTTCTGGACGCGGTACTGGTGGCGCGGGCTTACAGCGAGTTGGACGGAAACGTCAACGTGCTTCCCGCACTGATGGACGATCTCAAGATCGGAGAACAGACCATCGAGCAATGGGTCCAGTCGGCTTCTGCGTTCGTAGACGAGGCGACCAGGCGTGGCGCCGTGGTCGTCACGTACTCTCCGCTACTCCATCCCATCGCGGCGGATCTTGAATCGAAGTTCTCAGAAGGTGCGTTGCTGCACTGTCAGCTGGCAGATCTACGCTCCTTCGCGCACGGACGACACCTGTGGCTAGCAGAACGGCCCGACGACATCGCGATCCTTGCGCTTATCGAGCCCTCGCTGGGTGAGCTGTGGCACAAGATGAGCGCCTTGTTTCCGAGCGCTGTGCCAACGTTCGCCATGCCCTTGTCCGGCTCAACGCCGCGCGACCTGATCGCGGGCTTAGTCGCTCAGATGCATCTCGTGGAAGCTATTGCTCAGAGGATGGGGCGCGATCCGGGTCAACCCGATGTTCCCCAGTTCGGCCGGGACATTTACTACATCGATCTTCCCAAGATCATCCCGCCCCCGCATCACCGTGTGCCGGCGGCTGAGCAGTCCAAATATGACGTGCTAGGCGCCCGCTGGCCGTCTCATCGGCGCCGCAGCGACATGACGCGAGCCAGGGACGTTTTCGTGAATTCGCTCACGTCGCAGTCGTTTCGCGCGATCGTCTTTGATTACGACGGAACCCTGACCGCATCCCAGCGTAGGACCTCACCACCAGCGGAGCCCATTCTCCAGCATATTCGTCGTCTGGTGGATGCCGGCGTGCTGGTCGGCATCGCATCAGGCCGTGGCGACTCGATTCAAGATGCGCTGGCCGAGGTACTGCCTGCTGACACACTCAAGCGCCTTTACCTGGGGTTGTATAACGGCGGCTGGATCGGAACAGCGGATCAGACGCTGGACTTACCATCGGGCATCGTCGAGTTCCTGAGCCACGTCACGCGCATCGCAAGAAAACTCCAATCCCTTGGCGTTCCAATCGAACGCATCTCGCCAAAGCACCCTTATCAGGTCAGCATTCGCTTTCGCGACGGTTTGCCAACCGACCAGATGTGGTTCGTTATCGCCGACGCCCTGCGCCAGGCGGGGTTGACCAACAGTACAATGTTCCGGAGCAAGCACTCCGTAGATGTCCTAGCGCCGGGTGTGGGCAAGTCAGAGCTCATCGCGCACATCATCCAACACGAGAAGATCGATCCTTATCAAGTGCTCACCATGGGCGATCAGGGTGCGTGGCCGGGCAACGATGTTTCCTTGCTTGAGCACCGTTTCTCGCTGAGCGTTGACATGCCCTCTCGTCGTCTGGATCGCGGTTGGAAGCTGGCGCCAGGGCATCGGCGCGATGTTGATGCAACGCTTTGGTATCTGGACCGATTCCTGACGGACGAGGGAACGGGACGGTTCAGCTTCTCGATGTCCCACGAACCTACAGGCAATGCGTAGCCATGCAGGACATTACCGCAGCAAAGCTCTTGGCCCGCGTCATGGATTGGCAAGATCAAGATCCCGTGCTGAAACACGTTGCGGAGCTCCAGCTGCTGGCCTTCTTCAAGTACGACTACTACCAGCGCTTTAGTCCTGGTCGACGCTTCATCGAAAGCCTCGCACTGTGGTTGAAGAACCTGGAGCCGGAAGATCGGCCGGCAGCATTGGAACTTGTCAAAGAGAAGCTGGTGTTCTTCTCCGATGCAGAGATATCGCATCTGGTGGATACGGCGTATCCCGATCTCATCGTCCAGGAACGTCTGCGGCTGGTGGCCGAAGAAAACGGCATCCCCACGTATAAGGTCGGCGAGCTGGCCAGGCATCCTCGCTTCGAAGAGCTCCGGCTTAAATCGCTGTATCTGGGCTTGAGTGACGGCGCCCGGACCAATGAATTGCGCCGCGCCAGCGACCATCGCATCAATAACGAGCAAATTTGGCAGGCATACGAGCTCGGAGAGCAGAAGTCTGCTTCAATGCTCAAGGACCTCAAGGAGATGCTGACCAAGGCGGGATTCGAATCCAAGTCGCCGCACTTCAACCTCATCTGGCTGTTGGACGACTTTTCCGGAAGCGGGAACACCTATATCCGCTATGACAGTGAGACCAAGTCCTACGGCGGCAAGCTACAGAAGATCTATGAGCAGCTGCATCAAGGGCGATTGATCGATCCTGCGCACTACGAAGTGTTCCTTGTACTGTATGTGGCGACCCGCCAAGCGATCGATCACATCGAGTACTGGAGCGAGCGATTCACGTCAGAGCGCGGATTCAAGCCCTTGCAGCTACGGGTGCTCTGCAAGCTCGAACGAACGTTGGCCCTGACCGCCGGCACAACTGAAGCGATCTCTGATCTGCTGGGCAAGTCGCAATACTTCGACGAGAGGGCCAACGACAAACACATGCAAGTGGGCGGTTCGGACGGACGGCTCGGATTCGCCAACTGTGCCCTGCCAGTCGTGCTATCCCACAACACTCCTAATAATTCCGTGTACCTACTGTGGGGACCGGAAAGATTCAAGTATCCCGGGTTGTTCCCGCGGGTTGTCAGGCATCGAGACTTCTAATGGCGTACAACGTAAATCCCTTCCTGGAACGCCGATCTGAGCGCACGACCTCTGATCAGGAGTTTGCGCTCGTCTTTTCGCCGAAGATCCTCGAAAAACTGTCCGATGGGGCGTTCAAGGGCGGTGTGCACATCTTTCGAAGCGCGCCTGGCGGCGGCAAGACCACCATCTTGCGCGCCTTCACCCCAGCCGTACTCCGGAGCTTCTGGCGGGCAAAAGGCAAAGTCGAGCTGAAAGAGTCGTTTCCGCTGTTCGTGGATCGAGGCGTGCTCGATGAGCAGGAGGGCCCGCAGCTACTGGGGGTGATGATCTCGTGCGCTTCGGGGTATGCGGATCTTCCCAGCAGCGCCACGGCAATCGAGGAAGGTCCCTTCCGTGCGCTCCTGGACTGCCGCGTCGTCCTGCGAACCCTCCGTAGCCTGGCAGCCTTTTTGGGATTCAACTCAGACGACATGCTTGAGTCGGTCCAGCTTGAGTACGGAGCGGGCGCTGAAGATGTGCAGAGCATTCCAAAGCTCACATCTGCCCGCGAGTTGGCGAGCTGGGCCGAAGCCCAAGAGAAGAAGATCTATGCAGAGCTGGACGCCTTCGCAGGGCGCAACACTCAAGCTTTGCCTTCGAGCCCAAGGTTTGAAAGCGTCCTGTGGCTGCAGTCGATCCGCTTCCTCCAGAAAGGTCAGCCGGTCGCCAGCAATCGGCTGTTGATGATCGACGACCTGCAGCGCCTGCGCCGCAAGCAACGCGATGGGCTGATCGATGAACTGACCGTCCAGCGGCCGGAGATTCCGGTGTGGATGGCCATGCGAACCCTTGTGTTAGGAGACGCGCTGCTATCCCAAGGGGCGCGCGTGGGCCGGGACATCAGCGAATACGCTCTGGAGGATCTGTGGAGCGGTCCCAAGGGGATCCACCAGTTCTCTTCGTTCGCGCAGAACGTGCTCGATCGGCGAATGAACCGGCAGGATACTGTGACGGGCAGCTTCTCCCAACGGCTGCGTGATCAACTTGAGCCCGAGGAAATTCGCCTCTATCTGCAGCCGGGGATAGAGGCCTACCGCGCCTCGGTCCAGCCCCATGAAAAGAACATGCGCTACAGCGAGTGGCTGGCGCGGGCAGAGAAGAGTACCGCCGAACCGACATTGGAGATGTTAGTAGGGCTGTTCACAACCAAGATTTTGGTCGCACGCGACGCAGCAAAGAAACAGATGAGCCTCAGCTTGGACACGGCGCTGCCGGCCGAGGACATTGACGAGAAGGACACCTCATCCCTGCGCGGCGCGGCCGAGATTCAACTCCACGAAGCACTGGGATTACCGTACTACTACGGTCTCGAACAGCTCTGCGTCATGGCGTCTTACAACGTCGAAGAGCTGCTATCCCTGGCTGCGGTGCTCTATGAGGGCATAGTTGCCAGCCAGGTGTTGGGAAAGAGAAGTCCCGAACTCTCCCCGGCCGAGCAAGAAAAGATCATTCGAGAGGCGGCAGATCGACGTTTGAGATTCGTGCCCAAGCAGCACACCGAAGGAACGCGCGCGCATCAGCTTCTCGTCTCCATCGGCGGCTACTGCCGGGAGCGTACCTTCCTGCCTAATGCGCCCTACGCACCAGGGGTAACCGGGGTTCGTCTCTCCCAGTCGGAGATGACCAAACTGCGGGGCGGCGCCAAGGTGTTGGGAGAGCAGGGCGAATTGCTGCGACGCGTCCTCTCTGAGTGCATCGCGGAAAACCTGCTTGTCCAACGCACCAGCAGCGCCAGCACTGCGCGTGAGTCTGGATCGATCCTATACCTGAATCGCACGCTGTGCGCGCACTTTGGCCTGCCTTTACAGATGGGGGGCTGGCAGGACATTTCGTGTCTGGACTTGATTGACTGGATGTCGCGCGGTTGGAAGCCGCAGAAGCGCTTGGCGATGGGGAGCTAGCGATGCTTTGGGATCAGTACGTATTTCGACGTGGGTCTGATGCGAACGACCTGTGGGACAACCTGTTCGAGCATCGAAAGATGCGCCTGCTCTACATCGCCGGCAGTGGCTTTGATGTCAGGGCGCAAACGGTGATGCGAGAGTGCACGAACAGCGTTCGTGCATCCGGGGCCGAGATTGAGGAGGCGAAGTTGGTCCTGATCGACTTCGGCCACTATCGTCTCGATGATACGTTGAAGGAATTGACCCAGCAGAACGGAGATGCGCTTGGGCAGATGTTCTCCCAGCTAGGCTCGGTTGAGAGGGTGTCTTTCGAGGCTGGCGAGGACGGCGAGGAAATCAGCGCGAGCAGTGCGTTGAGAAATGGCACCGATGCGGTGCTGCGGATGGTCACCGACCAGACGGACATCATCCTGGACGCCAGTTCCCTGCCCAGAGTGATTTACCTGGCACTGATGACCAGCCTTCTCAATCGCCTTGTACCGGACAAAACGGTTGCGGACCCGCTGGCTGCCGCCGGTGTCAACTTCCAGGTGCTGGTCGCCGAGGACGCAGGCCTGGATGGGCAGATCAGGGCCGAGGATCCCAGTAGCGAGATCGTACTCGTGCCGGGATTTTTCGGTGCCATGCAAGCGGAAAGCGTCCAAGAGTGGCCGTTGGTGTGGTTTCCGATCTTGGGCGAGCGCCGTGTCAATCAGCTCGAGCAGATCATAAGGCTGAGCAACATTCCCGCGGGGGCCGAAATCTGCCCTGTCCTACCCCATCCGTCACGGGATCCGCGGCGTGGAGATCGCTTGCTGGTGGAATACAAAGCACCCCTGTTTGACTCGCGCAGGACGCCGACCAGCAACATTCTCTACGTCCACGAGTCGCATCCCTTTGAGGCGTACCGACAACTTCTGGGGGCCATGATCCGCTACCGCGATAGCATGGTCGTGCTCGGGGGCTGCAGGTTGGTGGTAACGCCCTTCGGCAGCAAACTGATCACCCTGGGCGCGGGTTTGGCCTGTTTCGAGATGCGACCGCCGGCGTTGACCGATGCTCATTATGGGGTGGCCATTCCCCATGCTGAGCCGACGCGCTATGTGGTCGATGCGCAGGCGGTCAAGGATTCCAAGCCCGAGATCTGCAGCCTGTTGTTGACAGGCACCGCATACGAGTAACCACATGCTGTTTGATACGTTCGAGCGGACCGATCCAAGTCCGCT
>Ga0160435_1000603_pt1 | contig 10659 bp, 13 predicted proteins | sample HID1973K_E0MG_FD_108213 | JGI IMG/M metagenome (GOLD analysis project Ga0160435, IMG submission 108213) | Enriched mosquito-associated microbial communities from UW Madison campus, WI, USA - HID1973K_E0 MG | ecosystem: Host-associated > Arthropoda: Insects > Digestive system > Unclassified ...
CGGATCCGTGCCTGCACGGGCATCATGCAAACACATTCAGGAGTTGACGATCATGGGTAAGGGTGACCGCAAGACCGCCAAGGGCAAGCGCTACAACGCCAGCTACGGCAATTCGCGCAGCCATAGCGTGAGCAAGGTGGCGGTGGGTGCCGCCGCGCCGGTCGCCAAGAAGACCGCGACCAAGGCCCCGGCGAAGAAGGCCGTAGCCAAGAAGACGGTTGCCAAGGCGGGTTGAACCGGTCCGCGTCAGGCCTTGCGGCCGACGCTGGCGATAGAAGAACGCGGCGCTTGCGCCGCGTTTTTTCTTTTTCAGGGCACCGGCGCCGGCCGCAGCAGCAACTCCGCCAGGCCGCGGTAGATCGGCACCCGGCACACCAGCCCGGACATTGCGCGCGCGAACAGCGCTGTGGCCAGGATCGGCAGCAGTAGGTCGCTGCTGTCGGTGAGTTCCAGCGAAATTACCGCCGAGGTCAATGGCGCCTGTGTGACGCCGGTGAGATAGGCGCACATCCCCAACAGCACCAACGTACGTGCATCCACGCCGGGCATCAGGGCGGCGAGGTTGTGTCCAAGACCGGCGCCGACGGCAAGGGCCGGCGAGAACAGCCCGCCGGGAATGCCGGCCACGTACGACACCAGGTTGGCGAACAACTTCGCCAGGCCGAACTCGTGGCCGACCACCGCCTGGCCTTGCACCAGGCCGCGCGCCTGTTCGTAGCCAGTACCGAAGGCGCCCGCGCCAAAGGCCGTGGCCAGTGCGACCAAGGCAAGGCCGCACAGAATCGCCAGACCAACCGGGTGCCGTTGCCGTAAGCGGCCGAGCCATCGCGGCCGGCCCGCGGCGCTGGCCAGGACAACACGGGCGAAAATACCGCCGAGCAGCCCGCCTGCGATTGCGCACAGGGGAATCGCCAGCCACGCCTCGCCCAGCGGCAGTCCGGCCGGCACCTTGCCGAAGTAGGTGTAGTTGCCGAGCAATCCCAGCGAGACCACCCCGCCCACGATCACCGCGGTCAGCAAAGTGCCGGAGAAGCGATGTTCGAAGCGGCCGCTGAGCTCCTCGATCGCGAAGACGACGCCGGCGAGCGGTGTATTGAACGCAGCCGCGATGCCGGCGGCGCCGCCGGCCAACAGGAAATGGCCCAGCTCGCGCGCGTCGGTGAAACCGAAGCGGCGGCCGATGACATACATCAAGCTGGCGCCGACGTGCACGGTGGGGCCCTCGCGACCGACCGAGGCGCCACCAAGCAGCGACAGCGTGGTCAGCAGCAGCTTGCCGCAGGACACGCGCAAGGACAGGTTGCGCTCGCGAAAGCCGGTGTCCGGCGTTTCCAGTGCGGCGATGACTTGCGGGATGCCACTGCCGCGCGTTGGCCGCAATGCGCCGTGGGTCGCCCACGCCAGCAACCCGAATACGCCGGGCGTCAGCAACCAGGCCGACCAGGGCGCGGTTTCCACGCAATAGCGGAACACGGCGAAGGCCGCGTCGCTGGCCTTGGCGAAGACGATGGCAACCAGGGCCACGGCAACCGCGCCGCCCCACAGGGCCAGGCGCCGACGCCAGCCCTCGCCGGAGAGCAGGGGATGGGAGAAACCACGCATCACGCAGATGATGCCATGGCCGAAGGAATCCGCTGTCGAGACGTCATTGTGCCGGCTTGCGCAGCGCCGGCTGCAGCGTGCGCGCATCGCCATCGTTGGTGGCCGCCGCGATGCCCAGCAGCTGCGCCAGCAAGGGATACAGGTCGACGTTGTCGAACGGTGGCAAGGTCGCGCCACTGACGAAACTCGGCCCGCTGGCCACGAAGACTGCACGCATCGACGGCAACGCCGGATCGTAACCATGCGAGCCGCGCACGTGGCCGGCTTGGCGCGCGCGCGCCTGCTCGGCCGGCAACGCATCGAAGCCCTCGTGCATCTGGCAGATGATCGGCGGAACGCGCGGGTGGCTGCCGTAATGCCAGCGCACCGGCAACGCTTGCTTGCGCCAGCAGTCGTAGTTGGGGTGCGCACCGAGCAGGCGCGATTCGGCCGCTCGTGCCTGGCCCGGCAGCGGCGCGATGCCGATCGACTGGCCAATCGAGACCACCTTGGCCTCGGCCATCGGCACCATGTCCTCGACCGCGATCACCTGCTGCGGCGGCACCGTGGCCATGCCGTGGTCCGACACCACGATGACGTCGGTGCGATCCAGCCGGCCCTCGTGGCGCAGACGCTGCAGCAGTTCGCCGATAGCCGCATCCACGGTCGAAATCGCATGCCGGTATTCGCGCGATTGCGGCCCGAAGTCATGCCCGGCCTTGTCGACTTGCTCGAAGTACAGCGCCGCCAGCGCAACCGGTTGGCGGCGATCCTGCAGCCAGTCGGCGACCTGCGCGACGCGTGCGTGCGCCGAGACGTGCTCGTCGTAGCGACGCCAATGGGTAGGGCGCACGCCGCCGATCGCCGCCTCGCTGCCCGGCCACGACCAGGTCGCGCTGTGCAGCCCGGCCTTTTCCGCCCCGACCCAGATCGGCTCGCCGCCCCACCACTCGTTATTGCCCACCGCGGCGGCGTCGGCGACCTTGAAACTGCCCAGCCCGGCATCTTCCATCGAGTTGTGGACGATGCCGTGGTGGTCCGGACGCAGGCCGGTGACCAGGGTGTAGTGGTTGGGAAAGGTGAGCGCGGGATACGACGGATTCATCCACTGCGCGCGCACGCCCTGGGCCGCCAGGCGCGACAACGTTGGCGTGATGCCCCAGTCCAGTGCATCGGCGCGCAGCCCGTCGATCGAAATCAGCAACAGCTGCGGTCGAGAAGGAACGGGGCTGGCAGTGGGGGAGGTGGCGCAGGCGCTTGGCAGCAGCGCCAGCAGCGCTGCGAAGGCCGGCCCGACGAAGGCCGGCCTCCAGGAGGTAAAGGAGAGGCGGGTCATCGCCTCATTCTAGGGCGCGCCGATGACCCGGCGAAGACAAAATCTGGCGGTTCGCTCACGCCGCGAACAAATCCGGCGCCGGCATCTGCGCCACCGCCGCGGCGCCTTCCAGGCGCAACAGCGCCAGCTTGGTCGGCAGGCCGCCGCCAAAACCGGTCAGCGAGCCGTCGGCGCCGATCACGCGATGACACGGCAGCACGATAGGCAGCGGGTTGCGGCCATTGGCCGCGCCGACGGCGCGCATCGCGCTCGGCTTGCCGATGCGCGCGGCGAGCTGCGCGTAAGTCCAGGTCTGGCCGAACGGAATCTCGGCCAGGGTGTGCCAGACCTGCTGCTGGAACTCGGTGCCTTGCGGCCGCAACGGCAGGTCGAAACGGTCGCGACGGCCGGCGAGGAAGGCCAGCAACTGCGCGCGTGCTTCGGCTACCAGCGGAAATTCGCGGTCGTGCAGCCAGTCGGCGCGGCCGCGTGCATCGTGGCGATTCTCGGCGAACAGGATGTGACGCACGCCGTGTTCGTCGGCGGCCACGGTGAGCGGGCCGATAGGTGTATCGAAGCGATCGTAGCGAAGCGGGTTCATGCGGCTTTCTCCTTCTTTGCATCATCGGCCAGGTGCCACAGTTGCAACACGGCATAGCTGCGCCAGGGGCGCCACGCCTGCGATCGAAGTTCGGTCTGGCGTTCGTTGAGCCGGCCCGGCGCGCCGAGCACTTGTTGCAGGATCAGGTCGCCGGCGGGAAAGGCATCTGGCAGCCCCAGCGCGCGCATGGCGATGTAGTGCGCGGTCCAGCGGCCGATGCCGGGCAGTGAAGTGCATTGGCCGACGAAGTCCTCCAGCCGCTGGCCGGCACCGAAGCGCAGGCGCCCATCCAGGCACGCGGCAGCTAGCGCCCGCAGTGTGGCGGCGCGACTGCGGGGTAGGCCCAGGGTTTCCAGCGGCGCATCGAAGAGTTGTTGCGGCGTCGGGAACACGCGGTCCAGGCCGGCCGGCATGCCTTCGCGATGGCCGCCGTGGCGCTCGACCAGGCGCGCGGCCAGGGTCGTGGCGCCGGCAACGCTGACCTGTTGCCCGAGGATCGCGCGCACCGCAGTTTCGAATCCATCCCAACCGCCGGGCACGCGCAGGCCCGGGCGGCGCGCGATCGCTTCGGCCAGCAACGGTTCCTGCGCCAGCGTGGCGTGCACGGCTTGCAGGTCGGCGTCGAGGTCGAACAAGCGCCGCGTCCTGCGCACGATGTCCGGAATTGCGCGCGGGTCGGTCTGGCCGATCCGCAGCAGCAGTTCGTCGCGTTGTGGCGAGGCCTGCACGTGCACCAGCGTGGATGCCTCTGGTGGCCCGACCACGCGCGTATAGCCGTGCGCGTCGATCCGCTCCAGGCCCGGGATCGCGCGCCGCTGCAGGAAGCCGAGCATCGCCGCCAGATCCAGGGGCGGCCGGTAGCCCAGGCGCAGCGTCAGCTCGCCGCCGGCCACTTCTTCGCGCTGCCGGCGCAACGCGCTCGGCGGCATGCCGCAGCCTTCGAGGAACGCGGCATTGAAGCGGCGCAGGCTGTTGAAACCGGCGGCGAGCGCAACTTGCGTCACCGGCAATGCGGTTTCGGTGAGCAATTGCTTGGCCAGCAGCAGCCGGCGCGTGGCATGGACCTGAGCCGGGGTGGCACCCAGGTGCTGCAGGAAACGCCGCTGCAGCTGGCGTGCACCGAGCCCTACCTCGGCCGCCAGCGTTTCCACGCTTTCCTCCTGCAGCGTGCCTTCGCCGATCAACGCCAACGCGCGCTGCACTGCTTCATCGCCGGGCGGTTGCTGCGCCTGCGGCGACAACTCCGGGCGGCAGCGCAGGCATGGCCGATAGCCGGCGGCGCTGGCCGCGGCGGCGCTTGGGTAATAAGTGACGTTGCGCGGCTTCGGCGCCGGTGCCGGGCATACCGGGCGGCAGTAGATGCCGGTGCTGCGCACGGCGGTGAAGAACACACCATCAAAGCGCGCGTCGCGGGCGAGGCGGGCGCGTTCGCAGATCTCGGGATCGGGGACGGGGTAGGGCGAGGACATGGCGCAAGTCTAGACCCGTGCCTGGCCCTCGACTGGCCGTTTTCGGACAGGTATGCGCGGGCCCTTGGCGCAAGGGCGTGGTGGGGGTTGGCATCGGTTCATCGGCGAGGGTGGATCGCCCCCGGGTTCGGCCTAGACTGGCAACTGGTCCACCCCCTGATGCATACGCCCGATGCCCAAGTTGTCCTGGTTGCTCGCCTGTTGCCTGTCGCTGAGTGCCTGCGGTGTGCAGCCGCCCGGCACGACCAGCGCGGACGCCGGCGGCGTGCAACGTTCGGCCAACGACGGCGACCACCTGGTCTCGGTCGACAGCAGCGAGGCACCACCGCCACCGCCGCCGCGCTCGCGTGCTGAACGCGCCGATCCCGACGCGCCGTGGCCCCAGGCCACGCTCGGCCTCGGCAAGGCCTGGATCAGCTGCGCCACCGACTACACCGCCGAGCATGGCGACGGCATGGCCCTCACTGCGCTGGATCGCGACAGCGTGCGCACCGGTCTGTGGCCGTGTCGCGACACCGGGCTGCTGCGGGTGCGCTACGAAGGCAAGATCGACAGCGGTTTCGCCGAGCTTGCCTGGCGCCTGGCCGCGATCGCCGACGAACTCGACCTGCACCGGCGCATCCTCGATCTCGATTCCAGTGGCGGCCAGGTCGAAGCGGCGATCCGCGCCGGCGATGCCATCGGCGAGGCCAACTGGACCATATGGGTGCGCGAAGGCTCGATCTGCCATAGCGCCTGCGTGTTCGTGCTGGCGGCCGGCGACAACCGCCTGATCGCCGGCAAGGTCGGCATCCACCGGATGATGCGGATCAGCTCGCGCGCCACCTCGCGCGCGGAACTCAACCGCGAATTGCACGAGGTTTACGGCAACGTCAAGGATTACCTCGAACGCAATGGCGTAGCCGTGGCCGCTGCCGACCTGATGATGACCGTGCCCAATCGCAGCCTGCGCCTGTTGAGCGCCGAAGAGTTGAAGGAATACGGCCTGGACGGCACCAACGCAGTGCAGGACGACCTGGAGCGGATTCGCCAAATGCGCAAGTGCGGCGATGATTTCGTACGCAGGAAAGATGCCTTCCTGGTGGCCTTCGACCAATCGTGCAAGGCGGTCGGCGCCGACCTGGAAGCAGTCAACGCGTGCGGCCAGTCGCTGAAGCGTCACTATGGCTTTCCTGATGCGACCTGCCCGGACGAGAGTCCTCTGGCGGAGAACGATCCGAGCGAGCTGGGCTTGCCCAAGCCGCCCCCGTCCGACGCCACCGCACGCCTGTAGATCGCGCTTCACGCCAGCCCCACCGGCCGCTGCCGCATAGTCCGGCCGAACAGGAGGGGACCATGCAAGGAAAGACCCGCGGCATCATCCGCGCCTATCTACCCCCGGTGTTGTGGGTGGTGGGCGGGTTCATCCTGGCCGAATTGTTGCGTTGGCTTGCGGTAAGTACGGCCTGGTACTGGTTGGCCACCGTGGCGACCTGGCTCAGCCTGGTGGCGTTGTTGGCCGCCACAGCGCGCGCGCTGTGGGTGAGCTGGCGCATCTGGCGCAACCGCGCAGTGCCGCCAGTGGCCAGCGAAAATCAGTGAAAAACCGTGAATGCGATCAGTCAAGCGCTGACGTAGACTCGCTCGCGCCGATCGCGGTGCACTCAAGGAACGACCCAGCCATGCGTCATATCTCCCTGTTCGCGCTCTCCCTTGGCCTGCTGTGCGCAGCCGTCGCACCGGCCTTCGGCCAGCAGCCCACCGCGCCGACCACCAGCCCTTCCACGACGGTCACCCGACCGGCCGCGCCGCCACCTTCGCCGCAGCCGGCGCAGCCGGCCTTGACCCCGGCGCAGCAGGCCCAGCTTGCCAAGCAGAACGCGGAGATGATCCAGGCCGCGCAAAAGGTGTTGCAGATGGTCGATAGCGGCCAGTTGCCGCAGCTGTGGGACGGCGCTTCGGCGGTCGCCCGGCGCGCGGTGACGCGCGACAACTTCGCCAGCCAGATTGCGGCGCAGCGCAAGCGCCTGGGCGCGGTCGCCGGCCGCGGTACGGCCGCCGTCACGCGCGTGCGCTACAACGCCGGTGCGGCAGTGCCCGAGGGCCTGTACGTCAACGTCAGTTTCCCCACGCGCTTCGCCAACGCGCCGCAACCGGTGCGCGAACTGGTCTCCTTCCGACTGGACGAAGACAAGGTCTGGCGCCTGGCCGGCTACAGCCTGCCCGATGCCAAGTAAGCCAACGCGCGCCGCATCCGCTACCCGGCAGGAGAAGCAACGATGAGCATCGAAATTCGCATGCTGGCCTGGGCGATTGTCCTGGGCGTGGTGCAACTGCTGCTGGCCAGCACCACGATGACGATGCAGCGCGGCTCCAAGTGGAACGCCAGTGCGCGCGACGGCATCCCGGAGCCGTTGACTGGAGTGGCAGCGCGCCTGGACCGTGCATTCCGCAACTTCATGGAGACCTTCGCCTTCTTCGCCGCCGCGGTGCTGGCGGTGGTATGGGCGCAACGCGTGGACGGCCATACCGCGTTGGGCGCGCAGCTGTATTTCTGGGCGCGCGTGGTCTACATCCCGCTGTACGCCGCGGGCATTCCCTACGTGCGCAGCCTGGTCTGGGTTGTCTCGATGGTCGGCATCGTGCTGGTCCTGTGGCCGCTGCTGCACTGAGCGTTTGACCAGGATCAACGAGGGCTTGCGCGCGGCCCCCTAGACTGCGGCGATTGCAACGGGCGGGAGTGGCCATGCAGCACGTGGATATTGCCATCGTCGGCGCCGGACCGGTCGGTCTGGCGTTCGCGCGTTCGCTGGCCGATAGCGGGCTTTCGCTGGCGCTGATCGAACAACAGCCGCGCCAGGCGCTGGCCGAACCGGCGTTCGATGGCCGCGAAATCGCGTTGACGCATGCCTCGCGCCAGTTGCTGGAGCAGCTCGGGCTATGGGCGCGTTTAGAACCCGGCGACATCGCGCCGCTGCGCCAGGCCAAGGTGATGAATGGCAAGTCGCCGTTTGCCCTGGACTTTGCGCCACCGTGCGACGGTGGCGAACTCGGTTGGCTGGTGCCCAACCAGCGCATCCGCGAGGCGGCCTGGGACGCGGTGGCGGGTCAGGCGAGGTTGCAGCTGATCGATGCCACCACGGTGAGAGGGCTGCACCGCGACGGCGCGGTCACGCAACTCACGCTCGCTGGCGCCGCGGCTTCGTTATCGGCGCGCTTGGTGGTGGCGGCCGACAGCCGCATTTCCACCGTGCGCCGGCTGCTCGGCATCGGCGCGCGCAGTCGCGACTTCGGCAAGACCATGCTGGTATGCCGCATGCAGCACGAGTATCCGCACCATGGCACGGCCTGGGAGTGGTTCGGCCACGGCCGCACGATGGCGCTGCTGCCTTTGCGCGGCAATTGCGCTGGCGCGGTGCTGACCTTGTCGCCGGCACGCGTGGCCGCGTTGCTGGCGATGGACGAGGGTGGCTTCGGTGCCGCCGTGAGCGAGTCCTTCGAGTACCGCCTCGGCGCGATGCGGCAGCACGGCAGTCGTCACGCCTATCCCCTGGTGGGGGTGTACGCCGAGCGCTTCTGCGCAGCCGGCGCGGCGCTGATCGGCGATGCCGCGGTCGGCATGCATCCGGTCACCGCGCATGGATTCAATTTCGGGTTGCAGGGGCAGGCACGTCTGGCGCGCGGGATTCTGCAAGCGCTGTCGGCGGGGCGAGATTTCGCTGCGGCGCCTGTGCTGGCCGCCTACGACCGCGCGCATCGCAAGGCGACACGGCCGCTCTACGAAGCGACCAACGCAATCGCCACCCTGTACACCGACGACCGCTTGCCGGCGCGCCTTTTGCGCCAGGGCGCCCTACACCTTGCCGCACGCGTGCCGCTGTTCAAGCAGGCCATTGCCGCACACCTCACACAACGCGAGCCTGTAGGGGCGGCTTCAGCCGCGACCGCCCTCTGACAGCCCGCGACGCCGCTCTTCGGGCCATCAGCCCCGACCAGCGAAGCCGCCCTCGCTCAGACCGCCGCCACCACCCGAATCTCGACATCCTCCACCCGCACCACCTGCCCGGCGCGGATCTTTGCGGTCTTGCGCAACTCGACGTCGCCGTCCACGGTCACCGCACCGCTGGCCACGATCGCCTTGCCCTGGCCACCGCTGTCGGCCACACCGGCCAGCTTGAGCAGTTGGTTGAGTTCGACGTGTTCGCGGTCCAGTTCGAATTCGAGGGTCTGCATGGCGGGCCAGGAGGCTGAAGGCGGGTAGGGATTCTATTCGTCCTCGAAGGCGCGCAGCTCATCGAGCAGGCCCTGGGCGCGTCGCAGGCCGCTGCCGGTGACGCTGGCCTGCATCCGCCGCGCCATCTCCGGCCGTACCGGGCTGCACGCCCAGCGGTAGAACAGCCAGGTCGCCAGCAGCCCGGCCAAGCCCACTGCCAGGCTGCCCCAGACCCAACCCGGGGTGACGCTGGCACCGGCATTGCGCGGGTCCAGCCCGGCCACCGCGAGCACCACCGGCAGCCACATCACCCACCACGGCCAGCCCACCGCCACGCCGGCCACTACATAGAAACGACGAATCACGCTGAGGCGCTTCTGGATGGCGAGCACCGGTGCCGACCAGTCCAGGCTGCCGATCAACCCGCTCATGATGCCGCCGCTGGCCGCGGTGGCCACGCCGAAGGCATGCACCAGGAGGCCGGCGATGAAGTAACCGCCTGGCGCCGGATTGCGGGTCCAGCAGGCCACGCCGAGCAGGATCAGGGCGATGCCGAAGGCAACCTGCACGATCTGCCCCCAGAACAGCGGCCGCAGGCTGCTGCGCATGCGATCGCGCTTGCGTTCGCGCAGCAGTTCCAGCTGCAGGTTCTGCTGTTTTTCAAGGCGCTGGCCCAGTTGCTGCCAGGCCAGTTTGAGTTCGTCGATATCCATGAGGGGGTCCTTCACAGTTCCTGGCCGATGCGTTGTTTGAGCCGGCTGACCTTGGTCGCCGCGTTGGCTTCGCTGATGCCCAGCACCTCGGCGATCTCGCGATGGCTGCGGTCTTCGAGATAGAGCAGCATCAAGGCGCGCTCCAGCGGGGGCAGGGCGTGGATGAAGCGATACAGCAGTTCGACCTGCTGGCCGAGTTCGGGGTCGTGCGCCAGCGGGTCGGCGATGTCGTGGCGCGTGGCGTCCCACTCCTCGCGCTGCCGCAGCTCGCGGCTGTGGCCGCGGACCCAGGAGATCGCCACGTTCAGCGCGATGCGGTACATCCAGGTCGTCACCGGCCGCGCCCGGTCGTAGCTGGGCCAGGCGCGCCACAGCTGCACCGCGATCTCCTGGCCGAGGTCTTCGCGGTCCTGCGCCTGCCAGGCATAGGTACCCACCACCTTGGCCAGCAGGCCGCGGTGCTGCTGCAGCAGGTCGGCGAAGGCGGCGCGTTCGCCGGCCGGGCGTGAAGACGCCTTTGCGGGGGAGGCGGGCATGCTGTCTGCCATCGGAGTCGAGGTCTTGGTCATGTCACGGGATGATTCGCCGGTGCCGGCAAATCCTTACACCTGAACGGGAGCTCGGCGTTGTTTTCGACAGCGGGCGCGCCAGGGCGCACAATATGGCCCCTTTGCGCCCGCCCGTTCGCGGCGGTGCCGCCTCCGGAGTCCCCATGTCCCAAGAATCCCCCGCGCCGCTGCTGTTTGCAGATCTCGGCCTCTCCAGCGCCGTGATGCAGGCGGTGACCG